>Ga0310696_10004930_pt1 | contig 16245 bp, 15 predicted proteins | sample AusTroGonzalo_MG_4_FD_203885 | JGI IMG/M metagenome (GOLD analysis project Ga0310696, IMG submission 203885) | Bovine rumen microbial communities from tropical cattle in Woodstock, Queensland, Australia - Gonzalo_02 (v2) (version 2) | ecosystem: Host-associated > Mammals > Digestive system >...
CGGCCCTCGGCATACGCATAATAGCGCCCATCCCCGGCAAGGGCACCATAGGCATCGAGGTGCCAAACGCCAAGCCGCAGGTGGTGTCGATGCTTACCATGATAAACTCCGACAAGTTCCAGAACAACAACTACGAACTGCCCATTGCCTTAGGCAAGACTGTGAGCAACGAGACCTACGTTGCAGACCTCACCAAAATGCCGCACCTGCTTATGGCCGGTGCCACCGGACAGGGTAAGTCGGTAGGCTTGAATGCCATTATAGCCTCCTTGCTTTACAAAAAACACCCTGCCGAGCTGAAATTCATTATGGTGGACCCGAAAAAAGTGGAGCTGTCGCTATACAACCCCATCGAAAAACACTATCTTGCCAAGCTGCCCGACAGCGAGGAGGCCATCATCACCGACGTGCGCAAGGTGGTGCGTACCCTCAACTCGCTGTGCATCGAAATGGACAACCGCTACGATCTGCTCAAGGATGCGCAGGTGCGTAACATCAAGGAATACAATCCCAAGTTCATCGCCCGCCGACTGAATCCCCAAAAAGAGGTGGGTCCCGACAACTACCACCGTTTTCTGCCATATATAGTGGTGGTGGTGGACGAGTTTGCCGACCTTATCATGACGGCCGGCCGCGAGGTGGAACAGCCCATAGCCCGTATAGCCCAGCTGGCACGTGCCGTGGGAATACATCTTATCATCGCCACACAGCGTCCTTCGGTGAAGATTATCACAGGTACCATCAAGGCCAACTTCCCCGCCCGTATAGCTTTCAAAGTTACTTCGGGCGTGGACTCCCGCACTATCCTCGACGGCGGCGGCGCCGAACGCCTTATCGGTCGCGGCGACATGCTGCTCTCCACCGGCAACGAACTGCAACGCATACAGTGCGCCCTTATCGACACCCCCGAAATACAGAAAATCGTCGATTTCATCAGCAGTCAGCGAGGTTACCCCGAATGTTTCGAACTGCCCGAATACCTCGACGAGAACGACGCCCCCAACAAAGACCTCGACCTCACCAAAAAGGACGCCCTTTTCGAACAGGCCGCACGCTTGGTGGTGGCATCGCAGCACGGCTCCACATCGCTGCTGCAACGCAAGCTGGAGCTGGGATACAACCGCGCAGGAAAGATTATAGACCAGCTCGAAGCCGCCGGCATTGTGGGACCCTCGGAAGGCAGCAAAGCCCGCGAAGTGCTCGTGAAAAGCGAAGTGGAACTCGAAGAGATACTGAAGAACCTGTAACAGCATGGCTCTGAACAACTTCCTCGACGATATAGTGCACCCCGACGCACAGCAGTACGCCGACGTCCATACCTCGCCCGAAAACGAAACCCTCCACGCCCTCAACCGCTGGACACACCTCAACACACCGCAGCCCCACATGCTTAGCGGACACTATCAGGGCAAACTGCTGGAAACCATCAGCATAATGCTGAAACCCCGACGAATACTCGAAATAGGCACTTACGTGGGATACTCCACCGTGTGTCTGGGCAAAGGGCTTGCGGTGGACGGCAAAATACACTGCATAGAGGCCAACGAAGAATACGAGGACATCATTGCCGACACCCTGAAAAAAGCCGGAATTGCCGACAAAACCACCGTCCATATCGGCCTTGCCGCCGAGATACTGCCACAACTGTGCAATGAAAAATTCGACCTTGTTTTTATCGACGCCGACAAAATCAACTACCTGAACTACTACCAAACCATCGTCCCGATGATGAACGCAAACGGCATTTTGCTGATAGACAACGTGCTATGGAGCGGCAAGGTGCTTTACGAACAGCGTAGCGGCGACAAGGAGACCGAGACATTGAAACAACTGAACGACATGATACAAAATGACCCGAGGGTGGAAAACATACTGCTCACCATAAGGGACGGACTGATGATGTGTAGAAAATTGTAAAATGTTGATAATTTGTATTTTACAAAAATATTGAAAACAGAAAAACAAAAAACAGCCCACAATATTTTGTAAAACAAGAAAAAAGACGTATCTTTGCAGTTTCAAAAAAGAGTAATAATTTACCCCAAACGATAAACATACAATATGAAAAAAGTAATTCTCGCGATTTTGGTAACGCTGATTGTTGCGGTTATCTACTCGTGTGCCAAAGAAAAAGACTGCGTGTGCTCGGTAGAAGGCAAAGGCGACGTAATACGTCTGCACACCGACAACGGCGAATGCATTGATTTCAGATACCTGAACGACGCAAACGGCCTCGAAGAAGTTCGCCTTTTTTGCATGGAGGACACTTTATAGTAAAACCTTTTTAATTATCGAACCATGAAAAAAACACTGTATATTATCGGATTGATTATAGCCATAGGACTTTTGGCACCGTCGTGCAAAAAAGAGAAGACATGCTCGTGCAAATACAAACGCACATACGCCGACGATGTCAACACCTACTCATTCCAAGTAGAGATAAAAATCGACGACGGCAAGTGCGAAGACATAACAAGCTACAGCACCACCGACCGTTCGGGCATTGCTTTCCAGTCGGAAACCACATGCGTACCAAAAGAATAAACACAAAACACAACAGAAATAAAACACAGATAATATGAACAAATTTATAACCGTACAGGAAGCCGTAGAAAAAATCCACGACGGCATGACCATCATGGTCGGCGGATTTTTGGGCGTAGGTACACCCGAATCCATTATCGACGCACTGGTTGCCAAAGGCGTGAAAGACCTCACCCTTATCAGCAACGACACAGCTTACGTAAATCGTGGCGTAGGCAAAATGATTGTAAACCATCAGATTAAGAAACTCATTGTGTCGCATATCGGCACCAACGAGGAAACAATAAACCAAATGAACAGCGGCGAGCTGCAGGTGGAATTCAGTCCGCAAGGCACTTTGGCCGAACGCATACGCAGCGGCGGAGCAGGACTGGGCGGCGTTCTTACACAGACCGGCCTCGGCACCGTGGTTGAAAACGGCAAGGAAAAAGTTACCGTTGACGGTAAAGAATACCTGCTCGAGAAACCTCTCCACGCCGACGTGGCCCTTATCGGCGCCAACATCTCCGACGAAGACGGCAACCTTATATACAAAGGCACATCGCAGAATTTCTGTCCGCTGATGGCCACCGCCGCCGACTTGGTTATCGTGGAACCGCAGGAAGTGGTGAAAACCGGCACCCTGGCTCACGAAGCCATCCGCACACAAGCTATTTTGGTTGACTACATCATTAAAAAATAAGCACTATGGCAGCAAAATCGATGTTAAGAGTACGTATGAGCGCCAAGGACGCCCACTACGGAGGAAATCTGGTTGACGGAGCACACATGCTCCACCTTTTTGGCGATGTGGCCACAGAGCTTCTTATAATTCAGGACGGCGACGAAGGACTTTTCTGCGCCTACGACATGGTGGAGTTCAAGGCCCCAGTTTACGCCGGCGATTACATCGAGGCTTACGGCGAGATAACTCGCGTGGGCAACACTTCGCGCGAAATGGCGTTCGAGGCTTACAAGGTTATAGCCCCGCGTCCCGACATCAGCGACTCGGCAGCCGACGTGCTTCCCGAAAAAGTGCTGGTATGCCGCGCTCACGGCACCTGCGTTACCCCCAAAAAATGTCAGCGCAAGAACTAAACTGGTTTCCAAACATATAATGAAAATGCAACACTTTTCGGTGTTGCATTTTTTTTACCAACAAATCTCTTGTCACTGCCTTGCTACAGGCATTGTCGGGGGAGGGTAAGGTATGTGTTTTGGATTTAGCACAATATCATCCAAGTTGTTGCGTTAATTATCTATTAGTATCAACCAATATTCAGAAACAATGAAAAAGATTCTTTTTACCGCAATTATGACGCTCGCTTTCGTGTTTGCACAGGCACAGTACAACGAGGGCATTAAAGTGAATTTCAAGGGTAACAAGCCCACTATTTCCGATTTTGTAACGGCAGTCCTTTCGCAGGAAGAATTAGGCGAGGGGTTGGGCGGCATGGTAGAAATATGGGAGAAACATCTTAAAGGACAGCCACTTCCGAAAGGGCACAAAATAACCGTGGACGCGAAAAACGGCTACTTGAGCTACGAGTTCACCCTTGAGGAAGACAACCAGCACAGTATCATAGAGTTCTGCTATTGGAACTGCTCCGACGGACAACACAAACTGTTAGGACAGAACCAGAAAGTGTTTATCAACGGCGAGTATATCGAGACCGAGCTTACGGGCACCACTTTCTATATGTACACCGACAAAACACGGAAGATGAACTACGTCTACACCTCTGATTTGGGTGATGAAGTGGAGTGGCCACAAAACTCCAACCTCATTGAGCTTAAACTTCCGCGCGTGGGCAAGAGCATAGAATATGTTTTCAAAACCCCTTCGGGAGTGGTGATGAAAAAACTTACCTGGAACGGCAAGAAGTTTGTGAAAGGGTAATATCTAAAAGGCTATAACCTTTTCAAAAGCCCCGTCCGCAACCACATTGTGGCAAAGGGATTAGTCGTACAGACACTTTTGTGCGGTTATCACTTTCCCGTGAACTTGCCCACAAAGAGTATTACGCCTGTGGATGCCTCGCGAATCATATACACAAACGGACGGTCGGCGTGGAAAATTTCGGGGGGTAGGGGACGCACCGGTGCGGACATCTTCTCCATCACCGCCACGGTTACAGCCGCAGCTTCCGAGCCAGTTTCGTTGACCTTGATACGGGCTTTTTGCAGCATCATGCTGATGAAAACGTTTGCGTCGCACATGTTGGGAATTTCGGAGCCACTGCCGAACACACGGATAATGCCGAGCTTTTTCAGTGTGGCTATCAGGTTTTCGGTGGTGGATTCCGTTTCGAAACGGGGCAGCTTGAGGTCGACGCGGCGGCCTCTGAAATCGGAAAGGAACGACATGCCGTCATTGGCCAGATAGTTGATAACGTCGTCGGTGGTTTTGCCTTCTTCGGGCAGAAGCACCGTCATGCTCCACTGCTTGTTGCCGTAAGGCAGGTCAACGGCGGCGAAAGTGCTGTTTTTCATATATCTGAACTTCTCGATCTGATGCATAAGCGGCATATCTACCTTGCCGCCCGCCGTGGTGAAAGCCTCCGTTTTGGTGGCGTATTCCTCGAATTCGTTTGTCCAGTTGGCCTTGAAATAGATGGCGTTGAGCAGGTACGACACTGCATCGGGATTCAGCTCGTCGATAATGCTGGGTATCATGCCTTTGGTTTTCTTGTTGCACCAGCCGTTGATACGTTCGAGGGATTTTTTCGAAGTAAAGTCGAGCGATTCGGCCTTGGCGTCGAAATATTTCTGCATGTCCTTCTGGAACTGCGACTGCAATTTGTTGTTCTTGTTCACAAAAATGGCGTTGGCGATGAGGAGCTGCACCTTCTTGTCCACCAGTGGAAGACTGTCTATCAGTGTTTTGCAGAACTCGTTGACGGCTTTTATGCCGCCCTCGCGGAAGCCCAGAGTTTGTTCCAGTTCGCGTTGGGTGTTGCCTTCGGCGGCAGCGTTGACCATGCTTAGCACATAGGTTATGCTCAGGGGCGAATATATGAAACTCTTGCCGCTTTTGTCCTCGTCGTTCACCGTTTTGAGGAACTTGAGGGTGAAGGCGTTGTTGTCGTTTACAAACGTCTGTTGCTGTTCCGAGAGTCGGATTTCGTAGGGCTCGGCGGTGGCAGTGGATTCCGTTGTTTCTTCGATGATTCCGGTTTCGAAGTTCTTTGCCGAAGCGTTGGCGTTCTGGCTACACGATGCCAATACGGTGCTCACGGCGGCAACGGCCAAAAGCAAAAGTGTGTGTTTCATATCGGTATTATTGTTTGATTTTATGCTAATTTAACGTTATTTCATTTGTTTTATTGCGATTTACTTTCCGGTGAATTTTCCCACAAAGAGTATCACATCGGTTGAAGCTTCGCGAATTACGTAAACAAACGGACGGTCGGCGTGGAAGAAGATTGGAGGCTCGGGTTCTTCCTCACCGTCGCTAAGTACCGCAAACTCTACAACTGTAACAGCCGCCGCCTCCGAGCCACTCTCGTCAACCTTGATACGGGCTTTTTGCAGCATATTACTGATATATATAGCAGTGTCGCAAATGTTTGGTATTTCGGCACTGTTGCCAAACACTCGGTTGATGCCCATATTTTTCAGTGTTCCAATCAAATCCTCGGTGGTGGATTCTGTCTCAAAACGCGGCAGTTTGAGGTCGATTTCGTGCCAGCTGTACTCATTGGTAAATGCTATCCCGTTTTTGGCCAGATAGTCGATAACATCGTCGGCGGATTTGCCTTTGTTCGGCAGCATCACCGTCATGCACCATTGTTTGTTGCCGTATGGCAGGTCGATGGCGGCGAAAGTGCTGGTTTTCATATATTTGAAATCTTCTAATTGCCACATCAAGGGCATCTTTACAGGACCTTCTGTTGTTGTGAATTTTTCCTCTTTGGTAGATTTTTCTTTGAAAGGTTTTTTCCAACCGGCCTTGAAATAGATGGCGTTGAGGAGGTAAGAAACAGCCTCGGAATTCAGTTCGTTGAGGATGCTGGGTATCATGCCGTTGGTTTTCTCGTCGCACCAGCCGTTGATACGTTGGAGTGTCTTTGGCGAGGCGAAATCGTGCGACTCGGCAAGGGCGTCGTAGTAATACCGCATATCCCGCTTGAAAGTCGCTTTCAGTTTGTAATTCTTGTTCACGAAAATGGAGTTGGCGATGTTCAGTTGCACCGAAGTGTCTATTTTGGGAAGACTGTCTATCAAGGTTTTACAGAAACCGTTGGCGGCTTGTATGCCCCCTTGGCGGAAACCGAGAACTTGTTCCAGCTCCTGCTCGGTGGTGCCCTCGGCGGCGTCGTTCACCATGCTCAGCACGTATGTGATGCTCAACGGCGAGTAGATATAGCTCTTGCCGCTGCGGTCGGCGTCGTTCATCGCTTTGATGAGTTTCAGCGAAAAAATGTTGTTTTCGGCAACAAGCGAATCCATCTGCTGTTCCGACATTTCGATGGGTTCTGGGTCGGGTAACGAGTCCTCCGTTTCCACGTCGTTCGGATCGGTTTTCACTTGTTGGTTACAGCAAACCATACAGCAACCAAACGAGGCTGCGGCCAGAATTAAAAGCAGTTTTTTCATTTTTATAATGTTTTAAGTTGTAAATCTTTATTTTATTACTCTAAGTAAAGGTTGTTTTTTTTCTCCGCTTCGCTATCAAAAAAGCCACTGGCTTTTTCTTCACTCCGAGACGCTGGTTTTCAGCGGGATTGTTTCTGTCCCCACACTGCGTCCCTTGTGTGGGGTTACTGAAAGCACGTGTCTCCGACACGTTTTTTAGAACACTGAGTTTAGTCAAGTAAAATATAGTCATTAATTGTTATCGTTCAATAATTTATGATTAATTACATGGCAATTCATGTTTGATTATCACTTCCCGGAGAATTTTCCCACAAAGAGAATCACTCCTGTGGATGCCTCGCGGATGGCGTACACAAACGGACGGTCGGCGTGGAAGGTGACAGGAGGATCTTCATGAAAGATAGCAGCAAGAAATACTTCTTCTTCGGTTACCGCCGCGGCTTCCGAGCCGCTTTCATCGACCTTGATACAGGCTTTTTGCAACATATTGCTGACATAGACCAAGCTGTTGCACATGTTTGGGATTTCCTTGGAGGTTTTGTCAAAAACTTTGTTGATACCCAGCTGTTTAAGTGTTGCAATAAGATTATCGGTCGTCGATTCCGTTTCGAAACGGGGCAGTTTCAAATGGACTTCACGCGTTTTAGCCATGGAAAGAAACGACATGCCGTCCTTGGCCAGATAGTTGATAACATCTTCGGTGGTTTTGCCCTCTTCGGGCAGCATCACCATCATGCTCCACTGCTCGTTGCCGTAAGGCAGGTCAACGGCGGCGAAAATGTCGTTTTTTACATAACTGTAGCTGTGCCTCTGAAGCATCATTGGCAGCTCAACAGTGCCGTCTTCCATGGTAAAGATGCCGTTTCTGGTCAATTTCTTTTCAAATGGTTCAGCCCAGTTGGCTTTGAAATAGATGGCATTGAGCAGATACGACACTGCTTCGGGATTCAGTTTGTTTAAAATGCGGGGAATCATGCCGTTGGTTTTCTTGTTGCACCAGCCGTTGATACGTTCGAGGGATTTTTTCGAAGTAAAGTCGAGCGATTCGGCCTTGGCGTCGAAATATTTCTGCATGTCCTTCTGGAACTGCGACTGCAATTTGTTGTTCTTGTTCACAAAAATGGCGTTGGCGATGAGGAGCTGCACCTTCTTGTCCACCAGCGGAAGACTGTCTATCAGTGTTTTGCAGAACTCGTTGACGGCTTTTATGCCGCCCTCGCGGAAGCCAAGAGTTTGTTCCAATTCGCGTTGTGTGTTGCCTTCGGCGGCAGCGTTGACCATGCTTAGCACGTAGGTTATGCTCAGGGGCGAATATATGAAACTCTTGCCGCTTTTATCCTCGTCGTTCACCGTTTTGAGGAACTTGAGGGTGAAGGCGTTGTTGTCGTTTACAAACGTCTGTTGCTGTTCCGAGAGTCGGATTTTGTAGGGCTTGGCGGTGGCAGTGGATGGTTTTTTCTCCATTGCAATTCCGTTTTCGATGTTTTCCGAAGCGTCGGCGTTATGGCAGAACAATGTTATTCCGGCGCTCACGGCGGCAACGGCCAAAAGCAAAAGTGTGCGTTTCATCGATATTATTGTTTGATTTTATGCTAATTAAACGTTATTTCATTTGTTTTAATGCGATTTACTTTCCGGTGAATATTCCGACAAAGAGTATCACACCCGACGAAGCCTCGCGGATTACGTAAACAAATGGATGGTCGGCGTGGAATATAACTGGGGGTTCGGGTTCTTCTATACACATCTCCAAACACACTTCTGCTACGGTTACCGCCGCGGCTTCAGAGCCTGTTTCATCGACCTTGATACGGGCTTTTTGCAACATATTGCTGATATATACCGGGCCGTTGCACATATTGGGAATACCTGCGTTTTGATCATTAAATACTTGCTTTATCCCCAACGATTTCAGCGTTCCGACAAGGTTTTCGGTCGTCGATTCCGTTTCGAAGCGGGGCAGTTTGAGGTCGACATCGTAAAAACTGGATTCCTTCATGAAAGTCATACCTTCTTTTGCCAAAAAGTTGATAACATCGTTCACGTTTTTACCCTTTTCGGGCAGCATTACCGTCATGCTCCACTGCTCGTTGCTGAAAGGCAGGTCAACGGCGGCGAAAGTGCTGTTTTTCATGTATCTGAACCTATCATACTGATACATAATCGGCATATCTACCTTGCCGTCTGCCGTGGTGAAAGCCTCCGTTTTGGTGTCCGATTTATCGAATACTTTAGTCCAGTTGGCCTTGAAATAGATGGCGTTGAGCAGGTACGACACAGCTTCGGGATTCAGATCGTTTAGAATGCGGGGAATCATGCCCTTGGTTTTGTCTTTGCACCAATTGTTTATGAGAGCAAGCGTTTTTGGGGATGAAAAGTCGTGCGATTCCGCCTTGGCAGCGTAATAATTCTGCATATCCTCTTTGAACTGGGATTTCAGTTCGTAATCTTTGTTCACGAAAATAGCGTTGGCGATGTTTAGTTGCACCTTACTGTCCACCAGCGGCAGACTGTCTATCAAGGTTTTGCAGAACTCGTTGACGGCTTTTATGCCGCCCTCGCGGAAGCCCAGCGTTTGTTCCAGCTCGCTTTGGGTGTTGCCTTCGGCAGCGGAGTTGACCATGCTTAGCACGTATGTAATGCTGAGGGGCGAATAGACAAAACTCTTGCCGCTTTTGTCCTCGTCGTTCACCGTTTTGAGGAATTTGAGGGTGAAAGCGTTGTTGTCGTTCACAAACGCCTGTTGCTGAGTGTTTAGATTGAGGGTTTGCGGTTCCGCAATTGTGTCCGTAATTTCCTCTGGTTCTGTTGTTTTGTTGGCATTCTGTCCGCAGGACAACAATCCGGCGCTCACGGCGGCAACGGCCAAAAGCAAAAGTGTGTGTTTCATCTGTTTCGGTTTTTGATTCAATGGTAATAACGTAGTTCAGCCCCAAATATTATGGAAGCGTCGGAATTTGTGGGAGAGTGAGGAGGGGAGGGGACTCTCTAACGACAGATTATGATCCTATTGCCGGTGCTATCGATTAATTCGCCAATGGTTTCTACGGGGTCGTCGAACTGGCAGAAGAAGGCGTTGCTGTTTATCACCTTGATATCGGAATAGATGGCCGGAGTAACCATTTCGTAGTTTCTGTTCATAATGCCTTTTTTATCTGCATAGTTGGTATATTCGAAGAACAAAAAATCATCATTATCATCCTCGAAATCTAATAATTCATAAATCGGCAAAGACAAAGCACTTATGTCCGTATATAAGCATTCGGCGGATTCGCGTTTTATGATTTCGCCCGAGGGGATGGTGAAAGTGAAGGCCGAATCGCGGCAGATCCCTACATAGATGTTTGCTGACTTGTTCCACAGCATATCGTATTGTGCCGTGACGATGAAAGAAGCGTCGTTGTAGTTGAGGATGCCGTATTTTCCCTCGTATTCCACAATACCCAAAGTGTCGGTATTTTTTTCGAGATAAGTAATATTTTCCAAGGCCGTGCGGTTGGGGAAGGTTTTCATTATCACGCATTTGTCCTCGACATAAACGAGCCCGTTCTTGCCTATCTCTTCACCGTCGATATGGCCGAACCAATGATTGTATCCGAGCGCAACAAAATGTATTATTAGCCATCCTACAAATATCATCAAACCGAAACCCAACAAGCTCATAAGAATGGTGAGTACCACATTGCCGACCTTTCCGAAAGAGTCGAATATCACCCAGTCATCCTTTTCTTTTTCTTCGGCTTCGTTTTTTTGATCTGTGTTTTCCTCTATGGGTTTTTCCTGGGGCTGTTCCTGATTTGTTTGGGGATTTGCCTGTTTTTCTTCTTCAAAAATATTGTCGTGTGTTTCCATTTTATAAAAGTATTTAATTGTTAATATTTTCCGTTAAACTTGTTTTTCATCACTAATTATTTTTCTGCCACTATTTGACCTTTTTCGTTCAGGAGCACAGAGTGTCGTTCAAAGTATTCATCACAATAATACATTAAAAATTCTGCGCGGAACCGTGTTTTGCCGATTGCTTCGATATCTGAATACTTGGCTTGGGTAAGGATTTTCCCGTCGGATGTCATAAGTCCTTTATGTTTATAGTCGGTAGAATATACAAACAAGCCGGTATTTATTTCTTCGTCGTTTTCGTAGTAGGTTAACGACTGAATTTCATCATAGCCTTGACTTGCAATAAGGTTGCCGACGGTATCGTATATCCTGCTGGGGTAGAGCTGGTGCCATACTGCCAAGCTTCCGTCGACGAGGATTTTTAATTCTTGTCCCCTGTTCATATCGATAATCGTCCGTCCACAGGTATCAACAACCATCAATGAGTCGTTGAGCTTAAGCACCCACCAGTTTTGTGGGTCAAAGAAGGCTTCGTCGGAGTTAGGTGCCACCACCCATTTGCCGGACATGTCGATAATACCGTATTTGCCCAATGTATCGACCATTTTGCATAAGCCATTGTGGAAAGCGATTGCGTTGTCGATCAACTTTTGATTGAAGCGGAAAACGCTGTCGATGGCAATGTTGCCGTGCGGGTCGATAAACATCAGCTGGTTATGTTCGTCGACCACAGCGGCCACTCCTTCGGAGAACGGCCATGCATTGACGTATTTGAACGGTGAGGTGATTTTGCCCGTGTTGGTGTTGAAGAAAGTATATAACCCATCCTTTCCCACCACCCATAGGCTGTCGTACATGTTTCCCGACACACTACTCAAACCTTTAAGCACGGAGCCGCACTTGCCGTCTTTAACTATTCTCTTAGTCCCATCATCGCAGGTTCGGGCTTCGTATCCGTTTCCCATAGCAGTAGAATATAGTCTATGGTCCGAAACGAAGTCGTCATGCCAATCTACAATTTTACCTACTAAAAAAGATACTGACGTTATCATTCCTACAATTACAAGGATGAATATCAGTACGTCTTCCCAAAAGGAGAGTTTGAGAATTTTTTTTCTGAGCGGTACGCTCTCTGTTGTTTTTTTTTCTTGTGTTTCCATGGTTTTTACTGTTTTAATTTTGATTTTACTATTTAAATTTTTTGCAAATATAATATGAAAACACAAGAAAAAAAGCGTGCTGTGGCTTCGATGTACGAAACCCTGCGTTTTTTGAGGCAAAACCTGCGTTTAATGTACAAAGTTTATTGTGCGCGGAACACCAAATAGTTGAGGAAAGCGTTGCCTTCGACCTTTTTATAGCCCAAACGCGATGCTTTTCCATCGGCAGTACGATACCATCCGTCGGCGGTGCCGCCAACAAGGAATATGGCGTTTTGGACTCCGAGTTTGACAAGGGCTGTGCTGAAATCGTTCATAAGCAAACGGTCGGTGCTAACCACTATACACACTTTATCATCAAAAGTGCAAAGTGCACGGCGAAAGGATATGTTTTGAGGATTGTTATGCACCATCTTGCCTTTGTCCACCGCGGGATATTGGCGAAAAAAGGAGCCTCCGTGCTCGGTGGCTTGTTCGAAAAGTGGGGAGTTTTCCGCCACCCCGACCGCTATACCATCCTCGGAGATTGCGCAATAGCCACGTTTGGAAAGTCCCCATGAGAGGGGTTCGCCTGCCAGCACGAAAGCGCCGACAATTTTTCCGTTGTCGCGACGCACGTCGGCGGCCAAGGTGGCCAAAAGGATATCCGTATCGTTAGAGTCCGGTGTTCCCAAAACGAGTTCCGGCATAGTATTGTAGGGAGTGAGAATTTTCATGTGGACACTGTCGATAAGTTTGTCGGTAACAACAATACACGAAGGATGCGAGACATCAGCGTTGTTGAACCACACTTTAGAATTATGCAACCCTTCAAGACTCGCTGTATTTTGGTTGGATAACGAGTCGACACCTCCGTTGTTAACGTGTTTCACAACAAAACATATTATTGCGACAATGAGCGCACACACTCCAAAAGCAAGACAGATTCTCCCTATCAGGCGTTTTTTTCTGTTCCTTCTGTGACGCTCCGCTCCAGCCACACGGATTTCGTCTTCACCTATTTCATAAATATCATCACTCATCTTGAAAATCCATTTCTTTTTTCCCACTTTCTATATTGTCTTTTAGCTTCTTTAATGGCTCTTTTTTTATTTTTACCGTATAAAAAGTGATGCCATCCGAAAGAATCAACTCATGCGTAGAAAGGGCAATATGTTTCAAATACTCTAAATTTATTATATGACTTCTTCCAACTGTTATGAATTTTTTTGATTGTTTATATTTTATCTGATCCCCTATTTCATACAATATTTTCCCAAGTTTTCTTGAAACGAGTATTTCATTGCCCAAAGGGAGCTTGATGGTAGAATAATTGCCACCCGCTTCAATATAAAAAATATTCTTGACATCTATACGGAGCCAGAATGCGGTATCTCTTAAAACCAAATAATCGTTTTTTATAAATTTCATGATTTATTGTAACGACATTTCTGTGTTTTTATTGTGTTGCAAATACATTTTGTTGCTTATTTATTTCGATGCTTCAGGCTTGTAGCTGATGAATGCGTGGAATTTTATTGATTGCCAGCAACTTAGGCACATATTATTTTTTTGTTACTTTGAAACCTATTTTGCCTTTGTTTGAATCCCAGCTGAAAGTGCCTACATCCTGCAAGAGCACTTGATGCACATCGGGAATTTCTTCCATTCCCGATTCCCTAAGAATAACCTGTCGATATATTGTCCGCGACATGGTTTTCATAGTTCTTGCATTGGCATGGCCCGAGGCGGTGAATTTTTCGAGGTACTTACGCATGTGTGCCTCTGCCTGCGGGGTAAATACGACGTCATGCTTTTGCAGGCAGATGCAGAGAATCTGGAATAGCTCGCCAGGAGTGTAATCCTTGAACACCAAAGTGTGGTCGTAATCGTACACACCGGCGTCCGAAAGCCGTTCCGCCACATCGCCGTTGGGTGCAGAACCTTTCATTTCAGCCACAATGAGCGCACATTCGCCTCCCACTTCTACCGTGAGTTCTTTTATCTTCATGCGGATAAATTCTATACTACGGCCATATCTCTGTTGTGATTCGGCACATTCGGGAGTATCCACATCAATAAAAATAAGTCCGTTGCAGGATGTTTTCACTGCTTCGCGCAACACCTGGTCGCAATCATAGTCGGACACATTCAAAATCCTTTCTCCCTTGATTTCAACGATATGGCTGTTGGCTATCAACCGCATGCCTTTCAGTATTTCGGCCATAATCTCGGCCACAGTGCTTTTGCCCGTGCCCGTATTTCCGACGAAACGCCAGGACAGCAAACCTTTGCCCACATAATCCTCGCCTCTGGAGTGCAGGTAGCGTACCGACTGCACAAAACCATGGATGGCCTTCTTTACATTGTCCAGGCCCGCCATTCTGTCCAGCCTTGCCAATGCCGCGTTGATGGCAATGTCGTCGAAAACAACATCCTTGCGTTTCTTGCCAATTATCACATCCTCGGGTAATATCAGGCACAAATCCTTTTTGGTAGGGTTGGGCAAAGCGGCTGTGCGTTTACCCATGGTGGCCAAAATATCGTTTTGCAGCAGGTTGGAGACAAAGCGAGCGTTGCCGAAACGTGCGGAGGGCTTTTCGTATTCTTCCTGTATAATGGCACTTATTTTCTCCTCCACGCCTTTGGCAAGGGAGAATCCCTGTTTTTTGGCCATCATTTTGGCAATTTCCACCAGTTCGTCGGCACTATAATCCTCGAAATTGAAAACATTTGGGAAACGGCTCTCTATGCCCTCGTTGCTCTCCATCAGTCTTTTCATCGGGGCGGTATAACCGGCCAAAATAACCACCATGTCGAGGTTGTCCTTGCCAAGTTCCGTTAGCAGAGAATCCATAACCACCCTGCCGAAATCTTTTTCGCCGCCCTCGGCCAGCTGGTAGGCCTCGTCAATGAAAAGCACGTTGCCCCGGGCTTGGGCTAACAGTTGGTTCATTTTCATCTCCGTTTCGCCGATATACTGTCCTACCATTTTGCTTTTTTCGGTGGAGATAACACTGCCATTGGAAAGAATTCCCCACGAGGCGAACACTTTGCCTATGATTTGTGCCACCGTGGTCTTTCCTGTTCCCGGATTCCCCAAAAACACCATGTGCAATCGTGGCATGGTGGTGGAAAGCCCCATCTCCATACGTCTTTTCGACAATCTTACTACATTCAGGTAGTCGTTCACACGGCCTTTGATTTTTTCAAGGCCCACAAGTTCTTCCAGTTCCCTGAGTTCTGCCTCCGAATGGTCGTAAACATCGGGGATATCCTGTGCTTCGATAGTTTTCAGTTGTTTTTTTGTGGGCTTTAGCACTGTTTGCAAACGCTTATAAAAGGCTGGAGTAACCTCTGTTTCGAAAAGACGGTTTACCATGTGGATATTGTCGAAATTGGGGCCGCGATGCTGATATTGGTATGCAAAGTATATTTCCAGCTTTTTACGTGCCTTGGCCGAAAGGGAATAGTCGTACTCTTCGCAACGAGCCTTAAACAGACGACAGAGTTCTTCTACAGTGAAATCCTCCAAGTGGATAGTGTTAGAAAAATGCTTTTTCAGACTGGGATTGGCCGATAACAATGCGTCCATGCCTTCGGGTTCGCCTTCCAATACCAACATCCAATGCTGGTGAGGCTTGATATTATCCAAAGCATCTGTCAAAGCTCTTATAATTTGCGGCTCCACGTCGAAAACTTTGGAAGATGATATGTGAAGCTCGTGTGCGTTTCTGATAACATATAACCCATTCTGCGTATCGGATACACTACCCATTATGGTACCATAGACATTGCTTGAATTGTTTGCAACCAATTCGGATACGGAAACGGTTTCTATCTTGCCCTCTTCCAAAAGGCCAAGATACACATAAAGCTGCTGCATAAACGAGATACAAGCTGTTTTACCGCTTCCCGGACGTCCTGTAACGACGGTGTGGAGTTTGGGAAAGACTGGCTTTAGGCCGGCATTGCGCCTGTTGTCTTCCACCAGACAGTTGTCGACCATCGTATGCATGGCTTTTTTGAAACTGTGCCAGCCTTCATATCTTTCCAGCTTGTCCAAATGATCTACGACATCAAAAGGATTGATTTGGCCGAAGGTTTCTTCTGTATTTGGTGTAACTGTTTGTGGTTCACTGTC
>Ga0310696_10004931_pt1 | contig 16243 bp, 34 predicted proteins | sample AusTroGonzalo_MG_4_FD_203885 | JGI IMG/M metagenome (GOLD analysis project Ga0310696, IMG submission 203885) | Bovine rumen microbial communities from tropical cattle in Woodstock, Queensland, Australia - Gonzalo_02 (v2) (version 2) | ecosystem: Host-associated > Mammals > Digestive system >...
CCTGCACTCTCGACCTTCATTGTCGTGATAAGTAAGATATGGGGTTGGGCTGACCTTGGTAGCAACATCGCACAGACGATTACGGCTATTGCAGTTCTTCTTGGTGCGCTCATAGGCATTTCCTCGATTCAGTACAAAAAGGGCGAATAGTATGGGCTACACGGCAGAATCCTTTTTAAGAGTTCTAAAACCATATGTTTTAGAGGATATGAGGAAAACAGGTATTCTTGCAAGTCTTACTGCGGCACAGGCGTTTATTGAGAGTAACAAGGGTAATAGCGGACTAACTCAAAAGGCAAACAACCTCTTTGGAATCAAAGGTTCATACAATGGTCAATCCGTGGTTATGAAAACAACCGAGTATGTCAATGGTATTCCGATTAGAGTTGACGCACATTTTCGCAAATACCCTTCGTGGCTCGAAAGTATTGCCGACCATTCAAGGCTTTTCAATCAGAACAAGAGATACGCTAACCTGCGCGGTTGTACTGACTATCGACAGGCGTGTATCAACGTTCAAAAAGACGGATATGCGACAAGTCCGACCTATGCTAATACTCTTATCAAGACCATTGAAGCGCATGAGTTGTACGAATGGGATATTGAAGTATTAGGCGGCGAAATTCCGAAGCAAGAGCCTTATCTTGTTGGCGAAACATATACTACCCAAAAGGATTTGTATGTGCGCGATGCACCGAACGGCAAAAAGGTTAAGTTTAATCAGTTGACCGAGAACGCAAAGGCACATTCCAAGAAAGACCTGTTTGGTTACGCTATACTTAATCGTCAAACTAGAGTGACTTGCAAAGAAGTTTCAAGTACAGATACTTGCATTTGGATTCTAATACCTTCGGGGTGGATTTGCGCTAGGAATAGCAAGAATATCTTTGTTTTATAACTAAATATCGAGATACAGATAGACAGACGCTTATTGTGCTTAACGGCATAGTAAGCGTCTTTTTTTGTTGCTCAAAACGAACAAAATAGTTTCTTACATCGAACGGCTATTTCAGACGTAGGACTATTATTTAGGGCATATACAATGCTAGTATTTTTACGAGGGAGAGTTTTAACGATGGATATAAACAAATTATTTGAAAAGGTAATGTCGAACGAAGAAATTGCCAAAGTTCCAATATTCTATACCTTTTTGATTATGAACTGCATTATCGAAGCAATTAGTTCGGGAGAGTGCTTTTACGAAACGGAGATAGACTAATGTTTGTCGAAGTGAATCTAAACCCTTATAAGAAGTCCGTAGGGGATTGTGTAATTCGTGCTATAAGTGCGGCAGAAAATGAAGCATGGGACGATACTTTTATTGATTTGATGCTTAAATGCTTTCAACTAAAAGACATACCATCTTCTAACAACGCATGGGGAGAATACCTCAAAGACTTGGGATATTCAAGATATATCATTCCAAACACTTGCCCTAACTGTTATACAATTCGGGATTTTGCCAATGATAACCCCGTTGGTACGTTTATTTTGGCAACAGGGACGCACGTTGTAGCCGTAAAAGACGGTAATTATTACGATACATGGGACAGTGGGGACGAAGTTCCAATTTACTACTTTGAAAAGGAGAATTAAAGAATGGCTTATAACTATCCGTACCAAACTTATCCACAGGCTAGTTACCCAACACAATCTAATGGATTCAACGCGTTGGGAACTCCTATGAACGTTGGCGCAACGCAACCGCAAAACGTTGGAAACCCGCAAATGCAGATTCAAGACGGTGGTTTTGTGACCTTACCTAGCGAGGAAATGGTTTACACATATCCCGTTGGTCTTGGCAAGAGCGTATCTTTCAAGATTGAGGGTAAGCCTATTGTCATGGAGAAAACTGTTTTTTCGCAGTTCGAATCTCCTAGGATAAAGAGATTCAGACTTGTTGAAGAAGAAGCGCAGAAATCAGAAGAAAAACCGAGAGAAATTTCTGATATAGACAAGTTAAAGTCAGATATTAGGGAAATATGGGGTAAGTTAGATGAGATTGAGAACTCAAAGAAGAATCCCCAAAGACGCGAGAATAAGAATGGAGAGTCTTGATATGGTTGGAAACATGAAAGACGTTATGGATATGTACCAAAGGTTTAGGCAGAATCCCATGCAGATTTTAAATCAAAAGTTTAATATTCCTCAAAATGTGAATATGTCTAACCCTAACGACATCATTCAACACCTGCTTAATACTAACCAAGTGACGCAGGAACAAGTAAATAACGCTATGAGAATGAGGAATCAGTTTAGATAGATATTAAGGGAGTGCGCATGACCTTGATATACGGACGATACAGAACGTGAGTATCGCCCCTGACCTTAAATAATTGAAAGGAGAAACATTATGTTAGAAAACGGCAGTAACTTTTATATGCCCGTAGCACCTGCTAACAACGGCGGAGGCTTTGGCTTTGGCGGCGATAATGGTTGGTGGATTCTTCTGCTTCTGCTCTTTGCGGGCGGTTGGGGAAATGGTTTCGGTGGCGGCTTCGGTGGCTTCGGTGGCGACCTTTACCCTTGGATGAATAATTCGCAGAACATCAACAACGGATTCCGTGACCAAATGCTGAATGACAACATTACGTCAATTCGCGATGGTGTAAATGGCATATCCAATCAGTTATGTAACAGTTTTGCGGCAGTTGAGCAGGGTGCTAATACTCGTCAGATGGCGAATATGCAGAGTATGTTTGACTTGCAGAGCGCGTTACAGAATTGTTGTTGTGAAAATCGTGCGAACATTGCAGACCTTAAATATACGGTTGCAACGGAAAATTGCGCGGATAGAACGGCGGCATATCAGAACACAAGGGACATCATCGACTCACAGACAAGAGGAACACAGGCTATCCTTGATAAACTGTGCGCTCTTGAACTTGACGCAAAGAACGACAAGATTAGCGACCTTGAACGTCAGTTAACTATGGCAGACCTCAAGGCATCGCAGACAGCGCAGAACGCGTTTATCTCACAGGGATTTGCGAACGAAGTTGATGCTCTTTATAACAGGCTTTCAAATTGTCCTGTTCCTTCAACGCCCGTTTATGGACGTACACCTATCTTTACTTGCAACAACAACTGTTCTTGCGGTTGCGGAATGGCATAAGGAGGGGTGTAGTTATGGCGGCAGAATATCTTGCAAATGCGGTGCAGGAGGTCAACCTTAATGCGCCGATTAACTTTACTGCATCTATCCCTTGCACAAAAGGGTGGGTTTACCACGAAGATGAAACAGGGATTTTTATTCTGCGAGGTATGACTAATCAGTGTTTTGCAACATATCAAGTAACTTATAATGGCAATATTGCTATTCCCGAAGAAGGGGAAGTTACACCGATAGCAGTAGCACTGACAGTTAACGGAGAGCCTAGACCTACAAGCAGGGCTATATTCACTCCACAGGCAGTTGACGAGTACGGCAATGTTACAAGTACGGCGATTATCAAAGTGCCTAGAGGATGTTGTTTCTCATTGTCCGTGGAGTATGTTCCTGCTACGGCAGACCCGACAGTTGTACCCACACCTGTAATAGAGGTGCAGAACTCAAACTTGGTAATCGACAGGATAGCGTGAAAGGAGAACAGATATGCACATGATGAAAACTTATGAGAATCTCCGCGACATGCTTGAAAAAGAGGTTATGGAGATTGAGAAGAAGGGTCAGTTAGACCCACAGAGTTTGGATAATATTTTCAAACTTATGACCACTCTCAAGAACACGGATAAGTGTATTGACTATGAAAAGGGTGGTATGTCATACGGAAATCGCATGAGTTACGACAGTTACGATAGTTACGGCAGAATGATGCCGCAGTATGCCTATGATGATGGCATGAGTATGGCTAGGCGTGGTCGTGATGGCGATGGAGATGGCAGATACAATGAAAGTCGCGACAACTTTCGTAATCGTTCGTATAGAGGACGGGAATCCTACGAAGGCTCTTACGGGTACAGTAGGGACAACTCCCGAAAGAAGATGGTCGAGAAACTGACAACATTGATGGATGATACCATGAGCGAACAGGATAGAAACGCGATTATGGATTGTATTGACAAAATTAAATAAGGATGAGGGGCGTGTCTTTCGGGGTGCGTCCCTTTTATGTTGTCCTAGGATTGTCCTAGACTTTCACAAATGCAGTAAAATCAATATGTATAAGGCATGGAATATGGGTTCGAGTCCCACTATCCACCCTGTCAAAATAACCCTCGAAAGTGCTTAAATACAGGCTTTCGGGGGTTTTTGATTTCGGCTTGGGACAACTTTTTTAATAACGTATTTATGCGGTTTATAGCCCCTAGTTATACAAAACTTGTCCTAGAATTGTCCTAGAGTTGTCCTAGAAATTTCAAGGGAAGAATTGTCCTAGGACAGATTATTTTTGTCCTAGAAGTGCATTGAATATCTTTTTTTGTGCTTCTTTCTGTTTCATTTCATGGCGATAGACAGATTTCATGGTATAATCGGACTTCCAACCGCCCGTAGCCATAATATCTGCGTCAGAAATGCCTTGTGAATGTGCATAAGTAGCAAAGAAATGCCGTAAGTCATGGAATCTGAAACGCGGTATGCCTAACTTGTCTTGGTATTTGTGAAGTTGTCTGTTTAATGAATTAGGGTATCCGTCATAGATTTTGCCGTTTTCCTTGATTTCTTCTACAAGATTATCGGGTATGAAGATTTCTCTTGTTCCTGCGGCGGTCTTTGTCTGTTTGATAACCCATTCATCGTTTTCATTTTGAACAAGAGCCTTTGTTACAGACAGAGTATTGCCGTTAATGTCTGACAGTTTAAGGGCGCAAATCTCGGAGCGTCTTAAACTCATTATGCCAAGTTGAATTGGAATATGATATTTTGTACCATCGCTCATTTCAAGGATTTGCTTTATATCGTTTTCATTCGGTATATATCCCTTATTTTCGATTTTCTGCGGTAAGGTGGTAGAAAGTATCATATCGGGGCGATGCTGTCTTAAAACGGCAGATACGAAGCCGTGAGCATTGCGTACTGACTTGGGCTTATGGTCAACACTATAATCGTTAATCATCTTTTGCACATCAATTTGGGTTATCTTCGACAATTCCAAACATACAAAACTATCGGGCAACCCTTTTAGAACCGCTTTGTAGCCCCTAATCGTGCTAGGTGACGTAACGTTGCTTTTAGAATCAATATAAGAATTTGCACACGAAAGAAAACTCCCTGCGGTGGGAATTTCTCTAGCGTGTTTTGATAATGCGTCTATTACTTCTGATTGATTGGGTTTATGGTCAAAAGTTAATTAAACTTGTTTCCCGTCAACCTGCTTTCGGATTCGATATGAACCCGATGGTCTTTTTTCAATCTTCATCCTCTTTCTCCTGTTTACATCCCCTATACGGGCAGGATAAAATATGCTCTAATAGTTTGTTGTGCATAGTGTCCTTTTCTTTGACCGCATTTAACAATAAATCCATGCGTTTATCTTTGTATGCGACCTGTTCTTTAAGGAAATCAAGACTTCTTTGGAATTGTTCGCGCTCCTTGTCTATCTTTCTGTGGTATTTATTTTCTGCTTTTGCTAATTCCGCTTCTAATTCGTTGATGCGTTGCATTTTGAGTTTGAGCAGGTATTTTAAGGTTTTAACATCTTCGGTGTCTGTTTCTTCGATGTTTTCAATGTCAAGCAGAGCCTTTGCAAGTGGTCTAATAGTATCTTCGTAATCAAAGCGTTCATCTTCCGAACCTTCCTTAAACACTCTTGATAATGTAGATTTCGACAATGGATAGTCGCCATTTTTCTCAATTAGTCTATTGATATCGTCATAAGATAGATTCTGCTCGTCACGTTTTTCTTTGAGCCTTATTATGATTTCTCCTAATGAAATGAAGTCATTTGCCATTTTGTTCTCTCCTTTTATGGGTGTGCTATACTCTGTTACTACTTAATCGTATCATTGAAAATAATCAATATATAGTTCGACGTATGAAATAGCGCGTTTCTCAAGTCGAACCCCCGTTTCATATACAGAACTTTTTATCGGACACTGCCTCTGATAACATTGAGTTACCAAGAAAGGAGCGTGCCTATGAAACAACTTATGAATGATTTCAGAACAGTTTTAACCTTCCTGCAATTCGGTTTTGTTACAAGCATAATAGCGTTGGTACTAATTATCGCGCTTTATTGAGGTATTTAAATGAGCAAATCGGAATTTATTCTTCGTTATCTTTGTGCAAATAAGGAACTTCGTGAGCGGATTTCGGAACTTCTTGGGGTTGAACCATTGGAATCGGTTGAGTCACCTTTAATAGAGAATCAATCGCAGAGCGAATCTCGGGACTAGCGTTTTTGTAGGCGTTATATCTTCTCATAGCCTCGGATATTTCGTCATAATCTGCCTCGGTGTAAGTCCTGCGCCCTCTTAAAGTATTAAGGTCAACGTTAAAAAAATCTGCTATTGTTTCTTCGTCCTCAAATTTGGGCTGTCTATTGCCGTTTTCATACATACATATAGCACTAGCAGACATTCCAAGTTTTTGTGCTAGTTCTCTTTGCGATAAGCGTTCGCGTTCTCTTAAAAATTTCAACATTGTTGCAAAATTATTCATATCAACACCGCCTTTCGTGTGTGAAACCATTATAAAATGGGCATTTCAAAATTTCAATAAAAAAATTCACAAAATGTGTTGACAAGTGTTTACGAAGTGTGTATATTATAGTTGTGTTCACAAAATGTGGACACGAAAACGATAAAGAAAAGAAGGGAGGTACTACATCTTGAGCGCGACAACAGGAAACACTTTGCGCGAATTGCGACAGGCAAAAGGAAAGACTTTAGCGGCGGCGGCAAAGGATATAGGCATAACGCCAAGCGCATTAAGCAACTACGAGAACGATATTCGAGTTCCGCGAGATAGTATCAAGGTAGCAATATCCGACTATTATAAGAAGCCGATACAGAAGATTTTTTTTGCCAAGTAAGTTCACGAAATGTAAACACATAGGTTAACAGATGCCGAAAATTTATCTTACAAGACAAGACAAACTGAATAGCAAACTTGTGGCTCTAGTCTACGGATTGATGAAGGTCAAGAGAGTTACACAAAGGAACATGGCAGACAGGTTGGGGATTTCACAGCCCGCGTTCGCAAAGAAACTAAAGAATTGTCAATTTACGTTCGCAGACCTCACAACCATCTTCGAAACGCTAGATATGCAGGACGAGGAAATACTGTCAGTAATGAAACTAGAAAGGGGGAGCATATGAGGGGACAGACAGGAAAGAAATATGTCGCAGGCGTGATTCTAACGTTTATCGGCGGAGCAGGTCTAGCAGGCATCGAAATGGATTCGCACATATTCTTTTGGATTTACGCAGTAATGTTCGCGGTTGGAGTAGGCTTATGCTTCGCAGGTTATGAGAAATGAGCGCAAAGATTGACGAGTCGTTCGTAAACTTCGCCTTAATGAAAGACATAAGGGGAGCAGAAAAGAACGGAGTGATTCATTTAAACGTACCTTTGGACAATGTATACGAAGAACCGCATTTATCAGAACTTGAACGATTGTTGATGGCATTTGATGAAGTTGAAACCTATGTAGCCGTAAAAGCACTGATTAAGCACCAAAGAGAGGCATTTGCAAAGACACTAATCTATTTAGAACGAAAGGGGAAACTAAATGAATAATGAGGATTTTATCGAAGTTTTGGAAAGCAGGAGAGCCATTTTAAAAGAGTGGATAACGATGGACAAGAATTGCTATAACGACCCGTTCCTGTCACAGCATAGCAGGGGGCGTGTAGCAATCGAGGAAAAGTGGCTTGAGGAAACAGAGAAGTTTCTTGAACTTATCAGAAAGGACAGGGGGCAATGATGGAAAAATGGCAATACGAAGAAGATGAAATGCTCGCTAATCCGCCCGAGGGTAAGGAATCCCGAGTGATTTGTTGTGAGTGTGATGAGCCTATAAATCCCGATGATAAGGTTTACGAGATTTACGGCGATTGTTTATGTGAAAAGTGTGCGTATGAATGGCTTGAACAGCAGGCTTATTTAGCCACATATGAGGAATGTTATGGGGAATAGAAGTGCAATAGGGGGTTGTTGTCGGGATTGTAAAGAGAGATTTCCTGCTTGTCACGATGTTTGCGCCACATATTTAGCGGCTAAAGCAGAGCACGACGAGAAGAAAGCGAAGATTCGCGAAGCAAAAACAAAGCAAAAGGATATTGATGGATACCATTATGACCAAGTAGCGAAACTGAAAAAGCACATAGATTGGCATGGTAGGAGGTAAAAATGGCAGATAAACAGATGGAATTAAGCGAGGTAATCGTTGAGAAAAAAGAAGAATCAACAGAACTCGCGACAGTTGTAAATACAGGCACAGCAATCGGAAACCCGTTCGGGAGCAAAGAGAGTTTCAATAACTTATTCACGATGGCGCAGGCGTTGGCAAAGTCCGACCTTGTACCGCAGGCATATCAAGGCAAGGTTACAAACATAATGCTCGCTATTGATACGGCAAACAGGATGGGGATAAGCCCGTTATTCGTTATGGAGCAGATGAGCATAGTTCGAGGGAGAAGAACTTGGAGCGGGCAGGCTTGTAGTTCACTTGTAAACAATTATCCGAAGTTTAAGAATGTTCGGCTCGTTTATGTCGGTAAAGAGGGAACTCCCGATTGGGGTGCATACGTTACGGCAACTAGAAAAGACACGGATGAGCAGATTAAAGGAACTACTGTAACCATGAAAATGGCTGAAACAGAGGGATGGACGAGTAACACCAAATGGAAGTCGATGCCCGAGCAGATGCTTGCATATAGAGCCTATTCTTTCTTCGCAAGAGTGCATTGTGCAGACGCATTGAACGGCTTTATGACCGAGGGCGAACCCGAAGATGCTTTCGGTGAGCATAAAGAAGCACCGAGTTTTGATTGAGGTTTGATATGCGCGAATTGTGGGAATTACAACAAATGCAGAGTTTACCGTTAGACGCGAAGATTCAAATGACGCGTTCGAGGGTTGATAAGTGGATAGAAACTTTTGGCGAAGATGGCGTGTATATCAGTTTTTCGGGTGGCAAAGATTCAACCGTTCTGCTCGACCTTGTAAGGAATGAGTTTGGGTATAAGAACGTTAGGGCGATGTTTGTAGATGTTCCGACACAATATCCCGAACTTCGACAGTTTGTAAAGACTTTTGACAATGTTGATATTGTTACGCCCAAGATTAATTTCTTTCAAGTGTGCGAAAAGTATGGTTTCCCGCTTTTTAGCAAAGAAATATCTGAATGTATCAACGGAGCGAGGAAGTATCTAATCAATATCTTTGGACAGGAGTTGGGGGGAGTGGAAAACATTAATGAAATCAAGGCAATCGTTGAAGAAAAACCCGAACTGTTAGAGAAATCCTTGCGCGAAAACTTCAAGAAAAAAGGCGAAGTTATGCGAACCGCAAAAATGTTGGGTTGGTGGACTAAAGAGAACACTATTGACCGAAACGCTAATTGGAAAAATCGTTCAATGATGAACTATGAATCATACAAGTTTATGATTTTCGCTCCATTCGAGTGCGCTAGTTATTGTTGTAATGCGATGAAGAAAGAACCTGCTAATAGGTATGCCAAAGAAACTAAAAGCGTACCTATAACCGCACAAATGGCAAGTGAAAGCAAGATGAGAACGCGAGTTTGGATAAGACAGGGTTGTAATGCTTTTGATGCGGTTCATCCTATTAGCAATCCTATGAGTTTTTGGACAGAACAGGATGTATTGCTTTACATCAGAATCCGCAACCTGCCTATATGTTCTGTTTATGGCGATGTTGTCACAGATGATGAAGAAATGGGGCAGATGCAGTTAAGCGACTTTGCAGGTATGGAGATTTTTGACCAAGGGCAACAATGCTTACACTGTACGGGTTGCAAAAGGACGGGATGCGTACTATGCGGCTTTGGAACACATTTACCTAACGAGCAGGAACGATTTACAGATTTACGCAAAACACACCCCAAAATGTACGCCTTACTTGATGTGTGCAAGAACAACGGGTACACAATGCGACAGGCAATAGATTGGATAAGTGAAAACAGCACCAAGGTTATTAGATATTAAGAAAGGAGTGAGAGGAGTTGAAACTAACGGCAGATAACTATTTTAGCCCACAAGCGGCAAAAGAATATTGCTCGGTATCACAATTAAAGCGTTTTATCGGTAGCGCAGGTAGGTTTGGATGTGAAGTACAAGCACTTGCGGAAATCAACGGAGAGATTGAACCGCCCGAACCTTCAAAAGCAATGCTTTTAGGCTCTTATGTAGATTGCTTACTACTTGAACCCGATAAAAAAGACGCTTTCATAGCGAAACATCCCGAAATGTTCAAGAAAAACGGGGAACTGTACGCAGATTACACGATAGCCGATGCGATGGTTGAAACGGCGCACTCTGACAAAAACTTTATGAAAGCACTTGACGGAAAGAAGCAGGTAATTATGACAGGAGAGATTTTCGGAGTGCCTTTCAGAATCAAGGTTGATGTACTTGGTGAACGCAAGATAACGGATTTTAAAACCGTATCGAGCATAACAGAAACACAGTTTAACCCCGTTCGCGGACAGAGAGAAACCTTTGCAGAGTTTTACGACTATGACTTGCAAGGCGCGATTTATCAAGAGATAGTGCGACAGAATATAGGAAAAAAGTTACCCTTCTTCCTTGCTTGTATCTCAAAAGAGAAAACGCCCGACCATGAAGTTATTTGGATTGATGATGAAAGCCTTGAGGAACGGCTTTTCAATGAACAGGCAAACATCATTCATGTAGGAATGTTAAAGCGTGGCGAGGTTGAGCCAAAGGCGTGTGGAGTCTGCGACTATTGCAGGAGCAGGAAGAAAGTCAAAAAGGCGATAAATTGGCGGGAGATAGGGGGAATACTTGAATGACTTATACCTTTACGATACCGACAGACCGTAAGAAGTTCCCAAGTCTGAATGAATATATCAAAGCAGAACGGGTAAGGCTAGGCGGTAGGGACGTCAAGTTCTTGACCAAAGGCGCGGTAATGAAAAAGGAATATCAGAGTTACATTTCCTTGTTTATCCGCAGGGATTTAAAGGATTTGAAGATTGATAAGCCTGTAATCGTTCATTACCACTACTACGAAGAAAACAGGAAGCGGGATTTAGGAAACATTCACGCCCCTTGTCAGAAGTTTGTGGAGGATGCGTTGCAGGATTGTGGAGTTCTTGTGAACGACAATCAGAAATGTGTAGTGGGTTTTACTGCATCGTTTGATGTGGATAAGGATAAACCGAGAATCGAAGTGCAATTAGAAACAGTTGAATGAAAGGAGAGTATGAGTATGCAGAAGAAACAGGAAAAAAGGACAAAGATTGGCGAGATTATCAAGTATTTGGTGCGTTATGGCTGTATCACAGACCCCGTAGCAAGGGCAAAGTTCCACACTAATCGTTTGAGCGGCTACATCCATGTTCTGCGTAAGCGTGGTTGGGTTATCGAGTCTGAATGGTGCAACGGCAGGGACGAGTTCGGCAAGAACAAGTACGTCAAGTATCGCCTTATCAAGAAAGGAGTATAAGAGAATGGGACTTATTATCAGCACAGATGAGAAGGGCGTAAGGGTTTACGCAAGCGAAAAAGAGGGGGCTAACGGCAAGTATATGACTTATTCGTTGCCTGTTTGTAAAAAGGACGACAAAGGCAAGTGGGACACCGTTTATTTGTCTTGCGGATTCAGAAAGGGCGTAGTTGTCCCCCATAAATCAAAAATCAAATTCAGCAATGCTTTCCCGACCTTCAACGTCTACAACGGGAAGAAGTACAACAAGATTATGATATTAGACTACGAAATCCTCGAAGAAGGGGAAACGCAGGGCGATGGATTTGTTGATATGAGTAACGTCAAGGACGAGGAACTTCCTTTTGCATAACAGGAGGTGCATATGAGTTACATAAGCGATTGGTTGGCGAGCGATGGTAGCGCAGAAGCATATCAGACATACAAAGCCGAGGCACAGAAAGAAGATGCAAGGGAGAGAGCCTACATAGACGACTTTGAGCGTTATGCAGATGATGAAGATTTGGTCATAGAAAGTGAGGATGATTACGAATGAACACAGCGCAAATCATCGTAAAGACAGTTGCCACAACAATTAACCTGCTCATTGGGTTGGCGTTAACAATGACAAAAGAAACAACGCCCAAGATGTTCAAGGGATACATGGCTTTTATGCTGATAAATCTAGTGGGGGTATGGATATGAGGACGTTTGGGGAGTATCTACGGGAACGCAGGCGGTATTTCGGATTAAGCCAAATGGATTTAGCGGAGGATTTGGGGGTTAAACAGACAACCGTGAGTTCTTGGGAAACGGGAAAGACTTCTCCTGCCTTTGACTTCGCACTAGACATAATGGCGAGTTTTGGTGACGAGTATCAGATTATCGAGAAAAGAGCCTAAAGGGGGAATGTATGAATAATCGTTTAATAAGGGTACTAGCAACGTGTATGGCTTTAGTTCTTACGGCAAAACTTGGAACGATTCAGTTTCAAGGGCATAAAGAAACTTGGTACAACCTCGATATGTCCAAAGTTATCGAACGTACAGACAAGGCGGTAGGAATGACGGGATTATACCATGTTCGGGAGGATGGCGTTAAATGCTACGGTCAGTTTGTGATAGTAGCCGCAGACCCAAGAAAACACGGTAGATACACCCTTGTTGAAACCTCTTTAGGCACAGGAGTTGTCCTTGATGTTCATACAACGGACGATGCAGAACTGATTGACATAGCAACGGCATGGGGGAAAGGCGGTAACAAATGATTATCGACAAAAATCCCCCACCGAAGCCTAAAGACCCGAGCGATGTAAAGAAGAAGATAATCGAGGATTTGACGCAAAACGATGATGGGCTTTTGGTGTTGGCGTATATGTACGCAAAGGATTTTGCTTTATGCGGGGAAGATATCACGAAAGCATGGTCAAACGCGCTTATCAACAATCAGTTTGTGGAGGATATCTATCGAAGGGGCTATGAGGATGCCGTAAAAGACATTGAGAGCGGCGTAATCAAGGATTTTTACCATAAGGCAACGGTGGATTACGAGAAGAAAAAGTGAGGGTATCAAGATGAAAGAATCTAGTTTAACGCCTTGCCCGTTTTGCGGAGGCTCGGCATATGTTTGGCAATCAAACAAAGCAACGTACATACAGTGCGAACGTTGGAATACAAGCGATGAGGACGGTCATTTAGTGCAGGTGTCAGCAAAAACCCGTGAGGAAGCGGTCAAGAAGTGGCAGGGCAGATTTATAATGCGGGAATCATTAAGAGAGGCGCAGGAGCGCGTACTAGATATGATTGGAGATTAAGATGGCGGAAAGAAGAATGTTTACGAAGAAAGTGACAGATGATGATAATTTTATGAGTCTATCATCTTCAGCACAGGCATTATATCTGCATTTATCAATGAGTTCTGACGATGATGGATTTTGTAATCAAGTTTCATCGTCTATGTTCAAGGCTCACGCGAGCGTACAGGATTTACAGGCGTTGCTTGAAAAAAGATACATTTATCAGTTTGAAAGTGGAGTAATTGTAATTAAACATTGGCGAATGGCAAATGCTTTGCGCAAAGACAGATATACGCCTACTGCTTTTCAAGAAGAACTAGCGCAATTAGACCTAAAAGACAATGGTTCTTATACTTGGTTGCCAAATGGTTGCCAAGTGGTTGCCGAACGGTTGCCACAGGATAGTATAGGTAAGGTTAGTATAGGTAAGGATAGATTAGATAATAATAATATAAATAATAATAGTAAACGATTCATTAAACCTTCTGTCGAAGAAGTAAAAGCCTATTGTGAAGAACGCCAAAACGGACTTAATCCCGAAAAGTTTGTTGACTACTACGAAAGTAAGGGGTGGTTAGTTGGTAAAACTCCCATGAAAGATTGGAAAGCGGCAATAAGGACTTGGGAAAACAACAGAAAGGGGGAAACTGTAAATGAGCGACCTAAAGAGCGAGTTGTGGGAAATACTCAATCAAGAGAAGAATACGAAGCAGAAATGCGAGAAGCCATCAGACGATGGGAAGAAGATGATGAATGACGATGTTTGTCCAATATGCAACGGTTCGGGTTGGGAACTGATTATAAACGATAATGGCGAAGAAGCGGCTAGAGAATGTAAATGCGGACTCCGAGGGCGTCAGATACAGGAAAGCAAGTTGTCTTTCGCTACAATTCCCGAAACCTACAAGGGTGTTAGCCTCGATGATTGGAAAAGGTCGCCGTATAGGGATGAGTTCAAAGGACAGGCAAGAACAATACAGGAGTCGGTCAAGGGTTATCTTGAACACTTGGATGAGTTCGAAGAACAGGGAAAAGGGTTTTTCTTTTGGAGCGAAACCAAAGGCAGTGGAAAGACAATGTTAGCGGCGGCGATTGCCAATGAACTGATAACCAAGTATAGAAAATTCGCAAAGTTCGCAACAAGCCTAGACATTCTCGATGAGATTAAGGCAACGTTTAACAGTTTTAGCGAAGAAACCGAGAGCAAGTTATTGGGCGACTTGGCGAGGGCAGACTTCTTGATTATAGACGATTTCGGGACAGAGCGTGTTACTGATTGGGTCGGAGAGAAGTTTTACCAAATTATCAACGGCAGGTACATCAACAAGAAAGTCACGTTTTTTACTAGCAATCACGACTTGAACACCCTGCAATACGATGAACGGGTCAAGAGCAGGATAAAGGAACGTTCATTCATGGTTCACTTTCCCGAACAGAGCGTGAGAGAAATAAAGGCTTTCAAAGAGAACAGGGATTTGAGCGTTGATTAGAAAAGAGCGATATGACAAGAGAAGAATTAACTAAAGACGTTGTGGGATATGAAGGTATATACACGATTGATATATTTGGGAACGTCATTAGAAAAAAGGATGGGAAAGAAATTCCGCAACAAATGAATCAGTTTGGATATATGAATGTATCGCTTTATAAAGACGGAAAGCAGAAGCAACACAAGGTACATAGACTTATTGCACAAGCATTTATCTTAAATCCGCAGAACAAAGAGCAAGTAAATCATATTGACGGAAACAAAGCACATAATGTTGTTTGGAATCTTGAATGGTGTACTTGCAAGGAGAATATAAATCACGCGGTAAAAACGGGGCTTCATCCTAAATGTATTCCCATAAGAATTATCGAAACGGGGCAAACATATCCCGATATTACAAGTTGTGCAAAAGACATTAAGGGAGATATAGGGAATATTTACAGATGTCTTATCGGAAAAAGAAAATCTCATAAAGGATATCATTTTGAAAAGGTGGTGTAAATATGTCGAGAGAAGAAGCGATAGAGGTTATAAAACAAGATATTCCTTGTGAACATGATATTGACTTAATCGAAGCACTCAAAATGGCAATACAGGCACTATCGCAAGAGTTTGAAATTAAAGAAAACATAATCAAGTATATGAAAAAGTACCCTAATCACGTTGGGAATACGGATTTTTGGGAAGGCTTCTATGCTTGTCGTAATGTTGTTTTGCAGTTGGACGATGAAGAATATGCACCTAAAGAGCAAGAGCCGTGCGATGATGCGATAAGCCGTGAAGCGGCAATAACATCTATTAACAAATTATATGTGGAGTGTGAAGAATGGAGAGCGTTAAACGATTTACAATATGGAACAAATCAAGGTTTGAGTTTAGCGATAGAAGTTATAGAAGATTTACCTTCCGTCACACCGAAGCCGACCGAGTGTGAAGATGCGGTAAGCCGTGAGCCTTGCAGAACGTGTAAATACGGAGAAATATACAACGATGAATGGTGCAGATGTACGCATTATCAGATAAGCGGTTGCCGTGTACGGATAAATGACGGATGTGTAGTTGAGAGAGATTACGGAATAAAGGTCGGTGCAGATATGAGAACAAAGGAGAGCGAGTAATGACAGAAGAATGGAGAGATATTGACGGATATATCGGACTTTATCAAGTCAGTAATATGGGTAACGTCAGAAGATTAAAGGGGTTTAAGTCAAGGAACGATAGGTTATTAACTTCACAACTTAACTTTGGTGGATATAAAAAGGTTGCATTGTATAAGGATAACAAGAGAAAAGTAATGCTTGTTCATCGTCTTGTTGCTACGGCATTTATAGAAAACCCAAACAATTATCCCGAAATAAATCATAAAGACGAGGATAAAACAAAT
>Ga0310696_10004933_pt1 | contig 16238 bp, 14 predicted proteins | sample AusTroGonzalo_MG_4_FD_203885 | JGI IMG/M metagenome (GOLD analysis project Ga0310696, IMG submission 203885) | Bovine rumen microbial communities from tropical cattle in Woodstock, Queensland, Australia - Gonzalo_02 (v2) (version 2) | ecosystem: Host-associated > Mammals > Digestive system >...
GTGGTGCTTTGCGTGCAGTTTTTGAATGTTTGGGTGTTCAAGACGTTGTGGTTAAATCCCAAGGTGCAAACAATCCAAACAACATGATTCGCGCTGCGTTTTTGGCGTTCGAAAAAATGAATTCTCCAAAAACAGTGGCTGCTCGTCGTGGTAAAACTGTTGCAGAAATAATCGCTGGTCGTGATGGCAAAAAATTAGAAGTTGCTGACGAAGCGAAATAAATTAAATAAACCGAGTGCGTAATCTTGTATTATGTGCGAAACAGACTATATCATAGTCATAGGAATAAGAGGAAAAAGAAATGAAATTAAATGCTTTGATGGATAATTTCGGTGCTCGTAAAGATATCAAACGCGTTGGTCGTGGTATGGCATCGGGATATGGTAAAACAGCTGGTCGTGGAACCAAAGGTCAAAAGGCACGTGCGGGTTCTCGTAAACAGGCTACGTTCCAAGGTGGACAGATGCCAATTATGCGTCGTTTCCCAAAATTTGGTTTTAACAATCCTTTTGCCAAAGAATATGTAACTATCAATTTAGGTGATATTGAAAAATTCATTGCTTCTGGTAAAATTGATGCGGCAAAAGAAATCAATATTGATTCTTTGTTTGCTGCAAAAATTATCAATCGTAAATTGGATGGTTTGAAAGTTTTGGCCAAAGGTGAAATTAAAACAGCTGTGAATGTTGTTGCGACAAAATGGTCAAAAACAGCAGAAGCCGCTATCACCAAAGTTGGTGGAACAATTAAATCCAAATAATTTAACTTGTGCACTCGTAAAAATTTCTTTTGCGAGTGCATAAAAACATAAAGTTCAAAACCAATGAAACTTTTTGAAAACATTTTTAAAAATTTATCAGATTTACAAAAACGTATCTTGTTCACGTTGGGTGCTTTGATTGTTTATCGTATTGGTTCGTTTATTCCATTACCAGGTGTGAATGCCAGTGCGGTATTACATTTGTTTAATGGCGACAATGGTATGATGGGAATGTTTGATATGTTTTCAGGTGGTTCACTGTCTCGTATGTCTGTGTTGGCTTTGAATATTTTTCCATACATATCGGCATCAATCGTGATTCAACTGCTTAGCGCGACTAGCAAATCTTTGACAGATTTGCGCAAAGAGGGTGAATCGGGACGTATAAAAATAAACCAATATACTCGTTATCTGGCGGTGGTGTTGGCTGTTGTCCAAGGTTGGGCAGTTGTGCGAGGTTTGGAATCTATGGCCCCAGTAAATGGAATTGCTGCTGTAGCAAACCCAGGTTTCGCATTTGAATTATCTGCGATTATTGCGCTGGTTGGTGGAACTGTATTTGTTATGTGGTTGGCCGAACAAGTGACTGCTCGTGGAATAGGTCAGGGGGCATCGCTTTTGATTTTCGCCGGTATCGTTGCAGAAGTTCCGGGTGGAATCGCAAAATTATTATCATTGGCAAGTGTCGGTCAAATGTCACCTGCTATGATTGCGATGGTTTTGGGTTTTGTTGTTGGAATTGTTGCTTTGATTGCGTTTATGGAACAGGCACAACGTCGTATTCAAATTTTGTATCCGCGTCAGGCGATGGCAAATGGTGTTATGAATACTAACGTCTCATATTTGCCAATCAAAGTGAATATGTCGGGCGTTATGGGGCCTGTGTTTGCAGCGTCCATTATGATGTTGCCTGCGTTTATCCAACGTTTTGTTCAAAGTGAAAATTTGGTTGTTCAAAACATCTTGGGATTTTTCACATACGGAACATGGTCTTATATGATTATGTACACAGTTTTGATTGCGTTCTTTGCGTATTTCCAAACAGCTGTTGTGTTTAATTCCGAAGAGACCAGCACTAATTTGAAAAATATGGGTGGATATATACCGGGCGTGCGTCCGGGTGAACAAACGATGCATTTCTTGGATGATGTTGTATCCAAAGTGACAGCGATAGGTGTTGTTTATTTAATAGTTGTTTGTGTATTGCCTATTATATTGAATACACGCGCAGGTATGCCATTGATGATTGGTGGAACCAGTGTTTTAATCGTGGCAGGGGTTGTATTGGATACGATGAACCAAGTAAGATCTTATTTGGTCGAAAGAAAATATAGCGGTGTTGTGAATAACGCACAAAAGAAAGGTCGTTTCCGCAATTAAAGTGGAAATAAAAAAATAAAGGAATTTGATTTTTGTAAATTGGTGTAATAAAATAGGCCGGATACAAAAATCAGAAGCATTCAAAAAACGTGTGGATTTTGAATGTGGAAACTGGGTTGGAAACAATCCAAACGTAATAACAAAAAAGGAAAATAAAAGATGGCACGTATAGCAGGTGTTAACATTCCAAGTGAAAAACGCATTGAAATTGCGTTGCAATACATTCATGGTATTGGGCCGGCAAAATCTGCACAGATTTGTTCTGCTTTGAAATTAAAGGACGGTTTGCGCGCAAAAGATTTGACGGACGAGGATGTTATCAAAATTTCAAATTATATTGAACAGAATTTCAAAGTAGAAGGTGATGTTCGTCGCGAGGTTGCTATGAATATCAAACGTTTACAAGATTTGAAAACATATCGCGGTGTTCGTCACCGTAACCGTTTACCAGTTCGTGGTCAGCGCACACAAACTAATGCACGTACTCGCAAGGGTAAACGTGTTGTTGTTGCGGGTTCTGCGACCAAGGGTAAATAAAATTTAATTGGGTAGAGATTAACACGATAGTTAATTGAAGACATCTAATAAAAAGGATAAATACAAATGGCAGTTACAAAATCAAAAAAGAAAGTTGTAAAAAAAGTATCACATGGTATTGCTCATGTGGTGGCTACAAATAATAATACACGTATTACAATCACAGACCAAAGCGGTGCAGTTTTGACATGGGCAACCGCAGGGGCTAATAATTTCAAAGGTGCAAAAAAATCGACACCATATGCTGCGACAGTTGTTGCCGATGCAATTGGCAAAAAAGTTGCTGAAATGGGTATGAAAACAGTTGATGTTTTGATGCGCGGTATTGGTCAGGGTCGTGAATCTGCCGTGAGAGGATTGGCAAATGCAGGTTTGGTTGTTCAATCCATTACCGATACGACGCGTATTCCACACAATGGGTGCCGTCCAAAGAAAGTGCGTCGTGTGTAATAATTTTACCGCCCGTTTGGGCGGTTTTTTATTTTTATTGTGATATTTATATAAAAATATCTTGACCAAATATCTGGGGTTTTTGTAAACTATTTCTCATGAAAAGGAAAGGCTTTTGAAAAACAAAAAATTTCATATTTTTTTGTTATCAGTTTTGCTTGGCTTTGTTTGCCATGGTGCTATGGCTATTTATTGCGACGCAGGTTACGAAGCGTTAACAACACCATCTGGTCTAGCGACATTTTGTAGTCCATGTAATGCGGGTTATTTTAATCCTGAAGCAGGAGAAAATCCTGTTTGTTTGCCTTGCCCGCAGGGAACAGTTGCAGATGGATCTGCTAGTACCAGCTGTACACCGTGTTCAGGAAACAAAAGTACAACGGGTACTGGTTCAAATTTTTGTGATACGTGTGCCGCGGGTTATTATAAAGTTGGAGATATTAGATGGCATTGTGAAGGTTGTGCCGAAGGTTATCATAAAAGTAATCCAGGCGATGATGGATGTGAGATATGTAATCGTGGAACATATGCATCAGGGGCGGGTAATGCAGAATGTACACCGTGTGCCAAGGGATATTATGCCAGTGGACAGGGAGCTACTGGATGCACACCATGTTCCAAGGGATATTACGCCGATAATGAAGGTAGCGAACATTGCAGTCCGTGTCCAGCTGGATTTCATGCTGGTTCTCTAGGAAGTCAAAGTTGTACTCCGTGTTCAGTTGGAACGTATGCCCCAACTGAAGCAACTGATTATTGTACTAATTGTCCAACTGGAACGACCACTCAAAATGCGGGAAGCTCTAGCATGGATCAGTGTAATCTGTGTAACAAAGGATATTTTGGATCAAACGGAACCATTCCTTGTACTGCGTGTCCTGCGGGACAATATTCAGAGTCTGCAGGAAGTACGACATGTCTTGATTGCCCTCCTGGGTATTATTCAAAAACGGCTGGAATGTCGAGTTGTCTTGCGTGCAATTCTGGAACGTATACGTCCAGTTATGGTAATTCCAACTGTACACCATGTGCGGCCGGGACGTACGCCGCTGGTTATCATAATACCAGTTGTACGCCATGTCCATCAGGAACATATTCAAAAGAACAGTCCGCGTCGTGCAAAGAGTGTCCATACGGATATTGTTGTGGTGATGGACTGGCCTATAAATGTATGCGTGGTACCTATGCAAATACCATGGGAACCGAATGTGAAAGACAAAGTGTCACTGTGTGTCCCGCCGAACGAGATGGGGGTGGGCAGTGCGTGCTTATCCAGCCAGCTGTTATCAAGGGGGGGTGTCCGACAAAATGCACAAAAAGTTTTTGTACTACATCGATATCTGGGGCGGTTTCAAACAATGAATGTACAGTAAAAACAGCACAAAGATTTTATGCTGGTGACGGTTTCTTTTCATGGCCAATTGATGGTTCAATTGGTGAACAATCTATAACGTCAAAAGATGTTGTTTTTTCAGGCAATGCAAGTTGTCCATAATTTAGTTTCTTTTTGTTTATAAAATAATTGACATTTTTTTATTTTTATTTTAAAATTCGCGGGCACGCATGTGCGTGTGATACCGCAAATGGTGAAAATAATAAACTAAGCCATGGAGTTAAAAATATGATTGAAAAAAACTGGATGACTTTGATAAAACCAAAAAAATTAAATATCAAAGTTGATGAAAATAATCCGAATATTGCTACATTGATTGCTGAACCTTTGGAAAAGGGTTTTGGTTTGACATTGGGGACTGCATTGCGTCGTGTTTTGTTGTCTTCTTTGCAGGGGTGCGCACCAATTTATATCAAAATTGATGGTGTGCAACATGAATTCAGCAGTTTGTCCGGTGTTCGCGAAGATGTTACCGATATTATCTTGAATTTAAAGGGTGTTTATTTCAAAGCTTTGACCGAAGGACAACACAGAGCGTCCCTGAAAGTCAAAGGCCCAGCTGTCGTTACTGCTGGTATGATTGAAACATCTGGTGGTGTCGAAGTTATGAACAAAGATGCTGAAATTTGCACTTTGGATGCAGGCGCTAATTTGGATATGGAAATTACTTTGGCATCTGGACGTGGTTATGTACCAGCATCTGTAAATGCTGTTGATTTGCCATTGGGAACAATCCCTGTGGATTCAATTTATTCACCAATTTTGAATGTTGCATCCAGTGTATCACAAACACGTGTCGGACAATCAACAGATTATGATAAATTGGAATTGACTGTTAAAACAAATGGTTCCGTCACACCAGAAGATGCTATTGCATATGCTGCGCGTATTTTGACTGATCAGTTGACAGTGTTTATCAATTTCGAAGATCCAACACAAACTAATGCAATCACAGACGAAGAAAAAACAAAAGATGTTTTGCCATTTGATCCAAAATTGTTGAAACATGTTGACGAATTGGAATTGTCTGTGCGTGCAACAAATTGTTTGAAGAATGATAAAATTAACTGGTTGGGTGAATTGGTTCAAAAGACCGAAAACGATATGTTGAAAACACCTAACTTTGGCCGTAAATCTTTGAATGAAATCAAAGTTCAATTGGAAGCAATGGGATTGTCGCTTGGAATGGAAGTTCCAGGATGGCCACCTGAAAACATTGCAGAATTGTCAAAGAAATACGAAGATCCATACAAATAAAATGGTGATAGCACGTCGTTTGTGGTGTTTATAGGTTACTAACCTTTAAACACCGTCAAATGACAAAAATAAAAACTCGTGTTACTGAAAGAATTTTTTTAGGACACGGCGTCTCATAAATCCCCGGCGTACTGGGGCAGAAAACAAAAGGAGTAATCAAATGAGACATATGAAAGCTGGTCGCACTTTTAATCGCGATACAAACGCCAGAAAAGCCATGTTCATTGGTTTGGCAAAAAACTTGATTGAAAAAGAACAAATTAAAACGACTTTGCCAAAAGCAAAAGATTTACGCGGTGTTGTCGAAAAATTGATTACTCGCGCAAAAGTTGATACGGTTGCAAATCGTCGTTTGACTGCGTCTGAATTGGGCAATTCGTCGGCTGCTACAGTTAAAAAATTGTTCGGTGTGTTGGGACCTCGTTATGCAAAACGCCCAGGTGGTTATACCCGCGTATTGAAAGCAGGATTCCGCTATGGAGATGCTGCACCAATGGCGATAATTGAATTGGTTGATCGCGACGAAAATGCTAAAAAAGTTGCACCTAAAACAGTTGTAGCTGAAAAAGCAGAACCAGTAGCCAAAGACGAAACCAAGAAAGCAGCTGCGCCAAGAACAACAAAAGTTGCAGCAGAAAAGAAAGCAGCGACTCCAAAGGCAACAGCAGCAAAAAAAACAGTTGCTGTTAAACGTCGTGCAACAGGCAAATAAAAATTTGTTAAATTTATAAAAATTTTCCCGCCCGTTTGGGCGGTTTTTTTTATGTTTTTAATTAAAATGCGCTTGCGCAGGGGGGGTAAATATGATAAAATTATCTAGAAAGGATTAAGGAGTATTCTATGCGTAATATTTTGTTTTTTCCGGTAATTCTGGCATTGTTCGCGTTTGATGCGGATGCGTTTGGTGCAACTACGCGTCGTGGGACTGCCGTACCCGCTGTGCCTGCGACTACATCTGCCAAACCTGCGGCTGCCCGTGTCGCAACGGGTCGCATTCCGACAAACAAAAACACACCAAAGGCCACGACCGCTGAAAAATTGGGTAGCAAACCTGTATCATCTGGTGGACGTGTAACGACTGCGCGTGTTGGTGCAACGAATAAAGTGATAAACATGGGAACCAAGGTTGAAACAGCTCGGGAAAATACTGTTGTCAGCCAGGAATGTCAGGATGCATATTATGGCTGTATGGATGCTTTTTGTATGTTGGATAATACATCTGGCGGACGTTGCCAATGTAGTGACAGAAGTGCTGAATTGGACAAAGCTTTGGAAGAAATTTTGAAATTGGATGAACAAAGCTATGCTTTGGCGACCGAAGGTGTCGAACGTATCCAAATGGGTGAAAATGCTGATGCTATTATGGCACGTGCTAAAGCTGCGGCTGATAATGTTACAACCCAAACTATAAGTGGCATTAGTAGTGATAGCAAATCTTCTTCGCGCAGAAAAACATTAGTTGATTTGTCTGCTTGGAACAGCACGATTTTTGATGAAGATTCTGGGCTTGATGCTGATATCTTTAATGATGTGTTTCAAACAGCGGCTTCCGAATTAGATGGAAAAACCGGTGATAATTTACATAGTGCGGCGGCAAAAATTTGTACACAAAATTTATCTGCACAATGTAGTTCGTCTGCTTCATTTTTACAACTGACATATGCTCAGAAAATTAAATCTGATTGTGCTGCGTATGAAAACAGTTTGAAGCAACAGCGCAATTCCAGTCAGCAAAAACTACAAACCGCGCAAAAGGCTTTGCGTGATGCCGCATTGGAAATGTATGAAAATGAAAATAAATATGATTTGGGTCAATGCGTAGTAGAATTCAAAAAATGTATGCAAACAACTGCTGAATGCGGAACAGATTTTTCTGGGTGTATCGCAGACACATCAATTTTGCAGGCGTTGTATGGCAAAACAACCAAGAAAATTGCCACAACAAATATCAAAACAGGTGCAACGACAATAACAATCAGTTCTGCAACGTATGATATTTTGAATAATAAAAAATCTATGTGCGAAAGTGTAACTAAACAATGTGTCAACGCGAACAAGAAAGATGCAGTTTGGCAAACTGTGATTAAAGATATTGCACCTGCGGTTTATTCTGCTGAATATGTAGCAGCATCAGACAGTAGAAAAAATTGTATGAATATTGCTGCGACATGTGTTCGCGAAGTTTGTTCGTCGGGTGGTATAGAAGAAGGATCTGACAATTATGATGCCTGTGTGTCCGACCCAGATATTCCAGCGGCTTCTTGTAAATTGGAATTAGCTAGATGCAGTGGTAATACAGATGATATTCCGTTGCAAGAAAAAGTTTGGGGCTATGTTAAAGCTAAATTGGCCGCTATGAAGGTGGACAGATGTACACAGCAGGTCAAAGATTGTTTGACATCCGAAGATAATTGTGGTGCGGATTATACGAATTGTCTTGGTTTAGATACCGATACCATTGTTGATTTTTGTCCGGAAGATAAACTTGTTGCATGTCAAACAAAATTCAGTACAGAAAGTAATCCTGTGCCTGGGAAAGAAAGTGTTAGAAGTTATATATCCAGAGTTGCACAAGGGTTGGCATTGAATATTGATAACAGTTTTGCAAATGCATGTAAAAACGCTGCGGATGCTGCTTTTGCGCGTGTTTGTGGTGCTGATTTAGAGAATGAAGATGATGATACGTCCGCAGATCTTTGTCCAAATTTGGTTTTGACTCATAATGAAGCCAAGGGCGAAATGAAGTGGGAATATTGTAAAAAGAAAGATGACGGTACATCAGAATGCTATATTGATTTGTCATATTTTGAAACAGATGATTTTGTGGATAACCTTATTTACCCAGAAATAACAGGTTATTTGACAGAATTAAGCACATTATCGTTTGATAGAACAGGTAAATGTGGAGGTGCCAAAGATTTTGAAACATATTTTTGTGTAGATGATTCAAATAACAATACTGGGGTAGCTCAGACACTAAGCGTTCCGCGCGATGATGGTGGTACGGGTGAAAGTGCCGCAATGAATGATGCGTTGAATGTTTTGTTACAAACTATGAATCGTGATTATTCTTTGATTATTGGTAAAATCCAAGAAGATTCCACAGTGAAAAATTGTAGGGAAGGCCGTACATTTACAGGTATTTCTACTAGAACACAGACAGATAAGACAACAGAGGCCAGAGTGATTGGACGCGAAGAAGGCAGATTTGTTAATTTGCTGGATTCAGCTGAATCGGAAATCAGTGGCAAAATAATGAATGCTGTGTTAAGTGATTATTATGATGAATTGAATGCATTAAAATCTTCTGGAAAACGTGAAGAAATGTATGAAGCAATTTCTAAACGCAGAAGCAAAATTATTGCAGACAGATTATCACGTCAATTGATGCAGGGTAAGAGTCTTTGTAAGTTGTCAGAAGAAGAATTTGCTACTTTGATGGCAAATGAAGAGGTTCAAAATACATTGAAAACCGAACAGGATAACGTAAACCAAGCGAACTGCGAAGAGAAAGAAAAAGATAAAGCGTATATAACTTGCGGAGCGTATCATACAAGTGGATATGAGACTACCGCCACACCATATCGTGAAGAACCTAATTTCTGTTCAAAGCCAGCTGCTATAAGAACAAATGTTGCTGTTTGTCCATATGGTAATGCGGGAAGTCAGACGTATAGACGGACCCCATCGTATGATGCAGCGACAAATACATGTAATGTAAAGGTTGAAACGTTTAAGTGTAAACAATTTGGTATAAACAGAAGAAATAGAGCAGGGTGTGTAAGATGGGATTCGGGCAATCCTGATAAAACAGAGACTGTAAAATATCAAATGCCAGAATGGAGTGATAAAGATTCTGTGTATTATAAGGACGGCTGTACAGGGGGATCTGCATCTGGAGCAACTACACGTTAAATATAATAAAAACCGCCCGTTTGGGCGGTTTTTGTTTTTTTATGTTTTAATCTAATTCTTCTAAACTTTTTATAACGCGTACACCCATTGATTCAAAGCGTTCAGTTGTTCCTGCAATATCCATAATGTTTTGTGATTCAAGATATAACACAGGTATCAAATTATTTTGTTGTGCCAGATCTAACATTTCGCGAATCGGTGATGTGATTTGTTTTTTTGATGCAAACCAAGTATCTTCGTCCATTATCCAGAAATCACCATCGTTATGGTCGTATATTAAATATTTATCTGTTGCGACAAATTCATGATATGTTTCATATTCTATATTATTTTTTTTCAAATATTTTGTGACGGAATTGGAAAGTTCTTTTGGTTTTTCAATTGGTGTATCAAAATCTAAATCTTTGAATACTGGAAAATCGCCAGATGAAAAATTAGGTGCATCATTGTTTGGCGAAGAATCTGAGATATCAAAGTCGGTGGGAATTGGAAACGATTCGTTTTCGTTTGTCACAGGTTGTGGTTGAACGGTTGGTTGTTTGTTAAATGTTGATGCTGATTTTGTTGCCAGTGGTCTGTTTTGTTTTGCGCGCAAATATGGGGCATATAATTCAGGTGGCATATCGCGTGGGTATTCAATTGTTTGGTCATCATCTGTTTCAACCGGTTGTTCAACTGTTTTGACAGGGGCTTCGACTTTTTTTGGTGATTCTGGTTTTGTAAATATTTTACAAATTGGGACAAATAATTTTTTGATTGTTTCTGGAACTGTGATAATTGGTGTTTTTTTGCGGAATATAATCAATATTGTTGCAATGTAAATAGGAATGGCTGAATACATAATCGCCCCAAAAGCAAAACCACCAAAACCATGTAATGTCGCATGGGAAAATATCCACCAATGACGCGCAGACAGCATGTCAAAACCAAACAAGAACTGCAATAGTAAATACATAAAAACAAAGTATTCCGCAGTCCAAACAATGGCTGTTCCGGCCGATTTGAAGAATTCTAGTAACTTTTTCATGTTTATATTATAGACAATAAAAAAGATTTGTCAATATTTTATATTTGTTAAATTGTAGTTATAAATTTGTCAAAAAATACTTTTTTTTTGGCGTGTTATATGGTATAATTTGGTGAAAGGAATCTGAGAGAAAATACCATGAAAATAAAGAATTTATTCGTAAAATCTGTTAGTTTAATAGTTTTTGGCGCTGTTTGCGTTACCGCGAATGCCGCAGAAAACAGCCAAGGTCGCACTAGCATGATGCAAAATGTTGTGACACCTGTGGCAACGGGGGCGCGTATGCCTGTGATGCCGGTTGTGACAATAAATACAATCGGAAATCCTGCAGTCAACACTGTCCAGGAACCAAAGGAAATTAATCCAGGTATAGTTATACCAACGCCGCAACCAATTCCACCAGAACCACAACCGGAACCAGAACCAGAATGTCCGGATGGTGGTGTAAAAAATACTGATTACACAGTTGATATGTGTATGAACGAATTGCGTTCATGTGTGAATTCGGGTGGGGTAGAAGGCGGTTTACATGGCTTGTTTAACGAAGAATATTTCAATGGGGTTTTGGTTGGAAACCTTAGAATTTGCCAAAATGTTATCGATAAATGTTTAACAGTGCGTGTTAACTGTCACAATGTTTACAGAAATCTCAAGGCTGTCTGGCTTGATTTTAGAATCAGGGTTTTACAACCAGAATATTACAATTTTGTGTTGTATAAGACAGGGTTGACTCCGAATCAAGCACGTAAGGCTTGTATCAATATTGGTGGTCGTTGGGATGCAGTTAGTGCCGAATGTATCGTCTGTGTGACTGCGTATAACAAAGAAAAACCAATAACAAATGATTGGTTGTTTGGAATCGCCGGTGATAAAAGACCTGCCGAAGCGTGTATGACAACGGGTTCAACGTTTACTTGTAACAAAGATTTGTTTGGATTTTCGTTGATGAATGATACTGCAACTGCGGCGGCTGTGGCTATACCGGGTGGCGCTATTATCGGTGCGACAACTGGTGGTATTATTGCCAGTGCTAAACAGAAAAAGGCTTTAAGTAGTCCTTGTTCATCAAAAGATTTCCGTCAAAGATTGGGTAAGCAAATTCAATCCAGTGGAAACGACAGGATTTTAAAAACATATTTGTATGCTATCAAAAATAATGAAGAATATGATCCTGATTCTCCGAATATAGAGTCATTGGCAGAAGTGGAAGATTTCTATAATATGAAGAAAGAAACTTGTAATGCTATCATCGATTTGTATTCCAGAGCGAATTTGTACGAAGATGAAATGAGTGCTTGTGAAACAGAGGTGAAAACAGATTATTATCTGAAACAGCTTATTGAGTATTTGCCAAAAGACGGTGACGACGAATTTTCTTGGCAGAGTGTCACTATTGATTCGAATAAAGGGTTCTGTTACAGATATAGTGCAGGTGTTAGATGTGAGTCTGTGAATACAGATGTTATAACTGAGAATCTGGTCCAGAAATTGAAAGATAAATGTCTTTTTGTGCCATTGCGTTTGGGGTTGACCATTGCTGGTGAAAATAATGTAAAGTGCAGTCATGATGGTCAATGCAGAAGTATTTATCAAACCCAAAATGATTTGTTGAAATTGCGTGGTTTATTGAATGCTATCGCCGTTGTTTATGACACGGGTAATGTGCCAAGCGTAGGCAAGGGCATATTGGTCGGTGGTTTAACTGGGGCTGGGGTTGGCGGCTTGGCGACAGGAATTACTGCACTTATTGAAAAAAGCAATATTTCTTGTCGTGTGAATAATGGTTTGGGATCAGTTGGATTGGGTAAGTCATTCTCGATTGATTCTTTGAAGACTTGGTATGTCAGACGTGGTTTGAATTTGCCTGATACCGTGCTGGCAAATACACCTGTGGTTGATAAAAATTCATGGGGTGTGGCGTGTTCTGAATTCCAAGGCAAACAAGATGATTGTTTGAATGCGTCGATTATTTACAAGCACGACGGAAAGCGTGAAGTTGTATCGTATGCATGTTCGTATGTCGGCAGTATGTGTTTAATGAACAGCGATGTTGCTGATTTATACGGAATACATTAAAACTGATAGTTTGTTCTTCCTGGAAATGCCTTTCGGGGCATTTCTTTTTTGTTATAAATAATATTTTTGTATCGGGAGATTTTTTGTTAAGCAGCTTTCTGCATATTTGATTTTATTTCACGTAAATATTTGCGCAATTCATCGATTGCTATCAATCCGCCATCGCGTTTTTCAGCAGACCAATAATCCCAACCATTAAAGCTGACGCTGTGTTGAATGCGTGCGGCCATAACGTGAATTGATGCTTTGCCATATAATGTATGCATCAATTGGCCATCATGCGTAATCATTACACGATCACCACGTGGACCAATTAATGTTTGTCCGACATATAATAAACCTGTATCTATCAATTCGCGGAAAGCAATTTTAACTGCATCACGTTTTGGTGCAGATACTTCTATGTCTGACAAATCAATTGGTTGAATTGATTCAACGCGTTTACGTGCAGCATCAACATAAGTTTGTTCGCGGTCTATGCCTATGAATTGACGTCCCAATTCTTTCGCCACAGCAGCTGTTGTTCCAGAACCAACAAATGGGTCCAGTATTACATCGCCGGCTTTGGTGGATGATAAAATTACACGACGTAATAAATCCATAGGTTTTTGTGTGTTGTGTAAGCTTTTGCCATCGCTTCCTTTGATGCGTTCTTCGCCCAGGCATATATTCAAATCCCAATTAGAACGCATTTGTTTTCCGCCATTTAATTTCTTCATGGTTTCATAATTGAATGTATATTTGCCTGTTTTTGTTGGTGTAGCCCATATCAATGTTTCATGCGCATTTGTAAAGCGTGTCCCACGGAAATTAGGCATAGGATTAGTTTTTACCCATACAATATCATTCAAAATCCAAAAACCCATATCTTGTAAAATCGCGCCGATGCGGAAAATATTATGATATGAACCAATTACCCACATAGCGCCGTCTGGTTTTAAAATTCGTTTGCATTCCGCAACCCATTGAGCTGTAAATTCATCATATTGTTTTGGTGATTCAAACGCATCCCATTCATCACGAACTGCGCGTGCAGCGGTTTGATCTTCGGGTCTGTAAAGCGTTTTTTCGCCCAATTGTAAATTATACGGAGAATCAGCAAACACGGCATCCACAGAAGCATCTGGGATTTTCTTCATGATTTCAATGCAATCACCACACAAAATCTGGTTCAAATATTTTTGCATAGGTTTGGATTCTCTCTCGTTTTTTTGTATAACAATCCTTCCCTTTATTTTACCATTTTTTGGGTGTATAAAAAAGCGCCGGACGAATCGGTTTGTGAAAAAAACACTTGATTTTTATTAAAAAGCGATTTTTTTTAATATTTATTGGTTATCTTTGACGTGGAATTGCAATAAAAGTGCGTAAATTTTCATCTAGTTCAACATTAAAACCGTTGTTATTAAATGTATCAATCCACCAATTATTTGGTTTGATTGTTCTTGGTTTGTTGCAAGTTCCCAGTATTTCGCCCATTTCTTTTGCTACGCTTACATCTTCCGTCGTGTTGTGAATCGCGCAAAGCATACCAACTTTTTGAAATTTTGATAAAACAGTTGGCAAAGTTTTTTCATCAAAATATGTTAAAACACCGTTACAGTAAGCGATGTCCGCCTTTATCGGTTCGCAATCCAGGATAGATTTAATTTCTATACGATTGCTGTCAAATGATGCACGCAGCTTATAAACAGGTATTATGTATGGTTTATTATTTAGAGTGTATACTATTGATTGGTATTGTTCTGGGTATTTACGAACATCAATTCCGTGGGCGTCCATGCCGTAATCGAGTGCTAATCGGATAATCATACCTGTTGCAGCACCACAATCAAAGAATGTTTTTGGTTCGTGATTAAAATGTTCTTTGTATTTTTCGGCCAACATCGATGGTGGCACTGAAAACATAATATATCCACCGTCCGTGTCTTCATAGGAATAATGTAAATATGGGTATTTAATATTGTAATAACATTTCATGGTATTTAGCAGGGTAATACCTGTTTTTATCTTTGTCAATTTATTTGAATTTCTGCTGGACTTGTTGTGTTTTTTTGGCTATCGTTAGGCATTATGAGATGTCCATATTGTAATTCTACTGACAGCAGGGTGGCGGATTCTCGCCCGGATATTGGCGATGCGGTTATTCGACGCAGACGCGTATGTAATCAATGTGGGGCTAAATTTACCACTGTTGAACGTATTCAGATGCGTGATTTAATTGTTCGAAAAAACAGTGGAAAAACCGAACCTTTTGATCGTGATAAATTGTTTCGTTCTATTAAATTGGCCTGTCGGAATCGTGATGTTCGTGATGAACAAATTGACAGATTGGTCGCATCAATTCAACGCCGTTTGGAAACAGAAACTGCCGATGATACAGTCACCAGCGCTATGGTCGGTCAAATGGTATCTGATTCATTGTTAAATTTAGATCCAATTGCTTTTATAAGATTTGTTTCGGTTTACAGAAAGTTTTCCAAAGTTGCAGATTTTAAAAAGATAATAAGTCAGATTCCAGAGGCAGATGATGATGCAGTAGTTTGCACTTTGCCGAAAACGTCTTTGTTCTGAGAAGAGAGAGAATGAAAAAAATATTGATGTTTTTATTGATGGTGTTTGTGCCCTTTGGTTCGTGGGCCATAGAATCTGTTGATATTTTAACAGATGATGATGCATCTATTTACGTTCAGATATTTAGTTTACAAGATAATGAAAAAATAGATGCTGCAAAAAAATTAGAAAGTAAATTATCAGATAAATTTTTGATGAATGAAATTTTGTATCAACGTTATGTTTCGAAAACATATCGTACCAAAGGTGCGGAATTAAAGGCATGGATGGAGAAATATTATGATATGCCGGGCGCTGAACGTTTGTCAAAAATGGCAAAGATAAAACAGGCTGATGTTCGCAAACCTGTGGTGCCACATATTATATCGGGTAAAGATTATATTGAAACAGCACAATCTGAAAATTGGACTGCAAAAACATATAACGATAAAATCACGCAAAATATAAACAAATTCAAAAAGGCTATTCGTTCGGGCAGTTCGAAAACAGCGCGTGTAATATTGGAAAATAAAAGTTTCAAATCTAAATTATCCGAAGCGGACTATGGTCGTTTGGCGGGGCGCCTGTCATTCCTTTACTATACAAACGGTGAATATGAATTGGCTAAAAAGTGGGGTTTTGTTGCGTCAGATGCAAATTCTGAATATGGGTTGTGGTCAATGGGGTTGCTTTATTTCAAAGAACAAAAATACAAAGAAAGTCAAAAATATTTCAGCAAAATTTTAGATTTAACACAAATCAATAACGCACGAAAAACCGAAGCTGCTTTCTGGGCTGCGCGTGCTGCGGACATAGCAGAAGATTCAAAAAGCAAAAAGAAATATTTGAAAATTGCCGCTGCGCATCCAATGTCTTTTTATGGTGCGCTG
>Ga0310696_10004934_pt1 | contig 16237 bp, 9 predicted proteins | sample AusTroGonzalo_MG_4_FD_203885 | JGI IMG/M metagenome (GOLD analysis project Ga0310696, IMG submission 203885) | Bovine rumen microbial communities from tropical cattle in Woodstock, Queensland, Australia - Gonzalo_02 (v2) (version 2) | ecosystem: Host-associated > Mammals > Digestive system >...
TGTCTTTGTCCGGAGCATACTTGACCATATCTTCGCGGTACTCCTTCAGGATGCCCTTGTATTCCTCACTCACGGCGTTCATGTTGTTTGTGGCCAGGAACGCATTGATGGGGGCGGGGAGACCACCGATAGCGACATAGAGGTTCAGATACTGCTTCATGGCCACGTGGATTCCTTCCGGAACCGGCGTTTCCTCCGTGTAGAACTTCCGGAGAGCCTCGATGACATCCGGATTCATACCGTTAGCCCAGAGGAACTCCTCGAAGTCCAGCGGGTACATCTCGAGGATATCTTCGCTGCCTACAGGAACCGAGTTGATGCCCAGGTCTTTCTTCTGAACCATCTTGCGACGCCGTTTCTTGAGCTCATCGCCGTAGCCCTGGACGCCCAATAGGGAACCGGTGGCAATCACGTCAAAGCGGCCGTCTTCTTTGAAGAACTTGAGCGAAGTCCTGGCCTCGGGGCATTCCTGGATTTCATCAAAGATCAGGCAGGTCTCTCCGGGGATGAACTTGACACCCTTGATCTGTGCCGACAGATTGAGCAGAATGCTGTCCACATCCTTTGAGCCGACGAAGGCATTGATTCGCTCCGGCTGCTTGATGAAGTTCATGTAGACGACATTTTTGTAGTTCTGCTCAGCGAAATGCTGCGAGATATATGTTTTACCGCACTGGCGGATGCCCATAATCACCAGGGGCTTGTGTTCCGGCTTGTTTTTCCACGCAATGAGAGCGTCTTCAATCTTCCTTTTCAGCATAGTTTGATACTTTGTCCTGGGAGCAAAGATACACTTTTTCCAATGACTTTTCAAATAGCCATCGTAATTTTTCCAACGAGTTTTTAATGGTTCGCCGTAATTTTTCCAACGAGTTTTGCCCGAATTGACCCTTTTTTCTGAACGAATCATTTGCTCAACGCTATGCGCTGGCGCGTTCCCGGATGGGCCCCGGGTGTGTCGCGGGAGACACCGTTGGACTGACCTTCGGTGGCTTCGATGACCAGGAAGACGCCGCCGTTGTCGGCGAGGGCCTGGTCGAGTTTGAAGGTGTCACCCTGGCACACGATGGTGGCGGTGGAGGATTTGAAGCGCTAGGATAACAAGTGGGTGCTGCGCACGACGATTCATTCCCTGGAAGGCGCCGGCAGGTTCGTGATTGGGCTGGCGGCGGATGTGAAGATCCTGGAGGGAGAGAGGTTGAGGAAGTATGTGAAGGGGTATGGGGAGAAGTGGTTGGGGAAGGTGTAACTGCTTGATTAAAGGCAAGGAACCATATACAATGGAATATACAGGTAATCACCGTCTTTCTCTAAGTCGCCGGTGTGGACGATGTATGCCTGCGCCAGATGCGTGGAGTATTTCTTAATGCATTTCTCCAGGGATGTGGTTGTGAATCCGGTTGAGGACTTCACTTCGATGGGAGAAATGTTGTGGCGGCTGGTAATGGCTTTCTTGGAGATAAGGAAGTCGATTTCCATTCTGTCATCCTTGTTCTCCCTGGAAGGATTGGAGTAGAAGAAGAGTTTGCAGCCGATGGCTGTGAGCATCTGGCCGACGATGTTCTCCATCAGCATGCCGGCATTGACCTCCAGCTTGTCTTTGAGTATCTTCTGGTATAGTTGTTCAGAAACGATTCCGCGCTCATCAAAGGCGTGGCTGATCATGAGGCCGGTGTCGTTCATGTAGCATTTGAGCGAGTTGTCCTTCTGCTTGAGTCCGAGGCCGATGCTTGGCTCTGTAGTGTTGAAAGCGAGATTCACCATCTTGGCGTCACGAAGCCAGAAGAAGGAGCTGTCGTAGTCACGGAAACGGGCGTCTTTGTTGAGGTCTGACAGCTGGAACTTGTGCTCGTGCAGCTGAAGCTGGCCGGGGATGGCCTCGTAGATGGCCCTCACCTTGGCTGTGTGCACGCCGGCGTAATTGTCGATGCAGTTATAGTATAGGTTGAGGATCTGGCGCTTGACGCGGTCAACGTCCTCGAAGGATTTGGTGTCCAGGTATTCCAGGATGGCCTGTGGCATGCCGCCGATAATCATATACAGGCGGAAGTAGTCCATGAGTTTGCGGTGCATGGACTGGCCGACGGGTTCCAGAGCGGCGAATTTCATCCGGACGAAGTCCATCAGGGATTCTTCGCCCATGGCCCAGAGGAACTCTTCGAAATCCATTGGGTGCATGACCATGCTCTCCTCTTCGGAGGGGACCAGATAGTCTTCTTTCTTCTCGGTTTTCTTGAGCTTCTTTTTGGTGCTCATTTTCATACCGAGCAGGGAGCCGGTTTCCAGGTAGTCGTATCGGCCGTCCTCAACCAGGTACTTGATGGCTGCACGGGCTGCCGGGCAGAATTCAATTTCGTCAAAGACAATGATGGACTCCCTGGGATAGAGCTTGGTGGAGAAGTAGGTGCTTAGGTACGTGAAGAGCATATCCAGGTTGTCCTTGTAGTTCTTGAAAAGGTCTTTGATGTCGTCGCCGACTTTGAAGAAATCTATGAGGATATAGCTCTTGTATTCTTTCTGGGCAAATTCCTTGACGATGTAGCTCTTGCCCACGCGGCGGGCACCTTCTATCATCATGGCAGACTTGCCTTTGCGCTTGTTTTTCCAAAGGAGCAGCTGGTCGTATATCTTTCTTTTCATCACGGAATCAAGCTTCGGTTTTACTTTTATTTACACGAAATCAAACTTATTGGTTGTGCCATTTCTACACGAAATCAAGGCAAAGATATGGATTTGTCCTCAATTCTGCAAGAATATCGGCCTATTCTTCATCCTCCCAGTTGTCGGCGATGAAGATTTTTGCCGAAGATTTCGTATCTTAGCATTCAGATGATGTAACGAAATAAATATATACTTATGAATCTCCCCGCAATGAGAGCTGACTTCGTGGGCAGTTTCCTTCGCCCGGAATCGGTCAAGAAAGCAAGACTGGACTTTGCCAAAGGAATTATATCGGCCGATAATCTTAAGGCCATAGAGGACCAGGCCATACGCGAACTTGTTGCCAAGCAAAAAGAGCTGGGCTTCAAGGTAATAACGGACGGTGAGTTCCGCCGCCAGGCCTGGCATCTGGATTTCATGTGGGGCTTTGACGGCATTGGCCACGCACCCACCAAAACCGGCCTCCCTTTCCATGGAGAGCAGGCCATGATAGACGATACCTTCCTTACGGGAAAGATTTCCCTGGGAGACCATCATCCTTTTATCGGCCATTTCAAGTTTGTGAATTCCCTCGCCGGAAACGGCGTGGAGGCAAAACTCACCATTCCCGCCCCGGCGCAGTTCCTGGCACAGATGGTGATGCCCTTCGCCCTGGAGAATACCAGGAAATTCTATGCCGATAATGAGGCTCTGATTCTGGATCTTGCATCGGCCTATAGGAAATTCATCAAGATGGTTTATGCCGCCGGTTGCCGCCGCCTGCAGTTTGACGACTGTACCTGGGGCATGCTGGTGGATCCAATGGCCGTGCACATGTGGGGAACGGACGAGGCAGGATTGAAGGCCGTCCAGGAGATGAACCTTCGCATCAACAACATGGCCATAGATGACAAGCCGGCCGATATGTTCATCAATACACACGTATGCCGAGGCAACTACCACTCCACATACGCCAACTCCGGAGCCTACGACAAGGTGGCGGAAGTCCTTTTCGAAAATGAAAATGTGAACGCCTATTACCTTGAGTTCGACGACAGCCGTTCAGGCGGTTTCGAGCCTTTGGCGCATGTGAGCGGTGAAAAAATGGTCGTCCTTGGCCTGATTACCACCAAATCTCCGGCGCTGGAGTTTAAATCTGTGGTTAAAGAGCGGATAATGAAGGCCGCCAAATACATCCCGTTGGAAAGGCTGTGTCTCAGCCCTCAGTGCGGTTTCGCCTCATGTGAGATCGGCAATAAACTCACGGAAGGGGAGCAATGGGCCAAACTGCGCCTGGTGGCAGAAGTGGCTAAAGAAGTGTGGGGATAGTTTTTACTTTCCGATGCAATGGTTGGCGAAGATGTTGTGGAGGATTACTTCGGGGTCAAGGAGGTCGGTGCCTAGGATGGAGTTGATGGAAGAGAGGGCGCGGCGGAGGTCTTCGGCAACCAAGTCCGAGGGGATTTGGGCCGATAGGGAAGTGCTCACATCCTGGAGGGCGGAGGCTGCATTTTGAAGGGCCTCGAAGTGGCGGATATTGGTGACAAAAGTGGAGTTTGCGTTGGGAATTAAGTCTTTTTCTGCCTCAAGGAGAGCATTTTTAAGTTCCTCCAGGCCCACGCCTTGTTTTGCCGAAATCGACAGAATTTCTATTTGATTATCAGCGCGCGAAACAAGTTTGTTTATATCAATAACATTTTTGTTATCGGGCGTTTTCCCGGCAATATCAGCCTTATTCAGTAGCACGAACAGGCGTTGGGAGTCCAAGTCTACTCTTGAAAGAATTTCCTCTAATTCTTTGGCAATTTCGGACTGCTTTTGTGTGGCATCAAGAAGGGCCAAAACTATCTCGGCCTCCGATATTTTTCGGAAGGTGCGCTCGATTCCCATCTTCTCTACAACGTCTTCCGACTCCCTTATTCCAGCGGTATCGATGAAGCGGAAAAGTATGCCGCCAAGGGTCATTGTTTCTTCAACAGTGTCCCTGGTTGTACCTGCGATATTGGACACAAGTGCACGTTCTTCTCCAAGAAGGGCATTGAGCAGGGTGCTCTTGCCGGCATTTGCCGGGCCAACAATAGCGACGGGAACACCATTCTTGATCATATTGCCCTGACGGAACGAACTTGCCAGGCGATTTACGTGGGACAGGGTAGTTTTAACCAATGCCGACAGTTTTTCCCTATCGGCAAATTCTACGTCCTCTTCACTGAAATCAAGTTCCAGTTCCAGCAGGGAAGCCATTTCAAGCAGTTCTTCACGTAATGTTGCTAATTCTGTTGAAAAAGAACCTTTTAGCTGGTTCATGGCAACGCGGTGGCTGGCGGCTGTAGTAGAAGAGATTACATCGGCTACAGCCTCGGCCTGGGCAAGGTCCATCTTGCCGTTTACGAAGGCACGGCGGGTAAATTCGCCAGGCTGGGCAAAGCGTGCGCCGGCTTCCAGAAGAAGACGCACAAGCTCCGATACTATGTAAGAAGATGCGTGTGTAGAGATCTCTACGGAATCCTCTCCCGTGTAACTGTGCGGAGCACGGAATACCGAAACCAATACTTCGTCCAGAAGGGAACATTCGTTCCACACTTCGCCGAAATGTATTGTATATGCCTTTGCTTCTGAAACAGTTCCAGATTTTAATTTAACTACTGCATCAACTACAGCAAAAGCATTGCTTCCGCTTATTCTAACAATGGAAATTGCTCCGGTACCAGGGATGGTGGCCGGAGCAACTATGGTGTCTGTGTAGAGGTGGTTCATCAGTCGTACCTGCTGAACTTGGACATGTTGTCTATCAGGTCCTTGTTGGTCTTGAACTCGTCCATGTGCTGCTGCATCCAGGTCATGGCTTCTACCGGATTCATGTCCGAGAGGAGTTTGCGCAGTATCCAGATGCGGTTAAGGGTGTACTGGTCGTACAGAAGGTCGTCCCTACGTGTAGAAGAAAGAATAAGGTTAACGGCAGGGAAGATGCGCTTGTTGGACAGGTTGCGGTCCAGCTGGAGTTCCATGTTGCCGGTGCCCTTGAATTCCTCGAAGATAACGTCGTCCATCTTGGAGCCGGTTTCCGTAAGGGCCGTGGCAAGTATGGTGAGCGAGCCGCCGCCTTCTATATTACGTGCTGCGCCGAAGAAGCGCTTGGGTTTCTGGAGGGCGTTAGCGTCCACACCGCCGGTGAGAACCTTACCGGAAGCAGGCTGAACGGTGTTGTACGCACGTGCAAGACGGGTAATTGAATCCAGTAGGATTACCACGTCGTGGCCGCATTCCACAAGCCTGCGGGCCTTGTCCAGCACCATGTTGGCAACTTTGACATGCCTTTCGGCGGGTTCATCGAAGGTTGAAGCAACAACCTCGGCCTTTACGCTGCGCTGCATGTCGGTAACTTCTTCCGGGCGCTCGTCAATAAGGAGCACAATCTCATATACCTCCGGATGATTATCGGCAATGGCGTTGGCAATTGCTTTAAGAAGCATGGTTTTACCGGTTTTGGGCTGCGCTACGATAAGACCGCGCTGACCCTTGCCGATAGGCGTAAACATATCCACCACCCTTATGGACGGATCTTTTTCGTGTCCGTGACCCAGGAGATTGAATTTTTCCGTGGGGAAAAGGGGAGTAAGGAAGTCGAAGGGCACGCGGTCGCGCACGAATTCCGGGGTACGGCCGTTGATGAACTTGATCTTAACCAGCGGGAAGTATTTGTCGCCTTCGCGGGGAGGACGGATTTCGCCGGTAACGGTGTCTCCGTTCTTTAATGCGTTCTGCTTGATTTGCTGCTGCGAAACGTAGATGTCGTCCGGGGAATTCAGGTAATTATAGTCGCTTGAGCGCAGGAAACCGTAGCCGTCCGGCATTATTTCCAGAACGCCGGTAGCCTCTACCGAACCCTCAAACTCAATACGCTGAGGGCGCTGAGGCTGAGGCTGGGGCTGCTTTTGCGGCTTGTTCTGCTGCTGGGGCTGCTCTTTTTCCTTCTTTTCTGCTTTTTCTTTCTTTTCGACAGGTTGTTCGTCGTCTTCCTTAAGATCTTCGAAAAGATCGTGGATGAACTGCTTGCCGTCCACTTTCTCTACCGCCGGAGCCTCTGCTGCGGGAGCGGCCGATTCTTTTTTGGACTTGCGTCCGCGCTTTTTGGCAGCGGGCTGCTCTGCGGCAGGAGTTGCCACAGGGGCAACTTCGGCCTCTTGCACAGGTGCAGGTGCAGGATCTTCTTCCTGCTTTGCACTCTTGCGGCCGCGGCGTTTCTTTTCCACGGGTTTTTCCTCGGCCTTGGGCTCCGGAGCCGGTGCAGGTGCTGCCGGAGCAGCTGGCGCCGCCGCGGGCTTTTCCTCCTTGCGTGGGCGTCCGCGCTTGGGCTTATCGGCCTTTGGCGAGGCGGGTTTATGCGATTCAATTACGGCCTGGGCATCCAGAATGCTGAATCCCAGAGTCATAAGGTCCATTTTTCTGGCACCTTTAATGTTCATCGATTCTCCAAGGCTTCTGAGCTTTTCCTCGCTCATAGCGTTGAGATCTGCTAAGCTATAGGGCATATAAGTTAGAAGAATATGTTTCGAATAAAAAGACGGCACCCCGATTGGTTTGCCAGTGCAAATATAGGCAAAAAAAACTATTTGAGCAAATTGTCCATGTAGCTGTCGCTCTTCTTGTAGCGCAGAAGATCGGCCAGTGCCGACGCATTGGCGGCGATGCGGAAGCTGTAGGACTTGTAAGTGCCCATAGGAACCCAGGAAACGGCGATATTGAAGCAGTGCAGGTCGTAGGTGGCGCTTATCTGAGTGGTGGTAAAGCGCATGGCCATGATGTCGAAGCCCGAAGTTGCCTGTATGCTAAGACGGGGAGTGAGCTTGATATTGCCGCTAAGGTTAACTGTTTGGGTGAACTTGTTATTGACTACCAGCTCTTTGGTTGACTGCTGATAAGTGTAACTCTTGGAATAGTTGAAGGAATAGCTAACATTGATTGACCAGGGCGCATTGGGGTTCATGTAATATACATAACCGCCGGGGATGTATTCGCCGGTAAGGGGATGATAATAAATGCGCTGGTAGGAATTTGCGTCGTCCTTGCCGCCACCTCCGCCGCCGCTGGTCTTTTTGCCGTCGTTTCCGTTGATTGCGCCCTTTCCGTTAAGCGAGAAAGACGCCGACAGGGAAGCGTTGGTAAGCCTTAGCGGAATACCGGTGACCGTCACGTAGTACTTGTTTATCTTTTTACCTTTCTCGTCAACAGCATACGGGTCAAAATTAAGGTTACCGCTGATGTTAACCTTGTTGAATAGATTGGTTGAAGCGGTAATGCCGACGTTCTGCATCCTTAGCGAGTCGGCCAGGAAGTTATAGCTGGTATTGATGTTAAGCTGGTCCAGAAGTTTCACCTTCTTTGAACCGGAGCCTGTAGTATCCCTTAAGTCGCGCACTTTGGCTTCGAAGTTGTTGCCGATAGAAAGCGACACGGTACCGGACTTACCGCGGCCGGGAGGGGAGACAGAGTTGTGGTTTCCGGCTATGGAGTAAATGTTGTACCAGGACTCGTCGTGATAGCTTCCACGTTTGTCGTAATATGCGTCCAGCGTGCGCCAGCCGTTGAAGGACGTACCTTTTTCCGGACTGTAGTTGAGCGACACCGAGGGCGTAATCACATGCCTTATTGCCTGTATTTTCCGGTGCTTGCCAAAGTTGAACATACCATATATACGGGTTGACATGGATATGCTTCCGGAATAGTTATGAGTGGCGCCAAAGCCGTTGAATGCCGTTCCGGGGTCCGAGACCACCTTTTGCGCCATAACCTGGTTACCGTTTTTGTCCGTAACCAGTATGGGATTGCCTTCCGCGTCATATTCGGTTTCCAGGTACTGCTTGCCCTTGTTGAACATCCAGTTCATGCCATAGCTTATGCTTGGCGTTACATTAATATATTTAAGGAGCGTAAAGTTGGGCAGGCCGATCTGGAAGTTATGGGACATGCCGTTCGTAAGCCTTTGCAGGGTTTTGACAGCAAGGGAATCACCAATTGCCTTTTCGCGGTATATGTTTCCGTTACGGTCCTCTACCCATACGTAGTTGCCGTTTTCGTCATAAACGAAATCCTGCATGTCCCTAAGCTTGAAGTTAAGCTTATTCTGGAAAGAGGTTGAATAGCCGAATGATATCTTCTCGTAGAACTTTTCCTTACCCACGCGGTTCTTTTGCTTGAAGGGGTAGAAACGGCTTACAGAGAAAGTAATGTTAGGCAGCGTGATAGAGTAGCTGGAGTCCCTGGAGTTCTGGTTGTGCAGGGCGTTCACGCTAAGATTGAACTTGCCGTTCCAGTTATGGGAATAGGAAATTGACGAACTTACCTGATTCTGCTGTGCTTCCGTTACGGAGCGGGAGTTATACCTGCTGTTGGACGGGCTGGAGAAGTTTACGGAAGCGGTGAACGATGTTCCGGGATGGGATTTGGCGTCCTGCGCATGCGACCAGCGGAAACCGAAGTTCTGGGACTGAACGAAGTCTGTACTGCCAACTTCACCCGCCTGGTCGTTGGAGAAGTTGAAGGACAGCGAGCCGTTGAACTTGTAATTGACCTTATACCTTGTGTTAAGGTCCACAGCCCATGAACCAAGGGTATAATAGCTTCCGGTGAGCGACAGGTCAAAATAGTCGCCGAAGACAAAGTACATACCGGCGTCGCGCACATAGAAACCACGTGCCTGCTCTTCACCGAAGGTTGGCAGCAGAAGACCGGTTGCTCTTGTGGGCTTCTTAGGCACAAAACCGAAGGGAAGGCCGATAGGGATGGGGACGTCGCCGATAACCGGCCACGCGGGACCGAAAACGGTTTTCTGGGAAGGCTTGGTGATAACCTTGGCCATACTCAGGCGCATATAGTAATGGGGATGCTCAAGGTCGCACACGGTATATACGCCGCCTTTCATGCTGATTGACTTGTCCGGAGCCATCTTGATGGTCTTTCCCTGAAGTATGCCTTCCGACTCCTTGGTGACCATGTTTGTAATGCGGGCCTTCTGGGTGCTGAAGTTGTAGTACAGCTCGTCCATTTTGTACGTCTGGCCGGCGTCGGTCATCTCCGGGAGGCCTTCCATCTCTCCGGTTGCAGGATTCTTGCGGCCGGTGGCATGTACGATGTTGGTTTTCATGTCGTATTCCAGATAATCGGCCGTTAGCTTCATGTTCTGGTACGTAACCGTGGCGCCGCCATAGTAGTAAATTTTGCGCTTGCCGTCCGAGAAATCCGTGATGATGGAGTCTTTTGCGGTGGTGAAAGCCGGCCTTTCCAGCGAACTCTTGCTAAGAAGGTCCAAAGAGTCCCGTTTTGCGGCCGATACGGAATCGGCCACCTGGAGTGAATCCCGCATGGCCAGGAAGGACGAATCCTTTTTGGATTGACGGAAAGAAGTATCGGCCTTGATAAGGGAAGTTAACGAGTCCGGAAGCTGCCTTACGCGACGCGCAGGCAAATCCGCGGCCATGACGGCGAGAAGAATCACCGTCAGGAACAGATATTGCAAAAACTTCCTTGTCATTAACTATTTTTTGCTAAATTTGCGCAAAAATATAAGATGCAAAAATACTATATATTCCCTAAATTTCAAAACCTGGTGGCCGTTTTGGCCGCACTTCTGCTTGCAATCCCCGTGCCCGCGCAAAAGAAAGCGGCGTCAATGAAGTTGCAAACAGTAGTTATTGACCCCGGACACGGCGGAAAAGACCCCGGCTGCGTAAGCAGGGACAAGAAGGTTTATGAGAAAGATATAGTCCTGGACGTTGCAAAACGTCTTAGAAATAAGATTAACACTTACTACTCCAACGACGTAAAGGTTATCATGACCAGGGATACGGACGTGTTCGTAGAACTGGAAAACCGTGCGGTTATTGCAAACAAGGCCAATGCCAACCTGTTCATTTCCATTCACGTAAACGCAGTGGAAAAGGGGACTGCGGCAAACGGTTATTCCATACACTGCCTTGGCCAAAGCCAGCGTAAAGGTACAGACCTTTATTCCAAGAACCTGGAACTGGTAAAGAGGGAAAACGCCGTTATAATGCTGGAAGACAATTATGAAACAAAGTATCAGGGCTACAATCCCAACGATCCTCAGTCTTCCATCATCTTCAGTCTTATGCAAAACGCCCATCTGGGAAACAGCCTCTCCTTTGCCGAGGAAGTAGCCAACTCCATGGGCAACAGACCAATCAGAAACAGCCGTGGAGTGTCCCAGGACCCGTTCTGGGTACTATGGCGCACTGCAATGCCGTCGGTTCTGATAGAAATCGGCTTTATTACAAATCCGGACGACCTTGCCACAATGACAACCACGGAAGGCCGCGATGCAATTGCCGAGAATATCTTTAAAGCATTCATAAACTTCAAGTCGAACTACGACAATTCCACAACTGCCGATAAGGAAGAGCCGGCACCGGTGCCGGCAGTCCAGGCCGAAGAGCCTGCTCCTGCACCAGCGCCACAGGAACCCAAGCCGGAGGAACAGCCTAAACCCGCAGTCCAGGAAGACGGTCCGCTTTACGGCATACAGGTTCTGGCCACAGCCAAGGAAATGGCTTTGGACGACCCTTTCTTCTGCGGATATAAACCCGTGGTAATTCAAACGGGAAAAATTTACAAATATATTGTCGGAACTTCTCACTCTCTCAAAGAAGTGAAGAAAAATTATCCACAGTTCCAGGAAAAATTTCCAGACAAATTCATAGTAAAAATAGAGGACGGAAAAACAATGCCCGTTCGCTGATTTTTACGCGTTTAAGACGCTTGTATCCAAGATAAAGACGGATTTGCCTTATTTAGATTAATTCTAAATAGGATATTTTGTTTGCTGGCAATATATGGCACTTGTGGCAAAAAAGTGTGCTGAAAATCAGTAATTTAATAAAATTTAGAAACTACCGCTGCTTGCAATTAATTTAATAATAAAATTTTTAAGTTGCAAGAGTGAATCCGTTTTTTTATCAAAAATTTTTCCCCCAACTTTGTAGTCGGATTAAAACGAAAACCATCTAAATTTTTCCCGTCCCGGAATGACAGACCAGGAAAGACATATTGCGGTATGGAATAACTGTCTGCGGATCATAGAGAGCAACATTGATCCACAGCAGTTCTCCACCTGGTTCAAGCCCATCAAACCGGTAGGGCTGGACGGAGCACGTCTTACGGTAGAAGTTCCCTCGGATTTCTTCCGCGAATATATAGAAGGTGCATACAAAGATTTAATCCGCCACACCATCCGCCGTGCAATAGGGGCCGAAGCCCAGCTGTTCTATCTGGTACGTCCGGTTCAAAGCGGCGCCGGCATGATAATTCCGGCCGGACAAAGCGCAACTCCCACCAACAATCCGGTTTCGCTAACCACATACCAGCCGTCGGGCAATCCCAGCCCGTTCGTTTTCCCCGGAACCCAGCGCCTTAAAATCAACCCCAGGCTAAACCCGGTGTACAGTTTCGGCAACCTTGTGGAAGGGGAGTGCAACAAACTTGGCGTAAGCGCAGGGGAAAGCATCTCCATGGCTCCCGGCAAAACGCCTTTCAACCCGCTATTCCTCTTCGGCGGCCCCGGCCTTGGCAAAACCCATATCGCCCAGGCCATCGGCATCGATATCAAGGAACATTTCCAGGACCTTCAGGTTCTTTACGTAACCGGCAACGAATTCAAAACCCAGTACATGGATGCCGTAAAGGGTAACCGTATTGTGGATTTCATTGCCTTCTACCAAAGAATCGATGTCCTTATAGTAGATGATATCCAGGATCTGGTGGGCCAGGGCTCCCAGAACACCTTCTTCAACGTGTTCAACCACCTTCACCAGAACGGCAAACAGCTCATCTTCACAAGTGACCGCGCCCCTGTGGACCTTCAGAACTTTGAAGAAAGGCTTCTTTCCCGCTTCAAGTGGGGCCTGTCGGTAGAACTGAGCCGTCCAGACTACAACACCCGCCTGGAAATGCTGCGCTCCCGTTCCATGAGGGAAGGAGTAAACCTTAGCGAAGAAGTACTCACCTTCCTTGCATCCCGCATCAAAACCAATTTCCGTGAGCTGGAAGGCACCCTTACCTCGCTTGTAGCATACGCCACCCTGGGCCACAGGGAAATAGATGTAGAGCTTGCACAAAGCGTAACCGGCAAGATAGTAGGGGAACAGGAGGCCGATGTTTCAATAGACCTCATACTCAAGACGGTGTGCGAGTATTTCAACATCACCAGGGATATGCTTCTGTCACCGTCGCGCAAGCGCCAGATTGTACAGGCACGTCAAATTGCCATGTACCACTGCCGCAACCTTCTGCAAAACTGTTCGTTAAGCACAATAGGCTCAGAGCTTGGAGGTAAAGATCACGCAACCGTCCTCCATGCCTGCGGCCAGGTCCAGGACCTTATGTCCACGGACAAACTGTTCCGCCAATGGGTGGAAGACATAGAAAACATGATTGTAGTACCCGTTGAACGTTAATCCAGTTTCAACGGGTTTCTTTTTAGATAGGTGATAACCTGTGCAATTTCCTTGTAGAAAGGAGTATCTTCAAGTATCTCCGGCTGGATGGTACGTATTTGTTCGTACACGCTGCGGGAAGTATCACACAGCTTGTCCCTGATACCAAGGCAGTCCGTAGCCTGAGCCAGGGCAATAAAATGGATGGCCATTACCTGGAAGGCGTTTTCCACCACCTGACGGCATAACAGGGCACTGTTGGTTCCCATGGATACGATATCCTGATTGTCGTTATTGTTGGGAATGCTGTGCACATAGTTGGGCATGGCAAGTGTCTGGCACTCCGCCGTGGTGCTGGTTGCAGTGAACTGGCATGCCTGCATGCCGTAATTCAAGCCCAGGGTGCCTTTGTTAAGGAACGGAGGCAGAATGCCGTTGATACGGTCGTGGAAAAGATAATTCAACTGCCTCTCTGTGAGCATAGTAAGACGCACCAGTGCAATCTTTACTTTATCTTCTTCCAAAGACACGTAGTCCCCATGGAAATTGCCTCCGTGGTAAACGTATTGAGTATCGGGATCCACAATTGGATTGTCGCAGGCCGAGTTCATCTCGTTTTCCAGCACCTCGCGTGACGATTCCAGAGTATCATGGACCGGGCCAAGAATCTGGGGAGTGCAGCGAAGTGAATAATAGGCCTGGACTTTTTTCTCGAATACGGTTTCCTTATTCTGTCCGGTATAGAGATCCATTTCCCGTTTGCAGAAGCATTTGGACGATTTGGCCAGTTCACGAAGGCGGCGGGCAATGACCTGCTGGCCTTTCTGGCGGCGGCACTCATTAAGAGGCTGCGCCATGAAATCGTCGTAGGAACCGGCAATCTCGTTCATCCAGACGGCTGCCAAGGTAGCCCAGTCCAGCAGGATACCTGCCTGGAACTGGTTAACAAGGGACACGCCTGTCATCACGGAAGTGCCGTTTACAGCCGACAAGCCCTCGCGGATATGAATCTGCATGGGCTTGAGGCCGCATTCGGCCATTACATCGGCCGTGGGACGCCACTCTCCCTTGTAATGAACTTCTCCTTCGCCGATGAGGGTCAGAGCTATATGGGCCAGCTGGACAAGGTCTCCGCTGGCACCCACGCTGCCGTGACGGGGGATAAAGGGGCAGATTCCGCGGTTGATGAATTCGACCAACAGCTTAACAACTTCCGGATGAATACCCGACTTTGCCTGAAGGAACGTGCCCACACGGGCAACCATGGCGGCTTTTACGGAAGCATCGCCCAGAGGTTTTCCGGCACCGGTGGAATGGCTGCGGATAATGTTGTACTGCAGCTCCTTGAGCTTGCTGTCTTCCACCCTCCACTGAGCCATGGGGCCAAAGCCTGTATTGATTCCGTATATAACCTTGTCTTTATGGAACTGCTCCAGGAAGCGGTAGCAACGCTCTACCTGGGCCATAGCGGCAGGATCCAGCTTGAATTCCTTACCGTGAAAGACAATGTCTTCTACTTCTTTATATGTCAAATAGTTCATTCCAGAATAATTAGGACGCGAATTTACACAGAATATGCGATTTGTCCTAATTATTTAAGGAATTTTCATTATATTTACGTTCTGAACCAAGACACATAACTATATGAATTCCGCTTCTGTTCTAAGCTATTTCAAGGAGATTACCGCAGTGCCGCGTGAGAGCGGTCACGAAGAGCCCATGATCAAGTATCTGCAGCAGTTTGCCGCAAAGCACAATCTGGAATGCAAAACGGACAAAACCGGCAATGTGCTCATCGTCAAACCGGCCAGCCCCGGCAAGGAAAAAGTGCCAGCCCTGGTGCTGCAGGCCCACATGGATATGGTATGCGAAAAAAACGAAGGCTTTAACTTTGATTTCCTTACCCAGCCCATCCCTTACGTAATAGAAGACGGCTGGATGATAGCCAAGAACACCACCCTCGGTGCCGATGACGGCATTGGTATAGCCTCCTGCCTGGCGCTTCTGGACAGCAAAGACCCCATGGGAAAGCTGGAATGCCTGTTCACCATCTCGGAAGAGACGGGAATGGACGGCGCTTTCGGCCTGGAAAAGGGATTCTTCGAAGGTAAAACCCTAATTAACCTGGATTCGGAAGACGAAGGACAGCTGTTCGTTGGCTGCGCCGGCGGCAAAGAAAGCCTTGCAAGTTATGAGTTCACGCGCGTCCCGCTGGAAAAAGGATACAAGACCCTCAAGATAAGCGTTTCCGGCGGTGTGGGCGGTCACAGCGGAGACGATATAAACAAAGAGCGCATGAACGCCCTCAAGCAGCTTGTGCGCTTCCTGTACACGGAACTTCAGTTCGACTATCAGTTAATTACCATAGAAGGCGGCAAAAAACACAACGCAATTTGCCGAGAAGCCTATGCAATTATAGCAGTTCCGGCCGATGAACTTCAGGACATGCTGGAAGACGTGAAAGCCTTCGACTCTATCCTCCGTGCCGAATTTGCCAAGAGCGACCCCGGCGTAAATGCATCGGCCCAGCCTGTTGCGTGCGCCGATCAGCCAATTGAAGAAGGGGACGCCGCCGCCATCATTGCAACCCTTCTGGCCATTCCTCACGGCGTGCAGGCAATGTCGTGCGACATTCCCGGCCTTGTTCAAACATCCACCAACATGGCCGCCGTACATACAGAGGGCAACAAACTCACAGTGCTTTGCTCGCACCGCAGCCCGGTTCAGTCGGAACTGAACGCAATTGCCGAAAAACTGGAAGCCACGTGCTTCCTTGGCGGTTTTGACGTAGAACATCATGGAGATTATCCAGGCTGGAAACCCAATCTGGATTCACGAATTCTGGATATCACCTTCAAATCGTACGAAAAGCTCTTCGGCCAAAAGCCGGAGGTCAAAGCCATCCACGCCGGACTGGAATGCGGCCTGTTCCTGGAAAAATTCCCGGACCTTGACATGATTTCCTTCGGCCCCACTCTGCGCAGCGTCCACGCTCCCGGAGAAAGGCTGGAACTTGCCTCGCTGGATAAATTCGTAGCCCATCTTAACGACATAGTACTCAATTTCGAATGATACAGATAGCCCCGTCAATTCTGGCAGCCGATTTCCTGCACCTTGAAAAAGATGTGGAAACCGTTAACAAGTATGCC
>Ga0310696_10004935_pt1 | contig 16237 bp, 15 predicted proteins | sample AusTroGonzalo_MG_4_FD_203885 | JGI IMG/M metagenome (GOLD analysis project Ga0310696, IMG submission 203885) | Bovine rumen microbial communities from tropical cattle in Woodstock, Queensland, Australia - Gonzalo_02 (v2) (version 2) | ecosystem: Host-associated > Mammals > Digestive system >...
AATGAACCCCTTCACATGATTGTATCTTGCTAACCATCGTTCGTCTTGCGTCATAATCCTGAAACATTAACCATGAACCATTAACCATAATTGACATGAACCGTAAATTGCCATTCGGTTATAGGGCCGATTATAAAGTTCGCCCCAAGATAACCGGCCGACACGCCTTATAGTTTAGGCTCCTTGATAAACACAAATCCTTTTACCTGTATCCATAATGCTTTAATCCAGGTCATATCAGTAAATTCCCGATATTTCCATCTCGCTCTCCAAGTATTACTTGCCAGATTCAGCTTACCTTTCATTCCATCAATAGTCTCATGAAGATCTAAAGGAGCCCAAACATCTGCAAGCACCAATTTATCTTTTGCAGTCAAATCCTCCTCTTCTATCTCGCCTAGCAGATATTTTCCCAAGTTATAATACGAAGTGTAAAACTCCCTAAAGCCAAACTCATCAATCCATTTTTCAAACTGAGGCCAGTCTATTTCCTTTTGGTGTTTTTTACTAAACATCATCCAATCAAGCACATGCCTCCAGTTCAACCCCTCATGCAAAAAATGCGAATAAGTATGTTCAATCAAGAACAAAGCTGAAACCATTACTGGCGGCCTGATCAACTCTGTGCCATCAAAGCAATCTGTACCCTTATCCATTCGAAGCAAATCTTGCAAAAAAAATTCTAATGATTTCAACTTCTTATTCCCTCTAAAAGGAGTTAGGTATTTATGATTCTCAACTATTAATCCAGGAAGAATCAAAGTGCTGTTTTTATAGAAATCTCTTTCAACTTTGAACCCTGCGTTTTCAACCATTCTGTTTCCTAACTCCCACACATCATCAACTTTTGATGATTTTAAGAAGCAATCTAAATCAACACTACACCGATGGTTTGGTATAGGATAGCATTCGGAGACCACCGTTCCTTTTAAAACATAAGTCTGTATCCCGCTCTTAGCAAATAGGTAGTCCAGTCCACATGCAACTTTCCACTGATTCGCATATCGCTGTTCCTCTTGAATTACAGAGCCAATCCAGTTCAACAGAATCTCCTTTGGAGGACGATTTTTTATAGGCAACTGTTCTATGCCATCGAGGACAACCGCAGAAAGCCCTTGCGCATCAGCAAGAGCTTTCAATTGTGCCCAATTCTTGGAACTAGAAAATTGAAACTTGTGACTCGAATCTGTTTCAGTTCCAATCCCTAATCTCACAAGCTGCAGAAACAATTCCTGTAACCCCTTATCCACGTACGTGCTTTTTAAAAGTCTCGTCTAATATTGTCATGCACTTCTCGCGAGTAAAGTTCTGCTCATAATAGCTTCTGGCATTATTACCCAAAATCTCCAACTCCTGCTTATCCAACTTGGCAATTATAGAAACCAAAGTCGCCAATCCTTTATACTCATTCGAAGGCACAGACCAACCGCAGTTAGCTTCTTTGATAATATCAGCCCCTTCTCCGCAAAGACTTGCCAAAATAGGTTTCCCTGCCGCCATATATGCCTGTACCTTTGCAGGTAGTGTCAAATTGAATATCAGTACATCATTCAATGCCACCAACATCACATCAGCTTTCTTGAAGAATACCCCCATCATTTCTATTGGATATCGACCCAGTAGATGCACAGTATCTTCCAGCTGATGCTCTTTGACATATTCGTCCATCCAAGGCTTCTTTCTTCCGTCCCCCACAAATACCCAGTGGATATCCTTCTCATCTTTCAGTTCGTTTGCGGCAGCCAACAGATTTTCCATATTCTGTGCAAAACCAAGGTTACCCGCAAACATGATAATAAATCCATTGGGGAGTTTCGGAAGATTTCCATCAGCCTTCAGTCCTCCTACATCAGACTTCGTCAAAGCGTCATCATTCCAATTAGGTAGATAGGTTATCTTTTCTTCTTGTACGCCCCGTTCTAATAAGAGAGACTTGAAACCGTGCGACGTTATCAGAATCTCCGCATCTCGTTTATAGATACCCTTCATCATTTTCAGGATATAGTCATATACCTTTCCTCCCTGTATGCCTCCAGCAGTCAAGCTCTCTGGCCACATATCCAGAATCCAATGATATAACGGAATCTTTTGGAACTTGCTTACCGTGACAGCAGGCAGGCTGATAAAAGCAGGCGAAGTGTCATGAACAAACACCGCATCGTACTTATGAAATAGTGCTTGATACCACCCATAGAAGAAAAAGAACAATATGGACGATGCATAGTTCAGCATCATCCTTATCTTTCCTCCGTCTCCCCGTGGGATAACAGGCACATGCACCACCTTTACACCATTCACATGCTCAACCCTCTTTTTAAACAAAGAGTAACCCTTATGGAAATGGCCTTCCGGGTAATCAGGAATACCCGTAAGCACAGTCACGTCATCGCCTCTCTGTGCACGATCAAAGGCAATGTCGTTCACACGAAATGATTCCGGGTAAAAATGGTTTGTGACAATTAACAATCTCATAATTACACTATCTCCCAAAAATCATCAGTACTAAATGAGTGTATTATATAAATTCAAATACTTGACAAAAGCCTTGTCTTTATCAAATTCAAGCTTAGCACGTTCTCTACATACTTTACGTTGAGTCATTATTTCAAGCTCTGGCTTTAGATCAAAACTCTTTACAATAGCTGCAATACCATCCACATTTCCTTGTTCAACAACCCAACCGGTATCAGGAGTGACAGCTTCAGGGCTGCCACCAGTCTTATATGTAATAACAGGGGTTCCACATGCAAGTGCTTCAATATTGGTAGTCGGGAAATTATCCTCATAAGTAGGATTAACAAATACCGATGCCATTGAATAATACTCAGCAAGTTCTTGCGCACTATTCGTTCTCATCACACCCATTACGTTATTAGGGAGTGTTTGTATTTGCTTTTTATCCAATCCTACTAAAATGACTCGATACTCATCATTAGGCAACATATCAGCTAGTTTGATCATATCGGGCATACCTTTCCGCGGCACCCAAGGAAGAGCGACACCAAGAACTACTTTCTTATTACCTACTCCGAGCTGTTTTCTTAGTTTGTTACCGTCTGAAGGTTTAAAAACCTCAATGTCGGTCCCATTATGGATTGTATTTACTCTTATATCTTTAAGATATGATTGCTTGACCAAATCTTCCAGCCAATAAGAAACGGGAACTATCACGGTTTGTTTTCCCACACTAGTAAACAATCGACATTTTAACTCATAATTCCTTTTGGAGCGGTCTAGGAACTTAGTAGGAGGATACGTACCTTTCAATTCACAGTCGTGGCAGCCGGACTTCCACTTCTCACACTTAATGCTATCAAAGTAAGCACAATGTCCTGTAAATGCCCAACAATCGTGAAACGTCCAAACTATAGGTGTCTCTATTGTCTGGAAATATTCAAAGAGAATCTTATAATTCAGATAATACCCGTGAATGCAGTGCATCTGTATCACATCAGGGTGAATTTCCTTGATCTGCTCAACGACCCGACGAGTGGCTGCTCGGGATGCCAAGCCGTGATTGTCAAAAATCATTCCTTCCGCATAATGCAAATACTCGCCTAATATAGAAACAGTCTGAATATCTTTCATGCATGAAGGTCGCTTCACGTAACGCGCACCATGAATGATGTAGCATTCCCATCCCTGGCTTTGTGCCAACTGGGCTATACTTTCAGTAATACGTCCAGTAGAACCAACGCCTAAACAGGTATCAATCTGTAAGAGTCTCTTATTTCTCATTATTCTGTATATATTCCAGCCTCAGTTAATTCCTTTTCAGATGGAGCAGTAATCAACACAGCCCTCAGTCTTCCATAGAACACGAACATACTACCACCTGCGGCTGCATGGGCTCCTGCTTTCTGAATTACTTGCTTCAAGTCATCGATACCTCCTGCTCCACCAATAGCTATCACAGGCACTTTCACAGCCTCAGTAATAGCTTTGACCAAATCCAAGTCATAACCCTCCATCATGCCATCATTGTCAATGGAGTTGATAACAATCTCGCCACAACCCATTTGTTCTGCTTCAAGAGCCAGCTCTAATGGAGTTTTATCCAACAACTGTTGCCCGTCACAGATGGCACACTTGTAAACATCGCCAACCTTCTTTGCATCAATAGAAGCCACAATACTTTGGCTACCATACTTAGCCACAGCCTCACGAACTATTTCCGGATGAGTAATTAATCCAGAGTTGATAACCACCTTCTCATATCCAATGGCCAACAACTTATGAATCTGATCCAGATTGGTAATACCACCACCAAAGCTCAGAGGCATAAACGCTTCGCTGGCAATGTCTTTCAGCAACTCAAAGTCCGGCTCTCGGTTGTTTCTGGTCGCACCAATATCAAGGATGGATAACTCATCAATGCCTTTACGATTGAAGATCTTCACGGCATTCACCACATCACCCAGATAGGTACGTTCTTCGAACTGAACCGTCTTAAACAAATCCTTGTCGTCTATGAGCAAGACGGGAATAATTCTTGGTCTTGTAAACATAGTTAACAGCGTTTTACGAAGTTCTCCAATAATGCCATTCCAAAGTCGTGACTCTTCTCGGGATGGAACTGCACCCCATAGATGTTGTCACGTACTACTGAGCAGGCAAACTCATAACCATAATCACAGGTCATCAGCACATTCTCAGGGTTGTCACAAACTGCATGAAAGGAATGTACAAAGTAATAACGTTGTCTTCCCGCCAAGCCATCCAAGAGAGGGCTCTGTTGTTTGAATTCAACAATATCCCATCCCATGTGAGGCACCTTCAGATTGGTATCATCTAATTTGAAACGAACCGTCTCAAAAGGAATCAAGCCCAAACCTTCCAACTGACCTTCTTCACTTTTTCTTCCCAACAGTTGCATACCTAAGCAGATGCCCAAAATAGGCTTCATTTGAGTCAAAGCCTGCTCACGGATGAATGGGACCAAACCAGTTTCATTCAGTTTCTGCATACCGGCATCAAACGCTCCTACTCCAGGAAGAATAATACGGTCTGCCGCAGTTATCTGCTCTTTATCTGCTGTGATGACAGATTTCTCACCTATCACCTTCAGCATATTTGCTATAGAACCGAGGTTTCCCAGCCCATAATCTATAATCGCTACCATCTTTCTATCTGATATTTCGGTTCTCAATGCCAAACAAACGACTGAAGAACACACCAGTCTTCAATAACCACAAGGAGTTCTTGTAATCCTCGGGTGTTTTGTTGGGTCTGGCAATAATTTCTTCAAACTCTTCGGTTGTCACACCAAGCTTTTTGGCAATGTACGCTTTATCCAATTCTGCCTGTTCTGGATCATACGGAGGCTGTGATAGAATCTCCAGGGCCTCCTCTCGGGTCTTTGTGCCTGCCAGAATCTCGTTGCTCAGCACATTCTTTCTGGTGTCAAACCCGAACTTATGGGGCATGTAGTAACCCTCGAAGAAACGGGTAAACACATTCTCGTAGTGCTTGTTGGCATATTTAGTCCACCCGTATTTCTCATGAAGCAGATCTTCCGCTTGTGTCTTGTCATACACCACATAATCCAAAGGATATACGCGATTCATGCCATACCACAATTTATAGAGCACCTTATATTTTAAGATTCCACAAGTAGGATAAGTTTTCAACTCTCTTTGGCCAAACTGTCGGTGGATATCCTTAGCCATTCGCAGGTCGTTCATATGAATCCACTGCATAGGTGGACGGATAAACTCGGTTGCACTATTGCTACCCGTCAGCACATATTTGATATGATGCTTTACCGCATAATTGTACAATGCTGAAAAGATAGCATGATCTTGCGGGAAGTCCTGAGAGGAGATTGAAGCCTTAAAGAATGACAACTGTAGGTCAGCCATCTCTTTCCAGTTGATGACCTCCGTGTACATATCCAGGTCAAGGCCCTTGACAATCTTCTCAATATTTTCTACTGCCACATTTAGGTTCCAGCCTGTATCTACAACAAAAGCCAACGGACGCAGGTGCATCACCTCCTTGGTGATATATGCCAAGTAAGAACTGTCAGCACCACCACTTAACCCAAGAATGCAATCATACTCCTGCGCCTTCCCAGCCTTTCTTATCTTTGCGGCCAGACGTTCAAGCCCTTCAAAGTCATTCTCTTTGGGTTTCCAGTAGGGCTTAATGTGCGTATCAAAGTTTCTGCAATGGTCACAGATACCGTGCTCGTCGAAGGTGATCTTCGAGTCGGTGGTGTCCATCACACAGCGGGTGCATCTTTGATACGGCCTCTCTGTGTTTGTGTGCATTGTCCCTACTTTCTGATACGATGATCTAATCCTAATGCCTGATACAGTTTAATACCAATCTTATAGGCCCAATTACTGGTCTTATACTGGTAGCCGTCATAACCCTTGTCAAAGTATGACTGCAGTTCTTCTTCGCTAATTTGGAGCTTCTTGGCAATGTCTTTAAACATCTGCTTACCTTCTTCCTCACTGAGAGGTGGCTGTTCCATCTGTTTCAAGGCTTCTTCACGCGTCATCTGGCCAGTCATCACCAAACTGGAATTCCAGGCCATACGGATATCCTGACCATAACGCTTCGGATTCCAATAACCCTCAATGAACTTCGTAATCTCATCCTCAAAGTGCTTCTGGCCGTAGGCTTCATAACCATATTCTGCGTGCAAAGTGTCAATCATCTGCTGACGAGTCAGTGGCATCAGGTTCAGAGGAGTAACAGTCTTGACGCCCTTCACATAAGGAATCCAGAACTTGTGTTTGAATCCGGATGTCCAGATATAATGCTTAGGCATCCAGCCATCGCCATTCCTGCGAATCACATCACGAATAAAGGTCTTGTCTGACGATGCCCCTCCTCCTATTTTCCATGATGCAGGGTCTGCCACTGCTTCCGTTGCCACATTGAAGCCGTTCAGGATATACTTAATGCCCATCTTCATAGCAAAGTGATCAACCAGAGCAACAAAAGCATGGTCCTGAGGGTCATCCAGCCCAATACCAGCCTTAAAGAAGATAATCTGCATCTTGCGCATTTCATCCCAATCCATCACCTCGTTATGGATCTTGATACCCATCTTAGCCTCCATCTTCTTCAGGTTCTCTACAGTAACGGGCAGATCCCAACCGCAATCAATATGGAAGGCAAACGGACGCAAGCCCCATTCCTTGATGCACATATGAAGCATGTAACTGCTGTCCAGACCGCCACTTAAGCCAAGCAGGCAATCATACTCCTTCCCCTCGCCACTCTTCTTGATATCTGCAATGAGTTTATTCAATTCCTCCTCATGACCTTTACCATGATTCCACCAGGGAAGAACCTTTTCTTCATAGTCATGACAACGGTCACATACACCATTTTCATCCAGCACAAGGTTTGTGTCCGTTGTGTTCATTACACAGTGCTTACACACTTTGATTTCACTATTCTCCATAAATAAATACTTTTTTTGTTATTAATGTTGCACCTCCGGACCTGCCACTAAAAAGCTAAAACAGGGGGTTTCCTTCGGTTTAATGTATACAATGGCAATCTGGGCTCATCCTTTATTAATAACTGCATTATTTACAAAAAGGCTATAAGTCCCTCTTCTTTATCAACTTAGCAGGTACCCCCCCCCATATTTCATTGTCTCCAGTCGACTGTAGGAGGACTGCATTTGCAGCTATAATTGTATTACGACCAACAGTAAGAGTACCTCTATTGCAAATCACCTTTGCTCCGGCACATAAAACTGCACCCTCTTTTAAATAGATACCTTGATAATCTGTATGAGATACTCGAGGATCTATGTTAAACATGTCTCCGCGTCCACAAGTCACTTGATGAAATATTGTAACATTATCTTCAATCACCGTATTCTCATGGAGTATTATACCTTTAAGGCGATGAGGAAAATACACATTATGCCCTATATTCTTTAGATTACAAAGCTCAGCCCCATCTATTAAACATATTATTTTCAATAGAAGTCTGCTAACAACATTATTATTATGTATGAGTTTTGAAACATCCATATTATTTTTCTATATCTTCTATAACATGCTGGGCTATTTGACTATATAGGAACTGTTTACTCAGAGGAGATTCTGCCACATCTTTCATCTTCTGATAAAAGGTCTTATCTTGATAAATACTCTCTATCACAGATTTATAACACTCAACTCCCTTGCCTTCCATAAGAACACAATTACCTCCCATATCAATATGTTCAAAACCTTGTATCTTACTAAATGCACATGGAACCTTGGAAGCTACAGCCTGTTCCCATAAGACTGAATGAAGGCCCGGGAAAACGACTAAGTCTGCCGCATAGAAATAGCGGTATACTTGATTAGCAGGCTGCCAACCTATGCATATAACCCGTTCTGACTTTAAGCGGTCAAATGTTTCTTTCAGATCATCGCGAATTGAGCCAAAAATCAAGATTTTTACATTCTTATCATCAATCTTTGAAACAGCTTCTGCTAATACATGAATATTCTTCAGCGGATCAATCTTCCCACCTGTCACTATCAAAAATTCTTTTTCGCCAATCCCATACTGCGTTCTAACCTCTTCGCGTATTGCCTGCTTTTCATCCAAACGCATCTCATCGTCATCAGCACCCATTGGAAGCAACTTTATCTTTTGTTTCGGTACAGAATACTGTTCTGCCAAAAAAGAACTTCTGACAGGCGTTGTTCCATAGAACCATTCGGCAATTGGTATTAATCGTTTTACTATAACGCTTTTTACAACAATCTTTGAGTATAGTTTGGTTGTCCAATGATGAAGACTGTTTATTCTGTCTGTATGGTTGTCAAAAACAATCTTAACAGATGGGTGAGTATGTTTATAACGAGATAGACACAAGTAATTTAGGGACTCAACACCATGTACAAACATCAAGTCTGGCTTTTCCTTCTTCAATTGTTTATACAGCCCATAATACCAATAAACGTGTGTATTAATTTTTTGCGGAAAGATAGCCTTCAATCTGATAAGTTTAATGCCTTCATCCAATTGATAAACACCCGCCGGCACTGATTCAAAACCAGATGTCTCCTTAAATCTGCCATACGGAGACGTAATGATGCTCACATCGTGACCAGCACGCTTATGATATCTAGGCAAAAGATTGTCCTGATAAGCATATCCTTCATAGAAAGGACTACATAAACATAAATGTACAATCTTCATTTCTTGTATTTAAATATGTTCCTCTACCCCACGGAAATGCACGTTAAGCTCATGCAAATGCTCTAGTAGCGTTCCAAGGGGTGTCCCCTCAGTCATCTTAGCAAATGCATTCACATCCTTAGGGAAGCACTTACCACCATATCCAAACTTACCATCGGGACCAGGGACATAGGTATGAGTGTCGTTAATGTAACCTGAGAGAAGGACACCAGTATGCACCTTACGCCAATCAGCACCCATCTGCTCGCAATACTCACGGCATGCATTGAAGTATGTAACTTTATAGGCACCAAACACATTGTGCATATACTTTGTAAGCTCTGCCTCCAAAGGAGTCATCACAGTAAACTTCTTACCAACAAAAATCTTGGTAAGCAACTCGTGAGCACCGGTGAACACCATCGTCTGTTTTCTGAAGTCCTCAATAAAGGTACGTTCAGTTAGGAACTCGGGCATATAGCATACCTGATGACCAGTCTCCTTAGAGAGGCGGTCACTTGTACCAGGAAGAATAGTGGTACGTACAAACACCGGGACATCAGGAAGATTTGTGATGAGTTCCTTCATAAGGGTCAAATCCTGTGTACCATCATCTTCTGTCGGAACATGAATCTGCAGAAATGCAATATCAATGTTACTCAAATCATCATTGTAGCCCTTGGGAGGGTCGCTAATGAACAATTTACATTCTGGGTTGTTGTGTTCCAACCAATCTTTGAGGGCTCCACCTACGAAGCCACAACCAATAATGCCAACGTTAATCATTTTAATATTTGTTTATTACTATTTTCTTGTTCTTATCAATTTTGACGGATTACCGCCCACTATAGAATACTCTGGAAAATCCTTACAAAGTACGCATCTTCCGGCTATTATACTATGATCAGCAATAGTTCTTCCAGGAGTCATGAAAACATCTCGCCCAATCCACACGTCATTACCAATACGAGTAATCTTTTTAGGCGAACTACCCTGTTCTATCATTGGTATATCTACTCTATCAAAATTATGGTTAACGTCTAAGATAAAACAATTGGGTCCCATCATCACATTGTCGCCAATAATAGTTCCATTAGGGACGTGACAGTTAATACCCAAATTACTATAATCGCCTAACTCAATATCTACGCCCGACGCAAACCAAGCCCTTCTTTCAACATTAATACATTTCCCCGATTTTTTGAATATCCTTACGCATAAGAACCGACGAATTGCCCCCCCCACGCAGCCAAAGGTGTGACTCGCAGGTAGGAACTGGGCAAATCCATAATAAGCTATAAGGCAGAGTATCTGTTTAATCGTAATGCTTTTGCCTCTTATATTCATGTCGAAGTATTTGAAATATTAATTATTAAAAAACACTTGATACCCCTTGTCATATACATCTGGTTTTTTTTCACGTTTTAGCCAGTCTCTCATCCTTCCTATTTGAACATCATTCATATTTTGTACTCCATTGTTGACATTAGAGAGAGATGGAGAACCGTTCTCAATTGGTAAAGATAAGCGATGGCTCTTACTTTGTACAACTGGAGTCTTGTTTAATCTAGCCATCAGACTTAACCATAAATCATCAGCAAGGGGCGATAACTCTAAAAATAGCTGCTTATCTAAAACTTGCATATTCAAACATTTCGGAGGGTATAAGACCCCACCAATACCGATTTGCACTCTATTTCTTGAGGCATACGGCCTATAATTCTCTTTCCACTGGACGTAAGGCAGTAATTCCCCATCACTACCATATGACATCTCTGAAGAAACATTTGCGATAATACAGTCAGGATACTTTTCACTAGCCGTAACTAAATCCTTAATCATATCTGGATGATAAAAAACGTCATCATCACATGTAATAAATGCTTTGTCCGGATATTCTGACATTACATAATAATACTTCTTATGAGATCGTATGTCCTCGTCCACCATTCGAATCTCAAATAAAGAATCCTCGCGTGTTTTCAAGTTAAGCGGAATATCTTCAATTGAAGGGAATTGTTGTTTAGATAGCCACAGTATAATCTTTTCAGGCAACACACTTTGTCGTTTTAAACTTTCAACTACCATCCAAACATCATTAATTCGGCCAGGAAATGATGTAAATGACACAATGAGGCCTTTAGTTATTTTCCCAGTTTGTTGTACTGGTTTGTCTAAATGATGCGGGAGTCTTTTGTTTGATAGTGAACGGATTATCCTGCGCAAAGGTGAAAAGACCCATATTGGCATGATTCCAATATTTTGTAGGGCGCCATAAAATGAAGTATAAAAACTTAAACTATTCATTGTAGGAAACTATGTTATTTGGAATAATCGAGTTATCTATCTTCACATAACTTCTTATTATAGCAATCTATTACATTGAGAAGCAGAGAACGAACATCGCATGATTCATAAAAAGAAAGAGCGTTATTACTGTAACGTGCATAGTTACTGTCAATTTCACGTATAGCGTTTTGTAACTCTTTCACACTATCTGTATCAACACATTTCCCCGCCCCATTAACTTCTACAGTATACTTCAATCCTGGGATTTTATTTGCTATCATAGGGACGCCAAAGCCAGAATACTCCCATATCTTATTTGGAGCGCAATACATTGTATTAAGAGAATCTGACGAATATGAAACAAAACCAATATATGCATGACTTGTTACAGAAAGATGATAAGGCGCCTTGATATAATCAACATGTAATACCGAAGGGTATTTTTTGCAAAGCATTTCAGTATAATAGTTTCTACTTCCCATTAACACTAATTTAAAGCCTTGCATTTCACTAACTGCTTCGCACAATGCTTCGAGGTTCCTCTCATTTGAATACATTTGCCCTTGATATAGAACTATTTTATCATTAATGTCATCCACAACCGTGTTTGAGGGAACATTCTTTTTTCTAGGATGGACAACAGGTTTATTTGGAACCACTAATGGTAGTTCTCGTAGCCCATATTGTGCTTTCATTATATGAGCACGATTGTATTCGCAAACAACATTTACCGTTGCTTTTCTTGCCATCGGTATTAATCTTCTTGTTAAGAAAGGTCTCTTATCGTTTAGCTCATAAGTCGTCATAATAAAAGGCGGCTTAACTAAACCTGAAACTCTTACTGTCGTTTCTTCGTGAAGTATCCATTTATAATCATACTCTTTTTCTTTTAACACCCGTCTTACATATTTGCGAAAAACATAATCATACCATAATATCTGGAATTTTCTCCAAATTGTGTTCTTCGAAAGAATTCTATCATAACAATGAATAAATCTAACCCCTTTTTTAGAATAAATATCATCTATTTCCTGGTCATATTCAGAAGAAAGGACGGTTAGTTCATAATCATCAGAGCCCACAAAACTATCCAAAATGGCTAACGCAGGAGGGAGATTGCTCATCTTCCCAAATCGAATTAACAAAATATTCTTTTTCATATAATCTTACTACTTTATTTATTTTTGAAAATAACCGCAGCTTTAATAAAATCACACAAAGAAACTCTCAAGTACTTATTAAATACATATTTCGGCCACTTCCATGCATTATAAACACATGATACTATTAATGGCGCAATTATCAATGCCCATATACCTAAAGAGAAATACTTAGCCAACACAAAAGAACCAATGACTGAGACAATTGAAGTGACAATAAAAGAAAGTGTATAAGGCAACTCATTATAAGTGGAAATATATGATGCGAATAACGAATAAAGATGATAAATGAAAAAGTAGATAAATACACCTACCATCATAGAGTTATCAAGTGAGAAGGTCGGCTTAAGCCACAATAATACTGGCTTCCCTATGAAGAATAGTAAAGCAAATAAGATAAAAGCGATGATATATAATGAAATTGATGATGAAAAATACTTAATTGAATTAGAACGATTTGCTGTCACCGACGCTTCTTGCATCTTCGGATGTAAAATAGTAAATGGTATCTGAGCAACAGTCGCAAATATTGTAGCGATTTGAACTGATAGTCCATATGATCCTGTCCCTGACAAGCCAATTACATTTGAACATATTAGAGTGTTTGCTTGTGTCGACAGGAAACGAGACAGAGTTATTACTCCCTCTTTTGATGAATTATACCATAAAATAGTGAACATTCTTTTTCGCTCTTCTCGCAAATTAGCAACTTGGACCTCGTCAAGCAATTTTCCAATCCCTTCATACTTTAAAAAAGCCCTTTTCGAGTATAATCTATATACAACACCGCTAACTAGGCTAGAAAAAGCAACACCTACCAAACCGAAACCAGTCAACAACAAGACTGTTGTTAATATGATTTGTATGCCTCTAGAATAAATATCTGCTATACTACTTTGTGCTATTGCACCAACTCCCCGTAAGAAAGAAGAATAGTAGTTATAAAGCATATTTAGGAAAATGCCTAATGAGAAAAGAAACCACGCTAATAAAGGTCCTTTTCCTGACAAGCTAGTAACATACCAGGAGCCAAAGGTAAGAAGCAGTATTAAAGAAACAATCGAGATAACAATATATATATACTGACATGTTTTTAATACAATATATAGAGTTTTTACGTCAACCTCTTTTGATTCAACAACTTCAAGACTCTCTTTTTTTAATTCTGTAGCTCCACACCACACGTATGATATATTTCTTGCGATTGAAGGTGCAAAACCGAAGTTAAGAAGATCAACAAGAGCCCCAATACTTCCAAATACATACCACAAACCTAAATCTTCGTCAGATAAAAACTTAAGTACAAGAGGAAGTACTATCAAGTTGGTCCCGAAACGGAATATTACTCCCAAATAAGACCAAACGGCATCTTTTTTACCAATCTTTATTTGAGCCATTCTACATTATTTTGAAAACAATGCCTCAATTAACTGATTCTTTACATATTCGAAGGAATGCCTTTGAATAAAACGTTTAATATCTTGTGTTTCGGCTGTCTTGAATTCCTTCTGAAGGATGCTAAAACAGTCCTCAGCACTATATAATATATGACAGGATTCCGGATACTCCTTTGAGAAATAATGCATTACTGGTATATTACTTCCATAAACCCCCATTCCGTTATTCAATGCATCATCTATTATTCCACTATATCGCATCTTAAAGTCATTGGGATACAACACTAAGCATGCAGTCGCGTTTGAAAGAAAGTAATCAAACTCTTCTCTCGTTAAATACTTTTTAATAATTCTTAAGTTATTTCCTTCGTATTCAATTTCTTTATTTCTGAGAATAATCGAGAAGGGTAATTTAGTCGTGTATTTTTTGTACATTTTCTTCACATGTTGTACCAAGACCTATAATAATCGGTTGCCTACCAGTAAAAGAAATCTTATCTACATCTTTATCAATTGAAGATGGCTCATGTATTACATAGACTCTATCTTCTCCAACGCCTGATAATTTTATTAAACCATCTTTGATAAACTGAGCCAAAACCATATGGTAGACTTTATTCATAGATAATTTAAATAGCTTTGTATCTATTGGACGATAATCAATAGCATCAATATCATTGTGATGAAAAATATAAACATCTATACCTTTAAAAAAAGGAAGTGACATAGATAATGCGTTGTTCTGAACAGTCAATAAAACAATCTTCTTTATTCCGTACTTCTTTGCAATCCTACTAATTCTATAATAGTACTTAATGTACGACAACAGTAAAAGCGGTTCATATTTAATAAAAGGTAAGAATTTCTTGACTCTATAGAACCTCTCCACAGAAGGCTCTGAATGCTTAATCATTACCTTCTCAACATTACTGGGTAATGTCATCGCATTATAATATGACCCATTATCTAATAACAATACATCGGCGATACTAGAAAGGACGCCTATCAACCTTTCATTATAATACTTATGGCCCTCTGGGTAAAGAACTTCTGCAACAACTATTCTTTTCATTGATAAACAGCCTTAATAATTTTTAAATAATCAATTGACTCATCATAGATTACGCATTAATGTATTGAGCAATAAGGGGTTAAGTTACAGATTAATGATTGCTTTAAGAAAACCATCTAAGTCGTCTTTCTTCAGCAAAATTGACCGCAAACATCGCACATTATTTCCTGCTTGGACATCATTTTCGCTATCGCCAATCATAATGGATTTAGACAAATCAATATTGAAATCTTCTGCCGCTTGTATCAAAAGGCCCGGTTTTGGTTTACGGCATGGGCAATCGAACTTATACTCTGGGCGTTCCCCTTCAAAACCCTTGTCCTTGTGATGAGGGCAAATGTAGATAGCATCCAGGAAAGCACCTTCCCTCCCTAACTCAGTCTCCATCTTGTTGTGAATCTCTTGAAGATCTTCCCATGTACAATCACCACGGGCAATAACAGGTTGGTTTGTAACAACAATAGCTAAATATCCGGACTTGTTTATCCTCTTAATGGCTTCCGCTACACCCGGTAACAACTCAAACTGTTCGGGTTTAGTCAAGAAACCAACAAACTTATTAATTGTCCCATCACGGTCAAGAAAAACAGCCTTCTGCCTGTTCTTCAGATTTCTTGCCTTAACCTTTCCGCTCTTGAGATCTTCCTCAACCTCATAGAACCTATCAGGAGTCCCCATATCTTTGATATACTCAGGAGTATCATACGCATAGAGGCGCCTGCTCGGGATATTGGGCTTCAGTACATCACGGTCAAGATCTATCTTATCAGGCGTTTCAGAGTGACGAGGCACAAAGTGCTTCATCGTCTCCTTCAACAACTCCGGAGAGATGATTTCGATACCAGCATTTACTCGATTCTTGTAATAAAGCCGCTCATCCTCTTTGTTCATCCATTTTACTACACGATGGGTATCTACGGGATTACCTCCAGGCACTTGTGGCGGGACAATCTCTGTCACCAACAAGGAACTGTCGTATGGGTGTCCGTTGGGATGTGCCATTAGGCTGGCCCATGCATTATTCTTTTTGTGGAATTCAATAAAGCGATTGAAATCCACATCAAGAATTACATCCCCACACATCAATAGGAAATCCTCAGTCAACTCAGGCATCTTAAACAAGGCCCCAGCTGTTCCTAATGGTGTGTCCTCTCCGAAATAGTTGATCT
>Ga0310696_10004936_pt1 | contig 16236 bp, 6 predicted proteins | sample AusTroGonzalo_MG_4_FD_203885 | JGI IMG/M metagenome (GOLD analysis project Ga0310696, IMG submission 203885) | Bovine rumen microbial communities from tropical cattle in Woodstock, Queensland, Australia - Gonzalo_02 (v2) (version 2) | ecosystem: Host-associated > Mammals > Digestive system >...
GACGTCACGGTATTGGGGATAATTGTGGATTTACATCCGGCAATTAGTATGTTATTTCCTGTTTCTATAATGGCGTTACAATTATCACGAGAATCATATACGGTATTATTAGATTCTACCTTCATTGTAGTCAGGCCACTACAACCACTGAAAACACCATTGGCCATGTAGGTTACGCTGCTGGGGATGGTAACAGAAGTCAAACCACTGCAACCATAGAAAGCCGACCCTCCAATGAATTCTACACTATTGCCAATGGTCACAGATGTCAAACCACTGCAACTAGAGAAAGCACCATCACCAATGGATGTCACGCTGCCGGGAATAGAAACAGAGGTCAGACCACTGCACCAACCGAATGCCAAATCACCGAGGGACGTTACGCTGCTAGGAATGATAACAGAAGTCAAACCTCTGCAACCATAGAAAGCCATAGCATCGATAGACGTTACACTATTAGGAATCTCAACAGATGTCAAGCCGCTACAGCCATTGAAAGCAGATTTTCCAATGGTAGTCACAGTACTGGGGATAGTTACGGAAGCAAGCTGGGTGCAACCTCCGAAAGCTCCCTCTCCAATAGCTGTTACAGAATAGGTGTTGTCATAATATGTAACTGTTTCGGGAATAGTGGCACTTGTCAGTGTCCTATCAGCAGATTTGACCATCACAGTCCCACTGCCGTTAATCTTATACCTAATATCATCTATTACAAACGAGGTTGCGTCAGGACCATCACTACCTTTTTTATAAACCATGACCTTCTTTACAATGCTGGTGCCTACGAAATTACCATTTTGGAACAATACGTGAGCATCTGTTACTTCACCATCAAAATCTGGGAAATCACATTCAATTTGCTGGAAGTCGCCGGTAGCTGTTACAGGGAAGTCATATTGGTAGTTAAGTCCCCAACTTCCCATATTGATCTGGAGTTGGCCATCGCAAGGGAGCTTGGCAGTGATCACGACTTTATAATCAGCACCCTCTTCAATATCAAAGCCTTCGAGGACGATACCCTGTGGCTGCCAAATCTGACCTGTACTCTGAGTGACGGTAATCTCAATACCATCTGCACTACCTCTTGCACTACCATTTAAGGTTCCCGAATCGTCGATCTTGCCGAATCCAATCCAAGGAAGTTCTTCGTTAGTCACACCTGACCAATCCTTCTTAGCGATTAATGTGTAACCAACAGGAGTAATGTCTGTAACCTCAGAAATCTTATTGAAACTGCTCCAACCTGTCTTTGACTGATAATCAGACAATGTACCTTTTGGAATAACAAGTTCTGCAGTATTATAAATACTCTCATCAAAAGTATTGATTTCGATATCAAATGGAGAGCTTATCAAAGATATAATAGTCTTAAGATTACTGCAGCCAGAGAAGACGCTTGCTTCAATGGAGGTTACTTTTTCGCCAATTTGTACTGAGGTCAAACCACTACAACCTAAGAAAGCCTTTTTGCCAATAGAAATCACGCTGTTGGGAATAGACACTGAGCTCAAACCAACACAACCTTCAAAAGCGAAGTTGCCAATAGTTGTCACACTGGTGGAAATATCCAAAGAAGTCAGACTAATACAATCCTTAAAGGCATCCTCACCGATTGCTGTTACAGAATAGGAGTTACCATAATATGATACACTTTTGGGAATAGAGGCACTTGTCAGAGTTTTGTCCACAGAAGAAACCTTAACCTTTCCTGTTCCAGTGATTTCATAGGTAATACCTTTTTTAGTAAACGAGGTGTCGTCAGGATTGCCATCATTCTTTCTGAATACCTGAACCTTCTGCACGATGGTGGTTCCTACGAAATTACCACACATGAATCGTACATGAGCATCTGTTACATCACTTCCATATTCTGGGAAGTCGAATACAATCTGCTGGAAGTCGCCGGTTGCTGTTATAGAATTGGCATACTGGAAGTTCTTTTCCCAGTTTCCCAAATTGATCTGTAGTTGGCCATCGCGAGGAAGCTTGGCGGTGATCACAACCTTGTAATCAGCATCTTCTTCAAGATCGAAACCTTGGAGAACGATAGCCTGGGGCTGCCATAGCTGACCAACATCTTTGGTTACAGTAATCTCAATACCGTCAGCGCCGCCTGTATAGCTTCCATTGGCTGGCTCAGCGAATTGGATATAATATAATCTATCAGCAGAAATACCCATCCAGTCTTTCTCAGCGATTAATGTGTAACCATCAATGGTCGTTTCTTGCATTTCTCCTTCTACCATCTTCGCAAACTTATTCCAGCCTGACAGAGCCTCATAGCTCGATAGAGTGCCTTCGGGAACGTATAGGATCTTGGGCGAGGGATCTGTGTATTCTGAATACCAGGTATCTGTGACTCCAAAGACATTGTTACTGATGGCAAATGGCTCTGTGATATGTGAGATAATATGAGGAGTGTTATTAGCATAAGGAGAAGAGACAAAAGCGCCTTCGCCAATACTTGTGAGAGTAGAAGGTAATTCAATCTTCGAGAGATTATCACACCACATGAAAGCACTTCTTCCAATAGACGTTACACCTTCAGGAATGATGATCGCATGGAGACCATGGCAATTTTCGAATGCATCATCACCAATTGTAGTAACGCTGCTAGGGATCACAGTGCTATTGCTTCCAACTAATAGAGTGTTGGTCGCAGTTTCGATGAGAGCGTTGCAATTGTCGCGAGAATCGTAATTCTGATTACCATTTTCCACCACTATTGATGTCAATCCATTGCAGTTCTGGAAAGCGTATTCGCCAATGGAGGTTACTCCGCTGGGAATCGTTAAGGATGTCATTTGATAGCAACCTTGGAAAGCGTAGGCACCAATGGTGGTTACGCTGCTGGGAATTACTGTGTTATTGCATCCTGTTAACAGGGTATTGGTAGCTGTTTCAATAAGAGCATTGCAATTGTCACGAGAATCGTAAATCTGATTACCATCTTCCACCACAATAGAAGTCAAGTTCCAACAACTTCGGAAAGCATATTCGCCAATAGAGGTTACTCCGCTAGGAATCGCTAAGGATGTAAAGCCACCGCAACCTTGGAAGGCATAATTGCCGATAGAGGTCACGCTATTGGGAATCGTGAAGGAAGTCACCTTCCAACAATTATCAAAAGCTCTATCGCCGATGGCCGTTACATCGCATTGTACTCCATCAACTGTGATGGTTGCAGGAATCTCGATGCTTGTTTGGTCCTCTTGGTAACTGTCGTCACGAACAATAGTTGCTGTCTTAGAACCAGAATTGTACTCATAATGCAGACCGTTAATGGTCGTTTCCGACAATTCACCTTCTTCTATCTTGGCAAACTTGTTCCAACCTGACAGTACCTCGTATTTTGACTTGGTACCGACTGGAACGAAGAGGGTCTTGGATGATGGATCTGTGTTTTCTGAATACCAGTTCTCTGAGGTTCCAAAGACATTGTTACTGATGGCAAATGGCTCTGTGATATGCGAGATAATATTAGGAACAGATGCGGAATTAGGAGAAGAAACAAATGCACCTTCACCAATACTTGTGAGGGTTGAAGGTAATTCAACCTTTGAGAGATTGTAACACCACTGGAAAGCGCTTTCGCCAATAGAAGTTACACCTTCTGGAATGATGACAGATTGGAGACTAGAGCAATTATCAAAAGCACGATCGCCAATGGAGGTTACGCTATTAGGAATCGTTATGGAAGTAAAGGCGCCGCAACCTTGGAAAGCGCTTTTGCCGATGGAGGTCACGCTGTTGGGAATTGTTACGGATGTCACCTTCCAACAATTTTCAAAAGCCCTATCGCCGATGGCCGTTACATCACATTGTACTCCTTCAACTGTTATGGTAGCAGGAATCTCGACACTTGTCAGGTTCTCTTGGTAGCTATCATCGTGTATTACAGTTGCTGTTTTAGATCCAGAATTATACTCATAATGCAGACCGTCAATGGTTGTTTCCATCAACTCGCCTTCTTCTATTTTGGCAAACTTCTTCCAACCTGACAGTGCCTCGTATTTTGACTTAGAACCTACGGGAACAAAAAGAGTCGCTGATGAAGGATTTGTAGGATCATCCCAGTTATCCGTTAAGAGTCCAAAGACATTATCACTGATGGCAAATGGATCTGTGATATGCGAGATAATATTTGGAACAGAAGAATTGGGAGAAGAGGCAAATGCGCGTTCACCAAAACTTGTGAGGGTAGAAGGTAGTACCACCTTTGAGAGATTACCACAATAAATAAATGCACATTCTCCAATTGATGTTACACCTTCTGGAATGATGATAGATTGGAGACCATGGCAATTCTCAAAAGCATGACTGCCGATGGTTGTTACGCTGTTGGGGATAACGGTATTATTGCATCCAACTATCAAAGTATTGGTTGCTGTTTCGATAAGAGCATTGCAATTGTCGCGAGAATCGTATTTCGAATTACCATCTTCAACTACTATTGATGTCAAGTTGTTGCAGTTCAGGAAAGCATATTCGCCGATGGAGGTCACGCTGGTAGGAATCGTGATGGAAGTTATCTGCCAACAACCTTCAAAAGCCCTATCGCCAATACCTTTTACATTGCATTGTACTCCACCAACTGTGATGGACGCAGGAATCTCGACGCTTGTCAAGTTGTTTTGGTAACTATCATCACGGACAATAGTAGCTGTCTTCGTACCAGAATTGTACTCATAATGCAGACCGTCAATGGTCGCATCTAATAATTCACCTTCCTCAATTTTTGCAAACTTGTTCCAGCCTGACAGCGCCTCATATTTTGACTTGCTGCCTACAGGAACATATAGAGTGGCTGATGAGGGATTTGTAGGAGCGTCCCAGTCGTCTAAGATTCCAAAGACCTTATCACTGATGGCAAATGGCTCTGCGATATGTGATATGATATTAGGAACAAAAGATGAATAAGGAGAATATGTAAATGCGCCTTCGCCAATACTAGTGAGGGTTGAAGGCAACTCAACCTTCGATAATCTCTCACTCCACTGGAAAGCACCTTCTCCAATCGATGTTACGCCTTCTGGAATAGTTACAGATTGGAGACCACAACTTCGGAACGCTTCTTTGCCAATAATAGTTACGCTATTGGGAATCGTTACGGATGTCAGGTTCCAGCAATCCCCAAAAGTCCTTTCGCCGATGGCCGTTACATCGTATTGAACCCCATCAACTGCGATGGATGCAGGAATCTCGACGCTTGTCAAGTTGTTTTGGTAACTATCATCACGGACAATAGTAGCTGTCTTCGTACCTGAATTGTATTCATAATGCAGACCGTCAATGGTCACATCTAATAATTCACCTTCCTCAATTTTTGCGAATTTGTTCCAGCCTGACAGAGCCTCATAGCTCGATGTTGTGCCTTCTGGAACATATAGAGTAGCAGATGAGGGATCTGGGTTCTCTGAAGGCCAACTATCTGTGATACCGAAGACATCATCACTGATGGCAAATGGTTCTGTAATATGCGAGATAATAGTAGGAACATAAGTAGCATAAGGAGAAGAGATAAATGCACCTTTGCCAATACTTGTGAGGGTAGAAGGTAGTACTACTTTAGATAGACTCATACACCACAGGAAGGCTCTTTCGCCAATAGACGTTACACCTTCAGGAATGATGATGGTTTGGAGAAGATGGTGATTTTCGAATGCGCGTTCACCAATTGTGATTACACTATTGGGGATTACGGTGTTTTGACATCCTAAAATCAAAGTATTGGTCGCTGTTTCGATGAGAGCGTTGCAATTGTCGCGAGAATCGTAATTCTGATTACCATTTTCCACTACTATTGATGTCAAGCCATTGCAGTTCTGGAAAGCGTATTCGCCAATGGAAGTTACTCCGCTGGGAATCGTTAAGGATGTCATTTGATTGCACTCCATGAAAGCGTAGGCACCAATGGCTGTTACGCTACTGGGGATTACAGAGTTATTGCACCCAAGTAACAAAGTATTGGTAGCTGTTTCGATAAGAGCATTGCAATTGCCGCGGGAATCGTATGCCTGATTACCATTTTCCACTACTATTGATGTCAAGTTCCAACAACCATGGAAAGCATATTCGCCAATGGAGGCTACGTTACTGGAAATTGCTAAGGAAGTAAAGCCGCTACAACCTTGGAAGGCAGAATTGCCGATAGAGGTCACACTGTTGGGAATTGTGACAGAATTGACCTGCCAACAATTTTCAAAAGCCCTAAAGCCGATGGCTGTTACACTATATTGTGCTCCTTCAACTGTGATGGTTGCAGGAATCTCGATGCTTGTCAGGTTCTCTTGGTAACTGTCGTCACGAACGATAGTTGCAGTCTTAGAAATTGTATAGCATTCATAATGCAGGCCGTTAATGGTTGTTTCCTTCAGTTCGCCTTCTTCTATCTTGGCAAACTTTGTCCAACCTGATAGAGCCTCGTATTTTGACTTAGTACCTACAGGAACAAATAGGATCTTCGGTGAGGGATCGGTGTTTTCTGAATACCAGTTCTCTGAGGTTCCAAATACATTATTACTGATGGCGAACGGCTCCGTGATATGTGAGATGATATGAGGAGCAGATGTTGCATAAGGAGAATGAACGAATGCTCCCTCGTCTATACTTGTAATAGTTGAAGGTAGTTCAATCATGGAGAGATTGTCACAAAACAGGAAAGCACTTGGACCAATGGACCTAATACCTTCAGAAATGACAACAGATTGGAGTTCATAACAATAGTTGAACGCGGATCCACCGATGGAGGTCACATCGTAGGTGATACCTTCATAATTAACTGAGGCAGGAATAACAATTCTGCCTGAATTTATGTATGAATAACTCGTAACCTCAGCTGTTGGAGTGTTACCGTCAGAATAGAGATTGTAAAATAATCCATCAATCTCAACTTGCGCACATAACCATGAAGGCAATAGCGTCAAAAGGAGTAGCGTAAATAATTTTTTAACCATGATATAAATTTTTAGTTATTTTTGTCTTCTATTCAGATGCAAATATAAACAGAAATCCCGAAACTTCCAAACTTTTCGGGTATTTATTATTAATAAGGTGTAGTGTTAGCTCTTATCACGAAAAAAGCTGCCACTATTTTAAAATAATGGCAGCTTTTTGTTTAGTAGTCGATGCACAATTTTGGCATCACTACTTCTTCAGCATCTTCTTGCCATTGACGATATAAATACCGCGAGGCAGACCATCAAGTGAAGTTACCTGGTTAAGCACCTTGCGACCACTCATGTCATAAACATCGAACGGCTCTATGCGAGCTGCATTCTCATCTATATTCTTGATGCCTGTCACGTCGTCATCGTCTCCATCCAACGAACGTGAACCAGAGGTTGATAATACCGTCACTGTGCAGGTGCCCTTCAGACCAGTAGCAACGGAGGTACATGTAATGGTAACGGTACCAGCCTTGATGCCTTTTACCTTACCACTACTCGATACTGTGGCAACCGATGTATTGGAACTCTTCCAAGTCACGCTCTTGTCTTCCAGTGACGAAGGATAGACTGTGGCTGTCAGTGTCACCGTCTTACCCTTCTTAACGGAGGCCTCAGTTTGGTCAAGCTTGACGTAGCCGACAGTCACTTTACAGGTGGTACTCAGGCCCGTTGCCTTGGAGGTACAAGTGATGGTGGCCTTGCCAGCCTTGATACCCTTTACCTTGCCGCTGCTCGATACTGTGGCAACTGCTGTATTAGAACTCTTCCAAGTCACACTCTTGTCTTCCAATGCTGATGGATAGACTGTGGCTTTCAGAGTCATAGTCTTGGTTTTCTCAACGATCGCCTCAGTCTGGTCGAGCTTCACATAGCCGACTGTTACTTTGCAGGTTGCGCTCAGACCCGTTGCGTTGGACGTACAGGTGATGGTGGCTGTACCTGCTTTCACTCCCTTTACCTTACCAGCGCTGGTCACCGTAGCAACCGCTGTATTCGAGCTCTTCCATGTCACACTCTTGTCTGTCAATGATTCGGGAGTAACTGTGGCTTTCAGAGTCATCGTCTTGGTCTTTTCTAGGATGGCCTCAGTCTTGTTGAGAGTAACAGAACCATCCACGACGGTCACTTTGCAGGTGGCCTTTGCTCCCGTCACCGTAGAGGTGCATGTAATGGTGGCAGTACCGGCTTTGACGGCCTTCACCTTACCAGAGCTCGTAACTGTGGCAACGCTCTTGTTAGAACTCTTCCAGGTTACGCTTTGGTCAGGAAATGACGTAGGAGTGAATTTGGGGGTCAGCGTCTCCGTCTTGCCCTTCTCAAGGGAAAGCTCAGACTTGTTGAGTTTAACCTTTGCTGTTATCTTCACTTTGTTCATGAATCCGCTCCATGGTGATGTGGCTTTATAGGCATCCAAACTGCCAGCTGGTACATGGAGAGTGGCATATTCGATATAGGAATATTCGAAGGCATCCTCATCTGTTTCTGGTACCTCTTCAGCAAAGCAATAGACATCAGTTAATTCTTCACAATATGCAAAAGCATCATCTCCGATTTCTTTGATTCCACTACCAATTCCAACGGTTGACAGATTCTTACACTCATAGAAAGCATCACCTCCTATCTCCTCCACGTTGTTGGGAATATTTACGGTTTTTAAGCTGATACAGCCTCGGAAAGTTCCATATTTAATTGTGGTCACTCTATTACCGATGGTTAATGAAATAAGGCTACTACAATCGCGGAAAGCATAACTGTTAATGGAAGTGACGCTGTTGGGGATAGTTACAGATTTCAAACTTGTACATTCTCTGAAAGCATCAGAGCCTATAGATGTCACACTATTGCCGATGGTTACAGAAGTTAAACCTGTACAGCGGTAGAATGTGCTATAGCCTATGGAAGTGACGCTATTGCCTATGATTACGGTTTTTAAGCTGGTGCATTTATTGAAAGTGTAATCACCAAGAGAAGTTACACCATTGCCGATGGTGGCGGAGGTTAAACTAGTACAGCCCATGAAAGCACTATTTCCAATATAAGCCACATTGTCGGGAATGGTTATTGACTCTAGGCTGATGCATCCAGAAAAAGCCTCGTTTTCAATGGTGGTGACGCTGTTGGGGATAGTTATGGAAGTCAGGCTTTTGCAACCATTGAATGCATAATTACCAATGGAGGTTACGCCATCGCCAATGATGACGGATTTCAGGTTGTAACAACCATAGAATAAATCATAGCCAAGAGACGTTACACCGTTGCCGATAGTCGCGGAGGTTAAACCATAGCAATTTGAGAAAACTCCGCCACCGAGAGAGGTCACACTGTTGGGAATAGTGATGGAAGTCAGACTTGTGCATCCCTCGAAGGCTGCATCTTCAATGGTAGTTACACTAGTAGGAATGGTGACGGAAGTCAAGTTACGGCATCGGCTGAAAGCCTCTTCAAGAATGGCCGTTACTTTGCATGTAACACCTTTATAGGAAACACTTTTGGGGATAACAATCTTTCCCGAATAATACACATCTGGATTCTCGGTTACTTCAGCCATTTTTGCCTTAGCGACCACATTGTAATAGATACCGTTAATCTCTACAACCTCTGCACTTGCCACTATTGGTAGGAGCGTTAAAAGGATGGAAAATAATGTTTTTTTCATGTCATTTATGTTTTGAATATTAAACTCAAAAAGTTATAGTATTGAAAATGTAATAAGTTTCTTTATTGAATTGTTTTATGGGGCCAAAAATACGAAAAATATATAAGAATTCCAAAGATTTAATAATAAAAAATGTAAAAAATAGAAGCTCGTTGGCTGATTGTTTATGAGTATAATTGATAGTATTTTCCTTTTTGGGCGAGGAGCTGTTCGTGTGTACCTTGTTCGATAATGCGACCATGGTCGAGTACGATGATCTGATCTGCATTGCGCACCGTACTCAGGCGGTGGGCGATGACGAAGGTGGTGCGTCCCTTCATCAGGGAGTCCATGCCTTGTTGTACCAATTGTTCCGTACGGGTGTCGATGCTGCTCGTAGCCTCGTCGAGAATCAGCACGGGAGGATTAGAAACAGCAGCCCTTGCGATGGCCAACAGTTGGCGTTCACCCTGTGACAGGTTACCACCGTCGCCATTGAGGATGGTCTGGTAGCTATGAGGAAGACGACGGATAAAGTCGTCGGCACCTACTAAGCGTGCTGCCTGCATACACTCCTCGTCGGTAGCGTTGAGTTTGCCGTAGCGGATATTGTCGAGCACACTACCTGTAAAGAGGTGTGTTTCCTGCAGCACGATACTCATACCTTGACGCAACGACTTCTTCGAGATGTCGGTAATGGGGATGCCGTCGTAGAGGATGCGACCTCCCTGGATCTCGTAGAAACGGTTGATGAGGTTGATGATGGTGGTCTTGCCGGCACCCGTTCCTCCCACGAAGGCAATTTTCTGTCCCGGGTTGGTATTGATGTCGATGTCGAAGAGCACCTGTTTCTCAGGGTTATAGCCGAAGTCAACGTCTTTGAAATCCACGTCGCCCTTCGGGTTCTCCAACACGACCTTACCTTCATCCACCTCTGGCTCAGCGTCGCCTAAGGCAAACACGCGTTCTGCTCCCACGGAGGCATTGAGTACGGAGTTGATCTGCTGACTCACCTGAGAGATAGGTCTTGTAAAACTCTTGTTCAGCTGCAGGAAGGCCACCACTGTTCCCAGCGATACCATAGCCACGGAAGGGTTGATGGCCAGTGTGGCACCTACCACCGCGAGCAGCACGAAGCCGAAATTGCTGATGCCGCCATTCACGGGCATCACGATATTGGCGATGCGGTTGGCATTGCAGGCCGAAGTGCGCAGTTGTTCGTTGATATCCTCAAACTTGTTGATGGCCTGTTCCTCGTGACAGAATATCTTCACCACCTTCTGACCTGTCAGCATCTCCTCGATGAAGCCGTTGACATTAGCCAGTCGTTGCTGTTGGGTACGGAAGTAGTTACGTGAGCGCTTTCCTAGTTTGGTGGTGCTCACAGCCATCACCACTGCCATTGCTACACTCACCACCGTCAGAGGGATACTCATTACAATCATCGACGTGAAGGTGGCTACGATGGTGATAACCGATGAGAACACCTGAGCCATAGCCGTGGATATCATCTGTCGTAGCGAATCGACGTCGTTGGTATAGACCGACATGATATCGCCATGCGAACGCTGATCGAAATAGCTCACAGGCAGGTGCTGCATCTTCTCGAAGATGGTCTTCCTCAGGCGCAGCATCGTGCCTTGGCTGATGTGGATCATCAGGCGGTTATAGGTATAGGAGCACACCGTACCGAAGAAGAGCACGAGTCCCAATTTGAATAGAGTCTGCGCCAACGACTGATACTCGGGATTATCCACCTGCGTGAGTGGCACGATATAGTCGTCGATGAGAGTCTTGGTAAACAGCGAGGAGATGAGTGAGGTGATTGAGGAGATGAACACACAGGCCAGTACCACCACGATGGCCCACCTGTAGTGCTGCATGACAAAGGAGAACATCCGCAGGAGGATGGCCCGCTGCTGTTTGTCAATCTTCTGGAATCCAGCTTGTGCCCTTGGGGCTCTTGGCCCTCCGAAGTTAGGTTGTCTCATGCTGCACCTCCTTTCGGGGCATCAAAGTCGCCCTTATCCGCCTTCTGTATGGCGTTGATCTCCTGATAGAGCTGGTTTGTCTTCAACAGGTTCTCGTGGGTGTCGAAGCCTGTCACCACACCATTATCCATCACCAGTATGCGGTCGCAGTCTTTCACGCTGAGTATGCGTTGGGCGATGATGATCTTCGTCATCTCGGGCAGTTGGGTGTGGATGGCTTCCCTGATCTTTGCATCTGTCGCCGTGTCACAGGCCGATGTCGAGTCGTCGAGCACCAGTATCTTGGGTTGTTTCAGTAGGGCACGAGCGATGCAGAGACGCTGTTTCTGACCTCCACTCACGTTCGTACCACCCTGTTCGATATGTGTGTTGTAACCCTCGGGCATCTGCTCTATAAACTCGTCGGCACAAGCCAGCTGACAAGCCTTCCTGCAATCCATCTCCGTTGCCTCACGGTTACCCCAGCGCAGGTTATCGAGGATCGATCCTGAGAAGAGGATATTGTTCTGTAGCACCACACTGACGTCGTTTCTGAGTGTCGTCAGGTCATATTCCTTCACGTTACGTCCTCCCACTATCACCTCGCCTTGCGTGACGTCGTAGAGGCGCGAAATCAGGTTGACGAGCGACGATTTACCCGAGCCCGTACCACCGATGACACCGATGGTCTCACCACTCTTGATGTCGAAGCTCACGTTATAGAGTGCCGAGCGACGGCTCTTGCCTGGTGTTTGGCGCACATAGTCGAAGCGCACGCCTCGGAACTCAACGCTACCGTCGGCGATCTCATAGATGGGCTTTTCGGGATTCACGATGTCAGGCTCCTCCTCAATAATCTCTGCCACGCGCTTGGCTGAGGCTGCACTCTGTGTGAGTGTCACGAAGATCATCGAGAGCATCATCAGCGACATCAGTATCGACATCACGTAGCTGAACAGCGAGGTCAGTTCGCCAGTGGTCAGTGTTCCTTCCACGATATAGTGGGCTCCCAACCACGATAGGGCGATGATGCAGCCATACACCACCATGTTCATGATGGGGTGGTTCCATGCCATCAGACTCTCCGCGCGTACATATAATTTATATAGGTTCTCTGCGGCTCCTGCAAATTTCTTGTTCTCATAGTCTTCGCGCACAAAAGCCTTTACCAATCTGATACCTGTAATGTTCTCCTGTACACTCAGGTTCAGCTCGTCGTACTTCACAAACACCTGCTGGAACAGTCGGGCCACCCTCGAGATGATATGGTAAAGCGAGAAACTCAGTATCACCAGTGCCACGAGGAACACCAGCGACAATCGGGCGTCTATTACCAGGCACATCAGTATCGACAGCACCAGTTTGAAGGGCGCCCTCACGCTGATTCCCAGTATCTGTTGGAACGCGCTCTGTAGCGAGTTCACATCAGTGGTCATACGGGTAATCAGTCCTGAGATGGCATATTTGTCGATATCCGAGAAGGCCAGTCGTTGTATGTTGCGATACATTGCCGAGCGCAAGTTAGCCGCAAATCCTGTCGATGCATAGGCCGAGCATCGCCCTCCGAGTATGCCGAATACCATGCTCATCAGTGCCATACCCAGCATGATGGTGCCGTAGTAATATACGTTCTGCATGTCGCCTGCATTGATGCCCTTGTCAATGAGCGAAGCCGTCACGTAAGGTATCAGCACATCCATCAGCACCTCCAGTGCCGTCCACACGGGGGTGAGGATGGTGGCGGTTTGATAGCCTCTGATCTGTTTGGTAAGCGTCTTTAGCATCGTTTTTGTTACAAAATTGTTACATTTCGTTGCAAAGTTATAAATAATCTGTGAGAATAAGCGAAATTCGTAGCTTTTTTCGTACCTTTGCGGCCAAATTAGATTAACGATGAAGTTTATTAGTTGGAATGTCAACGGCCTTCGTGCCTGTGAGGGTAAGGGTTTCAGCGATATTTTCAAGTCGCTCGACGCCGATTTCTTCTGTCTTCAGGAGACGAAGATGCAGGCAGGTCAGCTCGATCTTGCCTTCGAGGGTTATCAGAGTTACTGGAACTATGCCGAAAAGAAAGGCTATTCCGGTACCGCTATCTTTACCCGTCATCAGCCCCTCAGCGTCACTTATGGCATCGGTGTCGATCTGCATGATCACGAGGGTCGTGTCATCACGCTGGAGATGCCCGAGTTCTACCTCGTATGCTGTTACACGCCCAACTCCCAAGACGGTCTGAAGCGCCTTGAGTACCGCATGTCGTGGGAGGATGCCTTCCGCGGTTATCTCAAGAAGCTCGACCAGCAGAAGCCCGTCATCCTCTGTGGCGACCTCAATGTGGCCCACGAGGAGATCGACATCAAGAATCCCAAGTCCAATCGCCGCAACGCAGGCTTTACCGACGAGGAGCGCGAGCAGTTTACTGATCTGCTGGCTTGTGGCTTCACCGACAGCTTCCGCTACAAATACCCCGAGGAGGTGAAATACTCGTGGTGGTCGTACCGTTTCCAGGCACGCGAGAAGAACGCCGGCTGGCGCATCGACTATTTCGTCATTTCCGATCGTCTGCGCGAGCGTCTCGACGATGCCAAGATCCACACCGATATCTTCGGTAGCGACCACTGTCCCGTAGAGCTCACCCTCCGCTAAACCTGACTTATGACACTGCAAGAGATACTCAACGACTATAAACCCATCACGCTGGAGGAGATGAAAGACATCCGGCTGATGAACCGCATCGACACTAAATTCGTGACTACGGTGCCTGTGCTCAAGCAGCTGCTTGAGATCGCACGCTCCGACTATTACGTGCAGGAGACGGGCGGTCTGCGCATCTCACCTTATTATACACTCTATTTCGACACTCCCGATTGTGCCATGTATAATCGCCACGAAGCGGGCCATCTGGTGCGCCAGAAGCTGCGCATCCGATCCTATGTCGATGCAGGGCTTAACTTCCTTGAGGTGAAGACCAAGAACAACCACGGGCGCACCAAGAAGAAACGCATGACGATGGAAGGCTTCGATGCCCTCCACCCCGATCATGCTATCCGTTTTGAGCGTCAGGACGAGCAGTATGTGGCTTACGATGAATTCCTGCGCACCCATCTGCGTTACACCCCCGAGTCGATGACCGAGCAGATCGAGAACCGCTTCGATCGCATCACCCTTGTCAACAAGGGTAAGACCGAGCGCCTCACCATCGATACCCACCTGCGGTTCCATAACATTGCCACGGGTGTCGATCGCGATATGGGCGACATCGTCATCATCGAACTCAAGCGCGACGGTCTGCAACCCTCGCCCATCCTCGGTAAGCTGCTCCAGTTGCGCATTTTCCCTCACGGGTTCTCGAAATACGTCATTGGCTCTGCCCTTACCAACAGCGGCCTGCGCCATAACCGCATCAAACCCCGTCTGCATAGCATTGAGAAAAAGATAAAAGGATAAAAAATTAAAAAACTAAAAACGATATGGATTTTTTTGAATTGTCTCCTGATTTCATGATGATGTTCGTCCGCCTGCTCATCAATGTGCTGGCCACGTGGTTCATCATCGACCGTCTGTATTACCAGAAGAGCCGTCGCCGTGATTTCTACTTCACGTTCATGCTCATCTCCGTTGCCATCTTCTTCATCGTCTTCTTCATGATCTTCGTGCTTGAGGATATGAAGGGCAAGACCTCGATGGGTGTCGGTATCGGTCTTTTTGGTATCTTCTCCATCATGCGTTATCGCACGGATACTATGCCTGTACGCGAGATGACCTATCTCTTCGTCATCATCGCCCTCTCGCTGGTCAATGCCGTTTCCGTCAATCTGCCTTATTTCGAGGTCATTGTCACCAACCTGATCATCATCGTGGCTGTGTGGCTCTGTGAGCTCCACCTCAAGACCAATCCCTCTAAGCTCATCCAGTACGATCGCATCGAACTCATAACTCCCGAGCGTCGCGAGGAACTCATTGCCGACCTCGAGAAGCGCCTGGGTGTTAAGGTAGTCAAGGTCGATATCGGTTCCGTCGATTTCCTGCGCGATATGGCTATGGTGCGCGTTACCTACGAGGGCGAGCCCTCAACCGTAGGCAGCAACCTCAAGCTCTCCAAGGATCAATTAAAGGAGTTCTAAGCATGAAAAAGGTTATCCTGTTTTACCTTTTTGCCTTTATGCCTTTATGCGCCTTGGCGCAGAAAGACGACTTCGGACTCGATTTCACCCTCGAGGCCCAGAAGAAACTCTCCAAGCAGTGGAACGTCAGCCTTGAGGGCGAATACCGTACCCGCGACAATACCAAGACCAACGATCGTTGGGCTATTGGTCTCAGTGCCGATTACAAGGCTACCAAGTGGCTCAAAGCCTCTGCCGGTTACACGCTGCTCTACGACAACAACCAGAAGACCAGCTATTTCGAGGCTACCGACGATGCCGTGCTCGATGGCGATGCCAATGAGGGCGATCCCAAGAAGTGCGCCTGCTACTGGGCTGTCCGCCACCGCTTCAATGTCTCTTTGACGTTCGATAAGAAGCTCTTCGGCGACTTCCGTTTCTCCCTGCGCGAGCGTTGGCAATACACCTATCGCCCTGAGCATACCGTCAGCGAGCGTTGGAGCTACCTCGATCAGGCCTATGATGGCAAGGAGAAGACCTACAATGGCAAGGGCAAAAACGTGCTCCGTAGCCGCCTGCAA
>Ga0310696_10004937_pt1 | contig 16235 bp, 20 predicted proteins | sample AusTroGonzalo_MG_4_FD_203885 | JGI IMG/M metagenome (GOLD analysis project Ga0310696, IMG submission 203885) | Bovine rumen microbial communities from tropical cattle in Woodstock, Queensland, Australia - Gonzalo_02 (v2) (version 2) | ecosystem: Host-associated > Mammals > Digestive system >...
TTGCAGATTTATATCAATGCCACCCGGGTCCAAGTTCCAGTTGCCAAAGACGATACTGCCGCCGAAGTGGCAGAAGCGGCCGTGGCACTTATCAACGCAAATACCAAATTGCCATGTACAGCATCGGCAACCGGTGCCGAAATCACATTGACCGCAACCGCCAAAGGTGTGTGGGGCAATGGTATCCCGGTTGAAATCAATATGAATGGTGCAGATGCAGGCGAAGAAACACCAGCCGGCATAACCGTAACAATCACACCGTTTGCATCCGGCGCGGGCGATCCAGATTTAACAGAAAAATTGGCCGTTTTAGGCGATCGCGAATACGATTTCATTGTAAATCCATTCTGCGATACAACAAACATGAACGCAATCCGTGACTTTTTGAACGACACGACTGGCCGTTGGTCCGATGATCAACAGATTTACGGCCACGCATGGACAATTAAATATGGCACGGCAAGCGCAATCCAAACACTTGGTGTTGGGCGCAATGACCAACATAACACGATATTCGGTATCCAAGGCCCACGTCAATTGGTTGACGAAATCTTGGCCGCCGCATTGGGCCGCATATCATTGTCATACATCAATGATCCGGCACGCCCAGTAACATTTGCAGAATTGTCCGGCGTTTATATGCCAACAGAAGCAAACCGTTGGGATAAATCAACCCGCAATGTATTGTTGGGCAATGGTATTTCAACATTCCGTTTCACAGAAAGCGCATTCCAAATTGAACGCGTGGTCACAACATACCAGAAAAACAAAGCGGGCGAAGCCGATGTATCATATCGCGAAGCAAACACAATGTACACTTTGCAATACATTGTCCGCAATCTGCGCAGTGCGATTACATCCAAATACCCAGATTACAAATTGGCGGACGATGGTTATGCCGGATTTGATAACGCGGTTGTAACCCCGGGCATTTTGAAAGCGGAAATTTTGGCACGTTACCATGACATGTGTGTGAATTCGCCGGTTGTTTGCGAAAACGAAAGCGCATTTGCGGATGCGTTGATTGTTGAACGCAGTAAGACCGATGTAAATCGCGTGGATGCATATATCGCGCCAGATTTGGTAAATCAATTGCTGATATTCGCGGCATTGGTTGAATTCAGATTAAACTTTTAACCAACAGGGGGTAAATCATGCAACAGATAGCAGGAAAAGCAACCATCTATATTGACGGTCAAAAGAAGTTCATCGGGGATTCGTACAGTTACACACTGGGCAATTCCACCCGCGAAGACAGTATCGGAAAGTCCGGCGTTGCCGGATTTACCGAAACACCGGCGGCGGCAAAAATCACATTACAATTGATTGACACGCCGGATTCGCCATTGGCGGGTATCGAAGATGTCAAAGATGCAACAATCGTTTTGGATTTGTTGGATGGGGAACGCCAATACACATTCTTTAATTGTGCATACATTGGCGATCCATTGGAAATCGACCAAGACGGACGTGCATCGGTTGAATTCCATTCCGCCAGTGCGGCACGCAGAACAAAATAAACAAACAATTAACCAAAGGGTCAAATTATGGCAACGATTAAATTAACAAAGAAAATAACCGTTCTGGGCAATGAAATTGATTCAATTGAATTGCGCGAACCAACAACCCGCGATGTGCGCAAATTGGGAATGCCGATTGCGTTTGATGGAAAAACCAACACCGCGTCAATGGATATGGACATTTGTGCGAAATATCTGGTTGCGTTGTCAAATTTGACCGATGGGGATATTGATAAATTGGCGATTGACGATTTCGTTAATGCGGCGACAATGGTGGTTACTTTTTTCAATCCAGCGATGCCCGAAACGCCGAGCATCGCATAGCGCAATTGGTTTTTTATTGCCACCTGTCGCCCACGGAATTATTGTGCATGCCATTATCTGAATTGAATTGGTTATTCGACCAAATTGGCGATTTATCAGAAAAACAAGCAAAGGAAATGAGCCGTGGCAACAAAGGTCAAAAAAGAAGTTGAGATTTCGGCAAAAGACCTGGCATCAAAAACGCTGGAATCGCTTTCTTATAAATTCAAAAAGTTCGAAGGTGCAATTAAAAGCGTGCAAAACGCGGCCGGAAATGTGGCCCGCAGTGCGCGTGGCATTGTTACATTATTTGGTGGGGTTGCAACCGCCGGCGTGGCCGCCATTAATAAAATGGCAAACCAGGCGGACGATTTGCAAACCATGGCCAATGTGGTCGGCATGAATGTTGAAGCATACCAAAAGTTACGGTATGCCGCCGAACAAAACGATGTTACAACCGAAGGTTTTGACAAATCATTGCGCATGCTGTCCAAATCAATGGGCGAATTACGCGCCGGCACCGGATCACTTTATACCAAATTAAAGCGCACAAACCCCGCATTATTGCGCCAATTACGCGCCGCCAAAGATAACGAATCCGCATTTCGTTTGATGATGGATGCGATAAATAAAACCACCAATGCCCAGAAAAAAGCATATTTGGCAACCGCCGCATTTGGTAAATCGGGCCAAGAATTAATTTCATTGGCAAATGCCGGGGCGGATGCAATGGCACAATGGGAAGCCGAAGCCGAAAGTTTTGGTCTGGTATCCGAAGAAGGCGGTCGCGCGGCGGACGAATGGGGCCGCGCCATGGTTCGCGTGCGTAAAGCATTGGAAGGTGTCGGATACACGATTTTGAATCAAGTATTACCGGCATTGATACCAACGGTCAATGAAATTTCACAATGGATAATTGATAACAAAGAATTGATCGCAACCCGCGTTGTTGAATGGGGCGAAAAATTTTACAATGTTTTGAAATCCATTTTTGCGATTATGAAACCGCTGGTTGAAATATTTACCGAATATTCGGGGTTAGTTTATGCATTATTTATTGGCAAAGCCGCCGGATTGATTTTGAATATTATTAAACTGGGTGGCGCATTGTGGACATTAATCAAAGCCGTTTGGGCGTTCAATGCGGCATTATGGGCCAACCCGATAACATGGATTGTGGCGGCGATAATCGCGGCCATTGCTGCCGTGGCATTGTTGATATATTACTGGAAGGATATTACCGCATGGTTCCAAAAAATGTGCGACAAATACCCGGCAATCAAAAAACTATTTGATTATATCAAGAAAGCCGGCCAGGCAATTGTGGATGTATTCAAAGGATTTTGGAAAATCATTGAACCGATTATTGATGGTTTCAAATGGGTTTGGAACAAGTTTAAAAAATGGTTTGGCGGCGACAGCACTTTAACCGTAGAAGAACAACAAAACGCGAATAATTGGATTGATGCGAATATAAATCAGCCCAAATACAGCCCAAATATGTCCCCGATACCGGCGGTTGCAACCATGGGTGGCATGTCGCAAAGCGCGGATATTAATGTCCGGTTTGACAATATGCCACCAATGACACGAATTGAAACGGTAACGAATGATACGAATTTGGATCTTGAAGTATATCGCGGAACAAATGGGGGAACGATACAATGACAGATTTCAAAAGATATAATCGCACGGCATCATTTCGGGGGGTAAAATTTCATGTTCGCGACAATGATTATGAATCTGGTCGCCGCCTGGACACCCACGAATACCCGGGTGCCAATACCCCAATGACCGAAGATTTGGGTCGCAAAGCATATAAAATTCAATTGACGGCATTCGTAAATGGTACCGATTGGCGCAAACAATCCGACAAATTACAAGATGCGTTGGATATACGCGGCCCGGGCGAATTAATACACCCAAACGGCCACCGGTACAGCGTATGCGTTGAATCATACCAGATTCACGAAACGATTAAAGCATTTGAAGCCGAATTTACAATTACATTTATTGAATCCGGCGATCAGCCTGCGCCAACAATCACATCCGCATTGACAGACCGGTTGGCATCGGCGGCCGAAACATTAAATATCGCATCGGCGGCCGAATTTATCAAATTGGCGGCGGATTATGCGGCGGCAACCGTTACAACGGTCACGGATGTTGCGACATCATTGGTGGATAATTTGGCGGCGATTGTCGATTCAATCCAAGATGCGGCGGATGTTTTGACTGATGCGATGGATTCTGCGGTGTCAGTTGCGCTGGAATTGGATGATTTGAAAAACAATGTACAAACATTATTAAATACACCGGAAAAATGGGCGGCGCGTGTCCAGGGTGCCGTTGCCGTAACAAACCAATTATTGCCCGCAAACAAGAAAAATGTGCGCGAAATGTTGCATGCGGCGGATTCAGATACCCGCGCGGCGGATATTTCACAAATAACGGCGGCGGGTGTGGCAACATACCGGTCGGTTGTGCGCACAAATAATTTTAATTTGGCAACGTCTATTTCGGGCGCAATTACAATGCTGGCGAATATCAACGCGGAACGCCGGCGCGATATTATCGAAATCCGCAACGATTTATTGGCATCTGCGGACGAAATATTAAATACCGATATTGATATGACGGTTGAATTTACAACATCTGTGTCCGATGCAACAACGGTCGCGGTCGCGGTTTGCAATGAAATTATTGCGCGCCTGCCCGAAGAACGCGAAATTGAATTGGCGGTGCCGACACCCGCACGCGTTTTGGCACATAATTTATACAATGATCAATCGCGCGGCGTGGATATTGCAACCGAAAATTTGGTTCAAAACCCAACATTTTTGCCCGCCGGAACACAATTACAGGTACTGGATAAATGATAGACGAAAAAAACGCCAATTTTGACACCACAAACATTGCCATAAAATTAAATGGCCGGCGTTATTCATTTTGGAAATCTGCGGTTGTACATGTGGCGGTTGGCGAATTTGCCCGCGAAGTAACATTGAATGTATCGGACAACCCGGCGGCGGCATCTGCGGCGGGCGAATTATTAATGGATTCGCCGATTTCGGTTATTTGCGATGACAAAACGGTATTGACCGGATATTTGGACGAAGTATCTGTAAATTATACCGCCACAACGCACAGCATAACCATTCGTGCGCGGTCAAAAACATGCGATTTGGTGGATTGTTCCTATGACGGCGATGCGCAATTCAACGGCCAATCGGCCCGTAATACTATCCGCGAAATATGCCGGCCGTTTGGAATCAAAGTTATTTGGGATTGTCCAGATTGGACAATTGGCGAAATGAACGCCAATGTTGGCGATACATGTGCCGGAATTATAACTGAAATATGCAAACGCGGCGGGGTGTTTTATACCGATGACGAAAATGGCAATTTAATTATCACGAATTTGAAAGAAAAACCATCGGCGGCAACGATTTATAACCGGCCGAGTATAATGGATTCAAATGTTTTATCAGCCACAGCAAAGTTTTCATCGCGCGACCGGTTTTCTGAATATACCGTTGAATCCCAAGATTTTGCATGGGACGATGACGAAACCGCAGAATACGCATATATGGTGGGTGGTACGGTTCGCGATCCGGGCGTAAAACGGTATCGGCCGAAAATCGTAATTGCCCAAACTAACCAAGATTCCGAAGCCGACACATTTTCTGCACGCCTGGAATATATGTCCGCGACTGCGGCGGCGGCGGATTTTGATTATAAAATCAACGGATGGCGGGACGATACCGGCGCAATTTGGGCGGGCGGTACATTTGTAAATCTTGTGGACGAATTCGCGCACGTTGATAATAAATTGATTGTTAAATCCGCCGATTTATCCATTTCGTATGACGGTGGCCGAACAACACAATTGAAATTGGTTTATCCAAACGCATTAATTAAAAACTACGAACCCAAAAAGCATAATCGGGATCCGTGGTATTACAACGGGCGGGAGATCTAACCATGGACACATTTCGCGCATTGCAAAGATTAATATCCCCAATTATAACCCGCGTCCGCCGGGTGTGTTTGGGCGCAATAATTCGCCGCGTGGACGATGGCGGCGATTTGCAACGGATGCAGGTTGAATCAATCGGCCACAGCGTTTATGACAATGTTGAAAAATTCGAACAATTTGGTTTTACGTCAAATCCGCCGGTGGGATTGGATGCGATTATCATTGAACGTTGCGGCAAACACATAATTGTGGCAATTGGCGACCGGAAATACCGCATTAAAAATTTGGAATCCGGCGATACGGCGGTATATGACGTGCGCGGCCAAACAATTATTTTGAACGAAACCGGTATATCGGTAACGGATGCGCACGGCAACACGGTTATAACAGATTCAAACGGCATAAACACAACCGACACCAATGGCAATAATGCAAAAATGGACGGATCCGGCATTAATTTGACCGATATAAATGGCAATAATATCACAATGGCGGCATCGGGCGTGAATATCAATGGCGTTTTGATAACCCAGGCGGGCGTTGTTACAACACCAGCAACGGTCACAACCGGCGGCGCATTGACGGCGGGTGGCGCAATAACATCTGGTGGCGATGTAACATCCAGTTCCGGCAAGACACTGGATACCCATACCCACGAAATCGCCCAAACATTATCAATTACCGGCGCATCAACATCCGGACCAACGGCAATTACCGCAACAACAACACCACCAACCGCGTAAATTGTTTTATTGCGTAAAAAAGACCGCGCACCACGCGCAATGATAGATATATGGAACGCGACATTGAACTTAATTATGTGAAATCGGCGGATGATTTGGATGTCCAGGTTGTCGGTGGCGACTTAAAATTGGGATCGTCATTATCCAATCGGATTATAATTTCGCTTTTCACATGGGCGGCACCCAATGACGGCGATAACGTCCCAGATGGCGTAACGCCCGGCGGATATTGGGGCGATAATGTTGCGTCACGCGATACGGAAACGCCCGGAACATTTGGATCGCGCGTTTGGGAATTGGACGGAAAAATCACGGATGAAACACCCGAATTGGTGGAAACATACGCCCGGGAATCGTTGTCTTGGTTGGGAACGGATGAAAACGTTGCCGAATTCACGGTTGCCGCCGCCAGACATGGCATTTCACAGATTGATTTAACCGTAACGATAACAATGGCAAATGGCGAAATGCAACGCCTGGTTTATGCCGATATTTTGAATTGGGGGAAATAAACAATGGCATTCACACGTCCAACATTGACCGAATTAATCAACCGCATTTGCACGCAAATTAACACCCATGTGGAACACGCAAACGCATTTGTTAAACAATCTGTATTCAATGTTTGGGCGAAAATAATCGCCGCATTGCATTTGGATTTATATGTTTATTTGGACCAAATGGCAAAAAACTTTTTTATTACAACCGCCGATATTAATGGATTAATGGCACGTGGTGCGGATATTTCGGTTTTTCGCAAAAAGGCATCATTTGCCGCGGGTAATATTATCGTGCGCGGAACGGCGGCAACAAATATTCCGATGGGAACGGTTTATACAAACGCCGCGGAACAACAATATAAAACAACTGCCGATATGGTTATTGGGGCGGATGGTGAAGTATCAGTACCAATCCAGGCGGTAAATGCTGGCACAGACGGCAACGCCGCGCCCGAAAGTGAATTTACCTTGGTAAATCCGATTGTGGGGGTCCAAACGGCGGCAACGGCGGACGAATTCGGCATAACCGGCGGTACAAACATCGAAGGGGTCGAAGAATATCGCGCCCGGTTATTATTGGCATTGCGCAACGAAGTCGGTGCGGGCGACACGGCATTTTATGAAAATGCGGCATTATCACGCCCCGGCGTTACGCGCGCACGCGCATTTCGCACCTATGCCGGACCCGGCACGGTTGGTGTTACATTTATGATGGATGATACATATTCGGACGGTATACCACGCGCCGGCGACATCCAAGATATGCAAGAATACCTGGAATCAATAATGCCGGCGGATTTGAACGAATTGATTGTATTTGCGCCACAAACAACAATGATTAACATTGTGATTTATGATTTGTCGCCCGATACTGCGGCAATGCGGACCGCAATAAACAACGAATTAATTACATTATTTCGCGGATATGATTTTGGTCAAACAGTATATCGTGGCCAGATTGAAACTGCGATCGGTTCAACCCCGGGCGAAATTTCACACGTTTTAATTCAACCAACAACCGATACCACAATATCGCCATACGGAATTGCGATTTTGGGAACGATTACTTATGGGGTAACTGATTAATGGCACATTCGGACAAACAATATCGTGATGCGGCATTGGCAATGTTGCCAAATGGACCGGCATGGAATCGCGCCGCCGGTTCGGTTATGTATTCTGTTATGTGGGCAATTGGCGCATGTATGGCGGTTTTAGAAAACGATTTGTCCCAGATTGCGCTGGAAACCCGCATACCATTTGCCGATCAGTTATTACCAGAATGGGAAGCCGATTATGATATTCCAACCGATCTCACATTGTCGGTCGAAGAACGCCGCACAAAATTGATTCAAAAATCGGAACGCAAGGCATTTCCGTCCGAATCCGAATTGATACGATTGTCAAACATGGTCGGGTACACGATCCAAATTGTGCAACATTTACCGTTTTGTTGCGGGGATCCAAAATCCCAATGCGGATTAATTGAACGCGAAATTGGGGTTACGCGGTCGGTTTTGGGAATTATCGTATTGTCATCATCTGGCATATTATCATTGGCCGATTACACAGATTATATTCAATCGTTTTTGCCCGCACATGTTGAATTGGGCGTGACGGTTGCAAATGAATAAAACAAAGGGGTAAAAAATGAAATGGATACCACCATTTGGTGCAGAAAGCGAAGATGAACGTTATACAAATGCCGCGCCAACATTACCGGGTTCAAACCCGCCGGCAAAGTTTTTTAATGAAATACTGGACGAATTATTGGCGGTTATTCGCGCGGCCGATATGACCCCAGACGGTACCGTACAGCATCAATTGGCGGATGCAATTGTATATTTGACGGAACGCGCTGCAACATCCGGCGTTACCAAGGGTTCGTTTTCATTTGGCAAAACAACCGCCGGTTCATCGCCCCAGGCACCTGCGGAAATCGGTCAAACATACATTGATTTTACAACATTGAATACATACGTGTCCAATGACGGCACCACATGGACCCAAAGCGGAACATTTGTCCCACCTGTTGGTATTGATTATACGATTTTGATTACGTCAAAATTCTGGGACATACCCGAACAGGCGGGCCAGCAAGGCGGTGAAGCAAAATATAATCACACGGACGATGTTTGGGCATTCTGGCCACAAATTATTTCATTTAACAATGCATCGTTAACTGGTGTGTCAACATGCCCAACACCCGGCGCGGGCGCACCATCAAACCAAATTGTTAACAAAGATTATGTGGATAACCATTTTGTATCAACCGTTTTGGCGGTTATGTATCCGGTTGGCGCGATTTATTTGGGAACACAAAACACATGCCCAATGGCAACGGTTATGCCCGGCACCACATGGGAATTGGTTGGTACCGGCCGCGCATTGTGGGGTGGTAACGGCAGTAACGGAAACACAACAATCGCCGCCGGGTTGCCGAATGTTTTGGCGGCAATGAATACAACCGGTTTGAACGGCGGCGCATCTGGCGCATTAACATTCCGTAATGACGGAAATTGTCCGCACGGTTGGGATGGCAAATATACCAATTATCAACATTTTGAGTTTGCTGCATCATCTTCGAATTCCACATTTGGCCAATCAAATACGGTTCAACCGCCTGCATACGTTGTAAATATCTGGCGCAGAACAGCATAAAACAAAGGGGTTAAATTATGGCAGAACGCACATACGCAAGAATTATAAACGAAGAAACATACGAAGTTCAAATCGGGGTCGGTTGCGATACCGCATATTATATTGAAATCGGCATGGAAATTATGAATGTCGAACAAGCATATAATGGTCGTTGGTATGTTTTGGGCCATGCACCAACACCCCCAGAACCAACCGTTGACGAAAAGAAAGATACTGTCCGTATGGTTCGCGACCAATACATTAACGACATTGAATGGCGTGCATCGCGTTATCGCGATCAAATGGATATAGGCATACAAACAACCGACACGCCCGCAATGTATATGAAAATCCTGCGGTATATGCAATACCTGCGCGATTACCCAGAATCAAGTGAAACTTGGTACGAACAAAACCCATTAACATTTGACGAATGGGTCGGATAAACCGTTTTATTGCGTAAAATCCGCAATAAAACACGAATAAAATTATAAAAAACAATGGGGGTAAAAATGGCTTTAAAAAGATTAATCCGCGAAGGACAAGCACCGCGGTTACAAACCAAAACCATTACCGAAAACGGCGAATACAAACCGGACGAAAAATACGATGGTTTTCGCAAGGTTATCGTTGATTGCCCGGGCGATGTTCCGGCGGTGGTTAATGAATTAAACGTAACGCCAACAACATCGGCACAAACAATCACACCGGAAACCGGCGTTGATGGTTTTGCGCCGGTCAAAGTGGCGGCGGTTGATGCAACAATCGATGCTAATATTACGGCGGCAAACATTGTATCTGGCGCGACAATTTTGGGCGTTGCCGGATCGGCAATTGAATTGGATGGCGAAACAGTTTCCATAACGCCAACAACATCGGCACAAACAATCACGCCAACGGCACCCAAAAACGGCATAACCGAAGTATCGGTTGCGGCAGTAACGGCGGCAATTGATGCGAACATTGTGGCGGAAAACATTAAATCTGGCGTAACCATATTGGACGTGTTGGGTTCATACCAGGGATCCGGCGGAACGGACGAATACGCCAATTACATTTCAATCGAAAACACCATGAAAGGCACCAGTTATGTCGAAGCGGACGAAATCGATACCGCATGCGACCAAATTTCAATGTTCTTGTACGGAACGGCCAACGTATAAACCAATTAAAAAACCAAAAGGATAAAAAATGTCTGATTTAACAACACTTACCGGCGCATTGGCAACAATGAAACAAAAAATGGTCCAACGCTTGACCGACCAAGGTGTATCCGGCGTGACCACATCAACCCCAATGCAAGATATTGTGGATGATTTTGCGACTTTACGTGCGCTGGATTATGATACCACAACCATTACAGAAAACGGAACATACGTTGCGTCTGGCAACAAAACCGGGTTCAACAATTTTGTTGTAAATGTTCCATCCGGCGGACCAGCATCACACAAAAAATATAAATTATTGGATCGTGTTTATGAAGATATTAACGGCGATTCAATCGGAACTGTTGTTGGATTTCATGTGGATGCAAACAATGTTGAATATGCGATTGTTGCGTTGGATGCAGCATATCGTTTGGCAAGCGGCCAATACATGTCCAATAACAGCGCGGTAACCGGCATGACAAATTATAACAACGCCGGCGCATACGGCGCACTGGAAACCGCAACTGATAATTGCACCAAAATTTTGGCACAATGCACAACCAGTGGTTATACATCCAGTGCGGTGTCCCATTGCCGCGGTCAATCATTTACAATCGCGGGCGATACATACGCCGGTCAATTGCCGACAATCATGGAATTATTAAAAATCCTTGAATGCCGCGAAGCGGTTAATACAGCGGACCCAACAGCAACCGAATATTCTTCATTGGTAATACCAAACAATCAGAATATGTGGGCATCTACCCAGTGCTCCAGCAACGGTGCCTGGTCCGTCGCCAGCAACGGTGGCGCCAGCTTCAGCAACCGCACCACCAGTTACTTTGTTGCGCCGGTCCTTGAGATACCAAACGCTAACGCCTAACGACTTATGTGGGCCGGCGTTCTTAAACGCCGCCCCACATGAAAAACAACGGGGTCAAATATGTCAGTAAAAAAGAACCGAAAGGCATTTATGTTCGAAAAAAAGCCGATTGCAATTGCCGGGCGCGAATGCCTTACATTATGCAATCAAATCGCCGCAGGTATGAATAAAATTTATAAATACCAATTGGGCGCGGAAATATGCAAATGCGGTTCTGAATTGGTTTCTGCGATTTATTTGGCGTTGGACGATATGGGTTATTCGCAACAGAAAGCGGACGACATCAAAATAATCAATCGCAAAATCATAAATTTAATCGTTGTGGTGCGTACGGCGCGTGACGTTAACCAAGTATCCCAGAATTATTTTGAATCAATCATAAACAAGATTGTTTCAATTAAAACCCAGGCGGAAAATTGGTTGTCATTTATCCAACGCGAAAACGAAAAATCGGCGGAACCCGAAAATGCAGGCGAAAATTAAAAAAGATTTTTTTACATTTGACGAAGTGCTGCATGCGTATATGCAATGCCGGATACACAAACGCAATTCAAAAACCGCCATTGATTTTGAAAAGAATTTTGTTCCCAAATTAATGAAATTGACCGATGAAATAAATGCGCACAAATGGCACCCTGGGCGTTATAAATGCTTTCCGGTATTAAAACCCCGCTTGCGCGAAATATGGGCGGCACCATTCAAAGATCGTGTTGTTCATCATTTAATTCATAACGAATTACGCACCGAATTTGAAAAACATTATATTGATCAATCATATTCTTGTATCCGTGGCCGCGGAACAACCAAATGCATCAACGATGCGTTTCGTGGATGCCGGTCAATTACCAAAAACTTTACCGGCGAAGCATTTTTTATCAAATTGGATATAAAAAGTTTTTTCTGTTCCATTAAAAAAGACATTTTATGGGATATTGTACGGCAACGCGTGGATGAAAATTGCCTGCTGGGCGAATTGGTTAAAACCGTAATGTTCCACGATATAACCAAAAACCCGCGCCGCGTGAATCCGAAATTATTGGAACGCGTGCCGGCACACAAATCGTTATTTCACAATGATTTTGGAAAACAGGGTTTACCAATTGGCAATTTGACCAGCCAATTTTTTTCCAATATCTATCTTGACGGATTGGACCAGTATTGCAAGCATGTTCTGAAATTGAAATATTATTACAGATATGCTGACGACATTTTGATTCTGATACCAGATTCAAAGGTCGCCAACAATATTGTGTCCAAGATAAACGCTTGGTTGGCGAAAAACCGCGGATTAACCATAAACGCGGATAAAACCATTATAAACCGGATCCGGTTGGGCGTTAAATTCTTGGGCGGTCGTTTGTTTTATCATTACAAAATACCGAACAATATGATGTTTGAAAAAATCCGGGTTGCAACCCGCGATTTCAAACGTAACGTTTTCAATCCGAAATTGTTGGCAACCGCCAACAGTTATCTGGGGCATGGGTCAATTTTTAACATCCGGGCGTTTTGCGCCAGAATTCTAGATAAAAACAGGTTGGATTTGATATATGACAATGACGGCAAAAAGATTTTTTATCTGTAATCGGGCGGCGAACATGGTTTGTGACGACCCCATGTTAAATCTGTTTCCCTTACTTTGGCACACCCAAAGTAAATTGTTTGCGATATTTGGCAACAGATACCGTAATTGTAAAAGGGATCCCGTTACCCAGTACAACAGCAACGGTGCCTGGTACGTCAACAACAACGGTAACACCAACAACAACAACCGCACCAACAGTTACTTTGTTGCGCCGGTCCTTGATATTTAACCAGGGTCAAAACAACCATAAACCAAAGGGGGTAAAAATGGCAAAAAAAGCAGAACAAAAAACAACAATGTCCAAAGTGGAAATCTTGGATAAATTGATCCAAACATGCGATTACTTGGTTTTGCCGGTATCGGGTGTTGCGGCCATTTGGGGCGCGGACATTTCCGTATATTGCGCGGCCGGATTCGGCGCATTGGCATCGGTTTTGTCATTTGTAAAATTGTTTATCAAAAAATAAACCATTTGGAACGTGGGGGGACGGCATGTACAAGGTTTCATGGACATCATCCAAGGCATTATATGCAGTTTGGGGCGCAATAATATCATTTACCCAAAACATTCATACCGCAATGTTAGGGTTGTTGGTTTGTATCATAATTGATACATTGACCGGATTTATTGCCGCGCCATATCGGGGTCAGATGCGCGAAAGCGCACGCCTGTCGCGTGTGGTTTTGAAAATAATAACATATTTTGTTGCCGCAATTACACTGCATGTCGCCGAAATGATGGTGTTGCCAACATATATTGCCGGAACATTGGAATTGGCCCGCATGGCATTTACGGTATTTTGCGGTTTGGAAATATACAGCATATTTGAAAACCTGCGCGATATAACGAAACTGCGGGCATTTGACATACTGACGATGAATTTCAAGAAAAAGATTGAAGAATCAGTCGGTATCAAAATACCCAAGGGGTGCAAAGGAAAAGCAAAATGACAGTTTGTATCTTATCGGGGTTGGAAATTCCACCAGGCAAAGGCAGTCGCGAACATTATTTGCCGCGTGCTGTTTGCCCACCATATATTTACAATCTGCCATACAACATATTTCCGGCGATCAAGGTATTTAACTGGGCCAAAGGCGCATATTATCCGTGCCAATGGTACGAATTACGATATGATTTGTGCCGGCACGCATACCGGAATTGGAACTTGAAACAACCAGACCGGAAATTATTATTGGCGGCATTAACAAACGGAATGCCGGAATACGATCCATGCGACCTGTGTGTTGCCCGCCAATTTACCGAATATTGTATTAACCAAAGGGGTCAAAAATGAAAAAATATACGCGTTTTTTTACATATTCAGTGAAAAAATCACAAAAATTCGTTAAAATTGGCATGATATGTGCAGTTTTTTTGTTTATCTTGGGTTTAACCGGATGTGCCAAGAATGCTGATCCGGTGGATACAATTACCGACACGGCACATCAACAGATTGTTGCAATCCGCGAATCTTTGCCGCCGGAATGCAAAACCGCCGCCATTGACAAACAATTAAAAGCCCACGATGGCACCGTTGATTCAATCAAAGCCATGTGTGACACCCAGAAAGCCGCATTGAATTCGGAAAAATTGCGTTGGCAATGGGCATTTTTTGCGCTGGTGGCCGGCATTGGATTATATTTTGCCCGCAAGATATTGAAATAGTCGTCCCGAAAATGTGCGCCGCACACCCAAAAGTCGTCCGGAAAATGTGATTTATTGCGTAAAAAATATTATTACGGATGAAATACAATTTGATTACTGGCCGGTGGTTTAATGGTACAACACCGCACCAATGGCGGAAATCATGGTTCGAATCCATGTCGGTCAAACAAAACAAATCGATGGCGTGGGCAGGTTAATCGGACAGACCCCGTATGTTTGACGGCATCAGCACCATACAGCCAACCCCGATTACGTCTGGCGCACAGGAATCACGAAAGTATGGCGCGTGCGCGAATTGAATCCTGCCATTTAACACAAAATCCAGGGGGTGCGCATGTACGGTTTAATCAAAAAATATGAAGGTTGCAAATTAACGGCGTACAAATGCCCGGCGGGCGTTTGGACAATCGGCTGGGGATCCACAACATACCCAAGCGGACAACCGGTCAAATCTGGCGACAAAATAACCCAGGCCGAAGCAGATTCTTTGTTGGATTGGTATGTAAAAACCAAAATCAAAGTACCATCCGGTTTAACCAAAAACCAAACCGAAGCATTGCAATCATTAATTTATAATATTGGCCAGGGTGCATTTGACCGTTCCAGTTTAAAAAAAGCCATAATCGCGCAAGATTGGAAGATGGTTTATAAAAATTGGGATTGGGTAACCGGCGGCGGCAAGTTTTTGAAAGGCCTGGCGAAACGCCGCGCCGAAGAATTATTGATGTTTTTTTCGTAAAAGATTTACTTTGACGCACCAAAGTAAAGATTTTACCGCAAAAGTTTTACTGGCCATGGGGGACTGGTAAAAACCAGGGCGACCGGATGAAATAGTTTCGGCCGCCCTTGGTCCATTTTACAATTCTGTTAAAATTAACAATTTTGTAAATTATCTTTTACATTATACCAGCATAACGGCAAAGATAATTTCAATTTGTTATTATTACATTGTAAGCAAAACCATTTGTTTATAATAAAATGCGATTTATTATAAACAAAATGAAACCCCGCCACCATGGCGGGGGATTCAGAGAATGGTTAAACCAATTATATCACACCCCCAACAATTTCCAAAATGGAAATAATCCAGATTTCCGATTATTTCGGAAAACACCCAAACCCACCCAAAATCCGAAATATCATTTTGCTGACATCGGCAAAATGATCTGTATAGACAAACTATGCCGCCATTGGCAACGCCCAATTCCAATTTGCCGCCAAATTCCGCAGTTTTTCATAATGTAAAGTTCGGAAATCGTCCGCGAGGG
>Ga0310696_10004938_pt1 | contig 16235 bp, 9 predicted proteins | sample AusTroGonzalo_MG_4_FD_203885 | JGI IMG/M metagenome (GOLD analysis project Ga0310696, IMG submission 203885) | Bovine rumen microbial communities from tropical cattle in Woodstock, Queensland, Australia - Gonzalo_02 (v2) (version 2) | ecosystem: Host-associated > Mammals > Digestive system >...
GACAAGATTGATCGTAAGAAACTCAACTTGAAAAAGACCAAGGAAGCAACAGAAACGACTCCCGAGGTGAAGAGAGGTTTGCTGTGGAAAGCCAACTGGGAATGCAGTGAAACTTATTTGGGTGGTTATGACGAGAGACCAGCTAACGACTCTTTCCTTTGGCCGTACAAGGAGTCAAAAGACACGTACGGATGGGAGCAAAAATATCCAGATGACACAATTACACAGGTATTTTTCGATCCCATATGTGATTTGTGCGACTTTTTTGACACGAAGGAATTCAAAACGACTTATAAAGATTGGCTGTATGAAGATAATGTCATTGATTTCATGCTTTTCATCCAGGCATTCCAATTGGTTGATAATCAGAAAAAGAATTACTATCTAAGTGTACGGAACTGGGACAAGGAACACAAGTTCCTATTTACACTATGGGATCTGGACGGTTCGATTGGTCGTATGGCTGGAGGTAGTGAAGCGAGCAAAGACTCAAAACAGATGGCTTGGGGAGAGAAACTGGGATACCATCACCTGATCCATGTATTCAAGACGAAGAAAGAACGTCCTGATGACTTCGCCACAAAGATGAACAATCGTTGGCAGTACCTCTCAACCCATGAATTGTCGCTCGAAAACATCAGGGCCCTGATGGAGAAATATGCCAATCTATTTGTTACTTCCGGTGCATGGGAAAGAGAGAGGAACCGCTGGGTACCTACTTATAAAAAGAACACCATCAAGATAACGGATACTCCACAGGAGGAGGTTGAGTTCATGATGGCATTCCTTGAAGAAAACTATGCCATCTTCAATGAGAAAATGGAATCGGACAAGTGGACACCTCATGACGAATACAACGAAGAACAATATATCAAGGAGAAAACTCCTCAGGCCCTGTATGTGATAGGAAATGATGTCTATTCAAAACATGAGGACAGCAAAGTCACGATGCAAGGACAGGTGGATCAGGAAGTTGTAGCCGGCATCTCCCAGATTAAATATAAGGATGGTCAAATGATCATTGAAAGAGAAGAAGGAATCCGGAAGTATGCCATCGAAGACATCAAGGAAGTCAAGACTCAACATATTGGCATCTACCCTACTCCTGCCTTCATTCCTGACAGCTTGAAGCATTTCTTTGATTTCGATACACATTACGCTCCTATCAATGAGTGCATCGCCAACAAGGACACGTCGTTCGTTGTTCATCGAACCGTTCAAATTGAATTCAACGGAAAAGAAGCGAGGGTTCAGGGCAATTTGGATGGTATCACCGTCTCCGTTGAGGGTGATTCTGCATCCATCACAACCGAGCTGGAGGGATTAGCGGTTCTTGTAAACGGAACATCTGATACAGGAAAGATTCACATAGACAGCAAGTATCCATGTAAGTTGGCTGCCGCCGAAGGTGGTGCGATGCTCTCAAGCATCACTGCCAATTGTGACCTGACGATCAACACTCCTTATGCGCTGAATTTCTACAACGGAGAGTTCGATGGTAAGTGTATCTACACAACGGGTGATGTGACCATAGAAGATGGCAATCTCTATTTCCTGCTCACCTGTTCAGGAACCCTCACAGATGCTTCATTCCCCAAAAATCCCGAATTGGGTGCACGTGCTGTATTGGCTACCAACATCTTTGTCAATGGTGGTAAGACATGCATCAAGTCTATTGGGCATAATGGAGCTGTGGGACTGGCTGCCACCAAGAAGATGACCATCAATGGTGGTTACAACTATATCGCCACCTACGACGACCCGTTAAAGATCGGCTCTGATTTGATTATCAACGGTGGTTTCACCTTTACAACAAGTCTTACCAACGATGGTACAGATTCCAAAGGTAGTATTCACATGAATGATGGTTTTATCTGCTCATGCGGTCCTGAAGGTGCTGAAGCCGCCTTTGACGTGAAGAACTTCACGCTCAATGGTGGAACCGTCATCGGTCTCGCATTCAAGAGCGACCAGCCCAAAGCCGAAAAGGCAAAGCAGGCATTCTTCCGTCTGGATCACTTTAAAGGTGTAAAACGATATGTCAAAATTGTCGATGCTGAAGGTCTTGAATTGGCTTTGCTTGAGACCCAGGCCTATGAGACACAGACCATCTTATACTCTTCTCCTCTGCTTCAAAAGGGAAGCACCTATACACTCCTTACAGGAGACACATTAGATGCATTGGAAGAGTTGACGACGATTCAAGCTGAATAAAGAAGAAAATAAAGACGTTGAGAACAAAAATATTGCCTCTGAACTAAAAATAATTAAAATTATTTTGCCGTTCGATTGACATTGATTATATTTGCAAACAGATTATACAAGATAAGATTTTGGTCATGATCAACAAGCGATTTGTACAACTAGGAGCGGTTTTGATGCTTACCGTAATGATGATGCTTTCTTGCAAGGAAAGTTCTTCACCTCGTTTCAAATTTCAACAAGCACCAAAAGAAACAATCTCGTACAGCCATGCTGACAGTATTATCTTTGCGGCAGGATATGCACAAGACTACAATAAAGTATTGACGTTGGTAGATAGTTTCTACAACATGGGTGTCATCTCGGAAATCAATGCAAACCGTTGGCGTGGTGTAGCATACAACTATCTTGGTCAGCAACGCTCATCGGAATTCTATTACAAAAGAGTTGTGAACGCCCAAATTACGAATGATGCCGACCGATTCAGTTATATCAAGTCAGCTCGCCGTCTGTCGGAGTTGCTGGTACGCAGAGGTGCTTACGAGGATGCACTGAAGGTGTCGCTCCCCGCCTTACAACAGTTGTCGGATACTGCATCGGAAAACCGGAAGGACAAAGCCATCTTGTTGTCAACCATCGGTACATGTCAGTTGTACACCAATCAAATGAAACAAGCTCTGGAGAGTTATGAAGAGTCGTATCGACTTTATATGGAATCAGTAAATGCGGATAATACAGATCGTACTATCAATGACGCCATATCATGTCTGGGTAATATCATAAAGAGCTTGTTGAATGCTGAAGCTTATGATGTGGTGGAACCTTGGATCACAAAAATGGACTCATTGGAGCATGAACTCAGAACGTTAGAAGGGAAGAATGAGGCATATATCAATATCATGAACAAACACAGAGCAGATATTCTTCTCTATAAAGCCGGGTACTTACAGGGAACGAATCAACCAACTCTTGCATCACAAGCTTATCAAGAATACCTCAACACAGAATTCGGTCAGACGGCTCAAGGAAAAATCGCTGCCAACGAATACCTGATGCGTGCTAACCGATTCTCGGAAGCTGCCGCTAACTATAGCAAATTGAATGAGGTGATTGAAGAGCAGGGTGTAGAAATGAACCTCGACAACATCCATGATTACCTGATTCCGAAACTGAAGGCGAATGTGAAGGCAGGCCGACGGGACAGTGTCGTAGTTATGACGCTCGACCTATGTGATGTGCTCGACAGCGCCATCCATAAGAACAAGAGTGATGAGTCTGCCGAATTGGCCACCATCTACGGAACGGAGCAGAAGGAAACTGAGATTGCTAATCAGAAAGCCCAGATAGCAGAGAACGAGGCAGAGCTGTCGAATCAGCGACTCATAACGCTGGGTGTCGTCGGCGCCCTCTTACTTATATTTTTCACGATCTACGCCATCAAACGTCGCCAACACGAGAAATTGCTTACGGATGCGAACACGAAACTCGCTGCTGCCAACAACGAATTGGAGGTGAAGAACAAAGACCTGACCGTAGCACGTGAGAAAGCAGAAGAGGCATCGAAGATGAAGACAAACTTCATCATGCAGATATCACACGAGATTCGCACGCCACTCAATGCTGTTTGTGGATTCTCACAGGTCATCACAATGCCAGGTATGGAATTCGGTGAAGAGGAGTTGGCAGAAATCAATAACGGTATCGTTGAGAACACAGAACGTATCACCGGACTGGTGAACAAGATGTTGGAACTCTCAGATGTAGCCAACGAATCCGGTATCGAGAAGAACAATCAGGTGACGGCTAAAGATATTGCAGACGCAGCCGTGATGAAATCAGGCATAGACAAAGCCTCACACCTTCATTTCCAGACATACGTGGATCATGATCTCATCGAACATACCTTCGCATCGAACCTAGAGCAAGCCACTCGTGCACTCGCTCTCTTGCTTGATAATGCGATGAAGTTTACCCACCCAGCTGAGGCTGCTGTAAAAGTAGCGGGAGGTATTGACAAGAAAGAAAAGGCTTCGCTGAATGTACAACCGAACGGCGAAGATAAGGTAGACTTCATCGTCAGCGACACAGGTATCGGTGTTCCTCCAGAGGAAGCAGAGCATATCTTTGAGGAATTCGTACAGCTTGATGACTATTACGATGGAACCGGTATCGGACTGACCCTCGCACGTAGTATCGCACGTCGTCTTGGTGGAGACATCGTTCTCGACACCACCTATTCACCAGGTGCACGCTTCGTGTTCACTTTACCACTTGAAGGAAAACAATAAAAAAAACAGACGTTCAGACAACACATATCAGACATGGAAATACAGCCAAAGATTCGCATCAAGGACATCGCAGAAATGGCAGGTGTCAGTGTAGGAACAGTAGACAGAGTTTTGCATGGACGACAGAATGTTTCGAAACTCAGTCTTGAGAAAGTGGAGAAAGTATTGGAAGAGATAAACTATATCCCCAACCACTATGCAAGTGCTTTGGCAAGTAACAAGACTTATAACTTTGCGGCAATCCTGCCCATGCACGAAGAAGATAGCTACTGGGCACGTGTAGAACTGGGACTCCGTGAGAGTGCTTCACGCTATAACGACTTCAAGATGTCCTTAAAGGTGTTCAGCTATGACCCATTCAACGATGACTCGTTTGAACTTCAGTGTCGTCAGTTATTGGCTTACAACCCATGTGCTGTAGTGATTGGTCCAATCTTCAACCATAAGGCGATGATCAAGTTTACGGAGAAACTGGAGAAGAAAGATATCCCCTACTCTCTCCTTGACTCATATTGGCCCGACCTGAATCCTGTCACCTTCTATGGTCAGGATGCACGCAGCAGTGGTGCTTTCTCGGCTCGCATTATTCTGATGGCTGCAGGAAATGCCAAGAAAATCGCATTGTTCAAGATGTTGGGTGAAGGACGCGTAGCCAGCCGTCAGCAGTTGGAACGTGAGAAAGGATTCCGTGACTATGTAGCCGAACACAGTCCTAAGACCGAGATTATAGACCTGAACCTCTATGTCTATGACAAAGAAGGGATGAAAGACTCACTCCGTCAATTCTTTACCGACAATAAAGACATAAAATATGGTCTGTCGTTCAACTCATCCATCCACGTCATCGGTAATTTCCTAAAAGAAGAGATGCCGAAGCATCCACATATCACCTTGTTGGGATATGATGCTATAGACTCGAACATACAATGTATGCGTGACGGATATGTTGACTTCCTCGTGGGACAGCACCCACAGCATCAAGGACGCAACTGCTTCCGTAGTATCTTCAACTATAAGGTGCTACGCATGAAACAGAACCTGCTGCATTATGTAGGTATAGACCTCATCATGCCGGAGAATCTGGATTTCTACAAAGACTAATCTATGTTTCAACTGACCTCGGAGTATCAACCTACGGGTGACCAGCCCGAAGCAATCAGACAATTAACCGAAGGTGTGCAGCAAGGACTGCCTGCCCAGGTGTTATTGGGTGTGACCGGATCAGGAAAGACATTCACGATTGCAAATGTCATCAACAACATCAACCGCCCTACCCTCATTCTCAGTCATAACAAGACACTCGCTCATCAGCTTTATACAGAGATGAAAGGGTTCTTCCCGAATAATGCCGTAGAATACTACGTGAGTTACTACGATTATTATCAGCCGGAAGCTTATCTGCCTGCAACGGACACTTATATTGAGAAAGATCTGGCCATTAATGAAGAAGTGGATCGTCTGCGGATTGCAGCCACACGCTCACTGCTCTCAGGAAGGAAAGATGTGATTGTGGTCAGTTCGGTTTCGTGTATCTATGGTATGGGGTCACCTGTCGACTTTGCAGCAAACACCATCGCCATCAAGGTAGGACAGGCATTAGATATCAACGTGTTGCTCCGAAGATTGGTTGACAGCATGTATACGCGTGATGATATCGAACTCAAACGAGGACATTTCAGTGTAAAAGGAGAAACTGTCAATATCGCATTAGCCTATGACGATCGGAACCTACGCATACGTTTTGCATGGGATGAGATTGAAAGTATCGAAGAGATAGATCCTGACCAAGGTTACGTACTGAATCGATGTAATGAATACAAAATCTATCCAGCCAACTTGTTCACGACCACAAAAGAACGCACACTCAGTGCTATCCACCAAATAGAAGACGATTTGCATGAACGTATGCAGTTCTACGAGGAATTAGGTGATACCGTCAAGAAGAACCTGATTGAGACACGTGTGACCAACGATTTGGAAATGATTCGCGAGTTGGGACATTGCTCAGGGATTGAGAACTATTCCAGGTATTTCGACGGAAGAAAAGCTGGCGAACGTCCCTATTGTTTGCTTGATTTCTTTCCTGATGATTTCCTGTTGGTTGTTGACGAGAGTCATGAGTCAGTTCCGCAAATCCGAGCCATGTACGGTGGAGACCGCCATCGAAAACAGACCTTGGTTGAATATGGTTATCGTCTGCCCGCTGCGCTCGACAACCGTCCCCTCACATTTGACGAGTTCGAATCGATGACGCATCAAACCATTTATATGTCGGCCACACCTGCGGAATATGAATTGCAGAAATCAGAAGGAGTAGTAGCAGAACAAGTGATACGACCCACGGGACTGCTTGACCCAGAGATTGAGATGCGGCCGACTGCCAATCAGATTGATGACTTGATGGAAGAAATCCAGCTCAGAGTGGAACAGGAAGAGCGTGTTCTGGTCACTACGATATCGAAGCGAATGGCAGAAGAGTTAGCTGAGTATCTGTTACAAAATGGAGTTCGTTGTACGTATATCCACAGTGATGTCGACACATTTGAGCGTGTGAATATCCTCAATCAACTACGAAACGGAGAGATTGATGTGTTGGTGGGCGTTAACCTACTGCGAGAAGGACTGGACCTGCCTGAAGTGTCTCTTGTCGCCATCCTCGACGCAGACAAAGAAGGATTCCTGCGCAGCTATCGTTCGCTCACACAAACTATCGGACGAGCTGCACGAAACATCAACGGAAAGGCCATTCTCTATTGTGACAAAGAGACAGACAGTATCCATAAGACGATTGAAGAGACCAACCGCAGACGTGCCAAACAAATGGCATACAATCAGGAACACGGAATCACACCTACCCAGATACGCAAAGCTCAGCACGATATAGCAGAAGGGAAACATGTGGACTATGTGGGCAAGGCATACATCGAAGAATCATTCCTCAAGGCTGCAGAAGACCCTGTGATCATGAAGATGGACGAAGAGGCACTCGACAAGACAATCGAGCACACACGCACACTCATGCAGAAAGCAGCGAAAAAACTCGATTTCATCATGGCTGCTCAATATCGTGACGAGATGCTGAAACTCGAAGAGATCAAACAATCAAAACAAAAAACATCAGAGAATACACATGAATAGTATCATCCGTTTCATCAAGAACTGGGCGCTCCCCATCTCCATGTTGGTGGGCGTTGTGTCGTATTTCGTGTATGTCAACATACATGCATTGGATCACACACACCAGTTGATGAACGACATCATCAGCGTTGTTCAACCCGGATTGATTTTCATGATGCTGTTTTTTGCATTCTGTAAAGTGGAACCCAAAGCCCTGCGTCCACATGGATGGCAACTGAAACTGATTGGCATACAGACTATCGCCTTCATCCTGTTAGCAACCCCTGTCATTCTCTTTCCGACCATCTCAGGACGGGTCATCATCGAGAGTGCGATGATTTGTATGATTTGCCCAACAGCAACAGCAGCTTCGGTAGTGGCAACCAAGCTACATGGTAACACCAGTTGTGTGGTTAGCTATACGTGTGTCATCAATCTCGTAGCAGCCCTTCTCATCCCGGCAGTTGTATCGCTCCTTCATAGCGGAGCCAACAATCTGGACTTCTGGACGTCGTTCGCCATCATCATCGGACGTGTGTTCCCACTCCTCATACTACCGCTGTTGCTCGCATTCGGTATCCGTTATATGCTACCAAAATTTCATCAATATTTGGCAAGTATCAGCAACATCTCATTCTATCTATGGACGGTTTCTTTGGCTATCTCAATTGCAATTGCCACGAAAGCCATCGTTCACAGTCACGAGACCGCATTTACCTATTGGGGAATCGCTCTCGTGTCGGCATTTGCTTGTTGTTTACAATTCTATCTCGGTAGAGTCGTGGGGCGTCGTCACGGAGAACCCATCGCTGGTGCACAGAGTCTCGGCCAAAAGAACACAGCGTTTGCCATTTGGGTGGCCTATACCTTCATGAATCCTGTCACAGCTCTGGCAGGAGGATTTTATGCCGTATGGCACAACCTCGTCAATTCATGGCAGCTTTATCAGGCTCGCATACATCCAATCTCCAATTAGAATAAATCAAATACAGAACGATATGAAAAGAATCATCCCAATCACCGTCTTATGGCTCCTAACCCTCACGATGCAAGCTCAGCATTATTCCATCGTTGACCGTTACGTAGATTCACTGAAATATGCCATGAGTCAGAAGAACTATGAACTGACCAACGACTACGATGTCAGTCCCTATTACTATCAGATGTTCTTCCCATCTACATACTACTCAAACGTTACACGTAACGTCTTCTCTCTTGATTCGACAGCACAAACACCGATGAACTTACATTTACTACGTATCTATGCTAACCAACCTTCGCTCGTCAAGCACTATGACGAACAGTTCAAAAACGAAGCGCTGTTGGAAGCAAAGTCTGGTTCAGAAAGACCGAATGACGATATCAAGAAAGAAATCAATAACGCCATCACCTCGAGTTCGAAAGACAGAATTGATAAAGACGATTTCGATATCGGTCTTCAGGTTGTCAAGCCGAACTTCTGGAAGACAGCAGGTAACTTCTCCTTGAAATTCACACAGAACTACTTCTCAGAGAACTGGTATCAAGGAGGAAACAATAGCGGAACGATGTTAGCAACCCTCAACCTGTCTGCCATCTACAACGACACAAAGAGTATTACGTGGGAAAACAAACTGGATATACGACTCGGATTTACCACTACCCCATCCGACACCTGTCATACGTTCCTCACCAACACAGACAAAATTCAGTTCAACACGAAGTTAGGCGTAAAGGCCGTCAAACAATGGGACTACACGATATCGGGAGAAGCTAAGACACAAATGATGCCTGGATACAGAAGCAACAATAGGTTAATATTCTCCGACTTCCTGTCTCCGTTGGACGTATCATTGTCTATCGGTATGGATTACAAGCCAAAACTGAAGAACGGCAACACCCTCTCGTTGGCACTCCTCCCATTGTCATACAAAATGCGTTTCATCAATTCACACAATGAGAATATCCACAAGGTCAATAAGTTCGAAAACCGACGCTTAAAGCAAGACTACGGTTCTCGTATTGAGTTCAACTGCAAGTTCACACTCGTGAAAAATCTTACCTGGAAATGCAGAAGCTACTGCTTTACTTCTTACAAATACGTAGAAGCTGAACTTGAGAACATCTTTACATTCGAATTCTCCAAATACATTTCAACGGACCTGTATGCACTATGGCGATTTGATGACAACAGACCTATCAAGTATTACGATGACAACCTCGGCTACTTCCAGTTCAAAGAATACATCACGTTAGGTCTGAAATACAATTTCTAAAATCGGGTGATTTTCTTGTTGATGCCCGCAACCAGATGATAGGCTACACGGAAATACCACCTTTGTGGATATTCCAAATCCACCGTTCTGGTATGCAGGCGTAATACATGCAAATCGTAGAAGAAGTTATGGACAATCCATTCCTCTACGATATTACGATCAGTGCGTAGAAGGATATGATAACCGTTTCCTTCCTGTTCCTGTCTGATCGTCTGTAACATTTGAAGCATGCCACGCAGAGAATTGATTTGCCAACTCTCGTGAATTGTTAGAATGGTATCGGATATTGAGTACTCCAATCTCATACATCAATTGTTTTTGGTTTGCAAAGATAGTAATAATTAAGCAAATTATCATGGATTTGTAAAAAAGTATTCAACTTTTTCATTTTTATGAGGATTTTATGAATACTCCTTATTTTTTTTTGTATATTTGCAGAACCAAGAACGAAATTAAAATTATTATAATCAAATCAACTATGAGTAAATGTTTAAAACTGGTGGCAATACTGCTCTGTGTCTCTGGTGTAACATCGGCACAGGTGGTTGTTGACACACTTCAGTCGGACAGCTATGACTTTACTTTTACAGAGAGTCAGTTGGATGATGACAACGATGCGGCTCAAACCATATCGACCATCTCGTCATCAAACAACGACCCATACATGGGAGAAGTAGGCTACAGGTTCAGTCCGATGCGTTTCAAGGTTCGTGCATACGACAACATGTACGAACAGACTTACATGAATGGGCTGCTATTGAACGATGTGGAAACAGGTCGTTTTCAATACAGCATGATCGGTGGTATGAACGATGCGACACGCAACAAGGAAGGAGTTGCTGATTTTGAGTACAACAACTTCGGCCTCACTCCGATAGGTGGTGCATCGAACATCAACACACGCGCATCTGCATTTGCAGCGGGAAACAAGATCACCCTCTCGGGAACCAACCGAAACTACGTGCTTCGTGGCATGTACACCTACGCAACAGGATTGATGGAAAACGGATGGGCTTTTGCCGGTACAATCGGTTACCGCTGGGCTAAAGAAGGAGTCATCAAAGGAACCTTCTACAACTCCCTATCCTATCTGTTGTCTGTAGAGAAGCGATTGGGCGAACGCCACAGCCTGTCACTCGTTACCTTCGGTTCTCCAACCGAACGAGCACAGCAAGGAGCCTCAACAGAAGAAGCTTACTGGTTGGCCAACTCACATTATTACAACCCATACTGGGGTTACCAAAACGGAAAGAAACGTAACTCACGTGTGGTTCACGACTTCGAACCGACGGCCATCCTCACTTGGGATTGGAATATTGATGACAGCAAGAAACTCGTCACCAGTGCAGGCGTGAAGTATAGTCGTTACAGTACTTCGGCATTAGGATGGAACGGTGATGCTTACGATCCACGTCCCGACTACTACAAGAACCTGCCAAGTAGCATCTTCGATGTGTACGATCTGGAAAACAGGAACAACCCCGATTTCCTTCAAGCCAATCCATATTTCCTCTCTCAGTATAACGACCTATATAATTTCTGGACAGCAAGCGAAGCCAATCGTCAGATCAATTGGGACCGTATGTATTACGTAAACAGCATTCAGAACCAGAATGGTGAGGAAACCTTATACTATCAAGAACGTCGTCATAACAACCAATTGGTCTTTGCGTTCAACACGACCTTCAATCACAACATTGACATCAACAACAAATACTCGTTGGGTATCAACCTGAACCATACAACGGGTATGCACTACAAGACAATGGACGATTTGCTAGGTGGCGAGTTCTATTACGACTACGATAAGTTCAGCGCAAACGAATATGGAAAAGGTACGATTGCCAATCCTACAGAGGCAGCAAACGACCTACGGAATCCATACAAGCGCATTTATAAAGGTGATAAGTTCGGCTACGATTACAACATCAACGTCAACAAAGCCAAAGCATGGGGCGTGATCCAGCACACGAATGGTATATTCGATATCATGCAAGGATTGTATATCGAGGGAACAACCATCGAACGTGACGGTAAAATGCAAAACGGACGTGCTCCTCAGAACTCCTATGGATCAAGCGGCACAGCTAAGTTCCTTGGAGGTGGAGGCAAGGTACTCTTATCACTCCGTCCTATTGCCAACAACCTTATTTCTTTAGGATTAGGATGGGACACAAATGCACCACTTGCACGAAATGCCTTTGTTGCTCCACGAATGCAGAACAACTTCGTAGATAACCTTCAGAACGAAGACATCTTCAGTGCCGAGCTCAATTGGAAATTCCGTTTTGGCAACCTCACAGGTAAGTTCACAGGATTCTTCACCCGATTCCAAAACCAAGTAGAGCAGACCGCGTTCTATAACGACCAGGAAAACCGATTCACCTACCTCACGATGACCGGCATCCGTAAAGAACACCAAGGAGTGGAAGGTGCGCTGGTTTATCAGGTTAACAGCAAACTGTCGTTCAATCTCATTGGTACCCTCAGTGATGCCAAATATATCGACAATCCGTATGCTCAGGTCAACTACGAAGGAATGAACTCTGAGACCAACGAACAGTTGAACACTTGGACGAATGCAGTAACAGGCGAGAGCATGCCGCTTCGTGTCATCATGAAAGACATCAAGATAGGTAGCACTCCGCTTACGGCTGTCAGTTTCGGTATTAACTACAACGTCAACAACTGGTACCTCGAACTGAACGCCAACTACTACGACAGAGTCTATGTCGGCTATTCTGCCTATCGTCGTCTGAGCAACGTGTTGACCAACTACACAGCTACTGGCACTCAGAACGGAACGCCTGTATTCAACATCGACGATGGATCGGGTCGTACCAGCCAACAGATTCTGGCTGAAGACGGAGGCATCCTGTTCGACACCAATGGTAACTACATCGACTCATACAGTCCGAGTCTTGAAAAGTATAAAGGCGGATTCATGCTCGACGCATCTATCGGCAAAAACATCCGTCTGCGAGGAGGAAGAGCCATCTCTATCAACCTCTCATTCCAGAACCTCACGAACAACACAAACCTCCGCACAGGTGGTTTCGAGCAGAATCGTGATGACCTCTATAGTACAGGAGTAGCACGTGCTTACAAATTCTCTAGGAATGCCAAGTACTACTATGCTAACGCATTCAATGCTTTCCTTAATATTAATTACAGATTCTAATAAAACATGGTGTATATGAAAAGAAATATATTTCACATTGGAACATGGATGCTCATATCTGTCTGCCTCTCGATGGCTTCATGTATGGACGATCATGATGCACCAGATGTAAGCAACTACTCCATCACAAAGGAAACGTCAGTTGGCGACACCACAATATCCATCAGCAACCTCAAAGACAAATATGCAAGTGTGTTCACACAAACCAATGCTTTCACCTTGATTGAGGACGACGAAATCGTGGAAGGTGTCGTTGTAGCCAATGATAAGGGCGGTAACCTCTACCAGACCCTGATGCTGGCTGAATACAATTCTGATTATGATTTTGTCGATCCTTCAAATGCCATTGTTTTGGCTGTGAAGAACACATGCCTCTATCCTTATTTCCCTTACGGACAGATGGTTCGTGTCAACCTCAAAGGACTCTATGTAGGCTGCTATAGTAAACTGCCAAAGATCGGTCAGCCTTACTATACAAGCAGCAATAACCTACGACTGGGTCCTATGCTCTTCGAACTTTGCAAGACAAACATCTACCTTGTTGGTAAACCTGCTGATTATATCAACAAGATTCAGCCTTTCGTGCTGAATGATGACAGTCATGAGATGTTCAAGAATAATGCATACCAGAACTATAAAAACGCACCAATGCTCGTAACTGTTACTGGTAAGTTTGTCGGAGGTGACGATCAGACCATCCTCGCACCCGATGAATTGAAAGATGCCGGTATGGGTGTCGATCGCGACTTCAAGATCGGTAACACCACGATTACCGTCCGTACAAGCACACAGAACGATGTGTCGTTCCTCAAGATGCCGAAAGGAACCGTTCGACTCACAGGTATGATGTCATTCTACGATGGCTGGCAGCTCCAGCTTCGCTCGGTTGACGATATGGAAATCATCAGTGAATAACAATCGATAAGATAACTAAATACAATACAATATGAAAAAATCATTATTATTCGTATGTGCAGCAGTCATGATGGTGTTCACTGCTTGTGAAGACGTACCTGCTCCATACACCATTCATTCAGAAGGAGGCTCAACCATATTCAATGAGAGCTTCGCATCATCACTTGGAAAATTCACTACCAAGTCTGCAAGTGGCGACCTTAGCTGGTATAGTGACTATAGTAGTGCTGTAGTTACCGGATATAAGGATTTTGATGGTGACGGCAAGAAAGAGAACAAAGCAGGCGAGACCTATCTCGTGAGTCCGTTCATACATCTTGAAAACATCGACTCTGCTTATATCAGTTTCAGTCAGGCAATCAACTACGAGAAATCAACCATCAAAGAAGACCACAAACTCCTTGTCAGCGCCGACTATGCCAACAATGTAGCAACAGCAACATGGACAGAACTGCCTATATCATTTAATGGTGTTGGCGGCAGTTTCACGTTTGTCGACCAGGAAGTCCAAATCCCTAGCGAATTCATGGGTAAGAGCATCGTTGTGGCACTGAAACACATTGCTCACGATTCTTACTCAAGTACTTGGGAAGTGAAGAACTTCAAAGTCCTCAAAGGAAAAGCCAATGAAAGTACCGACAATCCTGACAATCCTGACATTCCTGATCCAACTGACGAGAACGTACTTCCTTACACCAGCAGCAGCTTGAAGGACGGCTTCACCGTTGTGACAGAGAAAGGTACCGCTTGGAGTCTCGGCAACAGCTACGCAAAGGCAACAGGTTATGATAGTGGTAGCAAGACAACTACTCCTTCTGTCTCTTGGTTGGTTTCACCAGCCATCAACACCACAAAGGCTGAGGGTAATGACGAAGCTGTCGTTGTCGATTTCGACTATGTACTTCGCTATGTAGGAGCAGGAACAGATATTACTGCATTCCACAAGCTCTATGCAAGTACCGACTTCACTGGAGATGTAACGGCTGCAACATGGACCGACCTTGGATTCGAGGCTGTTGAATCTGCAACCCAAGACTGGACATTCTATGCAGCTCCAACCCTCACATTGCCTGCTGCTCTTGTTGGTCAGGCAAAGGTTTACTTCGCATTCCGCTTCGAGTGCAATGCAGAGAACTCAACCACATGGGAATTGAAGAACTTCAAGGTTCATCAAGGAGGAAAAACCGAACCGACACCAGATCCTGAACCATCTGGCGACAACCTCATTGCTAACGGTACCTTCGAATCATGGAGCAGTGGCGAACCTGTTTATTGGAAGTCAGCAAGTACCGCATCGTCTGCAACACTCAGTCAGTCGAACGAATCACATAGCGGCAGCTATTCTGTCGAAGTGGAAGGAACAAGCGCAAGCAACAAACGTCTTGCCTACAAGGAAATCACCCTGAAAGCAGGTACCTACAACTTTAAGTTCTATGCGAAAGCTGCTACGTCAGCAGGTGGAAGCGTACGTCCGGGATACGCTATTGTTGAAGATGGTAAGATTAACAGCAGCAACGGATATAAATACGGCGACTATGTAAACAACCTCACAACTGGCGAATGGACCGAAGTGAACCATTCATTCACGCTGAGCGGTGAGACCACCCTTTGTCTGGTTGTCATGAATCCAAAGAATCCTGGTGCAAATGTTTTGATTGATGATGTAGAACTCACCACTTCCGACGGAGGTCTGGCTACAGGTGACGACAACGGCGGTGGCGACAACGGTGGCGGAGATAACGGCGGTGGAGATACAGGCGATGCTATCCCATACAGCATTACCTTCACCAGTTCAACCGAAGGATGGACCATCAACGACATCGACCTTGGAGGACTGAACTTTGTATGGAAGCAGGATAAGACCTACGGAATGAAGGCTTCTGCGTTCTACAATAGCCAGAACAATGCTGCTGAATCCGACTTCATCAGTCCTGAGTTCACCATTCCTACTGCTGGTGCAACCTTGTCTATCAATCATGCACTCAACTTCCTCAAAGGTCATGAACGTGCCGACTTCGTTGCTGTACAGGTCATCTGCGGCGAAACAACCGAAGATTTGGCACTCTCTACATGGCCAGCAGGAACAGACTACACCTACGTAGATGCTACGGCAAGTCTGGCTAAGTATGCAGGCAAGACCATCAAGATTGTATTCCACTACAAGAGTTCAGAAGATTGTGCTCCTACTTGGGAAATCAAGACTTTGAACATTCAGTAATTTGCATTCCACCAGACTCTCCCCAAGGGTCTGGTGGATTCTGCATTAACGCATGTGTG
>Ga0310696_10004939_pt1 | contig 16232 bp, 8 predicted proteins | sample AusTroGonzalo_MG_4_FD_203885 | JGI IMG/M metagenome (GOLD analysis project Ga0310696, IMG submission 203885) | Bovine rumen microbial communities from tropical cattle in Woodstock, Queensland, Australia - Gonzalo_02 (v2) (version 2) | ecosystem: Host-associated > Mammals > Digestive system >...
CGGAACTGTCCATGCGGAAGACGGCGACTCAGGTCATGGAGGTCTGCCGGCGGATTTCCCCCGCCTTCGCCAAGGCCACCATCATCTACCCCAGCCAGATAGGCATCCGCGAATGTCGCCGTCTCGTCGGCAAGGCCACCATCACCGAGCAGGACATCGCCGAAGGCAGGCAATTCCCCGATGCCGTCGCCACGGGACTGTACTGGATTGACATCCATTGTCCGATGGGCTACACGGACGACGCCTTCCTCTGCAACGCCAGTTGCGAAACAAAGCATCCCTGCCGCCAGAAGCAGGAGTTCCCGCAACTGTTGCCCAAGCACCTGGAACCGCCCAAGGGCAAATTCCTGTCAATTCCACTCGGCGCCCTGTGCTCGAAGAACATCACCAACCTGCTGGCCGCCGGACGGTGCATCTCCACGACCAGTTCCGCCTTGGCCGCCGTGCGTGTAATGTCCATCTGCGCCTCTACGGGCGAAGCCGCCGGAGCCGCCGCCGCCCTGGCCAGAAAATACGGTGGGCTTGACGCCCTGCCCGTCGCGGAATTGCAGGACGATTTGCGGCGGCAGGGGGGGATTTTTCTAGAACGCTCTTTTCTCCAGGAGGGTAGGTAGTGCTGTCCGCGTTCTGACAAAAAGTTGCTTTGGTTGATCGGCTGTTCTGAGTGTCGCACGTCGAAGCGTCGATTGTCGCCCGCGCGTCGCACGTCTCTCGTCGCTCGTCGCACCAGCCACCACATCGCACGTCGAAGCGTCGATTGTCGCCCGCGCGTCGCACGTCTCTCGTCGCTCGTCGCACCAGCCACCACATCGCATGTCGAAGCGTCGATTGTCGCCCATAGCCAGTTTGTCACAACTGCTTTGCGACAAATTACCAACTCTCATGGGGAATACAGCGTTCTAGAGATTCTAGAATGGTTAGAGTTCAATGCCAGACATTGCCAACATTTGGCCAACACGAGGACATGCCATGTTCAAAAGAATCCTTTACCTGCTTGTCGTCTATTTACTGCCTTGCCTGGCCTTCTGTGGTGAAAACCTCACCGAGAAAGGCTATGCGGCCTCCGCGATACTGGCCGCCGGCCAGGCCCAGGGGACGGTTCTGGCCAAGGACAGGCTGTTCACGCTGGCCTGGCAGGAGGGCGTCTTCACGCTGACGGCGCTGGACGAACAGGGGCAGGAGGCAGTCACGCTCTCGGCGACGGCTAATGCCCGTGGCGACAAGACGTCGCTGGTCGTGCAGTTCGAAAGGATTCTGGAGCAGGCGCAGGGGCGCGACGGCTATCGGCTAGTCTTGTTTTTGAACGGCAAGCGCGTCGTGGAGAAGGAATGCACTCCCTACACCCCCTGCAAGGAAGCCGGGGAACTGTCTGCCGGCGAAGGCTTCGCGCAGTCGCTCAGCGACCTCCAGGAATATCCACGGTCGCTGACGCCCGAAGCCATCCGCAAACTGTCGGGTATCAGTGTCAAGACGACCTGGGCTCCCGATGCCTCCGCCGAAACCCTCCTGGAGACGCCAGAGATGACCTTCGCCTTCGCCAAAGGACGCGGGCAAGGCAATCCCTTCCGTGGCGCCTTCAACAAGATGACCCAGGCCCTGATGCTCGCCAGCGGCGGCCTGAACTGGGAACTGCACTACCGCGACGCCCAGGGCATCTCCCACTGCCTCGATGCCGACGACTGCGACTTCCAGCCCGTCGAACTGACCGAGGCCGAGAATGGCCAGGGCTTCACCCTGCGCTGGACGTCGAAACTGTTCACGGAACTCCAGGTGCGCGGCACGGTCAGCGGCCCTCGGCTGGAGGCGGTCCTGGAACTCCGCGGCTTCGCCTCAGACGCGAGGCTGGAGACCGTCGCCTTCCCCTGCTGGCGCTTCGTCAAAATGCCCGGCAACGACGTGTTGCTGTATCCGAGTTTTTCCGGCATCGAGAAGCCCAATCCCACGAACGGCTTCTACCACAGCGCGACCTGGCCCAACGGGCATGCCTCCATGCAGTTCGCCGCCCTGTACAACGACCAGGACTGTGGCGTCTACATAGGCAACGAGGACACCAGCGGCTGTATCAACCGTCAGGTCTATGAGGCCTCGGCGGGGCTTCTCGACGCAACCTGGCAGCATCCCATCGCCAGAGGCACGCGCGATTGGTTCCTGCCCGGCAAGGCTGTCTTGGAAACCTACCGTGGACGCTGGTACGAGGCGGGACAAATCTACAAGCGCTTTGTGCGGAAAGCCCCCTGGTGGGTAGAGGAGATTCCGCGCCGAGACACACCGCAGTGGTTTCTGGAAAACCCCTTCTGGATTGGTGGCATCCCGCTGAATGAAGAGTCGGTCGAGACCTACCGCTATGTCCAGGAGTTCCTGGAAGTTCCCGCGGCGTTTGTCTGCGGACTGCTGGAAAATCCCAATGGGCCATGGCGTTTCGGGCCGAATTTCCGCGTCAAGCAACATGTCGTTGAGCCGATGAAGCGGCTGCATGAAAGCAAGGACATCAAGTTGGAGCCGTATTTCAACTGCCGCCAGTGGTACGCTGGGCCGGACGCCGACAAGGAAAACAACTACACGACGGAAGGCAAGCCCAATGCCGTCCTCGACGAAAACGGCAATGTCCGCACCGGCAACTACGGTGCCACGGGGCTTCATGCGGTGATGTGCCCCGCCGCCCCCGCCTGGCGGCAGCGACTGTACGGCAACATCGAGTACCTGGCCTCCCAGGGCGTCGATGCCGTCTACCACGACCAACTGCCCTGCTCGACACCGTTTGCCTGCGAGGCGGAGAACCACGGGCATGCCCCCGGCGCCGCCGACTGCTGGCTGGCGCAAGGTCACTGGCTGACATACGGGCGCGTCATGGGCGAACTCCGCGCCAAGTACCCAAACCTGGCGCACACCGGCGAAGACGCCTCGGACGCCTTCCTCCGCTGTCTGGACGGCTTCATGACCTGGCGTTTCGGGCGCACCGGGCATGTTCCCTTGTTCCAGTCCGTGTACGCGCCGCGCGTGCAATTCGTCGGGCGCGGCGGCGACGGCAACAACATCTCCGGTACCTACGAGAGTTTCTTCCCGCGCATCGGCGAACAGCTGGTCTACGGCGAGCAAATCGGCTGGCTGGCCCTGGACGACATCCGCGTCCCCTCCCCGCGCCGTAACTACCTGAAAAAACTGGCCAACCTGCGCTACGCGCTGGCCGGCTACCTCAACGCCGCTGAAATGGCGAAGCCCCTCAAATTCGCAAAACCCCTGCCGACCATGACAACGGTCTGGGGCGTCGATGACACCAACAACTGCACCACCGACCGCATCCTGCACAGCGTCTGGCAGCATAAGGACGGCAGCCGCCTCGTCATCTTCCTCAACACGACGGAGACCGCCGAAGAAGCCGAACCGATTCTGGACGGCCAGGGGCAACTCGTGACCGTCTTCCGCGAAGGCGAAGAAGCGTTCCTGGTGCAGGCCGACATTCCACCCGCCTTGCGCCTGGAACCCTACGTCTGCGAAATCTGGCTGCTGGGGACGGCGCCGTCAGACGGCTTCTCCCCTGCCCTGATGGCGGCAGTCCGCAAGGGGCGGGAAATCATGAACGGCGGCGACCGTGGCCTGATGATCCCCAGCAAGACGGATTTTACGAAGGACATGATGCTCAACGCCATCCGCGACGAACTGTTCGCCCGCGATGCCTCCTGGGTGCTTTTCGCCAACCGCACCGACAATCCCACCCTCGACTACCACCCAAATCCGCTACGCAAGATGAACGCCAACTGGATTGCCGCCCAGGACGGTGGCATCATCTATTTCGGCGGAGTCTATTTCGGCGACAGCGCCACCGAACTGACCTGCACGGCGGCCACCGACTGCGAGGGCGTCACCATCGAAATGCTCGACAACACCGCCAATTCCCCGACATTCCTCCTGGCCGAGTTCAAGCTGGAGCGCGGCGGCTGGCATGAATACAAGTCCTACACGACCCCGCTGTTGCGCCACATCACGGGACGTCGCAACATCTTCTTCCGCGTCAAAGGCGGCAGCTGCAATTTCAAATCCTGGAGGGCAAAATGACCAACGCGCCACGAAAGCCGTTCACCCACCACGACTTGCTGGAATGGATTGATAACCGCTGGAAGGAAACCCTCAGAAGCACCCCGGAAGACACGCCGGAACGCTTCGGACTGCCGCGTTCATATCTCGTCCCCTGCGCCCGCGAGGGGTTCCAGGATTTCTTCTACTGGGACACCGTTTTCGCCTGCATGGGTCTGCTGACGCGCGGCGACCCCCATGTGGCCTACGACAGCTACCTGGGCATAATAACCCTCATCAAGCGATTCGGCTACATGCCCAATGCCGCCAAGCCCAGTATGCTCAACCGCTCCCAACCGCCCCTGCTGGGAGCACTGATGGCAGAAATCGAGGATTTTTGCCGCACCGACAGATACGTCCGCGAAGACATTGGCGTCCTGGAGCAGGAATACAATTTCTGGATGAAGGAGCGTCTGCTGCCATGCGGGCTGAACCACTACGGCCACAATGCCACGGACGACTACCTCTACGATTTCTGCGGCTGGTGCGCCCCGCGCATCCACCGCGACCCGCCCAAAACCCGGCAGGCACGCCTCAGGCTGGGGGCCAACCTGCTGGCCGAGGCGGAGTCGGGGTGGGATTTCAACGCCCGCTTCAACCACCAGGCGCTAGACTATGCTCCCGTTGACCTGAACGCCATCCTCTACGGCAATGAAATCAGGATGGCCACCTGGTATGGGAAATTCGGGGAAAGGAAAAAGTCAGAGATGTTCTCCGAACTCACCAGGAAACGCGGGGAACTCTTGCACGAACTGTGCTATTCGCCCAAAACCGGCTGCTTCCACGACTACAACGCCAAGACCAAAAAGCAGTCTCCGCTGGTAACCGCCGCGTCATATTTTCCCATCTGGTGCTACTGCTGCATGAGGGATGAGGACGACCTCGTCAACCGCATGCTGGCTGCCCTGGAGGAGAAACTGTGGACCCCCTACGGCGTCATGGCCACGGAAAAACTGCCGGCGGGCACCGTCGCCTGCCAGTGGGACGCCCCGAGCATCTGGCCGCCCCTGCAAATCGTCGCCCTGAAAGCCCTGAAACGGGTGCACCGGACAAAAGACGCCAAAAGGCTGGCCGCCAATTTCTCCGAGTGCGTACTGCGCGTGTTCAATGAGACCGGCGACCTCTGGGAAAAATACGACGGCCTCACCGGCGGCATCTGCACCGCCAACGCCGAATACGGAACCCCCTCCATGATGGGCTGGACCGCCGCCGCCTACATCATCTGCCGCGATATCGTCAACAGCAAGGAGGCTTAACGGCGGGGCTGAAGTGCGGGGAGAGGCGCGAGCGTGTAGAGAGTCGCAGGCCTCCCCGCGCAAAGGGCGCAGAATGAACGTGGCTATCCTCTAACCACCGCCTGGCTTCCGAACCCGGTGCCTTTTCCTGCCTGGGTGACGATGATTTGCCTGTCGAGACGCGTCCGCAGGGCCTCGACATGGGAGATGATGCCAATCAGGCGGTTGCCCTGGGTCAGGCTGTTCAGGGCATTCAGGGCCTGCTGGAGCGACTCGTCGTCCAGGGAGCCGAAGCCCTCGTCCACATACATCGTGTCCAGGACGATGCCGCCGGCGTTGCTCTGGATTTCCTCCGAGAAACCGAGGGCCAGGGACAGGGCGGCAATGAAGGTTTCGCCGCCGGACAGCGACTTGACGCTGCGGGTACCGCCGTTGTAGTGGTCGATGACATCGAGTTCCAGGCCTGTCTGACCTCTTAGGCCGTATTTCTCGCTGCGTTTGAGGTCGTATTTGCCGTTTGACATGCGCATCAAGTGCCTATTGGCCCGCGCGATGATTCTGTCGAAGAAAGACATCTGGTAATATGTCTCCAACTGGATGCCAGGCTTGCCATTCAGATCGCCATTGACAGTCGCGGAAAGAGCATTCAGCCATTTCCATTTGGCCTCCACTGCCGCCGACTCCTGCCGTTTCTGGGCAATATTTGTCTGAACCCCGCGATTCGTGTCCAGCCTGGTCTTCTGTTGCTGCTTTTTTTCCGCCAAAGTTTTCTTGTCATCAGTCAGCACCTGCAAATTCTTCTCTGCCGCCTCGATATCCAGAGACTCGGCGTCCTTGAGCAACTCCTGCGACTGCTTGATTTTGCCGTTCCAGGCGGCAATCTCCTGCTCGCAATCCTGCTGGCTCTTCTGGGCCTCCTGGATGGCCTTCTGCCATTGCTCGACCTGCGCTCTGAGCGTTTGCTGTTCCCTTTGCGCCGCCTTCTTATCAGGATAGGCGAGTTTGCCGGCCAGTTCCGTGGCCTGGGCAACCAGTTCCGTATGCTTGGCCTGCTCTGCCGTCCAGGCATTCTGACTTTTCGCCAAAGCCTCGCCGTCCGCCTTGGCCTGATTCGTCTTCTCGGGCAACTGTTTGCGCAGGTCGCTCCAGCGCTTCTGGCGTGCCTGCTCCTTGACCAACTGTTTTTTCTGAAGCGCAATGTCCTGCTTGATGGAGGCAAGTCTCTCCGCGAGCACCTCAGCAAGCCTCTCCTTGTCCTTGACCTGCAGAAGTTCCTCCGCCTGCGACAGAAGCGCCTTCTCCGCCGTCTCGAGACTCCCCTGACACTGGCTCGCCTTGCCACTGGCCTCATTGGCCTTTTTTTGGGCCTCCTGTGCGTCCTCCTCCGCCTTCTTAACGACTGCCTCGGACGGCGCCGCCGCGGATTTCTGCGCCTTGCAGGGATGTTCCCGGGAGCCGCAGACTGGACATGGCTGGCCCTCGGCCAGTGCTTCCGCCATCAGTCCCGCCTGCTCATGGTTGAACTGAGTGCGCATGGCCAGCGCCTTCTCCTGCGCCTTGCTGGCCTTGCCGGCGGCATCGAGATAAGCCTGCTGGGCCGACCGCAAGGCATCGGCCTGCTTAGCGACCTCCTGCCTGGCCGTGTCAAGTTTCTGCAATTTGTTCTGACGTTCCTTGAGGTTTTTCTCCTCTCCTTGCAGACGTTCGCAGGCGGCGGCGGCATCGGCCAGTTCCTGTTCCTCCTTCTGCATTTTCGCCAGTTCCAGTTGCAAGCCCCCCAGCTGCCGTTCCTTTTCCGCATTGGCCTCCTTGGCCTCGGCCAGGTGTTTTTCCAGGGTTTTCGCCTGCTTCCGCAACTGTTCCAGCCTTTCGTAGTCAGGCAAAATCTGGGCAATCTGTCCGATTTTCTGCTGCTGGGCATCGATGAGCGGCTGATTTTTCTTCTTGACTTCTGCGGCCTTGGCAGTATTTTCCTGCAATTTCGGCGTCAGTTCTTTCAGTTTGGCCTCGCCGTCCTTGATGGCCTGACGCGCCTGCTCCTGGTTTTTGGCGGTAGCAATTCTGGTCGTCAGTTTGCTGATGTCCTGATCCTTGGCCATCAAATCCGCCTCTGCCTGGGCAACCTGCTGTTCCTCTTCCACCAGCATTTTGGCCAGCAGATCGGAAACTTCCGTCCAGTCGATATTGGTCTTCTCCTTGTTTTTCTTCTTCTTCTCAAGTTCCGCCTTGATGGCATGGAACTGAGGCCAATACTGGCTGTCCTCGGAGCAGAGAATGCCGCCGGCATATTGCTTTATCGCCTGTTCAAGGGATTCATATTCTTTTCCAAAGTTCTCTGCCGCCTTGTGGACCTTCTCCTGAAAGTCTTGAAAACGATGGGTCTTGAAAATTTCGCGGAAAAGTTCCACGCGAACATTCGTGTTAGCCAGCAGCAGTTCCTGGAACTTGCCCTGGGCCAGCATGGCGATTTTGCGGAACTGTTCGCGGTCCACGCCCAGGATTTCTTTGATTTTGTCCTCGACGGCAGTATTGTCGCTGATTATCTGGCCATCGGGCATGGTCAGGATGACGTCACCTTTGCCCTCGGTATATTCATTGCCTTTGACCTTGCGCATGGACTTGCGCAGTTGAGGCGGTTTGCGCGTGACGGTGTAGGTCTGGTTCCGATGGACAAATTCCAGCGTCACGAAGGTCGGCGTGTCCTTGTCCGCATAATCAGAACGCAGCATCTTGACCTCGCGGATATCGCCGCTGGGCTTGCCGAACAAGGCGTAGGAGATAGCGTCGAACAGCGTGGTCTTGCCGGCTCCGATGTCGCCTGTAATCAGATAGATGCCCTTGTCGCCCAGTTTGTTCAGGTCAAGCACCTGCTTGTCGGCAAACGGCCCGAATGCGGAAATAGTCAGTTTAACTGGTCTCATGCCTTGTCCTCCTGCTTATTGTGGAAAATGCTCTCGGCAAACTGGCGCTGTTCCTCGCCGAGAGGCTGGTTGTTCTGCATTTCGTAAAATTCCCCGAGGATTTCCATGTCGGATTTCTGGGTGACGTCTTCCAGGGAGACAACACCGTCCCCGCCGGTTGTCCTGCGGTTGACATATTCGAGTTTCATCAGATTGGGATAGATGGCGCGCAGGCGACCGATGGCGTCAATCACGTCGTCCTCGTCAGTCAGAATGGCGTGGATGTAGTCATCCGTGACCGTGCCCAGATAGTTTTCCCGCAAGGTAAGTTCCTCGTATGTCCCCTTGATTTCCCGCATGTCGTGCAACGGCTTCAGGGGAATGGTTCGGTACTCCACCGTGCCTTTCGGTCCCAATTCGACAATCTGAATCCCTTTGCAGTCGTTCAACTCCGAAAACGAGTATTTCAACGGCGTGCCGCAATAGCGGACATTCTCCCGGCCCGGCACGGCCTGCGGACGATGCAGATGCCCCAGGGCCACGTAGTCGAAGCCGTCGAACACGGCGGCATCCACATTGTCCAGACCGCCGACCGTGACATCCTCCGATTCACTGCGCTCCGTGCCAGTGACAAACTGGTGGGCAATGAGGACATGGCGACGGTTGGGGTCAAGTTCCGCATGCGCCAGGGTTTCCCTGACGGCATCGGTGTAGTTTTCGATTTTGGCCTCGGGATAGGCATTGCGGGTATCGGACGGTTTCAGGAACGGCAGCAAATGGAACTCGACCTCGCCGTATTCATCGCTCAGGACCTCGGCGGAAATCTTCCCGTCGAAGACCGGCGACAGATGCAAGCCGCTTCTGGCCATCAGGCGATTGCCGAAGGCCAGGCGCTCGGCGGAATCATGGTTGCCGCTGATGACGAACACCTGCGGACGGCTCTCAAGCCCCACCAGGCGGTTGAGGAAGTCATCGCAGACGGTAACCGCCTCCGCCGACGGCACCGACTTGTCGTAAACATCCCCGGCGATGACGACGGCGTCGGGCTTCTCTTCCCGCAAGGCCAGCAGGATGCTGTCCAGAATGTATTTCTGGTCTTCAATCATGCTGAAACCATTCACCTGCTTCCCCAAATGCAAATCTGACAAATGGACAATCTTCATTTTTGCTATCTCCACTTTTGTTTGACGATTGGCTCGTTCATAGAAATATACTCCAGTTTTTCCTTACAACTTTCGTTTTGTCGAAAAAAAACACGTGAATTTTGGAAAAATAGCCATTTTCCTGTTTGCAAAATGGTCAAACTGAAATTATTTTAAATGAATAGCCAGTTTTTTCGGGGCATTAGCTCAGTTGGCTAGAGCGCCTGCATGGCATGCAGGAGGTCATCGGTTCGAATCCGATATGCTCCAAAAAGGCAAAAGCATTGTTGTCCGCCGAAGCGCTCGCAGAGTGCGAAGGATGACGTAAACATCTTATATTTCCAGTCTTTACAGCCTCTCAACCGAGAGGCTTTTTTGTTGTCTAAAAGTAGTGGCCGAGACGCGAGACGCGGGGCGCGCGCATGGTTGGGACGCGGGACGCGAGACGCGGGACGTGGGATGCGGAGCGCGCGCATGGCCGGGACGTGGGACATTGGACTAACCACTATTTATTTTGTGACTGATAAATATCACGCATGGCCAGCAGCCAGAAAAACATTTCAGCACTATATTAATCAGTGACGCCTGCAAACTCCTTAACACCTGTGGAAATGTGTGTTGAATCTGGGTGAGTTTGACGGACATGACAAGCTAGGAATGAACACAACATGAAAAGACATCATTTTTCTGTCGCCTGCTACTCTCTGATGGTACTGGTCATTGTTATCTTTTCGACAGGATGCGCACACAAGCCGCTCGCCCTGTGGAATGACCAGGCCCCCGCCAAAAAGGTCCTGGTCGATTATGTCAGGACAGTCACGGCCAAAAACTCTCCCGACTATATTCCCCCCGAAAACCGCATTGCCGTCTTCGACTTTGACGGCACGCTGTTTCTGGAAACTGCCCCCACCTATTTTGACTGGCAGCTCTTTGAACATCGTGTCCTTGAAGACCCCAACTACCAGGCCACAGACGAGCAACTCGCCGCCGCACATGCCTCAAGGAACGGCAAATTTCCGAAACTGGACAAGGACCGCGAACGCATGGTTGCAGAAGCCTACCGAGGGATGACCATTGGGGAATTTGACTCCTTTATCCGTCAATTCATGGCCGAAAATCAGCCTGGTTTCGTCGGGCTTAAACGAGGGGATGCCTATTACAGGCCAATGCTGGAAGTCATCGACTATCTGCGGAGGAACGGCTTCACCGTGTACGTCATCAGCGGTACCGACCGTTTGACGATGCGTCCGCTGACAGCGGCGTTGCGGCTGCCGCTCCCCCAAATCATCGGCTCCGATGGCACGGTCGTCGCGTCTGGCCAAGACGGCAAGGACGGCTTGGAATATGTTTTCGACAAGGACGACAAGTTGTTGCTGGGCGGGACAAATCTGGTGAAAAACCTCCAGATGAACAAAGTCTCCATCATCGTGCGCGAAATCGGCCTTCAGCCTGTGCTGGCTTTCGGCAACACCATGAGCGATGCGAGCATGCTGAACTACGCCATCAACGGGAACCAATACAAGGCGCTTGGCTTCATGCTGCTCTGCGATGATTTGAGTCGCGAGTACGGCAATCAGGAAAAAGCCGCGCAAATGCTCAACAACTGCCGGAAATACGGCTGGGTGCCCGTTTCCATGCGGGACGACTGGAAGACCATCTACGGCGAGGGCGTAGCCAAGAACGCCCCAGTCAAGTGAGCCCCACCACCAAAGGGCACCATTATTTTCATCTAGAGAATCCCAACCGGCGAGAAAAGCAGGACATGCTCGTTTGACGCCGACACTGTTCCGCTTTTTACAGTGAGAATCAACCATTCAGATGCACAGAAATGGGCAACAGGCAAATCATCGACAGCCGCGAAAAACTAATTCGTGAACTTGGCGACATACTGGGAATGTCCAATAACGAAATGACTCCTTATGTCGATCTTACGTCGCAGACCATAGACACGCATGTCCCCCAAGAATACACTGACTCTGACGAGGACGAGGAACTTAGGGGACATGAAATCGTGGACATTGAACCTGTGAGTTCGCGGGAAGGTTATGAGGCCATGCAGCGATTCGCCTTGCAACGGCAGGACATGGAATGCGACAAACTTCTGAAAGCGTTGTCGCGACGTCGTCCGTTCGCCAATTTCCGCTCGGCCGTGGAATATCTCGGCATATTGCAAGAATGGTATGCCTTCAAGAAACATGCTTACGAGGCACTTGCCGAAGAACGACTCAACGACGAGTGTCTCGATGTCGTTGACGGCAAAATCATTCGTAAGCAACCAATATTTGGGCAAGACCTAGACGAAGAATCGGACGGCGAATGACCAGCCAATCGAAAAGGCTGGCAAAACACCTTGCCTTTATGATATCGCTATGGTTCTTCTGAAGGCAAGGAAGGCGCCCTCACCACTTGAGAAGGAGTACGGAGCAAGGCGGCACGGTGAGTGTTCCGTCCTCCAGGAGCCAATTGACCTCGGTGAGCGCTCGGTCGTCATCGATGACCAGGATGGCTGGCGCGCCGTTCAGGCCTATGACTTGCAATTGCAGTCGCCTGGTGACAGGACGCCGATTGGCCAGGAGCATGGCGCCCTGTCCCTGGCCATCGGTAGCGGCGAGGGCATAGATTCCATTCTCGGCCTCGCCCGCTTCGGCATGCACGGCGGTTCCAAGCTGGTAGAGGTAGTTGAACGCCTTGAAGCTGTAATAGGTCCGCGAAACCTTGTGCTCCGGATACAGATAGAGCCCGCAGTATTTCCGTTGGGGGAAGGCATCGTAGTAGAGGCACATATCCACTGGCGCCTTCTGAAACAGAGCAAAGATCGCTGCGACGTAGGCTGCGCCTTCGGACGAGCGCATGGTGTCCCAGGGCGCACGGTCTTCGGCGCAGGTATCATGCTCGATGTAATTCCATTCCCCGAAGATGCTCTCGGTATGCGTGAAACCGGCCTCGTCGAGTTGGCGTCGAACATACAGGGCATGAGTTTCGGCCTCGTGCGGGTCCTTGCTGTAAAGATGCCAGGTGAAGAAATCGAAAGGGGCCTCGGGATGGCTCTTCAGGTGCGTCAGAAATTCCTGGAAAAAGCGCAGATAGTCTTTTCGTAGTTCATTGCAGTTCTGGCGAGTGATCGCGAAGAAGCCGCTGCCTCCATAGCCACCGATTTTCAGTTTGGGAAAGCGTTTTTTCAGGATTGGCGCCACCGTGGTATACATCTCATAGAACTGCTGGTAGGTGCCTTGCCACATCGCGGGAGATTCCGGCTCGTTCCAGATTTCCCAGTATTGGATGTCGTAGTGGAAACCGTCCGCCCAGCCCTCGGTATAATGCCGGATGATGCCGCTGCAAATGTCCGCCCATTTGCGGAAATCCCTGGGCGGGAAAATGCGCTGCGGCTTCAGCTGATAATTATTCTCAATGGTGACGCCAAGCCGGTAGAATATCTTCATCCCAGAGGCGACGAGCGTGCGAAAATAGGCGTCGTTGTACGCGAAGTCGTATGAGGCTGGGTCCTTGGGATCTGCCTCGAAATCAGGGAAAAGATTCGGCACGTCTACCAGATAGGTACCGCCGAAGGCTCCACCAGTGTCGTGTAGGCGCACATACGGAATGCAGGCATCCAGCAATTCCGGAATCTTTCCGTTATACACGACAGGGGTATTGTTGATGCCGTGAAGCGGCTTGATCGCGCCTTCAGGACGCGTGAAATCGACGATGATTTGCTCCGGCTTTGACCGACTTTTGTCTGATTTCATCTGTGGCACCTTTTCATAAATTAGCTCTGCAGGAAGCATGCTTTCACACGGGCAACGACGGCGGCCAGGGTCTGGCCGCCCTACCAGACGGTGGATCTCTTTCCTACGGGCACCTTGGCCGAGCAGACGCTCGGCCCTCCCTTGGTCCTCCCTTGCCCTGTCGTACGGCGCGAAGGAAAACGACAGTCACACCAAATCACGACGGCGACGCCAGTACCATTCCAGGCAATGGAGAGTAATCAGCAGGGCGATCCAGAGCCAATGGTTCCAGAGCGGTTCCTCTCTGGTCTGGCTGTATTCGGCGTGGCGGCGCGGCAACTGGCGGATGGCCTCGGGCAGACGTTCGGGAGGCATCATTTGCCCGCCTGTCGCGACGGCGGTCTGTTGCAGCCACTGGCGGTTGAGAGGAGCTCCGGTGCGTTCATGCTCGGGCAACCGTGCGATGACAATCTCGCGGGTACTGCGGCGTCCATCGACGGCAAGGATTTCCACCTGATACGCGCCCGGCTCGGCAGGACGGAACAGGCATAGGTGGCCGGGAGTTGCCGTGCTCAGGCCAAAATCCTGTCCCAGGGACGCCGTGGCCAGCGGGAGGGTCAGGTCGCTGCCGTCGGGCTTCTGGACACGGCAGGAAAGACTGCCTGGAGGCAGTTCCGCGCCGCCGCCCAGGACGCCGATTAGGCATTTGGCATGCACGGAGACTTCGCGTTCGGGCAGGAGAATCTCCAGACGACCGTCGTCGTGAGCCTGCAAATCAGGGGCGAGGCTTTCCAGCAGACGCAGGAAGAAATTACCGTACAACTTGTCCTCGCCAGCGGCTGTGCCCAGTTGCCACTGCCAGAACGAATCGCTGAGCAGGACTGCCACCCTGCCCTGCCCCGCACGCCCAGTCACCAGCAGGGGGTTCTCCTGACGAGTTTGCAGGAGCACGGTGCCGCCGCCAGTAACTTCCACGGGCTCCCAGAGGCTGAGCAGCGACGGCAGGCTTGTTCTGGCCAGCCCGGATAGACTTTGGTGGTTGCGGGCGGCGGCAGTCAGCAGCGGGGCGAAATGGCCTTCCGACATCTTGCCGCCAGTCGGCAGTTTGACCGGCAAGATGGCGGCCAATTCCTCCGTGCGCGCCAGGCCGTTGTCGCCCAGCAGCCTGGAGCCGCCGGCCAGCAAAAGTCCACCGCCGCGCTCCACGAATCTGGCCAAGGCGGCACGCGATTCTTCCGGCAGGGAATTTTCCTCGAGTTCCCCAAGGATAACCAGGCTGAATTTGCGAAGCCCCTCGTCGGAAAAAACAGGCAGTTGGCGATTGTCTCCGTCTTCGGGGGCCTCGTCGAAATTCAGGAAGGCTCCCTGTGGGCCTTGCAGGAACGCCGTCAGATGGAGGTCCTTTTCTGTAGACAAGGCACGTTTCAGGAATTTGAAATCCCAACGGGGGACACCTTCGAGATACAGAATTCGCTTCTGCTGTTCTGTGACTTCGATGACAAATTCCTGGAGATTGTTATCCTCGCGAGCGTCTTCAGGCGCCACAATCTCCAATTCGTAGAGCAGATTGCCTGTCGCCGCAAACTCCAGGGGGAAGTCCCCTTGCGCGGAAAGAGCCTGTTCCTTGAACACGACGCTACCTTGACTGACTTCGCGCCCCTCCTGGCGTAGAATCACGGCAACCTCCGTTGCCACAGCATCGCGATTGCGCTTCACCGTGAAGTTGAGTTTTCCCTGGGAGCCGACCGTCACGCGTCGCGGATGACTCACATCGCCGAAACTGTAATCGATAATCTCCGGCTCCTCACGCCGAGGTTCCTCCAATTCCGGCAGCAGGACGGGAACCTTCCGCGCCTTCTCGTCCAATGGCTCCACCGATTGGTCAAGGCCATCGGTCAACAGCAGGATTCCGGCCAGATTCTCACCGCGCAGACGCTCGGCCAGACTGTTCAGGCCAGCAGTCAAATACGTCCGCGCATCAGTAGCCGTCAAGGTCGCAGGAGCCTTGCCCAGTTCGGAAAGTTCCTCGCCCACGGCATAATAGGACAAACGGAAGCCTGACAGTGCCTGCCTCACCTTGCCGGAAGACAGAAGTTCCCCTGCCCGCTGCAAACGCGTCCTCGTGCCTGGCTGGGGGCTATCCTCCATGCTGGCCGACTGGTCAACGACCACGGCCAGCAAAGGCAAGGTCTTCTGCCGCGTGCTCCAGCGACGCGACGGCAGTAGCAGAAGCCCCGCCAGCAGCAGGAAAGTCAGCATCCGCAGCAACCAGAGGAAGAGCATGTCCAGGTGCGGCAAGCCGCAGTTCCTGTACGTCCGCCAGGACAACCAGCCAAAGGCTATCGCCAGCACTGCCAGCAGCCAAATCGGCAATATCGGCGACAAGAGGATGGAAACGTTGGCAAACATTCACTGGTTAGTGGTTAGAAGGTGAGGGAGGGCGCGGCTCCGTCCGCGCCATCGTGCACGTGGGGAAAGGATGCGCGTCCACAAAAATCGTGCTGCCGCTGGACGCGGACACCTATCCCTTCCGCGCCTGCTTCAGGAGAGCGATTTCCCGCGCATAGCCGTCCAAGTCATTGGGCGTTTCCAGGACGAATGGCAGCTGGCGCAGGCGCGGGTGGTTGATGACGGAGACAATCGCCTCCAGTCCGAGTTTTCCCTCGCCGAGGCAGGCATGGCGATCCTTGTGCGATGCCAGGCCGAACATGCTGTCATTGACGTGCACAGCGTGAAGATGCTCCAGACCAATGACCGCATCGAAGTCAGCGAGAACCTGCTCCAGGCTCTCCCTAATGTCAAGACCGCTGTCGTAGACATGGCAGGTGTCCAGGCAGACGCCAAGCTTGTCGCGCAGTTTCACCTTGTCCATGATGTCGCGCAACTCGGCGAAGTTGCCACCGACCTCTGAACCCTTGCCGGCCATCGTCTCCAGCAGAACCAGCGTGTTCTGCTCCGGAGTCATGACTTCGTTCAGCGTCTCGGCAATCAAGGCGACGCCCGCCTCCATGCCCTGCCCCACATGGCTACCAGGATGGAAATTGTACAGGCATCCAGGGACGGCCTCCAGCCGCCGCAGGTCGTCGGCCATGGTTCGGCGGGCGAAATCAAGAGTTTTCGCATCGGCGGCGCAGGCGTTCAGCGTGTACGGCGCGTGGG
>Ga0310696_10004940_pt1 | contig 16231 bp, 14 predicted proteins | sample AusTroGonzalo_MG_4_FD_203885 | JGI IMG/M metagenome (GOLD analysis project Ga0310696, IMG submission 203885) | Bovine rumen microbial communities from tropical cattle in Woodstock, Queensland, Australia - Gonzalo_02 (v2) (version 2) | ecosystem: Host-associated > Mammals > Digestive system >...
CCATGCCGAGCTCCTCCTGGATGGTGCGGAGCTGGTTGTTGAGGTAGTATTCGCGCTGCTGCTGGTCGATCTCGCTCTTGACCTTCTGGTTGATCTCCTGCTTGATCTTCATCAGCTCGATCTGCACATCCAGCAGCGAGAGGAGCTTGAGGGCGCGCACCTTGACGTCGTCGAACTCGAGCAGTTGGATCTTGGACTCGAAGTTCTCCACCTCGATGGTCGTGGCGATGAAGTTCACCAGGAAGCGGAAATCGTCAATTGCCTTCAGGGCGCCGATGGTCTCGCGCGTGCCGAGATTGCTCGCGCGCAGGATATGGATGGCCTTCTCCTTGAGGGATTCGCTGATGGCCTTGATGTCCGTGCTCTTGGCATCCTCAAGCAGGATTTCGGGCAGGTAGTGGACGCGGGCGGTGATGTAGGGTTCGTAGCTCAGCACGGCGTCGAGCGACAGACGCTTGAACGCTTGCAGGATGGCCGTGATGGTGCCGTCCGGCATCTCCAGGGTCTTGAGCACCTTGCAGACCGAGCCGTAGCGGCACAGATCCTCTTCCTGCGGCTCCTCGACCATTACGTCGTTCTGCGGGACGGCTCCGATGAAGAAACCTTCCTTCTCGGCGTCCTGGATCAGCCGCACGGACTTCTCCCGCCCGATCGTGATCGGGAAGACCGCGCCCGGGAAGAGCACGGCGTTCCGCAAGGCCAGCACGGGCAGGATTTCCGGGAGCTCGGACTCGTCAATTTTCAGCAGGCCTTCTCCCTGCATAACGGGAATGATGCTGACTTCGGCGCCAGCGGGGAGGGTGAATTCTTTATTTTGTTTCATAATATTGCCAAATTGTCAGTGAAGTGGACACAATAATCCGATATGGGATATTGTCAATCTCCGTGCCACTGCCAAAAACTGCAAATATCATTTTGAATAATAAAAAAATAAGTCTATTTTTGCACTCCAAATCCGTTGACTGTTAATTATTAAATCATATAACAATGACTAAAGCAGAAATCGTGAACGAAGTGGCCAAGGCCACCGGTATTGAGAAAGTGGCCGTCCAGACTGTCGTCGAGGCTACTATGGAAAGCATCAAAGCTTCTTTGATCAAGGGCAACCCCGTGTATCTGCGTGGTTTCGGCAGCTTCATCATCAAGCATCGCGCCCAGAAGGCCGCCCGCAACATCACCCGTCAGACCACGATGACCATCCCGGCCCACGACATCCCGGCCTTCAAACCTTCGAAGTCTTTCGTTGCTGCCGTCAAGACCAAGTAAATTCTTTTTTATATGCCTAACGGAAAGAAGCATAAGAGACATAAGATGTCCACGCATAAGCGCAAGAAGCGCTTGCGTATGAACAGACACAAGAAGAAGTAGTCGAGAAAAGCCTGACGGGAGATCCGGCGGGCTTTTTCTTCTTTATTGATGACAATGGAAACCGCGAAAACTGAAAAAGACCTGGTGGTCGACGTATCGTCCGCCGAGGTCCGGATCGCTCTGCTGGAGAATCACCGTCTGGTCGAGCTGAACCGGGAATCGAACCAGGGTCAGAGCTTCACGGTCGGAGACGTCTTTCTTGGCAAGGTCAAGAAAATCCTCCCGGCCCTGAATGCCGCTTTCGTGGATATCGGTGACAGCAAGGACGCATTTGTCCATTACCTGGACCTGGGCCTGTACTTCAAGGCGTTCGACACGTTCGTGCGCGAGAGCAATCCCAACCGGGATCTCGGCAAGCTCTACTCCGGGATGAAACTCGGCCCGGCCCTCGCGAAGGAAGGCCGGATCGAAGACCACCTCAAGGTCGGACAGATGATCATTGCGCAGATTACCAAGGAACCGATTTCCACGAAGGGATCCCGGTTGACTGCGGAGATTTCATTGGCAGGACGCAACATTGTACTGCTCCCCTTCGCCGAGAAGGTGAGCGTTTCCCAGAAAATCTCCTCCAAAGAGGAGAAAAAGAGACTTGAAACCCTCGTCCGGAGCATCCTCCCCAAGAACTACGGCGCCATCATCCGGACCGCCGCGGAAGGCAAGACAGCCGCTGTCTTGGTGGCTGAAGTCCGCCTGCTCATCGAGAAATGGGAGAGCTCCTGGAAGAAGGTGGCAGCATCCAAGGGGGTGAAACTCCTCTTCACCGAGTACTCCAAGACCACGACCGTCTTGCGCGATCTGCTCAACGATTCGTTCTCGAACATCCACGTCAACGACAAGAAGGTGTTCGAAGAGACGCGCAGGTACATCTCCCTGATCTCTCCCGAGCAGGAGAAGATCGTCAGGCTCTACGAGGGCCGCGAGCCGATCTTCGACCATTTCGAAGTGACCCGCCAGATCAAGAGCTCGTTCGGCAAGGTGGTACCGATGAAGCAGGGTGCGTATCTCGTGATCGAGACCACCGAGGCGCTCAACGTGATTGACGTCAACAGCGGCATCCGGGCCAAGACGACGGACCAGGAGGAGAATACCTTCGAGGTCAACAAGCTGGCCGCCGATGAAATTGCCCGCCAGCTCCGTCTGCGCGATATGGGCGGCATCGTCATCGTCGACTTCATCGATATGGCGAAGGCCGAACACCGCAACGACCTCTTCAAGTACATGCGGGAGCTGATGGTGTCCGACCGGGCCAAGCACAACGTGCTGCCCCTGACCAAATTCGGCCTGATGCAGATTACCCGCCAGCGGATCCGTCCGGTGACCGAGATCAACACGACCGAACAATGCCCCCTCTGCCACGGTACCGGCAGGATTACCTCCACCGTGGTCATCGACGAGGAGATCGAGCGCAAGATCGCCGATCTCGCCGAGAAGGGGCAAAAGACAATGACTGTCCGGGTAAGCCCGATTCTGGGAGCCTACCTGACACGCGGATGGAATTCGTACCTCCGCAAATGGAAACGCAAGTACAAAGGTTGCAAACTCAATCTGGTCGAAGAGACCGAACACAGCATCCTGCAGTATGAAATCGTGGATGAAAATGGAAAGGCGCTCGCTTAGGGCGCCTTTCTTTTTTTATTGCGCGGAAATCCGTATCTTTACCCAAACATAACACGAAACCAATGAACCGACTGTTTTCCATCCTTTGCGGTGCGGCCCTCTTGCTGGCCGCCTGCACCCCCAAAGACCCGTCGAACACGCCTGCTGACGCCTTCCCGCCTACGCCGCATCTCGAGAAGCGCGGCAATGTGACCCAGCTGATCGTGCAGGGAGAGCCGTTCCTGGCGATCGGCAGTGAACTGCGTAATTCCTCCGCTTCCAGCCCGGCTTATATGGAGCCCCTGTGGGCCAATCTCAAGGAGGCGGGGATGAATACCGTCCTGGCCGTCGTGACCTGGGAGCAGGTGGAGCCGGTCGAGGGCGAGTTCGATTTCACCGTCGTGGACGAGCTGATCAAGGCGGCCCGGGAGCATGAGCTCAAGTTGGCCCTGCTCTGGTTCGGCAGCTGGAAAAACGGCATGAGTTCCTACCACCCTGTCTGGGTCAAGACGAACGATGGGAAATACCCCCTCGCGATGACGAAGGATGGCCATAAGCTCCCCATCCTGAGCACACTGGGCGCCGAGACGGCCGCGGCCGACGCCAGGGCCTACGCCGCGCTGATGCGCCACCTGTCCCAGGTGGACCGCATCGAGCAGACCGTCGTGATGATGCAGCTGGAGAACGAGGTCGGCCTGCACGGCTGGACGCGCGACTACAGCCCTGCCGCCAACGCTGCCTTCGCGGGCCCCGTCCCGGCGGAACTGACGGCCTGGCTGCAGGCCCATCGGGACAGCCTGCTGCCGGAGACGCTCGAAGCCTGGAAGAAGGGCGGATTCCGCACCTCCGGCACCTGGGAGGAGGTGTTCGGCAAGGGCGACCGCACCGACGAGATCTTCATGGCGTGGAACTATGCTTCCTATATGAACCAGATCGCTGCTGCCGGCAAAGCCGAATATGACATCCCGGTCTTCGTCAACGCCTGGATCGTCCAGCCCGAAGACACGCGCCCCGGCAACTATCCTTCCGGCGGCCCGCAGGCGCAGAACCACGACATCTACCGCGCAGCCGCTCCGGCTATCGACATCCTCAGCCCGGACATCTATCTGACGGATTTCCCGGGGATCCTCCGGATGTACGCCCGCAGCGGCAACCCGGTCTTCATCCCCGAGTCCTTCGCGGGGCAGGGGGGTGCCGCCAACGCCGCTTTTGCCATCGGTGAGATGGGCGCGATCGGCTACAGCCCGTTCGGCCTGGAGAGCGGTGCGGTGACGCCGATGAACCAGACCTTCGCGCAGTTCTGCCACAAGGCGTGCGCGTTCTCCAAGGAGATCCTCGCCGCCCAGGCGGAAGGCCGCATCCATGGCACCTGGGTGAAGGCCCTGAACCCGACCTGCGTCAAGGACGAGGTCGTGATGGGGGACTATCGGATCCAGTTCGAGCTGGTCTCCAGCGGCCGCCGCAACGGAGGCGCCCCGCAGCGCACCGGCGGCACCTACGCGCCGGACGCCCAGGGCTACGCCATCGTGATCCAGGACGATGCGGATCATTTCACCTTCCTGGGGTCCAACATCCGCGTGGTCTTCCAGCCGCGCGAGGGGACCAGGACCGTCGGTCTGGCGAAGGTGACCACCGGCGATTATACCGCCGACGGGAAATGGGTGGAGGGACGCTGGCTCAACGGCGACGAGATCCAGTTACGTTACGACATCCTCCCCGCCATCGAGGAGAACTACTCCGGCCAGGGGCTCGACTTTGGCCGCCCGTCCCCGGAATTCATCAAAGTCCAACTATATCAGTATTAGTATTATCCAAACGTCCTTTTAGGCGTCCGCTGGAGGCAGACGTAAAATGAACGATTTATATGAAAAGATTGTTAGTTTCTTTATTGATTATACTTCCGGTAGCGGGTTGGGGACAGCGGCCGGCAGGGCCGCCCCAGCAGCAGCCGAAACTGGACCTGACGGTACAGGTGACGGAGCCGGGGTTCAAGGTGTTCCAGTTCCCCAAGAACCAGATCCCCCGGATCGACGGCGATTTCTCCGACTGGGACATCGTCCCGGAGAGCTATGTCGTGCCGATGGAGGAGATGTGGGACGACAGCGGGAAGCACCAGGGGATTGACAAATCCACCCTCGACATCAAGGTCAAGGTCGGCTGGGTGGAGGGCCTGAACCGCCTGTACTTCTATTATGAAGCCTACGACGACTACTGGGACTTCAACCAGCTGGCGCTGCGCAACGACACCTTCGAGATTGTCGTGGACGCCGACCTCTCCGGCGGCCCCCACACGGATGAATTCCGCCTCAACAGCGAGGTGCTCAGCCGTTTCGACGCCTTCTTCGCCCTGCAGAACGTCCACGCCCAGAACTACCACATCATGACGCCGCCCACCCCGGGCAAGGCCTGGACGATGGTCTGGGGCGTGCAGCAGTGGCTCAAGGAGCTGCCCTACGCCAACTATGCCTACAGCTACGACTTCCAGCATGGCGAGAAGGGGACGCTCAAGTTCGAGTTCTATATCACCCCCTTCGACTACGCCAGCCCCGACGGCCCGGACCGCTCGGTGGAGAGCCGCCTCTACCCGGGCAAGAAGATCGGCCTGTGCTGGGCGGTGATCGACTACGACGGCGGTTTCGGGAACAACGGCTTCTGGAACCTCTCCAAGCACCACCGGATGTTCGGCAATGCCTCCATGGAGCGGCTCTTCACCCTGGAGCCCCTGGAGGCGCAGTTCCGCCGCCCGGTCGAGGCTGCGTGGAGCCACTACGTCGTGCCTGACACCCGCCGGGTGGTGTTCCAGGACAAGAGCTACGGCAACATCACCTCCTGGCGCTGGGACTTCGGCGACGGCACTTCCTCCACCGAGCAGAACCCGGTCCACGAATACGCCCTCGACGGAACCCATTACGTGGTCACGCTCTATGTCTCCGGGCCGGAAGGGGAGGACCGCTGCTGCAAGATCTGGGACGTGTGCGTCCACGATCCGGCCAACCCGGCGGGCAATTATGATTGATTCCATAACACTTTAAACAATAACCGATATGAAAAAGAAATTCAGATGTCTTGTTTGTGGCTATGTTTATGAAGGGGAGAACCCTCCCGCTGAGTGCCCTCAGTGCCACGCGAAGGGCGATAGGTTTGCCGAAGTCAAGGCCGAAGGTCTCCAGTGGGCCTGCGAGCACCACCTGGGCGACGGTGTCGTCGAGGATGCCGAGATTATGCAGGGGCTGCACGACCATTTCAACGGCGAGTGCTCCGAGGTGGGCATGTACCTCGCGATGAGCCGTCAGGCCGAGCGGGAAGGCTATCCTGAGGTGGCCGACGCGTTCAAGCGTTATGCTTTCGAGGAGGCGGAGCACGCCGCCAAGTTCGCTGAACTGCTGGGCGAAGTGGTCTGGGATACCAAGACCAACCTCCAGAAGCGTGCGGAAGCGGAGTGCGGTGCCTGCGAGGGCAAGCTCGCCATCGCCAAGCGTGCCAAGCAGCTGGGCTACGACGCCATCCACGACACGGTCCACGAAATGGCCAAGGATGAGGCTCGCCACGGGGCCGGCTTCCAGGGTCTGCTGAATCGCTATTTCAAGAAATAAACCGGTGCGATGAGCATTTGGATTCTGGTCATCGCTGTGATGGTGGCTTCGTTCATCATCCAGCGGGTGCTGACCAGCCGCTTCGAGAAATACTCCCAGGTACCCTCCCCGCGAGGGTTGACCGGGGCGGACATCTCGCGGCTGATGCTGGCCCAGCACGGCATTACCGACGTGACGGTCCAGTCGGTGGAAGGCAAACTGACCGACCACTACAACCCCCAGGACAAGACGGTCAACCTGAGTGAACCGGTCTACGGCTCCGCGTCCATCGCGGCCTGCGCCGTGGCGGCCCATGAGACGGGCCACGCCATCCAGCACGCCAAGGGGTATGCGCCGCTCAAGCTGCGATCCGTGCTGGTGCCCGTCGTCACTTTCGCGAACAATACGGTCCAGTGGGTGCTGCTGGCGGGGGTGCTGCTGATCAACTTCTTTCCGACGCTGCTCTGGGTGGGGATCGGCCTGTTCGCCCTGACCACCTTCTTCAGCTTCGTGACCCTGCCGGTCGAGATCAATGCGAGCCAGCGGGCAATCGCCTGGATGGACAGTGCGGGGATCGTGGACGCGTCGACCAAGCCGATGGCGGTGGACGCCCTGAAGTGGGCCGCCTACACCTACGTCATCGCCGCCCTGGGCTCCCTCGCCACGCTCTTCTACTATATCTCGCTAGCGAATCGCCGTTGATGGATAGCGTTCGAATAGACAAATACCTGTGGGCGATCCGTGTGTTCAAGACCCGGAGCGAGGCCACGGATGCCTGCAACGGCAACAAGGTGAAGCTGGCGGGCGTCAACGCCAAGCCTTCGAAGGCCGTCAAGGCCGGCGATGTGCTGGAGGTCCGTAAAGGCTCCGCGCTCTTCAGCTACAAGGTGCTGAAAGTCACGGAGAACCGTATGGGGGCGGCGTTGGTTCCCGACTTTGCCGAGGACCTGACGCCGGAGGTGGAGCGGGCCAAGCTCCACGCCCCCCGGGAGACCATCGTCCTGCAGCGCGACCGCGGGACGGGCCGTCCGACCAAGCGGGACCGCCGCCAGTTGGAAGACCTGATGGATGCGATGGATTTTGAGTGAAAAATCCTATCTTTGCACGTTCTAAAAAACTGAAACCATATGTGTGGAATCGTGGGATATGTCGGAGGGCGCCAGGCCTATCCGATTCTGATCAAAGGGCTGACCCGGCTCGAGTACAGAGGTTATGACAGTGCCGGTGTAGCGTTGATCAACGACAATTCGGAACTTGTCATCTACAAGACCAAGGGCAAGGTCAAGGACCTGGAGCGCGTGGCAGTAAGCAAGGATGTCAGCGGTACCATCGGCATCGCCCACACCCGCTGGGCTACGCACGGGGAGCCGAGCGATGTCAACTCCCACCCCCACTATTCCGAGAACCACCGTCTCGCCCTGATCCACAACGGCATCATCGAGAATTACCAGTCGCTCAAGACGGAGCTCACCCGCAAGGGCTACCACTTCCAGAGCCAGACCGACACGGAGGTCGTCATCCAGCTGATCCAGTACATGATGGACTCCCGCCAGGCCAGCTTCGACGAGGCGGTACCGATGGCCCTCAACCACGTCGTGGGCGCCTATGCGCTCGTGATCATGGACAAGACCCAGCCCGATAAGCTCATCGCGGCCCGCAAGGGCAGCCCGCTCATCATCGGCGTGGGGGAAAATGAGTATTTCGTCGGTTCCGACGCCTCCCCGATCATCGAATACACGAACAAGGTGGTCTACCTCGGCGAAGAGCAGATCGCCTACATCCAGCGCGGGCAGGAGCTGCGCATCACCGACCTCAGCAGCGTCGAGCAGACGCCGCAGGTACGGGAGCTGGAGATGAGCCTGAGCGAGATCGAGAAGGGGGGCTTCCCGCATTTCATGTTGAAGGAGATCTTCGAACAGCCGCGCACGCTGCGTGCCTCGATGAAGGGCCGCCTGCATCCCGAGCTCGGGGAAGTGAAACTCTCCGGCGTCATCGACAACCGGGAGCGCCTGCTGGGTGCACAGCGCATCGTGATCTGCGCCTGCGGTACCTCCTGGCACGCCGGCCTGATCGGCAAATACATCATCGAAGAGCTCACGCGCAAGCCGGTGGAGGTGGAGTACGCCTCCGAGTTCCGCTACCGCCGTCCGGTGATCTTCCCGTCGGACGTGGTCATTGCCATTTCCCAGTCCGGTGAGACGGCCGACACCCTGGCCGCCGTGAACCTGGCCCGTGAGGCGGGCGCCTTCCTTTTCGGCATCTGCAACGTGGTCGGCTCCTCCATCGCCCGCGCCACGGACACCGGCTGCTACACCCACATCGGCCCGGAAATCGGTGTCGCGTCCACCAAGGCTTTCACCGCCCAGGTGACGACGCTCTTCCTCATCGCGATGAGCCTGGCGGAGCAGCTGGGTACCGTGTCCGACGAGCGGCGTGCCGAGCTCGTGAAAGAGCTGCAGGTCATCCCGGACAAGATCGCCAAGATCCTGGAGCACGACGCGCAGATCGCCGACCTGGCGAAGGTCTTCACCTACACGCGCAACTTCCTCTACCTGGGCCGGGGCTACAATTATCCCGTCGCGCTGGAGGGGGCGCTCAAGCTCAAGGAAATCTCCTACATCCACGCCGAGGGCTATCCGGCCGCCGAGATGAAGCACGGGCCCATCGCGCTCATCGACGAGGAGATGCCGGTGGTGGTCATCGCGCCGCGCCGCGGCAACTACGAGAAGATCCTGTCTAACATCCAGGAGGTCAAGGCCCGCAAGGGGCGCATCATCAGCGTCATCACCGAGGGCGACACCGATGTCAAGGCGCTGTCCGACTGGTATTTCGAGATTCCGGACACCGAGGAGTGCTTCGAGCCCATCCTCTCCATCGTCCCGCTCCAGCTGCTGGCCTACCACATCGCCATCGCCAAGGGCCGCGACGTCGATCAGCCGCGCAACCTGGCGAAGTCAGTTACTGTCGAATAGTATATCGTCGTCCTTTAGGCGGCGTCAGCAACGTTACCCCCCGGAGAGCAGAAAAACAGCTTTCGCTAAATGCTCTCCGGGGGGTAAGTCGCTGCCCGCCGCAGTTCGTCATTCGCCGACTTGCCCTGTCCGTCATTCGCCGACTTGCCCTGTCCGTCATTCGCCGACTTGATCGGCGAACCTCCTAGACCAAATAGAGGGCGTGGCGGACCTGGTCCGCGACGGCGTCGCCTTTGAGACCGCGGAGGAGCTCCAGAGCGAAGGCGACGGCGTGGCCGGCGGAGCGTCCGGTGACGATGCGCCCGCTGCGGACGGTAGGCCGGGGCGTGTAGACGGCGCCCTGCGCGATAAGCGCATCCTGAAATCCGTCGAAGCAGGTGAATGCTTTTCCTTGCAGGTCTTTCGGATTAAGCTGGCTCAGGACCAGCCCCGGCGCTGCGCAGATGGCGGCCACGCTGCCTCCGGCGGCATAGTGGTCCTGCATCAGGGAGATGAGCGGGGTGCAGGCGGCCAGGCTCCGGGAGCCGGGCATCCCGCCCGGGAAAATCATCAGGTCCCCGGCGGTCGTCCCTTTATGGTCAATATCCAGCTCCGGCAGGAAGGCTTCCGCTCCCACCGTAACGCCGTGGGAAGATTCGATGACGGGGTCGTCGGTGAGGGCGACCAGGGTGGTGGTGACTCCGCCCCGGCGGAGCACATCACAGGTGGCGAGGGCCTCGACATCCTCGAAACCGTCGGCCAGGAAAATGTAAACGCCTTTCATAACAGCGCAAAAATAAGTATTATTCCTATCATTTCGTCAAAAATAATTCCTATCTTTACCGAAACAATTCGAATTGCGCTTATGAAAAAAATCTTTCTCCTCTCCCTTGCAGCGGCGCTTGCATTCTCGCTGAATGCGCGTGCCCAGGTCTTTGACGGCCTCGCCCTCGGTGTCGGTGGCGGTTCGGATGGTCTCAGCTTCGAGATTGCAACTCCGCTCGGCGACCACTTCCAGCTCCGTGCCGGCTATGGTCTCTCGCTGGGTCTTATCAAGTCTAATTATTCGATCGGGGCGAGCTATGGCGGGAAAACGACCTACTGCCCGCTCTCTTTCCGTTTTGCTGAAAGCGACGGCCGCCTGCTCTTCAATATCTACCCCGGTCTGGGCAAATTCCACTTCACGGTAGGCGCTTATCTCGGCAGCGCCAACTTCATCAAAGGTACCCTTTCCAACCTGCCCGCCGATGCCTCGACCTCCGGTATCTCTTATGGCGGTAAGACCATCTTCCCGGTCAACAACGCGCTTGACATGTACGTCCGTACCGGCAACGGCAAATTCGCGGTCAAGCCCTATCTGGGCATTGGTTTCGGCCGCCCGGTCAGCGATGACAAGACCGTGACCTTCAGCGTGGATCTGGGTTGCATGTATCAGGGCAAGGCTTCCATTTGGCTCAGCGGCAAGGACAACGCGGAGATCGATGTGTCGAACGAAAAGGATTTTCAGGGTTCCGTGGGACAGTGGACGAAGTATCTTCAGTTCATGCCGGTCCTCAACTTCCACCTCTACGTGAATCTCTTCTAGGACGATTCTTCTTCCTCCTCCAGAACGGGCTCCGCATCAGGATTGATGTAGGAGTCCGTTTCTTTTGGCCGGACGCCGGACTCCAGCAGCAGGGTGTCGCGCTCGAGCGGCACCAGGTGGAACTCCGCGCACTCGGCCGGGACGAGCATCGTCTCGCCGCTGCGAAGCGGGAAGTCCAGGCGCTGGCCTCCCGGCAGGACCAGCTGAGCGGAAGCGGCACCCCGGACGCAGGTGTAGAGGAGGAACAGAGCCGTGGCGTCGTGCGAAATGGCCAGCGGATCGCGGAGCAGCAGTTTCTCCACATGCAGCTGCGGCAGGTCGGTAAGCACCGGCTCGGTCGGCGTGACCGACTCGAATCGCCGGTAGTTGATGAAATCCAGCGCGTCTACCAGGGTCAGCGCGGGATCGAATTCGTCCGGATGCAGCTCCTCCCCCCAGTCGCAGAGGCAAAAGTCCATCGGCGAGGATTCCGCAATCTCCAGGATGTCGAGGTCGCCGGCTGCGGCGTGGGGCGTTCCGGGCGGGATCAGCAGGCTCTGCCCGGCATGCGGGGCAATGACGCCCAGCAGTTCTTCCACGCTGCCGTCCAGGCATTTCCCGTAGAAGGAAGAAGCGTCGGTGTCGGCGCGGAAGCCGACCATCAGGCGGGCGTCCTTGCCGGCGCGCAGGACGTACCAGAGTTTCTCCTTCCCCAGGAAATCGTAGCGCTGCGCCGCAATCTCGTCGTCGGGATGGACCCGGAGCGGCATCCGGCCGCGGACTTGCAGCTGGCGCACGCAGAGGGGGAACTGGCGCCCGTAGAAGGCATAGGCGGCGTCTCCGACCACGCGGTCGAGGTAGGTGTCCATCACTTCGGCGATGCTGTTGCCGGCCAGCCAGCCTTCGCGCACCAGCGAATCCCGATAGCCGAGGTCCGCCAGCTGGAAAGTCTCGCTGCCCCAGGGATAGTCGTCCTGCAGCGCACAGAACTTGAGGGGATATAATTTCTTCTCTTCTTCCATAGGCGGCAAATTTAACAAAAAACCGTATATTTGTCCTCACGGTTAGTAAACTTCAGACGTATTATGAAACAGAACCTCCATCCGGGCACCCTTTGCGTCCAGGCCGGCTACGAGCCTGCCAACGGCGAATCCCGCCAGATGCCCATCATCCAGAGCACGACCTTCAAGTATACCACCAGCGACGAGATGGGGATGCTCTTCGACCTCGAAAAATCCGGCTATTTCTATACCCGCCTGCAGAACCCGACCAACGACCACGTCGCCGCCCGCATCGCGGCCCTGGAAGGCGGCGTGGCGGCGATGCTGACCTCTTCCGGCCAGGCGGCCAACTTCTTCGCCTGCTTCAACATCTGCACGGCGGGAGACCATATGATCACCACCTCCGCCATCTACGGCGGCACCTACAACCTCTTCGGCGTCACCTTTCCGAAGATGGGCATCGAGGTGACCTTCATCGACCAGAACGCCTCCGACGAAGAGATCGAAGCCGCTTTCCGGCCCAACACCAAGCTCCTCTTCGGTGAGTCGCTGACCAACCCGGGCGTACGCGTCCTCGACATCGAACGGCTCGCGCGCATCGCGCACAAACACGGCGTCCCCCTGATCGTGGACAATACCTTCCCCACGCCCGTCAACTGCCGGCCCTTCGAGTTCGGCGCCGACATCGTCACCCACTCCACAACGAAATACATGGACGGCCACGGCACCACCGTCGGCGGCGTCCTCGTGGACAGCGGCAACTTCGACTGGGAGGCCCACGCGGAGAAATTCCCCGGCCTGACCACCCCGGACGAGTCCTACCACGGTCTGACCTATACCAAGAAGTTCGGCAAACTGGCCTACATCACCAAGGCCACCAGCCAGCTGATGCGCGACCTGGGTTCCATCCAGGCACCCCAGAACGCCTTCTACCTCGGCCTCGGCCTGCAGACCCTGGCCGTGAGGATGGAGCACATCTGCCGCTCCGCCCGCCAGGTGGCGCAGTTCCTCCACGACCACCCGGCCGTGGACTGGATCCATTACCCGGACCTCGCGGACGATCCCGATCACGCACTGGCGCAGAAATACCTCCCGGAGGGCTCCTGCGGCGTGATGGCCCTGGCCCTCAAGGGCGACCGGGCGAAGGCTAAGCGCTTCATGGACCACCTGCAGCTCGTCACCATCGAGACCCACGTGGCCGACTGCTACAGCTGCATCCTCCATCCTGCCTCCCACACCCATCGCCAGCTCAGCGACGAGCAGTTGCGCGAAGCCGGCGTGGACCCGGGCCTGATGCGCCTCAGCATCGGTCTCGAAGACCCGCGCGACATCATCGCCGACCTCGAACAGGCGCTCGGTCAATAAGTCGCTCATGATGCTCCTGACGCTCCTGACCGTATTCCGAATGGTAGTGCTGCCTGTCCAGTTCTCGGATAGGCAGTTCACGCAGTCGCAGGAGCAGATGGAGGCGATGGTGGCGCAGGCGGAAGCCTATTTCAACCGCCAGTTCGGCGGTGCGACGACCTTCCAGTTCGACTTGGCGCCCATCACCACGCTTTCCCATACCCTCGAATGGTACGGTGCCAACGACGGCGCCCGCCGGGATGTCCGCGTGCCGGAGGCTGTGCGGGAGGCGGTGCAGGCCCAGCAGACGCAGATCAACTTCTCCCTCTACGACAACGACTCCGACGGCTCCCTGGACAATGTCTGCCTGCTTGCCGCCGGGCCGGCCGAGGCGGGGGGCGGGGACGAGAAGGCGCTGTGGCCGCAGATGGGCTGGCTCTCCGCCTCGAACGCCACCTTCCGCGTGGGCAGCAAGCTGGTGGACCGGTTCACCCTGTGTGCGGAAGGGCGCCTGGGGATCTTCTGCCACGAGACCGCCCATGTGCTCGGCCTTCCGGACCTTTACGACACGGACGGTGAGGCGGAAGACGGCTTCCGGCCCTTGCTGGGGGCGTCGCTGATGGACGAGAGCTGCCTGCAGGACCCTCCGCAGGATTTCGGGGCGCTGGAATTCGAGGTGCTTGGGCTGGGCAGCTGCGAGGCCCTGGCCGTCGGGCATTATGAATTGCAGGCGCTGCCCGAGGGGCGGCGCTACCTCAAGGCCGCGACGGCGAACGAAGGGGAATCCTTCCTGTTCGGGGTGCGCGGCGGAGGACTGCTGGTCTACCAGATCGACCGCTCCGACAACCCGGCCGGCCACAGCGAGCGCTACAAGGCCGACCTGACCGCCAAGGAACGTTGGGAGCAGGATGTCGTGAACGGAGATCCCGACCATCCCTGCGCCCGCTTGATCCCGGCGCTTCCGGATGCTGCGAAACTCTCCGATGCGACCTTCCCGCAGGCCGGAGTCACCGTTTTCGGTTCTGACTCGCCGTCGCCTTTCCGATCCTGGAAGGGTCGGTCCGTCGGTTTTGCCCTCACCGGAATCCGCTCCTTGCCGGACGGGGGCGTCGCGTTCGACGTGATCGAGCCGCTGGTGCTGACCGACCTGTCCGTTTACCAGGATGCCGCCATCGTCTGCTGGAAAGCTTCCGAGACGCTGAAAGGAGTCGTCGGCTATACGCTGTGCTGGAGCGACGGGGAGGAGAAATTCCGGCAGGAGCTCGGCCCGGACGCGGCCAGCTATACGATAGAGGGGCTTCACCCCCGGACTGGATACGGGCTGTCCCTGCAGGTCCAGACCGCCGGCGGCGAGTGTTTCTCGGTGGACAGCGACTTCGTCACGAAGGTCTACCGGGAAGGGAACTTCCCCTACATTTATCTCAATAACACCGTCCGCAACGTCGACGGTTCCTTCCCCGTGGGCAGCAAGCTCCCGCTGCGCGTTTTCAACGCGACCGACGTCCAGGAAGTGCGGTGGTCGCTGGATGGCAGACCGATCTGGCCCGGAGCGGATGGACGCTATACCCTGCAACACTCCGGCCGCCTGACCGCCACCGTCATTCATACGGACGGCACGACGGAGACCCTGCTCAAAGAAATTACGGTCCAATGAGTTGTTCCCGCCATATTTCCGTCCTGCTGCTATTGCTGCCGCTCCTGCTACTGGCTGCCTGCTCTGACCAGCGCATGCGCAACGCTTTCTGCGAGAGCGACGAGATCCACCTGATGGTGGGTGGCGACATCCCCTTCACCTACGACCCCAACACCTGCCAGCTGGCTTTCAGCCGGGAGCGGAAGGAGTTCCGGGCCCACACCGACAATATGTCGGATTTCTACGGCGTCACCCTGACCGAGATCCCCACGCGGATGGGGCAGCGGGTGCAGGGCGACTTGATCTGGACCACGGAGACGGAGGTGCTGACGCGAAAAAGACTCACCCTCGAAGTGGTTCGCATCGAGGGTGATCAAATCTGGCTTTGGAGCGATTCAGGCCGCATCGGCCTGGGGATACGCATCCTAGAATGACAGGGCGATCTGGATGAAGTCGTCCGCCTTGAGCGCGGCGCCGCCGATGAGGCCGCCGTCGATGTCAGGCTGGGCGAAGAGCTCCTTCGCGTTGGACGGCTTGCAGGAGCCGCCGTAGAGGATGGTGACGTCGTCCGCGACGGCCTTGCCGAACTTGTCGGCGAGGACTTTGCGGATGAAGGCGTGGATCTCTTCGGCCTGGTCCGGGGTCGCGGTCTCGCCGGTGCCGATGGCCCAGACGGGCTCGTAGGCGATGACGATCTTCTTCATGTCCTCGGCGGTGAAGTTGTAGAGGACGTTCTTGATCTGGGCGGCGCACACGTCGAAGTGCTTGCCGGCCTTGCGCTCTTCGAGCACCTCGCCGACGCAGAGGATGACGCCGAGTCCGGCCTCGAGGGCGAGCTTCACTTTCTCGACCAGCTTCTCGTCGGTCTCGCCGTAGTACTGGCGGCGCTCGGAGTGGCCCAGGATGGTCCACTGGCAGCCGACAGCCTTGAGCATGTCGACGGAGACTTCGCCGGTGTAGGCGCCCTTGACGTGGTCGGCGCAGTTCTGGGCGGAGAGTTCCACCTTGGTGCCCTCAAGCTGCTTGCCGCAAGCGCAGAGGTGGGTGAAAGGCGGGGCGATGATCAGGCCGACGCCAGCCGGCACTTCCGCGGCGCGGGCCGCCACGGCCTTCGCCAGTTCGATACCATCAGGTCTGGTCGTATTCATCTTCCAGTTGCCTGCAACGATTTTCTTTCTCATATTTGTTGATAAATTGATTTC
>Ga0310696_10004941_pt1 | contig 16231 bp, 9 predicted proteins | sample AusTroGonzalo_MG_4_FD_203885 | JGI IMG/M metagenome (GOLD analysis project Ga0310696, IMG submission 203885) | Bovine rumen microbial communities from tropical cattle in Woodstock, Queensland, Australia - Gonzalo_02 (v2) (version 2) | ecosystem: Host-associated > Mammals > Digestive system >...
GCTGGGGAAGTGTTTTTGATTCCAAGGTGTTGGTGTTTACTGCTGCCAGGTCAACACCGCCACACGTTACAAACTCATCCTTGAATGCTGCGCGGCCAGCTATCTGGTATTGGTCGTTGCAAAGGGCATTGGTAAGGCGGTTTAGCTCCTTTTGGTTTAGGTTTTGCCAGCGGTTTTGTGCGCGTTCGCCCAGTGTTTTGCCAACGAGGTAGTCCCATAGGCGGCTGGGTAGTCCGAAAGGCCTGATGGTAGCTATCTGCTTTTGCGGGTGGCGGCTGATGATGTCGCGTAGCTCCTGCTGTATCTCGGGCTCCTTGAGCGAGGTCCAGTTTACTGCCAAAGGCATCTGGTAGTTGTGATCGTACAAGTCGCGTGCCGCATAGCTCGATAGCTTCAGGATGGCTGGTCCGCTCATGCCCCAATGGGTAATCAGCAATGGTCCCGTAGCACGGTGTTTCGTGCCGGGAATCGATGTGGTGGCATCTTCAACCACTGTGCCCATCAACCCATGTAACGCTTCGTCGTTAATGCTAAACGTAAACAGCGATGGCACTGCAGCTACGGTTGGAACGCCTGCCATAGCTGCTGTACCGCCACCTGTGGTAATTACTTTATAATTGTAATCCTTAAGTTGTTCTAACGATTCTATCTTACATTGCGTTTTTATGGCTATGCCTTTCCGCTTGGCTTCGGCCAGAAACAGATTGATGATGGTGTGCGAATCCTGCGAGGCGGGGAACACGCAGTTATCGTCTTGTGTGGTAAGTTTTACCCCGTGGGCCTCAAACCACGCGTAGGCGTCGCGGTAGTTGAATGTCTTGAATAGGCGTTTTAGCAGTCGGTGCCCGCGAGGGTACACTTGTTGCAAATCTGTTACCGCCTCGAACGAGTTGGTACAGTTGCATCGGCCACCACCCGACACCTCGACCTTTGCCAATACCTTCTTCGACTTCTCGAAAATGGTTATCTCCATCTCGGGGCACATCTCCTTCAGGTTTATCGCCAAGAAAAAGCCTGCCGCCCCACCGCCAACAATCGCTGTCTTCATACTCATCTTTCAATCAGTATTCTTGCGTCAACGGCTACAATACCATTCTCATCGGCCAGCAGCGGGTTAATATCCATTTCTTTTATTTCGGTGGCAAAACGCAGCAAGGTTGATAGGCGCACAATAATCTCGGCAAACTTCTGCTCGTTAATGCCCTTTTGTCCGCGTGTACCTTTTAGTATCTTGTAGCCTTTTAGCGAGTGTATCATAGAGTAGGCCTCGGCATAGCTCAGGGGGGCAAGTCCGCTCGACACGTCCTTTAGCACCTCTACAAAGATACCGCCCAGTCCACATAACGTTACGTGGCCGAATCGCGGCTCGTATTTAGCGCCAATAAACAGCTCGGTGCCCTTCATCATCTTCTGAACCATCACACCTGTTGCATCCTGAATCTTCATCATGCGGTCGAACTCAAGAGCCAGATGCTCAGGGGTGCGGATGTTCAGGGCCACACCTCCCACGTCGCTCTTGTGGATAGGACCAACTACCTTGGCCACCACAGGATAGCCTACGTTTTCGGCAAAGGCAATCAGCTCGTCTTTCTTGGTACTGACCATCTCGGGTACCAGGGGAATGCCTGCACACGACAGAATATCGCGTACCACCTGTGGCGATACATAACCATTATCTGTAACACTGCTGATGATCTTGTAGAGTCGGGGCAGGTCGATACCATAAAGCTGCACCTCGGGTGGTGCTGGCTTTGGGGTGCGCATAATCTGACTGAGCGCTGTGGCCAGCGTTACCTCGTCGCTGAAGTTAACATGGCCGCGCTTCAGGAACTCCTCAACCTCGGGACCTGCTGTGTGCAGACTGGGCAGGATGGGGAAGATAGGTTTTTTGCACTCCTTGATTTTCTTGTCGAGCACATCGTAGGCCTCGTACAGATGGGTGAGGCCAGGGGTGCCGTAGATTACGGCGATGGCATCGATATGATCAAACTTGTTTTCGCAATAATCAATCACGGTACCCAACTGCTCGGCGGTACCTGTGGCTAAGAAATCGATAGGGTTGGCTACTGATGAACCTGGGAAGAGCTGTGCTTTCAGTTCGTCGGCCTCAGGACCTTCGATCTTGGGCACGTTCAGTCCGCCTTTCGACAGGGCATCGGTCAGCATCACGCCAGGACCGCCTGCATGGGTTACAATCGCAAAGTTCTTACCCTTCAGTTCGGGCAATGTAAAAATGCAACCCACGGTGGTGAGCTCCTCGCGTGAGAAACAGCGCACGATACCGGCCTTACGGAACAGCGCCTCTACAGCCGAATCGCTCGAAGCAATGGCACCTGTATGCGATGAGGCAGCACGACTGCCACTCTCGCTCGAACCAGCCTTGATAGCTGCAATCCTACAACCCTTACGAATCAGGTTGCTGGCATGATACAACAGTTTATCGGGGTTGGAGATATTCTCGATATAAAGCAGTTTTACCTTCGAATCGGTCTCGGGGTTAAAGCGCTCGTCCATATATTGCAGCACATCTTCGATACCAATCTGTTTACCGTTACCAATGCTCCATACGCTGTTAAACTGCAAGCCCTTGATAACCGCACTCTCGAGAATGAACACAGCTGTTGCACCCGATCCCGACACAAAGTCGACACCCTGCGGATTCAGGTTGGGTATGGGCAGCGTAAACACGCTGTGGTGATTACGGTTCAGCAGACCAATGCAGTTGGGGCCAATCAGGGCCGCGCCGAATTTCTTGCACGTATCCAGTATGCGTTGCTCCAGTTCGGCACCCGCCTTGGTCTCCTCGCCAAATCCGGCTGAGATTATCACAAAGGCGCGCACCCCTTTCTCGGCGCACAGATAGTCCACGTAGTCGGGGCAGAACTTAGCTGCCACCACCAGCACAGCCAGGTCGGTGTTAGGTATGTCCTTCACATCGTGGTAGGCCTTTATTCCCTGAACTTCGTCCTCCTTTGGGTTTACGATGTGCAGCGGACCACCGAACCCACCATTCTTAATATTACGCACAATAGCGCCACCGGGCTTATGCACGTTGTTCGAGCCGCCGATAACGACGATGCTCTCCGGATTCAATAATTGTTGGTTAATCATGGGTACAAAGGTACTATGTTTTGTATGAATAACCAAATTTTATTTGGTTTTTTATTTTCTTCCCAGTCGTAGCACGGTGTTCAGGTCGTCAGTAACACTCTTGTTTTTGGGCTCCTTCAGCTGGTTGGTGTCGGTAAGCATACTCTCCATGATTGGTTTGAAAATCTCGTCGTAGTAAGCCCCCACAAACAACGTTAGTGCAGCTGTCTTCTCCTCGGGTGCGTTATACTCGGCCAGTCGCTTGCTAAACATGCCCACCAGCTGCTCTCTCACCTCGTCAACAAGTGCTACCGCCTTGGGGTTCTTGCCCTCGTTGCCCTCAAAGTGCATCATAAAGGTTTGGCACATCTTCTCGCTCATGCCTGCAGCAAACCACTCTCGGAACTCCTCAATGGTTGTGGGTATGATGTTTTCCGAAAGTTCAGCCTCGGTTAGCATGCTACGATGACCGTCGAGAGTTGGCCACAGCACGTCGGCGTTGTTCTTTACAATGCTTGGCAGGTGGTTCATGTATAGCTGGTAGCTCAGCTTCTGTACGTCGGCTACCGATGGTATCTGCTTAACGTATTCGGTGCTTACGTCCCACTTGGTGAAGTTGCTGTTTACCTTAATGTTACGCCAGGCGTTGGGGTAGGCCAATAGTGATCCCGTCTCGAGGTCTATCAAACTGTCGGCCTCGGTCTTGTACTGGGCAATGTCGTTCACGTGCGTGTGACCTGTCATTACCAGGTGTATACCGTGTTTCATCATCTTCTTGCCCACCTCTTCGTAGTTGTTCAGTATATATCTGGTTTGCAGGGTGCTATGCCCGTCGTAGTGCTCTACAAGGTTATGGTGCTGTAGCGCTACTACTTGCTTGCCCTTTTCGCGTGCCTTGTCGGCCTCGTCCAGTAGCCATGCCAACGAGGCGTCGGCAATGCTGCCAGTGGCCGTATCGATACAAAGCAGTACCAGTCCGTCGAATGGCTCGCAGACGTACGATAGCGAGGCCTCGTCTTTGGCATAAGCCATGTCGTATCCCATGTCCTTATACAACTCGGCAAACTGTTGGGGTGTGGTGGGTGTTGTGCCATGGTTTATGTCGTGGTTGCCTGGTATTACCGCCACCTTAATACCCTCGGTGCGTAGCTTGCTTAGCGTGCTCACCACCTGCTTATGACTTGCCAAATCGCCGCCCTCGGTCAGGTCGCCTGTTATCAGCACCAGGTCGGGCTTGGCCTTTAGTGCATTGCCCACCACCTGCTCCAGTATCTCTGCACTGTATTGCAGTAGTTTAGGCTCGTTAGTGCCATCGTCGGTATTTTCGGTATTCACCAGCTCGGGTGCCACCACATGTATGTCGCTCAGTACTATGATGGCTTTCCCGCCATTGGCCACGTCGTCTGTTGCTTCGCCGTTAATTGCGGCGTTGTCGGCGGTAAATATACACGATGTAGTAGTCATTCCACCCATTAGCACTACCAGTGCCATGCGTGTAAATTTGTGTATAAGTTCTTTATTCATTCTCATGTTTGTTTTTAGGGGTTAATAGTATGTGTGGGCAAAAATACGTATAAAATCCGAACTTTGCAAGTTTTTATTCGTTTTTTTTCGTATGGTATCATTTTGCACACTAAGAAACGTATTTTTTGAGGCAATAAAGTTACGTTTTTAGGCGTATCAAGCGTAACATGCGTAACGCGTAACATTTACTATTTCCGAATGCTTAATTGCAGTATTAATTTTATTATATTATATATATTATAATATATATAATATAATAATAAATTATAATATAATAATTATACCTCCATTAACTCACTCTGCGAACTTGCCATCAAAAAGTAAAAATACTCAATGTTACGCGTTACGCATGTTACGCGAGTTACGGGTAAATTGTTTGTGTTTTGTTTGGTTGTTTTGCTGTTGTAAATATTATGTTTAAATGCCTAAAAGATATAATAATTCATAATTTCCAAAGGAAATTGAAAATAAATAGTTACCTTTGCATAGTTTAAAGCAATTAGACAAGAACCGTATGAAGAAATATCTTATTTTAATTATAGTTTTGATGATGCCGGTGCTCCTATTCGGACAGGCCTATTCCGCACTGTGGAAGAAGGTAAAAGAGGCTGAAGAGAAAGACCTGCCGAAGACTCAGTACGAGGTGCTGCGAGAGATTGTAGCTAAGGCTGAGAAAGAAAAACAGTATGGACACTTGCTCAAGGCGCAGCTGATGGGGGCAAAGACGATGGCGGCTATCGCACCCGACTCGCTGAAACCCGAGGTGAACCGTTTGGTGGCACGCTACAACAATACGCACGACGAGGTGCTGCGCCTGGTGCTGCAAACGGTGCTATACCAGATAGCCGACGACCAGCGTAGCCTGAAACTCGACGTGACGAAGCCACAGCTCACACCCCAGGTGTGCCAGATGCTGGCTAAGACCAAGGAGCGTAGCTTCGAGCCGTTTGTGGTGATGGGCGAGGATGCAGCGGTGTTTGGTCACGACATGCTTAGCGTGATAGGCGGCGAGCTGGGTTGCTACCAGCAGCTACGCGACTACTATGCCACCGTGGGTAACCAGAAGACGGTGAGTTTGTTAGATGCGCATCTGGCTGTGGAGCGCTATCACCAGCTGCCCTACAGCACAACAGCTGTCGAACGCATAACCTATATCGATAACGCCATTGCTAAATGGGGTAAGTGGAAGATTACGAACGAGTTGCGTAACGAGAAGCAACAGCTAACGAACTCGCAGTTTAGCTTGAATTACGACCTCGCGGTGGTAAGACCTAACCAGCAGCAAACGGTAAAGCTGAAGGAACTGCGAAACCTCTCGTCGCTCACGATGACCATATATCCCGTGAAGCTGCAGGGTGATACCGAGCTGTCGGCAACAAACGAAAAAGATTTGCAGAAGATTTTGTCGCTTTTAGGCAAACCCGTGGTGAAAGAGACCAAGCAGTTTGGGCAGCGTATGCCTTACGAGCTGTTTGACGACTCGCTCACATTGAAGGGATTACCCGCAGGCATGTATATGGTAGAGATAACCACGGCGCCAACAACCGAGGTGGTGCGCACGCTATACCATGTAACAGATGTGTACACTATGGCCGAGGCGCAACCCAACGGCAAGATACGCTATGTGGTGGTGAACGCTACTACAGGACTGCCCATAGCCGGCGCACACTTGAAGATAAAGGAGCGCGTTAACTATCGCGAGGAGAAAACCTTTGAGGGTATGACCGATGCCAAGGGCGAGTATATGTTTGACACCAGAGGCTTGCAACGCTCACGTAGCGTGTTTGCCTATACCAATACCGACAAGGCGGGTGTGGTGCTAAGCGGTAACAGCCGCTACGAGTTTTACGAGGCTGAGGCTAACGTGAAGCGTACGGCGCTGTTTAGCGATCGCAGTATCTACCGCCCTGGCCAAACGGTGCATGCTTCGGCCTTGATTTACGAGGTGAAGCAGGGTATCGAGCAGTGTGTTTGTCCCAAGCAAACGGTGACCTTTGTGCTACGCGATGCCAACCATAAGGTGGTGGGCGAGAAGAAGGCCGATACCGATGCCTTCGGCGTGGCCGCTGTCGATTTTACGTTGCCAGCTACAGGATTGACAGGCGTGTTTACCATCGAGGCTAACAACAGCTTGATGCGATTCCATGTAGAGGAGTATAAGCGTCCCACATTCCACGTAGACTTTGCCGAGTATAAAGAGAGCTACAAGGCGGGCGACACCATTAGCGTTAAAGGTACAGCGCTGAGCTATGCCGGTGTGCCCGTGCAGGATGCCAAGGTAAGCTATAAGGTAACACGCCGCACGGCTTTGTGGTGGTGGCGCTACAACGGTGGTGATGAGGAAATATATACGGGCGAGGCTACGACCGATGCCGAGGGCCATTTTTACGCCAAAATGCCGCTGACGATACCTGCAACCGAACACACGATGTTCTACAACTTTGTGGTGACGGCCGATGTGACGGATGTGGCTGGCGAGACACATAACGCCCAACTCTCATTGCCTTTGGGAAATCGCGAAAACGCGTTAAGCATTGATATGGACGATAAGGTGCTGGTAGAAGATGACCCCGTGCTGACTATTTTGGTGCGCAATTCGGCTGGTATGGAATACGATGCCGACGTGCGTTATCGTATTGACCAAGGCGAGTGGCAAACGGCTGCGGCGAATTACGAGTTGGTTATTAAGAATTTTGAATTAGCATGTGGCGAGCATTCCATTGAGGCGTGCTACGAGGGCGAGACAGTGATGCGGAAATTCATCGTGTTCTCGCTGAACGACGAGCGCCCTGCGGCCAAGACCGACGACTGGTTCTACCAAAGCGCTACACAGTTTGCAAACGATGGCAAGCCTGTGACTATCCAGGTAGGCTCGTCGGCCGAGGATGTGCACATGGTATATAGCATTTTTGCTGGTAAGAAGCTGATAGAGCAGGCGACTGTTGAACGCTGCAACCAGCTGGTGAACCGCCAGTTTACCTATAAAGAGGAATACGGCAACGGACTCTTGCTAACCTTTGCGTGGGTAAAGAACGGTCGTTGCTATACCCATACCGCCCAGATACAGCGCCCATTACCCAACAAGAAGCTGGAATTGGAATGGGCCACCTTCCGCGACCGCTTAACACCCGGACAAAAGGAAGAGTGGACATTGATCGTAAAGGATGCTAACGGCAAGCCCGTGAACGCTAACCTCATGGCAACACTCTACGACCAGAGTCTGGACCAGATAGCTAAGCACCAGTGGAACTTTAACCCATACCTGTGGGTGCCCCTGCCACACGTGAACTGGCAGCATAGCGCGGTTCGTGGCTTTAGCCGTTATGGCGCGCACAACTGGAAGGCCCTGGATGTGAACGATATCGACTTTAGTCGCTTTAACCACGATGTTTATCCACACTACTATTATTACCAAACATTACGCGGCACAAGAGCCTTAGGTCGTGGTAATATGAAGAATGGCCTTATGCTGGAGGCGGCTGCTGCACCAATGACTGCCGATGAGGCTGCCGTAGAGACTGATGCCGAGGAACAGGCAGCAGGTGATGTCCAGGTAAGAGAAAATCTCAATGAGACTGCTTTCTTCTACCCCCAGCTTACTACCGACGAGAACGGCCGTGTGGCTATTAAGTTTACCCTGCCCGAGAGTTTGACCACTTGGCAGTTGTTTGGCTTTGCTCACACCCGCGAACTGAATTACGGACATATTAAAGCCGAGGCTGTGGCCCAGAAGGATGTGATGATACAACCCAACGTGCCTCGTTTTGTGCGTGAGGGCGACAAGGCAACCATCTCGGCCCGTATAACAAATACCAGCGAGAAGAACGTTGAGGGTAAGGTAACACTCCAACTGCTGGATGCCGAGACCAACGCTATCGTCTGCGAGCAGCGCCAGCCAGTAAGTGTAAACGCCGGCCAAACCAAGCCCGTGTCGTTTACACTATCACCTATCACCCCGCTCGGCTCTGCCGCTTTGCAAAGCAAAGAACGCTCATCAGCCCTGCTCATCTGCAAAATGAGCGTAACAGGCAACGGCTTTAGCGATGGCGAACAGCACTATCTGCCCGTACTGCCAGCTACCGAGCGTGTAACGGTGGCATTGCCTATTACCCAGCATGAGTCAGGCACCGAGACTATTGACCTGACCAAGCTGGTTCCTGCCGATGCAAAGAACACGAAACTGACGTTAGAGTACACCAACAACCCTGTATGGCTGATGGTTCAGGCATTGCCTTCGGTAGGCTCACCCAATGAGGATAACGCCATTTCGCTGGCGGCAGCATTCTACGCCAACAGCATAGGCAAACACATTGTTGCCCAGAACCCACAAATCAAGTCGGTATTTGCCCAATGGGTAAACTCACCTGCAAACGCTCTCACCTCCTCACTTTCTAAAAACGACGATTTGAAGAATCTCGTTCTCTCAGAGACGCCTTGGGTGTTGGATGCCGACAATGAGACGGAGCAGAAACACCGCCTGGCCGACTTCTTTGACGAGAACCTGATGAACAACCGCTTGGATAAGTGCATAGAGAAACTGCAGAAGCTGCAGCTGAGCGATGGCTCTTGGACATGGTATCCAGGTATGCCGGGCTCGCTGTATATGACCGTGGCCGTGAGCGAGATGTTGGTTCGTTTGAATACCCTTACCGCAACCCAGAAGCGCACCAGCACCATGCTGGACAAGGCCTTTGGCTACATGGGCAAGGAGATGGTGGAACTGGTGAAGGAACTGAAGAAGGTCGAGAAGAAGAACGGAGCCGTAGGCTTCCCAAGCTATAAGGCTTTGCAGTGGCTGTATCTGGCAACACTCGATGGCAGGAAGTTACCTGCCGACGTACAGACTGCCAATAGCTATCTGATAGAACTGCTGAAGAAGGATATTAAGAACCAAAGCATTTACGACAAGGCTCTATCGGCTGTTATCTTTGCCAAGGTTGATGCCCAGCGCGCAAAGGAGTATGCCCAGTCGCTGAAGGAGTACACCGTATATCGCGAGGATATGGGACGCTATTACGACACACCACGTGCGGGTTACTCATGGTTTGACTATAAGATACCTACCCAGAGCATTGCCATTGAGGCATTGCAGATGTTGACGCCTAACGACGCACAGACCATTGACGAGATGCAGCGTTGGCTGTTGCAGCAGAAACGTACCCAGGCATGGGACACACCTATTAACAGTGTGAATGCCGTGTATGCTTTCTTGAAGGGGCAGGCTTATGGCTTGGCACAGAACCAGCCAATGGCTACCGTGAAACTCGACAAAAAGGCTGTGGAGTTGCCAAAGGCTACAGCTGCCATAGGTTACGTGAAGACCGAGTTGCCAAAGGGTAAGCGTCTTACCATTAGCAAGACCAGCGATGGTACTTCGTGGGGTGCTGTGTACGCCCAGTATTTCCAATCTGCCAAGAATATTACCGATACTGGCAGTGGCCTCACCATCAAACGAGAGCTTCTTGGCGATAATCTGAAGGTAGGCGATCGCGTAAAGATTCGTATAACGATAACCGCCGATCGCGATTACGACTTCGTACAGGTTGTTGATAAGCGTGCGGCTTGCATGGAGCCAGTGAAGCAGCTGAGCGGCTATCATGCGGGTGCCTATATCACCCCACGCGATAATACAACGTGTTACTTCTACAGCATGCTATCGAAGGGTACACACGTGATAGAGACCGAGTATTACATGGATCGTGCAGGAACCTACGAAACGGGTACTGCTACGGTAGAGTGTGCGTATAGTCCGGAGTTCCGCGCAACAACAAAGTCGGAGACATTGAAAATTGATAATTAAGACATATGAAGAAAAAATTTTTGTTTATAGTACTCACAGTACTCACCTTTTCACCTTCTCACCTTCTCACCATCAACGCGCAGCGTTTGACGGTTAAAACCACCACCATCGATGTGGGGGCTACAGGCTACGAACAGCCTGTAACGGCCACCTTCGAGATGCGTAATAAAGGCTTGCGACGACTGGTGATACAGAGTGTAAAACCTGATTGCGGTTGTACGCAGATAGAGTACCCCAAAGAGGTGGGTATTGGCGAGCGATTTACCATTAAGATGACCTACGACGCACGCCAGTTGGGACATTTCCAGAAAATGTGTCTGGTAAAGAGTAATGGCACCAAAAAGCCGTTCTACCTTACAATGAAAGGTGTGGTGTCGACAGATATGAAGGATTACTCGGGCGAATATCCTATTGCGATGGACGATTTGCTGCTGGATAAGTCGGTACTGGAGTTCGACGATGTGAACAAAGGCGATGTGCCCGTGGCCGAGATACATATATTAAATAATAGCAAGAAGGCTATGCGTCCTAACCTGATGCATCTGCCACCGTATCTGCAGGCTATTACCAGTCCCGACCATCTTTTGCCAGGACGTTCGGCTACCATTACCGTGAAGTTGCTTTCCGAGAAGCTACGCGACTATGGTTTGACCAAGACCACGCTCTACATGGCGCACAACCCAGGCGACAAGGTGAAGCAGGAGTACGCTATCGATGTGGCTACGGTATTGCTGCCCGATATGAAGCAGTTTGAAAAGGAAAACAAGGAACTGGCACCAAAGTTGCAGATGTCGACTACCGATGTTGACTTTACCGACTTTGGCGGCAAGGCCAAGAAATCTACTACCGTTACGTTGCAAAACAACGGAAAGTCGAACCTGAAGATTACCTCGCTCCAGCTGTTTACAGCGGGTTTGAAGGTAACCCTCTCGAAGAGCGTGATAGCACCAGGACAAACGGCTAACCTGAAGATTACGGGTACAGCCGAGGAGTTGCTGAAGTTGCGTACACGTCCTCGTATCTTGATGATTACCAACGATCCCGACCACGCCAAAGTGGTGGTAAATATCAAGTTGAAATAATTATCAATTGTAAATTGTCAATTAAAAATATGGAACATCCGGAAAACAGCTCAGAATATGCAGGCCTGCAGGTGAATAGTGGGGTAGAGCAACCCGCCATCGTGAACCCCTATCTGAAGCGAGGCCGCTTTCGTCGTCGCGAACTCTCGGTAGCCGAAATGGTTGAGGGTATTGTGAAGGGCGATGTAACCATCCTCTCGCAAGCGGTAACGCTGATAGAGAGTGTGAATCCCGACCATCAGGCTAAGGCTCAGGAGGTTATCAATAAGTGTCTGCCCTATAGTGGCAACTCTATCCGCATAGGTATCAGCGGTGTGCCAGGAGCAGGAAAAAGTACCTCGATTGATGAGTTTGGTATGCACGTGCTCAAGGAGAAGGGCGGTAAGCTGGCCGTGCTGGCTATCGACCCCAGTAGCGAGCGCACCAAGGGCTCTATCCTTGGCGATAAAACCCGTATGGAGAAGCTGGCTCAGCATCCGTCGTCGTTTATTCGCCCTAGCCCATCGGCAGGTTCGTTGGGTGGCGTGGCGCGCAAAACCCGTGAGACCATTATATTGTGCGAGGCCGCTGGTTTCGACAAGATTTTTGTTGAGACCGTGGGCGTAGGACAAAGCGAGACGGCTTGCCACTCGATGGTAGATTTCTTCCTTCTGATTCAGGTGGCTGGTACGGGTGATGAGCTGCAGGGCATAAAGCGCGGTATTATGGAGATTAGCGACGGCATTGTGATAAACAAGTGCGATGGCGATAACGTTGACCGTTGCCAGATGGCCGCTACCAACTTCCGTAACGCGCTCCACTTTTTTCCCATGCCCGATAGCGGATGGACGCCCAAGGTGCTATGCTACAGCGGATTCTACGGTACGGGCGTAAAAGAGATATTCGACATGATATACGAGTACGTGGACTTTGTGAAGGCTAACGGCTATTTTGCCTATCGTCGTAACGAGCAAAGCAAATACTGGATGTACGAGAGTATTAACGAGCATCTGCGCTTGAACTTCTACAACAATCCGCAAATCATGGCCCAGCTGTCAGCCGCCGAGACCTCGGTGCTTGCTGGTCAGAAAACCAGCTTTGTAGCTGCACAGGATTTGTTGGACCTTTACTTTGCGGAGCTTAAAAAATAAAGATTATGATTCAAATAGAAATAGACAACGGCAGTGGATTCTGCTTTGGAGTAACCACCGCCATTAAGAAAGCCGAAGAGGAGCTGGCCAAAGGCACCAAGCTCTATTGCTTGGGCGATATTGTGCATAATGGTCGTGAGTGCGACCGCTTGCGCGAAATGGGGCTTATTACCATTAATCACGAACAAATGCAACAGCTGCACAATGCCAAAGTACTGTTGCGTGCGCATGGTGAGCCACCTGAGACCTACGAGCTGGCACGCAGAAATAACATAGAGATTATTGATGCTACCTGTCCTGTGGTGTTGAAACTGCAGAAGCGCATAAAAGAGCAGTATGACGACAACGATACGGCTCAGATTGTGATTTTTGGTAAGAAAGGTCATGCCGAGGTGCTTGGCTTGGTGGGGCAGACACAGGGTAACGCTATTGTGATTGAGAGTAGCGAGGAGGTGACCAAACTCGATTTCTCGCGCGACATATACCTGTACTCGCAGACTACCAAGTCGCTCGATGAGTTTAATCGTATAATCGAGTATATCCAGGCGCATATCTCGCCCGAGGCAACGTTTAAGAGTTTCGACACCATCTGTCGTTCGGTAGCCAACCGCATGCCCAACATCTCGCAGTTTGCCTCGAAGCACGATATGGTGCTGTTTGTGTGCGGACGTAAGAGCTCGAACGGACGCGTGCTTTACAACGAGTGCTTGCGTGTGAATCCCAATACTCACCTGGTTGAGGCCCCGCAGGAGATTGACCCTGCTTGGCTTGAAGGTATTAAGAGCGTGGGTATTTGTGGTGCCACCAGCACACCCCGTTGGTTGATGGAACAGTGTCGAGACGCTATACAGGAGATGCAGAAATGATACAGGTTCGTGTGAGTGACGAAATAGTCCAGGTGTGCCCCACGTTTGTGGGGGCATGCGTTGAGGCGAGGGTGGTGAACAGCCCTTATAACGATAGGCTTTGGAATGCTATCCACGAGGTAGAGACACGTTTGCGACAGGAGCTTACCACCGAGAGTGTGAAGACGTTGCCTTCTATCGCAGCTACGCGTACGGTATATAAGCTATGTGGTAAGGATCCTTCGCGCTATCGTCCTGCCTCCGAGCAGCTGATTCGTCGCATGCTTCAGGGCAAGGAGCTGTACCAGATTGACACGCTGGTTGATTTGGTGAATTTGGCCTCGATAGCCTATGGCTACAGCATTGGTGGATTTGATGCCGATAAGTTTGTGGGCCCCGAACTGGTGCTGGGTGTTGGGCGCGAAGGCGAACCGTATGAGGGTATTGGTCGAGGACCGCTGAACATAGCCGGCTTACCCGTTTATCGCGATGCCGAGGGTGGCGTGGGTACGCCTACCAGCGACCATGAGCGCACGAAGATGACGCTTACAACCACCCATTTAGTAGTGCTTATTAACGGCTACGACGGCAACGAGGAGCGTGTGCGTGCAAATGCGCAATACATACAGCAGTTGCTTATTGACTATGCCCAGAGTGATGGCGGAACCGTCATGATATATAGAAAATAATTTGCACAGTACAAATATTATTTGTACCTTTGTGCCCACAATTTTAATTATGGGAAAAGGAAAATTGGCTAAATTTGCGGACATGGAAACGTACGAGAACGTGTTCCAATATCCGTTTTCGGTGATTGAGAATGTGCCATTCGAGATGAAGGGGCACTGGCATGAGCAGTACTTCAACAACAATAACCCTATTGTACTGGAACTTGGTTGTGGTAAGGGTGAATACACGGTGGAGCTGGCAAAACTGTATCCCGACACGAACTTTATTGGCGTGGATATCAAAGGTGCACGTATGTGGACGGGCGCTACACAGGCTCTTAATGAGGGCTTGAAGAATGTGGCCTTCTTGCGTACGAATATTGAAATAATTGAACGTTTCTTTGCCGAGGATGAGGTGCAGGAGATATGGCTCACCTTCAGCGATCCACAGATGAAGAATCCGCGTAAGCGCTTGACATCGACCTATTTCATGAATCGCTATCGTAAGTTCCTGATAGATGGTGGCGTGATTCATTTGAAGACCGACTCGAACTTCCTGTTTACCTATACAAAGTATATGGTAGAGAAGAACGTGTTGCCTGTGTTGTTCGGTACAGAGGATTTGTATCACGACGAGCGTATAGACGAGGACACGAAGAAGATTCTGGCTATACAGACCTACTACGAGAGTATGTGGATTGCACGCGGACTGAACATAAAATATATGAAGTGGAACCTGCCTCGTACGGGCGAGTTGGAAGAGCCTGAGGTAGAGATTGAACTGGATGACTATCGCAGCTACTCACGAAGCAAAAGAAGTTCACTTGACAAAGCAAAATAAGATGGATAAAGTATTATACCCCAAAATGATTATAGAGGCGCTGGAAACGGTAACGTATGCCGGCACCAAAAAGAATGTGGTAGAGAGCGGTATGGTGGCCGATACACCTGCTGTAGCTGCTCCACAAAAGGATGGCGAGAACTGGAAAGTAAAAGTGGTGTTGGAGTTTCCACGCGACACCGACCCATTTCTGAAGTCGACTGTAAAGGCTGCCGAGGCAGCTATTAAATACCATTGCGGTAAGGATGTTGAGGTGGAAATTGAAACGGAATTCAAGTCGAAACCACGTCCCGAGGTTGGCGAGATGCTACCTGGTGTAAAGAACATTATTGCCGTGAGCTCGGGTAAGGGTGGTGTTGGTAAAAGCACCGTATCGGCCAACTTGGCTATCGCTTTGGCCCGTTTGGGTTACAAGGTGGGATTGCTCGATACCGATATCTTCGGTCCTTCGATGCCAAAGATGTTCCATGTAGAGGACGAGCAGCCTTACGCTATCAAGAAGGATGGCCGCGACTTGATTTGTCCTATCGAGAAATATGGCGTAAAACTGTTGTCGATTGGTTTCTTTGTGTCGCCCACTACAGCTACACTTTGGCGTGGTGGTATGGCAACAAGCGCCCTGAAGCAACTCATAGCCGATGCTGATTGGGGTGAGCTGGATTATTTCATTCTTGATACACCTCCTGGTACCAGCGATATACACCTGACCTTGTTGCAGACATTGCCTATTACGGGTGCCGTTATCGTATCAACACCACAGCAGGTGGCTTTGGCCGATGCACGCAAGGGTATAGATATGTACCGTAACGAGAAGGTGAATGTGCCCATTCTTGGGTTGATTGAGAACATGGCATGGTTTACACCAGCCGAGTTGCCCGAGAACAAGTACTATATTTTTGGTAAGGAGGGGTGCAAACAGCTGGCTGAGGAAATGCAGGTACCTTTGTTGGCACAGATTCCGCTGGTTCAGAGCATCTGCGAGAATGGCGATAAGGGTGAGCCCGCCGCACTCAGTAGCGATACGGCTACAGGAATTGCATTTATCAACTTAGCACAATCGGTGGTAACGGTAGTGAACAGAAGAAACAAGGAAAAACCCGCTACCCAGATTGTTGGTATGAACAAATAAAAAGAAATCCCGCTCAAACTGAGCGGGATTCTTATTTTAGTCGATAACAACGGTTGTCCATCCGTGCTTGTCTTCAATCTCACCATACTGGATGCCACGCAGGGTGTCGAAGAGTTTCTTCG
>Ga0310696_10004943_pt1 | contig 16225 bp, 10 predicted proteins | sample AusTroGonzalo_MG_4_FD_203885 | JGI IMG/M metagenome (GOLD analysis project Ga0310696, IMG submission 203885) | Bovine rumen microbial communities from tropical cattle in Woodstock, Queensland, Australia - Gonzalo_02 (v2) (version 2) | ecosystem: Host-associated > Mammals > Digestive system >...
CTGAGTAAGGAGCAGGCCGACGATGAGGCCATACGCGTCTTCGCTGAGAACCTGCGTCAGTTGCTGCTCTCGGCACCATTGGGACAGAAGCGCGTGATGGGCATCGACCCAGGATTCCGAACGGGTTGCAAGGTGGTGTGTCTCGACGCGCAGGGCAACCTGCTGCACCACGAGGCCATATTCCCTCATCCGCCGGTGAACCACCGCATGCAGGCCACCGTCCACATGCAGCAGATGATTGAGCAGTATCATATTGAGGCAATAGCCATCGGCAATGGTACGGCCAGCCGTGAGACGCGTGCGTTCGTGGAGGACTGCGTCTCCGCAGGTTCCGGAAAGTCCGGACAATCCGGACAGTTGCAGGTTTTCGTGGTCTCTGAGGACGGCGCCTCGGTCTATTCGGCTTCAAAGGTGGCGCGTGACGAGTTCCCTGACGAGGATGTCACCGTGCGTGGTGCCGTCTCGATAGGTCGCCGACTGATGGACCCGCTGGCCGAGCTGGTGAAGATTGACCCGAAGAGCATCGGCGTAGGACAGTATCAGCACGATGTGGACCAGACGAAGCTGAAGCAGCAGCTGGACCAGACGGTGATGAGCTGTGTGAACAGCGTCGGCGTGAACCTGAACACGGCCAGCAGCCACCTGCTGCAGTATGTCAGCGGACTGGGGCCTGCGCTGGCGAAGAATATCGTGGATTACCGAAAGGAGAATGGCGCTTTCACCTCGCGTGCTCAGCTGAAGAAGGTGCCCCGGCTGGGGCCTTCGGCCTACGAGCAGTGTGCCGGTTTCCTGCGTATCCCTGGTGCCAGGAATCCGCTTGATAACAGTGCTGTCCATCCTGAGCGTTACGACCTGGTGGAGCAGATGGCGAAGGATCAGGGCTGCAGTATTGCCGACCTTATAAATAATAAGGAGAAGCGGCAGGCCATTAAGCCTGAGCGTTATGTCACCAAAGAGGTGGGACTGCCCACGCTGACCGACATCCTGAAGGAGTTGGAAAAGCCCGGTCGCGATCCGCGTGAACAGATTGAGGAGTTCCGCTTTGCCGAGGGCATCGAGTCGGTGGACGACTTGGTGGTGGGAATGGAGCTGCCGGGCATTGTGACCAACATCACTGCCTTTGGCGCCTTTGTCGATATCGGCGTCCATCAGGACGGACTGGTACACATCTCGCAACTGGCTGATAAATACGTGAAGGACCCGAACACGGTGGTCAAACTCCACCAGCACGTTCGTGTACGTGTGCTGGAGGTTGACCAACGCCGTCATCGCATATCGCTCAGTATGCGCGGATTGTAGGAGGCAATAAAGTATAATCCCCGCGAACGGCTCCATATACGTTCGCGGGGATTTTTAATGTTCCTGTTTGGAACTAAGAGTGAACTCTCACTTTTCTCACTTAATCGTGACCTTACGGCCGTTCAGGAGGTACACGCCCTTCTTCTTGGGCATGCCGTTCAGCTTGCGTCCGCGCAGGTCGTACCAGTTTTCTGTGACGCCTGGCTCCGTGCTTGTCAAGGACTGGATGTGAGTGGTGCTGCCGGCGTACTCTTGCCATTCGTTATCGTCGTTGCTCCGCCAGTATAAGACCTTCCAACCTTTCTGTTTGGCAGCCTCTACCTGCGTGGTGGTCATCACGTTGCCCTCTTTTCCTTGGTAGTTCGTTGCGTCAAAGACATAAAGTTCGGCTTTTTCATTGTTCTGCTTCGTGGGCAGGCTGGCCACCAACGCATCCATGCCGGCATCCTTTATCTGGTTGGAAAAGAAAGAAACATTCTTCAGATTGGTGTTCTTCGAGAGGTCGAGCGTGGTCAGTTGGTTATATTCACAGTACAATGTTTCCAGTGCTGTGTTCTTCGACACGTCGAGCGTGGTCAGCTGGTTAATTTCACAGTACAATGTTTCCAGTGCTGTGTTCTTCGACACGTCGAGCGTGGTCAGTTGGTTGTTATCGCAAGACAAAGATTCCAGTGCTGTGTTCTTCGACACGTCGAGCGTGGTCAGCTCGTTTTCTCCGCAGAACAAATTCTGCAAAGTGGTGCTCTCAGGGAGCGTGAGCGTGGTCAGCTGGTTGTCATAGCAGTACAATGCTTCCAGTACTGTGTTTTTCGATACGTCGAGTGTTGTCAGCTGGTTGCCGTCGCAAAACAATAATACCAGTGCTGTCTTCTTCGAGAGGTCGAGTGTTGTCAGCTGGTTTTCTCCGCAGTCCAATGTCTTCAAAGTGGTGCTCTCAGGGAGCGTGAGCGCAGTCAGTTGGTTGTTAGCGCAAGACAAAAATTCCAGTGCTGTGTTCTTCGAGAGGTCGAGTGTTGTCAGCTGGTTGCCGTCGCAAGTTAGGTATTTTAACGCCGTGAAGAACTCAATGCCCTGCAGGGACTGTATCAGTTGCTGATCGCTGTCGAGAATGCGCTTCTGCTTCGACTGGTAACGACTTTCCTGTAAGGAACGACTCTTCCCAGCGCCTTCGTCATCGTCTTTTTTTATTACTTTATTATAGACTTGGACATTGATTTCTGTGATGTCCTTTATTTCCTGTGGCGTAATCACACCATCCAGACCGTAGTCCTGACTCAGCAGGTAGTCGCGGAAATTCTCGTCAGGGAAGTTCGTCGCGTCGATAGCGAGGCCACTGATTGTGAGCATGGGGATGGTACGCGTCTCTTTGTGTGACGGGTCGTTCAGACAGGTACGCGTCTCCTCGCCCTCCTGAGTGGTCGTGGCCTCGCGTGTCACAACCCACTCGCCCCAGATGTGGCCAGTGGCAGGAATCTCACGGGGTGCACTGATCTCGTTCTCTCCCTGCTCGTCGCTGAACATCTTGTTGCACGACGTACAGGTCCAGTAGGTCTCGAAGCCCGGTTCCGTGCAGGTTGCGCCCTTGCCGGTCGTCTCCTTCATGCTGTGTACGTGGTGCGGGGCAATGACCACATGCGTGGCGGCGTTACCGTCGGCATCGGCGATGGTCGTATAGGGATTGCGGCCGGTGAACGTCTTCATCTGCGCATTCTCAGGCTCAACAATGGCGTGGGTGTTGGGGATGACGAGCTGGGCGTCGGCTCCCAATTCGATAGCATAACAATTTCCACCGTCGAGCGTCCATGTGCCTGATACCAAAGTGACGACGCAGCTGCCACTTGCAACGATAGTGGGTCTATTATTTGCAGTTGCTGTCAAGTCACCAGTGATGGTGACGGTTCCGTTGGTGGTCGAGATAAAGGGATTGGAGCCATTGTACTCATGCTTCGTGCCATTTAGGACAATGGTCGGAGCATTGAGACCTGTGGTAGAGCCTGTGACTTTTACATTGCCGTTGACAGTAATTGAGGTGCAAGAGGTTGGTGCGCCAGCTTCTATCGTCAGATTACCGTTGACAGTCAGGTCATGACAGTTGTTGATGGCCGGCGAAAAGGCCTTGATGGTGATGTCGCCATTGACGGTCAGCTTTCTGTTTGAACCGCCCATACTGATGCCGAGTGTGCTGTTTTCCAGAACAATTCCCTTGGGCGCATTGATGACGAGGTCGATGCCGTCGACATAGATCTTAGCCGCCGCGTGTGAGCCGTTGATGGTCGTATTCGACTTGAACTTCAGTGTGCCGGTGTTGTTGCTGGGAGTATAGGTGACTTTGCCGTCGCCCAACACGTCGTTCATGTTGTTCTCGGTGACCTGCGTCTCACCCACCCAGACGGGGTATGTGACAATCGGGGTGCTGCCGGCGTACTCTTGCCTGTCGTCGTCATCATCGCTCCGCCAGTAATAGACCTTCCAGCCTTTCTGCTTGGCTGCCTCTACCTGCGTGGTGGTCATCACGTTGCCCTCGTTCTTGTCGGCAGCGTCAATGACATAAAGTTCGGCTTTTTCATTGTTCTGCTTCGTGGGCAGGCTGGTCACCAACGCATCCATGCCGGCATCCTTTATCTGGTTGGAACAGAGAATAATCTCCTTCAGATCGGTGTTCTTCGAGAGGTCGAGCGTGGTCAACTGGTTGTTATCGCAATACAATAATTCCAGTGCTGTGTTCTTCGAAAGGTCGAGTTCGGTCAGCTGGTTGTTATAGCAGGACAAATACTGCAAAGTGGTGCTCTCAGGGAGCGTGAGCGCAGTCAGTCGGTTCTTAACGCAGGACAAAAATTCCAGTGCTGTGTTCTTCGAGAGGTCGAGCGTGGTCAGCTTGTTTTCTCCGCAGGACAAATACTCCAGTGCTGTGTTCTTCGAGAGGTCGAGTGTTGTCAGCTGGTTTTCTCCGCAGTACAATGTCTTCAAAGTGGTGTTCTCAGGAAGCTTGAGCGCAGTCAGTCGGTTCTCATCGCAAGACAAAGATTCCAGTGCTGTGTTCTTCGAGAGGTCGAGAGTGGTCAGCTGGTTGCCGTCGCAAGTTAGGTATTCTAACGCCGTGAAGAACTCGATGCCCTGCAGGGACTGTATCGGTTGCTGATCGCTGGCGAGAATGCGCTTCTGCTTCGACTGGTAACGACTTTTCTGTAAGGAACGACTCTTCTCATCGTCTTCGTCATCGTCATCGTCATCGTCATCACACTTCTGGACATTCATGTCTCTGATGGTCTCTATTTCCTTTGGCGTAATCACACCATCCAGACCGTAGTCCTGACTCAGCAGGTAGTTGCGGAAGGTCTCGTCGGGGAAGTTCGTCGCATCGATAGCGGTGCCTTCGGGCGTGGCGTCGCTGCCGGCGTACTCTTGCCATTCGTCGTCATCATCGCTCCGCCAGTAAAAGATCTCCCAGCCTTTCTGCTTGGCTGCCTCTACCTGCGTGGTGGTCATCACGTTGCCCTCGTTCTCGTCGGTAGCGTCAATGACTTCAATGAAGCCCTTGATGAAGCCTTCCCTTGTGGGCAGGCTTGCCACCAGCGCATCCATGCTGGCATCCTTTATCTGGTTGGAACAGAGATAAATCCCATTCAGATTGGTGTTCTTCGAGAGGTCGAGCGTGGTCAGCTGGTTATATTCGCAGCGCAATGTCCTCAAAGTGGTGCTCTCAGGGAGCGTGAGCGCAGTCAGTCGGTTCTTAGCGCAAGACAAATACTCCAGTGCTGTGTTCTTCGAGAGGTCGAGTGTTGTCAGCTGGTTGCCGTCGCAAATTAGGTATTTTAACGCCGTGAAGAACTCAATGCCTTGCAGGGACTGTATGGGCTGCTGGTTGTTGGCGGTAACTGCGACATCGATACTCGTGATGTTCTTCATTTCCTCTGACGTAATCACACCGTCCTTGCCGTACTCCTGACTCAGCAGGTAGTTGCGGAAGGCTTCGTCGGGGAAGTTCGTCGCGTCGATGGCGAGGCCTTCGGGCGTGGCGTCGCTGCCGGGGTAATCTTGCCATTGGTTACTGCCCTTCGGCAAGTAACTGGGGTTCCAGCCTTTCTGCTTGGCAGCCTCTACCTGCGCGGTGGTCATCTTGTTGCCCTCGTTCTTGTCGGTAGCGTCAATGACTTCAAAGAAGCCCTTGAGGAAGCCTTCCCTTGTGGGCAGGCTTGCCACCAGCGCATCCATGCCGGCATCCTTTATCTGGTTGGAACAAAAATTAAGTATATACAGATTGGGGTTCTTCGAGAGGTCGAGCGTGGTCAGCTTGTTTCCTCCGCAGAACAAATACTTCAAAGTGGTGCTCTCAGGGAGCGTGAGCGTGGTCAGCTGGTTCGCATTGCAGTGCAGATCTCGAAGCACCGTGTTGCTCGAAAGGTCGAGTTCGGTCAGCTGGTTGTTGTCGCAATTCAGGCTATCTAGCGCCGTGAAGAACTCGATGCCTTGCAGGGACTGTATGGGCTGCTGGTTGTTGGCGGTAACTGCGACACCGATACTCGTGATGTTCTTTATTTCCTCTGACGTAATCACACCGTCCTTGCCGTACTCCTGACTCAGCAGGTAGTTGCGGAAGGTCTCGTCGGGGAAGTTCGTCGCGTCGATGGCAATATTCGTCCCTGAAGTGACGGCCTCGAACGGTTTGTTGGTCAAAGAACCACTAAATGTCTTGTTCACGCGGTCGTAGAGGCCCACCACATCATTATATTTAGCGGGCACGAAGTCGCACTTCAGTGTCGTGCCTTCATAAATCTTGCAGCCGTAGAGCGTCATGACCGAGGGGGAGGTGTCAGCCAGATTACCACCCGATGTGCTGGCAGTATTCAGATTGAAGAGGAACATCGGCGTCTTGCCGTCGTCGGCCGTGCCGGTGGTGGTCACGCTACCGGCAGCGGTGTTCAAATTGGAATACCTGTACCATGTAGCCGTTTTTCCCTCGGTCACCAGCTTGATGCGCTCGTCGTAGACGAAGTCGGTACCTGTCGTCTCCACGCCCGACCGATTGAAACAAGGTCCGTTTTTCGCAGTGCCGGTTTTGTTGTGGCGCGAGAAGAAGCAGAAAGCATTAGAATTGAAATTTTTTAGTCGGGCGCCGAACAGTGCTTCCCATTCGCGCTGGCTGTTCTTCGTTACGTTGCAGTCCAACTCCATGCGGGTGTTTGCCTTGTGGGTGTAGCACGTGTTGAAGGCCTGTTCGCCTGTCGATTTGATGGCATCCAGGAGGGTCACCTGACTCTCATCCAGATTCATGAAGGTAGCATCTGAAGAGGTTTTTTCTATAGCCGTGAACGGCTTGTCGGTCCTGGAGCCGTGGAACGTCTTGTTCACGCGGTCGTAGAGGCCCACTGTGTTGTTATATTTTGCAGGTATAAAGTCGCACATCAGCGTCGAACCTTCATAGATCTTGCAGCCGTAGAGCGTCATGACCGAGGGGGAGGTGTCAGCCAGATTACCACCCGATGTGCTGGCAGTATTCAGATTGAAGAGGAACATCGGCGTCTTGCCGTCGTCGGCCGTGCCGCCTGTAGTCACGCTACCGAAAGCGGTGTTCAAATTGGAATACCTGTACCATGTAGCCGTTTTTCCTTCGGCCACCAATTTGATGCGTTCGCCATAGACGAAGTTGGACCCGTTGGTCTCTTCGCCCGAGCGGTTATAACAAGCTCCGTCTGTCGAACTGTTGGTATGATTCCAATGACGCGAGAAGAAGCAGAACGCATTCTTTTTGTAGTCTCCTAATCGGGCGCCGAACAGAGCTTCCCAGTCACGTTGATTGTTCTTCGTTACCTCGCAGTCTAACACAATGCGGGTGTTGGCCTTGTGGGTGTAGCCTGTGTTGAGGGACTGCTCGCCTGTCGATTTGATGGCCTTCAGGGGAATTACCTGACTCTCCTCTATAGCAGACGCTTTCAGAGGTATGGCCATCAGGATTATCAGCAGCCACAGGGCCGCGGACAATCGCGTAATAATGGTTTTCTTCATGTTGATGGTTGGGTTTATTGATTGATTTTTCTGCAAAGTTAACCAAAAATTCCAAATAGTCAAGCAAATAGTCGTAGAGATTTTGTTATAAAACAAAAAATCTACGTGTTTTTTCTGAAAAATCTACACGTTATGAAACAAATAGAAAACAGAAGAAACAAAAAGAAAACGCAAAATGTTTTGAAAGTTTCTTTGCTTCTTCGTATCTTTGCACCTCGAAAACTGGAAACCGATATGACACAACATCCATATTTTATCGTCATGTTCGCCTCCGTCGTCTGTATGGTGGTGACGGCTGTGGTTCTCTTTGCCGTCAATATTCCACGCGACGAACGGGCCAGCAAGCTACGCCCTGCCAAACTGGCATTCCCCTCCAGAAATACCGTTGGCAGATAGCGGATAATATCCAGCTGTAATAACTTAAGTATTTTGTTTCACTCCATCGGGAAGAGGCCGTAGAGCTTGGCGTCAATCATATCGGTGACCTGCTTGAGGGCTTCGGGGCTTTCGCCGAACTTGCAGTTGTCGCCGTCGATGATGATGAGCGGTCCCTCGTACGACTTAATCCACTCTTCGTAGCGGCGCTCCAGACCCTGCAGATAGTCTAGTCGCATGGTCTGCTCGTATTCGCGTCCGCGCTTCTGGATCTGTGCCACAAGGGTAGGGATGCTCGAGCGGATGTAGATCATGAGGTCGGGCAGACGGACGAGCGACATCATGAGGTCGAAGAGGTCGCTGTAGTTCTGGAAGTCGCGGTCGGACATCATGCCCTGTCCGTGCAGGTTAGGCGCAAAGATGCGGGCATCCTCGAAGATGGTGCGGTCCTGAATGATGGTCTCCTTCGACTTCGATATTTCGACCACCTCCTTGAAGCGCTTGCTGAGGAAGTAGACCTGCAGGTTGAACGACCAGCGGGGCATGTCGGCATAGAAGTCTTCCAGATAGGGGTTGTTGTCGACGGGTTCGAAACGGGGCGTCCAACCGTAACGGTGGGCGAGAAGTCGGGTGAGCGTGGTCTTGCCACTGCCAATATTTCCAGCTACTGCGATGTGCATAATTTTGAGGAGTTTAAGGAGTTAGAGGAGTAAAGGAGTAAAGGAGAGAAGGAGTAGGGTGTTATGTTTCCTCCGGGAACAGGCCGAACAGGGTCTGGTCGATGCGGTCGACTACCTGTGCGAAGTCCTGCGGATTGTGCTCGAAGTCGAGCGGGTCTTTATCGATGATCATGACGCGACCTTTGTAGCACTTGGTGATGAAGTCCTCGTAACGACGGTTCAGATTCTCAAGATACTCCAGTTGTATGGTCTGTTCGTACTCGCGACCGCGTTTCTGGATGTTGCCCACCAGGTGGGGCACCGAGGCACGCAGATAGATCATAAGGTCGGGCAGGCGCACCAGCTCCAGCATCTGCGTGAACAGCTCCATATAGGTGTCGTAGTCGCGCTGTGTGAGGTTACCCATGTCGCGGTTGTTCTGTAGGAACACGTAGACACCCTCGAAGATGGTGCGGTCCTGAATGACAGTGTGGTCGGCCTGCTGTATGGCTATGAGGTCGCGGAAGCGCTCCTTGAGAAAGTAGACCTCGAGGTTGAAGGACCAACGGCGAATGTCGTTGTAGTAGTCCTCAAGATAGGGGTTGCTGTCGACTGACTCAAAGCGGGCCTCCCATTTGTAGTGGCGGGCGAGCATGCGTGTGAGTGTCGACTTTCCGCTGCCAATGTTTCCTGCTACGGCGATGTACATATTTTTTAGAGGTGAGAGGTGAGGGGTGAGAGGTGAGGAATTAGAGGTGTGAGTATTTGGCTACGGTGTCAACGAGTGCCTTGGGGTTGCCCATGTCGAAGCGCTGGCTCTTCAGGCGCACACCCATCATGCCGATGCGCGAGCGCACAGCTTCGAGTGCCGATGTAAGCTCGATTTCGCGGGTGCTGCCTTCCTCGTCGGCACGCTTGATGTCGGCCTCCAACTGCTCGAACACCTCGGGCGTCAGGATGTATTGGCCGAAGACGGAGCAGTACTCCTTCTCGCCCTTCTGGTTGCGTACGCCCAGGAACTCTTCGGCGTAGGCTGCCGTAGGCTTCTCGTAGAGTGTCGAGACCTTGAGGATGCGTTCGTCCTTGTCCTCCCAGACACCGCTCATGATGCCGAAGTGGCTGACCGTGCTGGCCTCGACGGGATAGAGTCCCACGATGAGGCGGTTGTAGCGCTCGTACTGCTCGATGAGCTGTAGGGCGCAAGGCTTATTCGAGAGCGAGCGGTAGAGTGTGTCGCCCAGCATCAGCAGTACCGGCTCGTTGCGGGCGAACTGGGCTGCCTGATAGACGGCGTGACCGAAGCCGCGCTTCTCCTTCTGGTAGACGTAGCGCAGACGCTTGCCGATGTCGAGGATGTGGTTCTCGTACTCCTGACTCTCCTTGTTCAGCTTGTTCAGATGCTCTGCTGCCAGCGGACGCTCAAAGAAGTTGGCGTACATCTGGCGCTCCTCCTCGCTGCCCAGTACCAGGCAGATTTCCTCAATGCCGCTCTGTACGAGCTCCTCAAGCAGGATGAGTATGACGGGGCGCACCATGCCGTCGGGGCAGGGAATGGGGAAGAAATCTTTCTTCAGACCGCGGGTGGCAGGGTAGAGGCGAGTGCCAAAGCCAGCCACAGGGATAATGGCGCGACGCACGGTATGTACAGGGTTGATAGTCAGCGTGTAGGCCTTCATGCCCTGCTGGTTCAGATAGTCCGTCAGCTGCTGCTGAGCTTCGGCAGAGCGGGCCAGGAACTGCACGGAACCGTCGCCGTGAGAGCCTACGCCCTTGCCGCCATAGACCAGCGGCTGGATATTCGGGTCGGCCAGAACGGCATGCAGCTTCGGCGATGTCAGCTCTTGAGGACACATCGGTGCCACGTGGCTGTCGAACAGCGCCTCTGCCTCAGTCATCAAGGCTCCGAGCTTCTCCACTTCGCCATCAGCCATATACTTGATGGCGCGATTCACAATCTCCTGGTTCAGTTCGCCCAATGCCTGATGTTCGCGTTCCTCCATCTCATTAGAAGCGAAGGGATAACCGCGGTTCAGGTCGCGCAGGATGCGCACTGTGTCCTTCTCGGCACACAAGTCGGCAAACACCCAGTGAAGCGTCTTCTTCACGTTCAGCGACTGCACCTCAACCTCGTCGCCGTCGAAGGTCATCAGGTTGGGCTTTACGCCGAAGGCACAGGCCTGGTCCAGACGGCCGCAGCGCGATGCTGTGCGCAGCTCGCCCACGTAGGCAATATTCATCTCGCCCAGCGTGTTCAGGTTCAGGTTATATAAAAGATTGAACGCGCGCGCTACGAGTACGCAGATGGCAGCCGACGAGCTCAGACCGCTCTTCATGGGTAGCGTCATTTCCGTAATCTTAATGCGTACGCCTCCCACCTTGTACCACTCCAGCATGTAGCTGGCCACACCGGCACAGTAGCAGAAGAAGGAGCCCGCTTTGGCAATACGCTTCAGTTCCTGCTCGTCCATGCGGCAGGCAAAGTCCTGCCACTGACCGTCCATCTCGGGTGCAGTGCTCTGAACCTCAAAAAGGGTTGATTTCTCTACTTCGGCATATATACCTTGTTCTATACCCGTGACGATAGCGGCACCCGGAGCGATGTCGGCATTCATCGTACGATAGTGGCCAGCCCAGTCGGTATGTTCACCGAACAGGCAGAGACGGCCAGGGACGAAAAGTTTTATCATTGCGTTTCAGATTATGTTTCTTCGTAATTTGAATGCAAAGATAGTGCAAAAATTTGATTTAGCGAAGAGAAAACGCATTTTTTCCGTTTTTTCTTTGGCGGTTCTGTTTTTTTTACTTACTTTTGCACCGACAACAATAATTAATAACTCATTAAAAAACCAATTTACTGCCTATCGGAACAGCTTTTACTTCAAACAAAAGACTGAAAAAATGAAGCAATTTGAAGGAATGACCGACGAAGAGTTGGCGTTGCTGTACGTAGGAGGAAACAACCGGGCTTTTGATGAATTGTTGTCGAGAACCCAGACAAAGTTGTTCACATACATCATGTTCGTTGTGCGCGATCATGACTTGGCTGACGATATCTTCCAGGAGACGTTTGTCAAGGTCATCACGAAGTTGCACGAGGGTAAGTACACTGACTCGGGCAAGTTCATGTTCTGGCTGACGCGCATTGCCCATAACGTGATTATGGACTGGTATCGCCAGCATAAGGCGGAGCACATCGTGGAACCGACGGTGGACAACGACCTGTCGAACCTGCGTGGTGCTGCGCTGCTCGACAGCTACCGCGAGACGGAGATGGTGAATGAGCAGGTGCTGATGGACGTCAAGAAGATGATGAACCTGCTGCCGCCGCCACAGCGCGAGGTTGTCTATATGCGCTTCTACGAACAGATGTCGTTCAAGGAGATTGCTGAAATGACGGGCGTAAGCATCAACACATCGCTGGGACGTATGCGCTATGCCCTGATGAACCTTCGCAGAATGGCGAAGGAAAGTAAGATTGAGCTTTCTCTGGATTATTAATCCAACGGCTGAAGGCTAAAGGCTTCTCAGCTGGCGGATGGTCTCCTCGGGTGTGGGGCTCTTGAAGACGTAGCTGCCTGATACCAGTACGTCGACACTGGCCTTCACGAGTCGTGGAGCTGTCTCTCCCTGTACGCCGCCATCGACCTCGATGAGCGTCTTGCAGCCGCGTTCGTCGATAAGACGGCGCAGGCGCTGCACCTTCTCGATGGTATTCTCAATGAACTTCTGTCCACCGAAGCCGGGGTTCACGCTCATAAGCAGCACCATGTCCACATCTTCGATAATGTCTTCAAGCGAGGATACGGGCGTTGCGGGATTCAGCGTCACACCAGCCTTCATGCCGGCGTCGTGAATCTCCTGAACGGTGCGGTGCAGATGATCGCAGGCTTCCACGTGGACGTTCATCATCATGGCGCCGAGCTTGGCTGTCTGCTTGATGAACTTCTCCGGGTGTTCTATCATGTAGTGCACGTCGAGCGGCTTCGTGCAAAGCGAAGCGACGGCCTCGAGTACGGGGAAGCCGAAGGAGATGTTGGGTACGAAGACGCCGTCCATCACATCCAGGTGAAGCCAGTCGGCCTCACTGCGGTTAATCATGTTGATGTCGCGGTCAAGATGCAGGAAGTCGGCTGCGAGCAAGGAGGGAGATACTAATGCCATCGTCCTTTTTTACCTTTCTACTTTTTACTTGTTAACGTTTAGTTCAGACAGTATGCCAAACCGTTCTTGACGCGGTAGGTATAAGCTATTTGTCTGATTCGTTGGAGCGTTTTTTCGCTCGGTGTCGTTTCTTCGCGAGTAAATATCTGCATAGGCTGTTACATTTGTTGTTTTATTATTGAAACGTAACTGCGAGCAGTTTATTATGTTACCGTGCAAAATAATTTTCGATGTCCTTCATTCCGTTGATGAACGACGTAGCGTCCATGCGCTTCTTACCGGCCAGCTGTAGCTCATCAATCTGCAGGAGAGCGTCCTCGCAGCTGATGTAGAGATGGCGTTTGTCGGCGCTGATGTGGCCGGGCTCCGTGGCGGGCAGTGTCGTCTTCGTTGTCTTGAAGAGCTTCAACACCGTCTCCTTACCGTCGGGGGCAACGAGCGTTGTCCAGGCACCAGGGTAGGGTGAGAGTCCGCGTACGAAGTCGTAGACGCGCTTGGCCGTCTGTTGCCAGCGAACCTCGCAGGTCTCTTTGAAGATCTTGGGGGCGGGTTTTAGTGAAGAGTGAAGAGTGATGATTGAAGAGTCGTCTTGTGCGATGCTTTCCGGATGTCCGTCGGCTTCCACGATTTTCTCCAGTGTCTCCAGACAGATTTCTGCGCCGAGGAGCATCAGTCCGTCGTAGACGTATTCTACGTTGGCATCGTCGGGAATGGGGAAGTGCTTCCGGAGGATAATACGGCCCGTGTCGATGTCGTGGTCGAGGAAGAATGTAGTGACGCCCGTCTCTGTCTCGCCGTTGATGACAGCCCAGTTGATGGGGGCAGCACCGCGATACTGCGGCAGCAGGGCAGCGTGGACGTTGAACGTGCCGTATTCGGGCATTGCCCAGACGACCTCGGGCAGCATGCGGAAGGCGACGACGACCTGCAGGTTGGCCTGGTACGACCGGAGCGACTCTACGAACGCTGGGTCTTTCATCTTCTCCGGCTGCAGAATGGGCAAACCGTGCTCGACGGCATACTGCTTAACGGCTGAAGGCTGCATCTCCGTCTGATGGCGGCCGACGGGCTTGTCGGGCTGTGTCACCACTGCCACCACGTTATAGTTGTTCTCCACCAGTGCCCGCAGCGTTTCTACTGCGAACTCCGGCGTTCCCATGAACACAATTCGTAAATCCTCTTTCCTCATTATTATTTGTTATTTGGACTTTATAATCTGAATTTGTTAATCCTCGCTGATGTCGTGGACCATCTTTCTATATAAGGTGTAGAGTCGCTGGCGCGAGATGTAGCCCCTCAGGTGTCCGTCATCGGTGAGTACGGGCAGCCAGTCGGCATGTGTGGCCTCGAAGGTACGCATGACGCTGGTCATCGGTGCTGTGTCGCGTAGTGTGGCGGCTGGCTCCTGCATCAGCTGGCTGGCCAGGAAGTGGTGGTACAGTTCAATGCGGAACATCACCTTGCGAATCTTCATGATGTCGATTTCGCCCAGTAGGGCGCCTGAGGCATCGATGACGGGCAACACGGCCGAACGGCTGCGGCTGACCTTGTTGACAATCTGTCCCAGTTCCATATCGGGACTTACGGCCATGTAGTCGCGGTCGATGACCGAGTCGAGGTTCATCAGCGTCAGTGCTGCATGGTCGGTATGGTGTGTCAGCAGCTTGCCCTCTTTGGCCAGACGGGCACCGTAGATGCTGTGAGGCTCGAAGATGATGATGGTGAGATAGCTGGACACCGATACTATCATCAGCGGCAGCAGCAGGCTGTAGCCGCCGGTGAGTTCGGCAATCAGGAAGATTCCCGTCAGTGGGGCATGCATGACGCCCGACATGACACCCGCCATTCCCATCAGCGCGAAGTTCTTCTCGGGCACATAGACTCCCACCTGATAGATGTTCCACAGGCGCGAGAAGAAGAAACCGGCGAAGCAGCCCACGAAAAGGCTGGGGGCGAACGTACCGCCGCAACCGCCGCCGCCGTTGGTGGCCGATGTCGCGAAGACCTTCGTCAGCAGTACCAGCGCCACGTAGACCATCAGCATAGACGTGTGGCCGGCGAAGAGCGAGTTATTCAGAATCTCGGCCCAGTCGGCTTCTGTCTTACCGTTCAGCAGCAGGTTGATGCTGTGATAGCCCTCGCCGAAGAGCGACGGGAACAGGAAGATGAGCAGGCTGAGCAGCGAACCGCCGATGGCCAGCTTGACATAGGGCTTATCCTTGAAGCGGGCGAAGATGCTTTCGGCAAAGCTCATCGTGCGGATGAAGTAGAGGCTCATGAGGCCGCAGAAGATGCCGAGCAGCAGGCAGGCGGGTATGCGCTGCACGTTCCACTCGTTGTCTAGATGGAAGGTGAACAGCGAAGCGTCGCCGCTGAAGATATAGGTGAAGCAGGTGGCCGTCACGCAGCTCACGAGGATGGGCAGCAGCGACGACATCGTCATGTCTATCAGCAGCACCTCGATGGCGAACACCAAGCCAGCTATGGGGGCTTTGAAGATACCGGCAATGGCTCCTGCTGCACCGCAGCCGACGAGTGTCATCAGCGTCTTGCGGTCCAAGTGGAACAGCTGTCCTAGATTGGAGCCGATAGCCGAGCCCGTCAGCACGATAGGTGCCTCGGCACCCACGGAGCCACCGAAGCCGATGGTGATGGCCGAAGCGATGACGCTCGACCACGTGTTGTGCGACTTCAGTCGCGACTTGTTCGAGGAGATGGCGTAGAGGATGCGTGTGATGCCGTGCGAGATGTTGTCGCGAACGATGTATCGCACGAAGAGCGACGTCAAGTAGATACCGATGACGGGATAGACGAGATAGAGCCAGTTGTAGGAGTCGCTGGCAAAGCGTCCCGTCAGCATGGCCACGATGAGGTTGATGATGCCATGCAGGACGAAGGCGGCGACAGCCGACAGGAAGCCCACGATGAGTGCCAGGATAATCATGAACATCCGTTCGCTCATGTGCTCCTTGCGCCAGTCGTGCAGCCTGTGCAACCAGTCTGTCTTCTTTTCTATCTGCTCCATATTTATAGATATTATCTCCTGATAATCTCCACCTCGCCGTTCTGGCGCAGGCGGATGATGCAGCTGGGCTGGTGGGGCTGGTGCTCCTGCCGACGGCTCCAGCAGACGTAGTCGACCTTTTCAATGATCTGTGGGTCGATGTCGCGATAGTTCTGTGCTGCCGGCTCGCCACTGATGTTGGCCGATGTCGAGACGATGGCCTTCTGGAAACGGTAGCACAGCTCTTTGGAGAAAGGCTCCTGCGTGATGCGCAGGGCTATCGAACCATCTTCGGCAATCAGGTTGGGAGCCAGGTTTACGGCTCCGTCGAGAATCAGTGTCGTGGGGCGTGCGTCACCGTCTTTCAGGCTGTCGATGAGTTGCCAGGCAACATCGGGCACCTGTCGGACATAACGCTGCAGACGAGCATCGCTGTCGACGAGGCAGATAAGTGCCTTCGAGTCGTCGCGCTGCTTGATGTCGTACACGCGCTTCACCGCCTCTGCATTCGTGGCATCACAGCCGATGCCCCAGATGGTGTCGGTGGGGTAGAGGATAACGCCACCTTTGCGCATCACCTCTACAGCATTCTTGATATCTTCTTCTCTTGTCATTAGAACTCAGATGTAAAGTGGAACTGAATGTGCTCGAAGTCCTGCTGTGCCATTGAGAGCACGTAGCCGGAATCGGCCAGGAAGACGTCGCGCCCCTGTTTGTCCTTCGC
>Ga0310696_10004944_pt1 | contig 16224 bp, 11 predicted proteins | sample AusTroGonzalo_MG_4_FD_203885 | JGI IMG/M metagenome (GOLD analysis project Ga0310696, IMG submission 203885) | Bovine rumen microbial communities from tropical cattle in Woodstock, Queensland, Australia - Gonzalo_02 (v2) (version 2) | ecosystem: Host-associated > Mammals > Digestive system >...
CGGTCGCCGCCTTCATGTCCGCGCTCGGCCTCGCGTATTTCCTGCGCGGAAGGGGACTTCCCCGCGTCGCGGCTTACGGCGCGGGGCTTTTGCTTGCGTTCTCTGGCTACTGGTTCACGCTTTTCTCCGCCGGACACCTTGGCTGGTTCCAGTGGATGACCTACGGCGTCTTCGCGTTCGGACTCATCGACCGCGCCCTCGAGAAGGGCAAGCCTCGCCACTGGCTTCTGCTCGGCGCGTGCATTGCGTGGGGCTCGATGCGCCAGCCGGACCTGTGGCTGCTCTTCACGGTTTTCTCGGCGATTTACTTTGTCTTTAGGTTGAGCGTCGTTCTTCGCGGTACGGCGCGAGACATGCGCCTCGCGACGATTGCCAAATGGACGAAGGGGTCTCTCCTGGCTCTTGCGGCGCTTCTCGCGATTGGCGCGGCGAGCTTCAGAAGCGCCTTCGTGAACGATCTCGCCGGACGCGACAAGCAGATCGAGGAAGGGCAGACCGTCGGCGCAAACGCCGCGAAGGACGACGCCGAGAAGCGGTGGATATTCGTCACGAACTGGTCGATGCCGCCAGAAGCGACAAAGGAGTTCTGGCGCTCCGGCATCGAAGGCGACACGAGCTGTCCGTTTACGCTTGCGATAGGTCAGAAGCGCGGCAATGGAATCCGCCAGTATACGGGTGCTCTCGGTCGTCCGCTTGGCGCGAAGCAGGGCAACTACCGCCAGCACTCGCTCTACGTCGGCGTGCTCACGTGCTTGATGTCGCTCGTGGGCGTGGCGTCGCTTTTTTACCGCAGGAGGGACGAGAGACACGAGACGAGAGACGAGAAAGGATCATCACCACGTCTCGCGTCTTACGTCTCATGTCCCAAAGCGCTTCAAAATCGCCCGACCATCATCTTCTTTGCTATTGCAGCGATTGTTTTCTGGCTCTTCTCGATGGGACGCTACTGCGAGCCGGTCTACCGCCTTGTCTATGCGCTGCCGTTCGGCGACTACTTGCGCGCGCCGGTCAAGTGGCATCACCTCACCGAGTTCTGCCTTTGCGTCCTGGCGGGATACGGAATCTGGGGCTGGATGTACTGGGTGCGTGCAAAGTGGCTCTCCGACCGCGTCAAAACTGCCGCGGTCGCGGTCGTCGTTGTTCTTGGTGCCGCCAATCTCGCGAGTGACGCACGGCTCTACTGCGCGCCGCATCGCGCGGACGCCGAAATGCAGTTTGTCGACGGGCGCATCACGCAGGATCCGCGCGGCCTTGCGCAGCTCAGCCAGATGCATGCGCGCGTGCTCGGCACATATCGGGGTGCGGCTCTCATAGAGGTTCCGAAGGCGAGGGACGAAAAGGTTCCGGAGCTGCCGAGTCCGCAGCCGCTGACTCTTGCGCTCGGCATCCTCTCGCTCGTCGGGACTCTCGCCGTGGGCGCGTACGGGATAAGGAAGTCGTGACACCTGCGGGGGCATTTTCGGATCCGGCGCGGCGCGAGGCTTTCTTTGCTCTCGCCGCGCGAATCTTCGGCGTCGAGCGCGGCAAAATCGCCGCGGACACCGCCTACGGGTCGATTCCGGGCTGGGACAGCGTCAACCACCTGCGCCTCGTGATGGAGGTCGAGCGCGAGTTCGGCGTCCGTTATCCCTTCGAGCGGATCCCTTCGCTCATGACGCTTGCCGACTTCGTCTCGTAACACGCCGCGGCGGAGCGGGACTGGGCTTTTGCGTGCGGTAAAGCCGCGTTTCCCGTTCATCCCAGGACCCACATCAGAAGACTCATGGTCAGCCCGACCGTGGCGCCGATGACGCCGCCCCATAACGTGACGCCGCGCAGTTCGCGGTTCGCAATTTCGCGCGTGAGAACCTCCAGCTTGTGCTCGTCGTAGCCCATGATCGTTTCGTAGACGATGTTCCAGACGTCCGTCTCTTCAATCATGCGCGGCAAGTGTTCGGCGAGGTAGGACGAGACATGCTCGGCGCAGGCCCGCGCGATGGTGCAGCGGATGTCGTCGCCGAAGAGGTCGGCCACCTCGGCAATGGCCTTGACCTCCTCTCGCACGAGCGTGGGCAGATGGTCCTCAAGACGTTCCCCGAGGCAGGAGAACATCTTGCTCATCTTGCCGGTGCTCTCGTCGAGCTTCTCGCGGATGCTGCGTTCGATGATCGCGCGGACCTCGGTCGAACCCATCTTGGCGGCGATCTTTTCGGGCGTCATCAGCTCCGTGCGAATCAACCGCTTGGTGTTCTCGGCGATCAGCTTCTTCTTCTTCGTGAAAAGGGCGTTGAACACCCAGCGGATCGCAAGTTCGTTCGTCCCTGCGCCGATCGCGAATCCAACCGCCCCCTGAAGGGCCATCTGGCCGAGAAGCGTCATCCGGCGGCTTTCTCCCCGGCGCGCGGCGCGTCGGCCGCTTCGGCGATGCCCAGCGCATGGGCCGCGCGCACAAGCCCCGCATCGTCGCTCGCGAGCGCGCACGCTACGCCGTGGACGGCTTCGAGTTCCTGGATGGTCGCGAGATGGATCGCCTGCAAGGTGCCGAGGGCGACGGGGTAGGCCTGTGCCGCGCGGCTCATGATTGCGTCTGTGACAGGAACGAGCGTCACGGAATTGCAGACGGTTTCAATCCACGAGCCGAGACGGGCGCGCGCGGCATCGTCGATCTTCCCGTCGAGGCGAAGCTGGTTGGCCATGCGGAAGCACTCGGTGCGCATGAGTGTCGAGGCATACGCATTCTCCCATGCGCCCCAGAACGACGCTGGCTTGCCGACGCCGAGCAGGCGACGGATGACAAACGACGAATCAAGATAGACAGTCATCGGGCGCACCTTTCCTTTGTGATTTGGTCGATGAGGTCGTCGGGAAAGCCGAATCCGCCTATGTCGGCAACGGCCGACGCGGGCAGCGTCGGCTCGCGGAGCGGAAGGCGACTTTCGGCGTCTTTGCCGCGCAGACGCGCGACAATGCGCTTGTGGCTTGTAATCAGCACATCTCGCCCTTGGCTGGCCAGGCCGAGGTAATGGCTGAGCTGTTGCTTCAGTGTGGCCGTATTAACTGTTATTGTCATAACGGGACATATGATATCTTATTATGGACATATTGTCAATGGCGAAAATTCAAGTATTTTTCCTTGCTATAGATGGATATGTCTATATGTGGACATATATTTAAGTGCCCTGCGTCAGCCGTTGGTCGGGGCACGGTGGCCTTGGAATCGCTTCTCCGGTCCGCGCCGTGGCGGCGGGATTTGGTATAATACCTCAGAAATGAAGAAACCAAGCCCTGAGTATCGGCGGAAGACCACGAGCGGGAGACGTTGCCTCCCTGGCGCAATGGCGCATTGGAGGTGCTGGGTCCTTTCCGCAGTGGCCGTGCTTGCGGGAGCGGACTCGTTCGGCGTCGCGGTGAGCGTGAGAAGCAAGGCGGAGTTCCTCGCCGCCGTTGCCGAGGCGTCGGACGGGCGCGGACGCCTGAACCAGGATCTTTCCGTCACTTTTGACGCGGATTGCGACCCGGTTGTCGTGGGCGAGGCCGACGTCTGGAACGAATCGGAGAAGTGCATTCTCGATTGCGCCGGCCACAGGATATGCCTGGACGCCGGGCTGTGCCCGAGCGGCACCGTGGTCGTCGGAGACCCGGACGGACGGCGGAAGGGTGTCCGTGCGGTTGCCGTCAAGGGTTGCGGCAAGGGGTCCGTCTTCAGGAACTTGACTGTCGTCAACCACGGACGGCTGGAGTTCGACAGCGTCGAGGACACGCTGGCGAGGGACTGCGACTTCATAAACTGCGGCGTTTTTGCCGATGCGGGGTCTGAGGCGGGCGGCGCGATAAAGGGGTGCGGGACCGTGCAGGGCTGCGGCTTCGAGGGCTGCCGTGCCCGTTCCGGCGGCGCGTTGAGCGGCTGCGGATACGTCAGTGAATGCGTGTTCCTGCGTTGCAGCGCGTCCGACGGCGGCGCGATTGCCGGCGCGACAGACGTCTTCCGCTGCGAGTTCCGGGGGTGCCGCGGCGGCTCGGGGGCCGATGACGACGGCTTCGGCGGCGCAATCTACGGCGGCCGCGACATCGTTTCCTGCCTGTTCGTCGACTGCTCCGCCAGGCAGGGAGGCGCAGTCATGTCCGATGGAAACGGCGGCGACCTTCGCGCCAGCGTCGTACACTGCACGTTCATCCGCTGCATGGGCGAACTGGACGACGTGGCGGTTGGCGTGGCCGGCGGGGGGGCTCCGGCCTTCATGCTGAACTGCCTCAGCTACGGGTGCGGCCTCTGGCGCGACGCCGGTGGCGGGGACGACAAGTACAGCTGCTACCGCCTGGTCGGCTCCGACTTCTTCATGGACTACGCCGCGGGGGACTTCCATCCAAACCCAGCGCTGACCGAGGACTGGACTGATCCGTCCGGGCTCAGGTTCGGCGATTGCGGCGAGCCGTTCTTCGCCTGCCGCGACCTCGACGGATACGGCTACCAGCTGTCCTCGCCTTGGCCGGTGTGTCCTGGCTGCTATCGGTTCCGGACGGACGTGGAGCGGAATGGCGACGGCCCGGAAGACCCGACACGTCCGTCCGGGTATGACGTGGTAACGCCCCGGGCGAACGTCAACCCCGGACACTGGCGGAACCCGCCGAAGAAGTCGCGCGGGCCGATCGCGGAATTCGGGAATTCGCTCCGGAACCGTCCGCCCAAGGTGGTCAGCAGGCGAATCGGTCCCGAGCTGATCGACCTTTCGGAACTGCCCTGCGTAATCACCTTGAACGAAATCCTGCACGAGGGGGAAGACCCCCTGTCGTTCGTATCCCCCTGGTATGAAAGGAATGCTGACCACGACAGGTTCTTCGAATTGTGCGGGCCGCTCAAGATGCCGAAGGTCGGTGTCGACGCGGGCTACGGATGCCCGGGCGAGCTGCTGCCCTACGACGAAGACGACGAGTTGCGGGCCCTTGGCGGCAGGTATGGATTCCGTCCGGGCTGGTTTCACCGCAGATACGTCCGGAGCGAAGACAGGGCCACGCCCGGCTGCGCCAGCCAGGAGAGCTGGGAGCGCATCGTGGCAATGCCGTCGAACGTGCCGCCGGGCACCCCGGCGGACGTCATCGAGAAGATACCGTTCCTGTTCTCGCCGGCCAAGGGCAAGGGGAGGTTCCCGCTCGTCGTCTATGTCGCTGGACTCGGCGAACAGGGGACGGACCTCAAGAAGATGTTCCGGCAGACGGGCGTCTTCGACGCCGTGCGCGAGCCAGCCTTCGCCAGCGAGCATCCCTGCCATCTGCTGGCGATCATGCCGCCGGAGTTCGTGCGCGGGTGCTACATCCACTATCCCCACGGCTACGGCTTCTGCAGAGGCTGCCAGGACGGCATCCCTTCCCGCTACCGCTATAAAATCGGAACCCTGTTCCTTGTCCAGCTGTATGCGGACCTCGTTTTCGCCATACAGCGCGAATTGGAGGCGAAGGGGGTGTCCACGGTCGATCCGGACGCCATCGTCCTGGTCGGGCTCGGGACCGGGTCTTCCGCGGCCGCCACGATGATGCGCGAGTATCCGGGGCGCTATGCGGGGGCCTGCCTGACCTGGCCGTCGACGAACTTCCTTCCCACGGTCAACCGGTACCGTCCGGGCCGCTGGTGGTATGCCATGAAGGAGTCGTACCACGAGATAGACGACAAGGTCAACGAAATGGCGGATGCTTGCAGGAAGGCCGGCGCGGATTTGCGCCTGAGCTACTATCCGGACGGCCCGAACTGGTGGAACCGCCAGTACGGTTCGCCTGAATTCGGCATGTGGCTCGCGGAATGCTTCGCAAAGGGCCCTCTCCACGGGGAGGAGCTGGTCGTCGCGCGTCCCGCGCCCGTCGCGGATCTGCTGGTGGCCAAGACGGGTCCGGACGAGGCCACCTATTACGGCACCGCGGCCGAAAGGCCGGGGGGCTTGCCGGAGGAGGTGGCGGACAGGCGGGTCTCGAATCTCTACGGGATTCGCTATTTGCGCATCAATGGCGGTGTCGGCTGGATACCCCCCGGGGCGTTTGCGCATTCACCGGACCTCGAGACGGTCGTGTTCGAGGGACCCTCCGTCACCAACATCGCCGACAGGGCCTTTGCGGATTCGCCGAAGCTCAACCTCGTCGTCCTGGGTGCGGGGGTCGCCCGGATCGCGTCCGACGCCTTCGACGGCTGCGCCCAGTCCCTGTATGGCGCGACGGTGGGCGTTCCCGTCAGCGTCTCCTACGGAGTCACCAGGGGGACGAACACGACGATACTCGCGACGAGGAAAATCGAGCTTGACGGACACGCCCTGCCTGTCGACGGGCTTTTCGACACGCACATATTCCTCTGCGACGACGAACTCGGGCGCCGTCTGCACGTCGAGGGGGAATTCCTCTGGTCCGAAGAGGGCGACGACGGCGCGATAGCGCTGATGTACCTCGGCGAAGGGCGGGACGTGTTCGTCCCCGATGCGCTGGGGGGCAGGCCCGTCGTGGCGCTCGGGCGCTGGCTCCTGCACCGCTACAACGGATTTGAGTACAGGATACTGGCCGTGCCCGCCTCCGTGCGAGCTGTGAACCTGTCCCCGGTCCCCCGCGTCCAGAAGGTTTTCGCCGCCGGCGCGCTTCCGCATCAGATCTGGCATTCCCTCGTCCCGGACGCTGTCGTTTACGGGACTACGCCGGACGAGAAGTCTGGGCGGCTGCTGCCGTCGCCGTTCTGGAAAGGCGCCGAAGTGGTCGTCCCGAAGGGCACGGACCCGCGCGTTTTCTTCGCCGCGGCGATGGAGCGGAAGGGACGTTTGCCGAAGTAGGCGAAGCAGGGCGTCGCGCCTGCCCCGGCCAAGCGAGACGTCTTCGCAGGGGCGTGGCTCCGCCCTCGAGCGAATTATGGTATAATATCACGAAAACATGAAGACAATCGAGCGATACGTGTTCGGCTCATTCCTCTCGAGCTTCCTGCTCGCGTTCCTCGTGCTGTCCTTCGTCCTGACGATCGGCCTGATGGTGCAGATAGTCGGGTACATCCTCGACGGCGTCCCGGCGTCACTCATCGGCGAGTTCGCCCTCGTCAGCTTCCCTGAGACGCTGCAGTGGACCGTCCCGCTTGCGCTTCTCGTCTCGAGCGTGCTCGTCTTCTCCCGCCTCTCGGCGGACAGCGAGGTGGCAGCCATGCGCTCGTGCGGGATACACCTCCTTACGGTCATGAAGTGGCCGATCATATTCGCGGTCGCCTGCACGGTGCTCGGCGCGTGGGTGAACAACGAGATCGTCCCGCGCGGGCACGAGGTGCGCCGCAGCCTCAAGACGAAGGTCTCCGTCGGCACGGGGCTCAGCGTCCTCGAGCCGGGCCGGTGGATCGACGACTTCCCCAAGGTGAAGATATACTTCGGGCGCAAGGAGGGCAAGTGGCTCTACGACCTGCTGGTCATGGACTACTCCAACCCTAAGGTGGACAGGATGATCCGCGCGTCCAAGGCGCTCGTCGAGGAGGAGGGGCGCGACGTGTCGCTGGACCTCTACGACATGACGGTCGACCCGCTGGACGCGGACAACAGGCTGATGGCCCGCGTCGCCAGGTACCAGTACGTGGTGAAGGACGCCCTGAAGGAGTCCAGCTACACGAAGAAGGGGAAGGACTTCCGGTTCTTCGAGCTCCTGGGCGAGATATCGGCGGCCGTCCCCCGCGAACGTCAGTCCCTGGAGCGGCTGTACGTGCTAAAGAACTCCGGGGAGGACCCCGAGGCCGCGCGCGCGCGCTACGCGGGCGACGCGTCCGTCCGCGCCGCCTTCGTGGAGGACGCCGAGGCGAGCGCGCTCGTGCGCGACAGCAGGCGCTCGGCGTCAAAGCTGCGGGTGGAGCTGTCCAAGCGCTTCGTCTTCTCCTTCGCGTCCCTCTGCTTCGTCCTCGTCGGCATACCGCTCGGCATACGCGCCCAGCGCAAGGAGTCGACGATCGGCATGGCGATATCGCTCGCCGTCGCCCTCGGATACTACCTCGTCGTGATGCTGATGCTGAGCATGCAGAAGCACTACGCGATACGCCCCGAATTCCTCATGTGGCTGCCGGTCGGCGCGTGCCTGGTGCTGGCGGCCTTCTTTACAAGAAAGAACCTGTGAGAGCTACCATGAACAAGATACACCCAACAGCGATAGTCGAAGACGGCGCCCGCCTCGGGGCGGACGTCGAGATCGGGCCCTGCGCGCACGTCGGCCCCAACGTCGTAATCGGAGACGGGACGACCGTCGGACAGGGCGCGATAGTGGACGGACACACCACGATCGGCAGCATGTGCCAGGTGTTCCCCTACGCCCTGATAGGGATGAAGACGCAGGACCTCAAGTACAAGGAGGGGTCCACCAGCTATGTCGAGATCGGCGACCGCACCGTCATCCGCGAGTTCGCTACCATCCACCTCGGGACGGCCGACGGCGAGAAGACGGTGATCGGGTCCGACTGCCTCTTCATGGCCTACTGCCACGCGGCGCACGGCGTAATCCTCGGCAACCACGTGATCTGCTCCAATGCCGTCCAGCTCGCGGGCGACGTCCACCTCCAGGACTGGGCGATAATCGGCGGCTGCTCCGCCTCGCACCAGTTCTGCACCGTGGGCGCGCACTCGATGGTCGGCGGGATGTGCAAGATACGGCAGGACTTCCCGCCCTACATGCTCGGCGACATGGTCGACGGCTCGATGAAGGTCATCGGGCCCAACGTCGTCGGCCTCACGCGCCGCGGCTTCTCGAAGGACGTCATCCACGCGCTCAAGGAGGCGCACAGGTTCATCTACCGCGACGGGCTCAACCGCTCGCAGGCGCTGGACCGCGTCGAGAACGACGTCGAGCAGTTCGACGAGGTCAAGGCGCTCGTCGCGTTCTACCGCAACTCCCAGCGCGGGGTGTCGTGACGCCGTGAAGGCTGCGATTTCCAGAGCGCTCGCGGCGTCCGCCGCGATCCTGGCGTCGGCGGCGCTTCGCGCGGGGGACGATGCGGCGGCCACTGACTCGGAGGCGTGGAACGAGGGCGTCGAAGCGTATCGCGCCGGCGATGTCACCAACGCGCTCGCCGTGCTGCGGCCGCTGATGCTTTCCCGCACCCACGGGCCCCGCGCGGCGGAGGTCGTCGCCAAGCTTGCCTACGACAGGGCGCACGAGGCCGGCTGCGCCGACCCCGCGTCCGCGCTGGAGGAGTCCGCCGCCGCGGCCCAGATCGCGCTGAGGGCGAACCCCGGGGACGAGCGCGCGCGCAGGAACTTCGCCCGCGCCGTGGACGGGCTCCCGGAGCTGCGCGAGGCGAAGCGCATAAACGCCGCGGTCGCGGCCGCGCAGGGGAAGGACCCCGGCTCGATGCTCCTCGCCGCGGCGAGGGACGTCCGCTCCATGATGTCCGAGGCCGCGGGCGTCCGCACCAACGCCGCCGACGTCGCGGTCGCCAAGGCCGACTCCATGGCGGCTCGCGCGGAGCGGCTCGCCGACGTGTGGCTTCCCGTGAAGGAGGCGATCTGCCGGTCCGTCACCAACGAGGAGCAGGCGGCGACCATCACGCTGCAGGTGGACCAGGCGCGCAAGCGCACCGAGTCCGCAGCGACGGCCCTCGCGGACCTCTCCGAGGGCGCGTACCCGGCCCTCGCGGAGTCCGAGCAGGACTTCACCCGCTTCATGAAGATGACGGTCCTCCCGCCGGACGCGATGCGCGAGGACTTCGTCGCGCAGTCCAACGCCTGGCAGGACGTCGAGCAGTTCAACGGACGCGACTGGCAGCGCGACGCGCTGGACTTCACCCGCGCCTTCCGCGCGAAGTTCCCCGCCTGGGCGCAGGCCTACGAGCAGCAGGCCGCGGCGGACACGAACAAGCCGCCGTTCACGGCCGAGGCGCAGGCGAAGGTGTCCGACCTCTCCACCCGCCTCGAGAAGCTGCAGATCCAGTGCTGCGAGAAGCTTCTCCCCCCGACGCAGGAGGAGGCCCTCGGGATCATACGCGAAATCCTCGAGCTGCTGCCAAAGGACGGCGGAGGCGGGCAGGGGCAGCAGAACCGGCAGCCGCAGAAGAACGAGTCCGGCAAGGACTCCAAGCCCCAGCAGGGCGACTCCGGGCAGGACCAGGACGACGGTGATCAGAAGCAGGACGGTCAGCAGGGCGGCGAGAACCAGGACGAACAGAAGGACGACGGCAAGGACGACGGCGAGCGAGACGGCCGCGACGAGCGGGACCAGGAGGACCGCGAGGTCGAGGCCGTGCTGAAGAAGGCCCAGGAGCGAAGCGACGAGCACGAGGCCGAGAAGAAGGCAAGGATGCGAAAGGCTCCGCTCCCGCCGAACGCGAGGGACTGGTAGTCCGGGACAATCTCTAGGAGGAACTGAAGTGGCAGAGTCGAAGAAGAAGATCGTCGTGGCGTGCGGAGGCACCGGGGGGCATGCGTTCCCGGGGCTCGCGGTCGCCCAGGAGCTGAGTTCGCGCGGACACGACGTGACGATATGGAGCGCCGGGCGCGACGTCGAGTCCAGCGTCATGCGAGACTGGACGGGCCCGATATTCGCGACCGGCGCGAAGCAGCTGGCCCTGAAGAACGCGCTCGGGATATGGTTCTCCATAATGCGATGCCGCCGCGAGATGCGCAAGGTCCGCCCCGACGTCCTTCTCGCCATGGGCAGCTACTCGTCGCTCCCGCCGGTCCTCGCGGCGCGCTCGTGCTCGGTTCCGGTTGTGCTCCACGAGGCGAACACGGTCCCCGGAAGGGCGGTCGACTTCCTTTCCAAGTACGCTAAGACGGTCGCCACCAGCTTCGAGGAGACGTCGCGCCACCTCCGGGGGGCGAAGACCGTCCGCACCGGCCTCCCTGTCCGCGGCGGAATCGCCGCGGGGCGGAGGTTCGACTTCATCCCCCCGAACGCTTTCGTCGTGTTCGTGACCGGCGGCAGCCAGGGCGCGCATGCGCTCAACTGTCTCATGAGCGAGGCGCTGGTCAAGTTGGGCGCCGAGCTCGCGCGGCGCGGCGGCGGGGGGCGTCCGCTCTACGTGATCCACCAGACGGGCGCGAAGGACGAGGGCGCGGTGATGGCGACCTACGCGCAGGCGGGCATCCCCGCGCGCGTCCACGCCTTCGAGAGCGAGATGGCCAACGCGTTCGCGTCGGCTGACTTCGTCGTCGCGCGCGCGGGCGCCTCGACGTGCTTCGAGCTCGCGGCGTGCGGCAAGGCCGCGCTGCTCGTCCCCCTGCCAACTGCGATGCGCGACCACCAGCACTTCAACGCGGCCGCGTTCGCCGTTTCAGGCGCGGCGGACGAGGGCGTCCAGGCCAACCTCTCCGCGTACCAGCTCTGCCGCTACCTCCTCGCGAAGTACGACAACCCGGACCGCCTGGGTGAGATGGGGCGGAAGATGTCGGCGCTCGCAGTCCCAGGTGCCGCGGCGCGCGTAGCCGACCTCGTTGAGGCGACGGCAGGGTAATTGTGCTATAATATTGCAGATATGAACATGAAGAAGGTCTTGCTTTCCATCGCGGTCGCAGTCGCCGCCGCCGGCGCAATTGCGCACGAAGCCGTGCCCGCCTACCCCAACTTCGGCCTCCCGCGCGTGGAGGAGATGATGTTCCTCGTGCTCCAGATCGGCCTGATCATATTCGCGGCCAGGCTGGGCGGCGCGCTCGCGTCGATGCTGAAGCTCCCGTCCATTCTCGGCGAGCTCGCAGCGGGCATAGCGATCGGCCCCTGGGCGCTCGGCGGAATCCCCGTAGGCGACGGGATATTCCAGTACGGCCTGTTCCACGGCGCCGCGCTCAAGGCGATGAACGCGGCGGCGGCGGGCGGGCCGGAGGCGATGTTCGGGACCGTCGTCGGGCAGAACGCGATGTTCGACGCGACGAGCCCGGCCCTGTACGGCATAGCGACGCTCGCGTCGGTCATCCTGCTGTTCCTGTCCGGGCTCGAGACCAACCTCAAGATGTTCCTTCGGTACTCCTTCGTCGGCACGCTCGTGGGCGTCGGGGGCGTCCTGGTGTCGTTCGTGTTCGGAGACTTGTGCGCCGTCATGCTGCTGCCGAAGTTCTTCCCCCACTTCGCGGAGCTCGCGCAGCTCCCGCTCGCCCAGGCGATGACGCGCGAGGCGCCGCTCTACATGGGCATCATGTCCACCGCGACGTCGGTCGGCATCACCGCCAGGATCCTCTCCGAGAAGAAGAAGATGGACTCCGAGGAGGGCACGACGATCATGGCCGGCGCCGTCATCGACGACGTGCTCGGCCTCATCGTGCTCGCCGTCGGCAACGGCATCATCGCGGCCAACCTCGAGTCGAAGTCCAGCGGCGCCTCGGCGCAGGGGATGGACTGGGGCGCTATCGGCGTGGTCGCGCTCAAGGCGTTCGGCGTCTGGCTCGGCGCGACCGTCGTCGGCGTGCTGGCGGCCCGCCGCATCGCCAAGTTCCTCAAGGTCTGCTTCAAGTCCCCCGTGATGATAGCGACGATGGCGTTCGGCCTCTCCCTCGCGCTCGCGGGCTTCTTCGAGTACATGGGCCTCGCGATGATCATCGGCGCGTACGTGATGGGCCTCGCGCTCTCGAGGACCGACCTCAAGCACCCGATACAGGAGATGCTCACCCCCGTGTACACGTTCCTCGTGCCCGTCTTCTTCTGCGTGATGGGCATGATGGTCGACGTCTCCGCCCTGTGCTCCAAGCCGGTCCTCGTCTTCGGCGGCATATACACCGCCCTCGCGATCGCCGCGAAGGTCCTGGGCTGCATGTTCCCCGCCATGTGCTGCGGATTCAACGCGCTCGGCGGGCTTCGCATCGGCGCGGGCATGGTGCCGCGCGGCGAGGTCGCGCTCATCATCGCCGGCCTCGGCCTTTCCTACGGCTACCTGACCCAGGAGATCTTCGGCATCGGCATCCTGATGACGCTCGTCACCACCGTCGTCGCGCCCCCGGCGCTCGTCGGGCTCTTCGCGCCGAGGGCCCGCGGCGTGAGGCACCCCAAGGCGTCCAAGGACGGGTCGCGCGAGGTGATGTTCTCGCTCGCCAACGACGAGGTCGCGATGCTCGTGATGACGAAGATCATCATGGAGTTCCGCAACGAGGGCTTCTTCACGACGTGCCTCTCGCAGGAGGACCACATCTGGGAGATCGCGATGGACGACATCGAGCTGTCCATCAGGCGCCACGGCCACAAGATCAGGTTCACCTGCACGCCCGCCGAGGAGGCGATCGTCATGACCGCCTGGATGGAGGTCGCCAGCCAGATGAACGACCTCGCGCGCTCGATCGCGAAGCCCATCCGCAAGGAGGACCTGGACAGGATGATCAGCTCGTCCGAGGCCGTGAAGCGCGGGCACGAGGGCGTCGGGCGCTACCTCCAGGGGTTCGTCATGCTCCCGGGCTTCAAGGCGGCGTCGAAGGCCGAGGCCATCGAGAAGATGGTCGCCGAAGTCGCCAAGGCATGCCCCAACCACGTGCGAAACGCCGCGTCCGCGACAGCAGCCGTGATGAAGCGCGAGAACTCCATGCCCACCGGGCTCGACCACGGCATAGCCGTCCCGCACGGACGCGACGCCACGGTCAACGGCATCGCCGGCGCGGTCGCCGTCGTTGACAACTCCGGCACGGCCGGCGGCTGCATCCCCGACTACGAGACGATCGACAAGAGCCAGGTGAGGATCATAGTCCTCACGCTCGCCAACGACCAGGAGCAGACCCCCTACCTCAAGCTGATGAGCTTCATCTCCCGCGCCCTCAGGGCCGACAACGGCGCGGACCGGCTCGCGGCCTGCAAGACGGCGGACGAGATGCGCCGCTTCTTCCGCCGCGCGAGGTAGTCCGTGGACCTCTCCGACACGATAGCCGCCGTCGCGACCGCACCGGGGCGCGGCGGCGTCGCCGTTGTGCGGGTCTCCGGACCCGACGCGTTCTCCGTCGCGCGCCGCGTCGCGGGATCTGTCCCGGAACCGGGCCGCACGGCCTTCGCGCGATTCCGCAGGGGCGACGCGGTCGTGGACTCCGGCGTGGTGCTTTCCTTCGCCTCCCCCCGCTCGTACACCGGGGAGGACGTCGTTGAGCTCCAGTGCCACGGCGGGTCCGTCGCGCCACGCCGCGTCCTGGAGGCATGCATCGCCGCCGGCGCGCGCCTGGCCCGCCGCGGCGAATTCACCCAGCGCGCCTTCCTCCACGGGAAGATCGGCTATGAGCAGGCGGAGGCAGTGCTGGACTTCATAGACGCGAAGACGGACCGCGCCGCGGACGCCGCCATGGCGGAGCTGGACGGCCGCGGAGCCGGATGCCTCGGCGCCGATCCCGTCCGCAGCCTGTATTCGTCCGCACTGGAACTCTCCTCAACCGTCGAACACGCGCTGGACGTCAGCGAAGAGGACCTGGGGGACGCCTATTTCTCCGCGCTCTCGCGCTCGCTCTCCGGCTTTCTCTCGTCCGTCCGCGACGCTCGCCGCCGGCTTGGCGAGAGGAGGCTTCTGCGAGACGGCGCTCTGGTCGTCCTGGCCGGTCCGCCGAACGCCGGAAAGAGCTCGCTCCTCAATGCGCTCCTCGGCGAGGACCGCGCCATCGTGTCGTCCGTTCCCGGCACGACGCGCGACTCGATCGAGGCGTGGCTCGACGTCGGCGGATGGCCGGTCAGGCTGGTGGACACCGCCGGACTTCGCGATGGCGCCGACTCCATCGAGGCTGAAGGCGTCCGTCGCAGCGAAAGCCTCATCGCGAAGGCCGATGTCGTCCTCATGCTCGCCCCCGCACCGTCGCATCCCCGTTCCCCCGCTCCTCCACTCCCCCGCTCCTCCACCATCCTTGTCTCGTCGAAGTGCGATGTTGCGCGCGGCGACGGACTCAACGTGTCCGCCGTGACGGGGGAGGGACTCGACGCGCTGCGCCTTGAGGTCGCGGCGCGCCTGGAGCGGCTTGCGGAGACCTCCCGGGCGGCCGGGGGCGACGTTTCCTCGATTGCCAGGAAGTCCGCCGCGCTCGTCGAGGCGGAGGCGGCGCTTTCGCCGTTCGCCGCGGAGAAGCAGCCAGACCTCGTCCTTCTAGGCAACGCCCTGCGCCGCGCCTGCGTACGTCTCGGCGAGCTTTCCGGGTCCGTCTACTCCGAAGACCTCCTCGACAGCCTCTTCTCCCGCTTCTGCGTGGGAAAGTGACCGCTCCGATTCTGGTCCGCTGTCGACCCTGAGGCTCGCGAAGATTTGAAGGCGGACGGCTACAGTGGAATGTATTTGCTGATGTTCTGCTCGAGGTTCCGCGATCTCGCGTATGCGACAGCGCTTGCACGCCGCTCCTACAAGGCGAAGACCGGTGTGCGCCGAACTCCGCAGCGAAATTTCCCAATATTTTTTCTGCTCGGAATCAGTTGACGTCGGCACAGTTCTTGCTTGCGGGGCCGTTTGCTAATATGATACAATTGGGCCGCTATTCAATTAGTGGTTTCAGTATAGTATAACTACTGAACAGAAGGAAGGTGATAAATGGGCTTTGTCATGTTCAGGGAAAAATGGCTGACTGCGCGACTGTCGGGCGTATGCCTGTCTTTCGCATGCGTGTTTCCGCTCGTCGCCGGGGCGGTCGCACCCTACACAACCCAGAGTCTTTCCTTGGTGCAAGGATGGAATGCGGTGTATGTCGAGGTTGCGCCGGACGCGGCGGCAGATGACCTCTTCGCCGACTGGCCCGTCGACCATGTCGGGCTCTACGACCCCGCTTCGTTCCTCGCGACACGCCAGTTCGGCGCAGACTGGGACTCAGAGGGGCTAACCGGCTCGTCGATGGCCCTCTGGAAGCGAGGTTTTCCCGAGGCGTCGTCGCTTAGTCGCGTTCCGGCCGGCTCGGTTCTCGTGACATACTGCACGAATGAAAGCCATTCCGTGACAATTCGCGGCGTCCCCGCCGCGCCTCGCACTACGTGGCACGTGAGCGGCACGAACGCCGTGTACAACTTCTTTGGCTTTTCCACGACTCAGCAGACGGATATATCCGCATACCTCGAGGGCTCCCCGTGCGAAGGCGTGAAGAGCCGCGCGTACTACCGCATCGTGGGCGACAACCTTGACGCCGGACCAGGCCCGTTAGAAGTGCGCACCTGGAACTCGAAAGTCTCCGACGGCGATGTGCTGCTCCTGCCGTCTGACGACCTGAGCGACTGGTCGGGCGTGCTTTTCGTCTCGCCGATGAATGGAATAGACTTCGGGCAGAACGGGGTCAAGGCGACGCTCACGGTGCGAAACGACGGCAAGTCCCCGCGCACGGTCTCCGTGGCCCTTGAGCAGGCCGCGAA
>Ga0310696_10004945_pt1 | contig 16223 bp, 10 predicted proteins | sample AusTroGonzalo_MG_4_FD_203885 | JGI IMG/M metagenome (GOLD analysis project Ga0310696, IMG submission 203885) | Bovine rumen microbial communities from tropical cattle in Woodstock, Queensland, Australia - Gonzalo_02 (v2) (version 2) | ecosystem: Host-associated > Mammals > Digestive system >...
GTGTTCTTTCTGTAGTGCTTCTTCGGTGCCAGGAATCATATCCTGCAACATTCCTCTCCATTTGAGTTCTTCTATGAAATTTTTCATCGTATTTTAAATTTTGGCGCAAAGTTAAGAGTATTCGTCAACATAGCCGAACTTTTCGCGTGATATTTTTTTACTCAGTGGTTTATATGAATTTTTTAAACAAATTTTCCTCGTCGTAGAAATCAATCTCGCCAAATTCTGCTTTTATGCATTCAATTTCAGCAAGATTGTGATTGCAAAATGCCTTATATGCATCCGATTGCGGATTCAGCGGGCGGTGATTTGCAGCCGCAGTTATTTTGCCAATTCTTGCAATCATCGCATTGGTTTGCTCGGAGAAAAATGTTTCGACAAAACGTTCCCAAATGTATTGCACTGCAGTTTCGGACGGGTGAACCATGTCGGCGGCATAGAAACGGTAGTCGCGAAGCTCGTCCATCATAATTTCGTAGGCAGGAAAATAGGCAGTCTGCGAAAAAAGGCTGTTGAGTTCGTTTATTGCAAGGTGCAAGGTCGATTTACTTATCTGGTTTTGATGTGCACCGTCGCGCCAATGCCGGATTGGGCTGACAGTGAAAACTATACGCAGTTTTGGATTCGCTTCTGCCAATGTTCTTATACATTCCGACCACGCATCAAATATTTCACTAACTTTCAAAAGTCTGCGGTTGAAACGTTTTTCCAGTTGCTTGTGGCAGTTGCATACTACCCTACCCGATTCTGCAAGTTCGTAAACATACGAGGTTCCAAATGTTACAAACATAACATCGGCTTTGCTGATTTCGTTTGAAAAAGTTTGTATTGCAGCATTTAGGTTCGCTATGCAAGTTTCCTTGTCGAGGTTTGAAAAACGGCTGTGGAAATCGAAGCAGTTCCATGTTCCTGCGGAGAAAAACACATCCTCATCGCCATATTTTTTGTTCCAAAGTGCATTTTTTATGCTTTCGCATATCGAAAGCGGGTTATAAAGTATGCCCGTTGGGTTTACCGATGTCGGAATTTTTGTTGCAGCGAGCTTGTTTCCAATGTTTTCGGCAAAGCACGAACCTACGAAAAGGCATCTGTCGTTGTGCGAAATACCGAATCCGAACCTTGGAATGTCTATTTTTGTACGGAAATCCATGCCAGATAGTTATTTTATTGTTTTTTGGTTATTTGAGAATCTAAGTCTTTTCTCATTTCGTTACTATTTTTATTGTAGCACTATTTTATGACGAGGCAATACTCCATAAAAAAGAACGCATCAGTTACAATGCGTTCCTTTTTATTGTCAAAAAGTCAATTTACTCTTCATCATCAGGTTCTATATCATCTACATTGTCAGGCAAATCGACACCAAATTTAATCGTAACCTTTGATTTGTTTGTACTCGATTCGTCAATATCCTCGAATATTATATTATCCAATGATACTCCCTGATTTACAAAGAACTTCCTTAGATTGTCGATTCGCATTTCATTCATCCTGCTGTACATATTTTCAATGTCGCTTCTTGAATATAGTTTCAATGCGGCTTCAGACGTATTTCTGGTACCAGCTTTTGTCCTTGCATATTCAACCAATTTAGGATCCTTATCCTTGATTGCCTTTATCATCTTAAAGTCTTCAATTCCAAGTTCTTCTCTTTCAATACTATACGTACTCATGTAATAATCCATCTTCAGCATGAACAAAGCGATTTGACTTACACTAGCATCTTTATTCAACGACTGAGTTACAGTCATCTTTATTTCAGGCTTAGCACTTATAATTTCCTTGAAATCTGAAGCCAGCCCATTAAGTTGCTGATAATTTTCAACAGTCAGGTCACGGTCAGAAAAGTCCATATACATGTCCCTGAAATTATTTTCTCCACTACCTTTCCTTATGGCATCAAATGGACTTGCAGCTACTTTTATTATGAAATTGCAGAATGTTCTCCATATTATTTTTCCTAACCTAAACGTAGGATCGTCGAGATTTCCTGTAATTGGAAGATCAATCGAAATCTTTTTGTTCCTATCGGAAAGCATATAAAGCCCTGCCTTCAATGGAATATTGCTGTACTCTGCCTTTACTCCCTTAAGCTTTTTATCAACACTCATGTTCAGGATGTTGAGTTCGTTGGAACTACTAAGGTAATTGTTTGAAACATTACTTATGCTCGTCAACGACATTATACCATCCTTGATAGGATATGCCGTGTAGTGAACACAATATGGAGACAAATCCTTCAGCTTAATGTTTTTCAACCATATCTTCAACCTCAAATTTGAATAGTCGTCAAGAGCCCCATTGTATTCTGCTCTCAATTCGCCCTTATCACCAACCATAGCATTTATCTTGGCTGAAAACTTCGAAACGAAATCGAAGTTGTCAACTTCTACAGCCACATTCTTTATTGGAAGAGTAAAATTCTCTATAAGCGACTTGTCGACATACAATATTTCTGAGTCGGAAATCTTCATCTTCTTAATTGTCAACTGCATCTCATTCGATTCAGTATCAGCACCATTGTCATCGTCAGCTTCTGTAGTTTCACTATCTTCAACAAACCAATAGTCGAAATTGGTATGTATCGTGTCGTAGATGACATAATCCGCCTTTAACCCAGTGACATCAATCTCATTAAACACATATATGTCCTTGCCCAGATCCATATTTTCGACATCAATCCTTATCTTGTCGGCAGTTATGACATCATTGGTACTAAGCCCCCTAATTATCGTATTGGAAATATCAAGAACGCCCTTAGTCTTCAAGTTCATTATATGTTCAGTAGAACCATTTATAATTATATTGGTATTGAGCTTTCCATCAAACGACGAAATATTGTAGTACTCTTTCAAGTACGGCAGTATAGGTGCCAAAGAGAAGTCCTTAAGGTCGACATTCAAATTATATGTTCCGTCTTCCATTCCATACTCGACAGCCAAACCAAGCTTACCTCCTTCAGCAAAATCAAGATTTACGCCGACATCAGTGTTTTCTCCACTGAAATATATATGAGGAATTGCAAGTTGCAAGTTGCCCATGTCGAATTCGCTGCCCAAAGCCTTGTCTATATAAATGATGTTGCCATTCTTTAGCGTTATATTATTAAGATTGATAACCCAATTGCTTTCTTCTCCCTCTCCTTCTTCCTCCTCTTCGTCAGATGTAAAAAAGTCAATAAGGCTGTCAAAATTGAACTTGTCGCCGTCCTGGATAATTGTCGCCTTTGGATTAACCAGAGTTAGTTCACTTAGTTTCAACTCGTTACCCATCAACTTAAATGGATTAATCCTAACAATCAACGTATCAAAAGTTACAAATTCATCTTGATCGTTGTCCTCCAACATGGTAAAGCCAACAACATCAATCTTGCCGACAAACAGGTTAGTTGATATTTTCTCAATCTTAACAGTTCTGCCAAACAATTCTTTGCAATGGCTGTTGATATAACTCTTGGCTATAGGTCCAGCAATAAAATTCAATATTATAAACAATATCAAAATTACGCCTAGTACTATACCCGAAATTTTTAAGGCCTTCTTTACACCTGGTTTCATTGTATTTTAGTTTTTATCTTTCCATTATCTTACCAATAGTATTGTCGTACAATTCCTTGGCATCCTTTATGAAGCCGAATGATTCGTCGTCGATCCTCAGTTCGCCCTTGGTAACATGGCCGAGCAGCGAGAACGGGAATTTTTCCTTCATCATAAAGTCAACAAATTCATCCTCCTGGTCTTCGTTCATCGAAACAACTACCCTACCCTGCGATTCGCCGAACAGGAAAGCATCGGTACGGAATTCGCTAGCTGTTGTGATGTCGAAACCAAGATTGTTAGGCATTGCAGATTCGAGAAGGGTGATGTACAGACCGCCATCAGAAACGTCGTGCATCGACTTTACTAATTTCTTTGCAGCAAGAATCTGCAACAGTTTAGAAAGTTTCACTTCAAAGTCAAGGTCAAACTTCGGTGCTGGCGACTTCTTAACCCTATGATATGAATATAGGTATTCGGAGCAATTGATGTCATCGGCACTTTCACCTATCAAATATATAACGTCGCCTTTCCTGTCGAAGCTCAGCGGAACATGGTTTGCCTTGTCGGACAAAATTCCGAGCATACCGATTACTGGAGTCGGGTCAACTGGTTCGGTCTTGCCAGCGATTGTGGTCTGGTTGTAGAACGATACGTTACCGCCCGTAACTGGAGTGTCGAAAGCACGGCAAGCTTCGCCCATACCTTTTATTGACATTACAAACTGCCAGTAAGCCTGTGGATTGTAAGGCGAACCGAAGTTCATGCAGTCGGTGATTGCCACTGGCTTTGCACCTGTGCAGGCAATGTTGCGGGCAGCTTCGGCAACTGCTATTGCGGTACCTTTTTCGGGGTCAGCCTTCACGTAACGACTGTTGCAATCGGTTGTGAGTGCAAGAGCTGTGTTGGTGCCCTTTACGTTTACCATACCAGCATCCGACGGCTTGTTGGTGGTCATGTTCACAGTGCGAACCATCGAGTCGTACTGTTCGTAAACCCAGCGCTTCGAAGCGATGTTCGGATGTCCTGTAAGGAAGGTTGCAACATCGTGCAAGTCAACATCTTCCTCTGGAATTGAATTAATGTCGAAGTGCTTGTAGTCCTTCATGAATTCCGGCTCAACATATTCGCGTTCGTAAACTGGAGCGCCACCGCCAAGAACAAGACTTTCGGCTGGAACTTCAGCAACAACTTCGCCCTTGTACGAGAAGATAAGCTTGTCCTCGTCGATAACTTCGCCGATACGTGCGCAGTTGAGGTCCCACTTTGCAAATATTTCTTCAACAATATGTTCCTTGCCTTTCTTTATGCAGACAAGCATACGTTCCTGCGATTCCGAAAGTAGGATTTCCCATGCTTCCATGTTGTTCTGGCGCAGAGGAACAAGCGAAAGGTCGATGTTCATACCGCTTTCACCCTTTGCCGACATTTCGGAGGTCGAGCAGATAATACCAGCGGCACCCATGTCCTGCATACCTACTATTACATCGGTCTTAGCAAGTTCCAACGAAGCTTCGAGCAAAAGCTTTTCCTGGAACGGGTCGCCAACCTGGATTGATGGAATGTCGTCGGCAGAATCTTCGGTGAGGTCGGCAGATGCGAATGTAGCACCATGGATACCGTCCTTGCCAGTTGAAGAACCAACGATGTATATTGGATTGCCCTTGCCCTTTGCAACAGCCGAAATCATGTCGTTCTTGTCCATGATACCTACCGACATTGCGTTTACAAGCGGGTTGGTGTTGTACGATTCGTCGAAATTGACTTCACCGCCAAGAACCGGAACGCCGAAAGCGTTACCATAGTCGCCGATTCCCTTAACTACACGGCGGAGCAACCATTTTGTATGTTCGTTCTCGATGTTACCGAAACGCAGCGAGTTGAGCTGTGCAACTGGACGGGCACCCATTGTGAAGATGTCGCGGTTGATACCGCCAACGCCTGTTGCAGCACCCTGATAAGGTTCTACTGCCGACGGGTGGTTGTGCGATTCAATCTTGAAAGCACAAGCAAGTCCGTTGCCTATATCAACCAGACCTGCGTTTTCTTCACCAGCACCAGTAAGCAAGCAACCGCCCTTGCGTGGCAAAGTCTTAATCCAGCGGATAGAGTTCTTATACGAGGCATGTTCACTCCACATTACGGAGTAGATGCTCAGTTCAGTGTAGTTCGGTGTCCTGCCGAGCAATTGTTTTATCTTTTCAAATTCTTCTTCGTTGAGACCTAAAGTTTTAGCATCCGAAAATTCAATGTTTTCCTTCGACATAATATATAATTTTATTGTTAGCAAATAAGCCACAAAGTTAAGATATATTTTCTCGGTTTTTAGTTTGGAATGCGATTTTTTTTGAACAAAATTCACGGCTCTTTCATTTAGCCGCCCAATGAGGCGGTTCTGGGGCTAAAGCCGTTGCTAGGTTTCAAGTTTCTATGCCTGACGGCGTTTCTATGTTTCAAGTTTCAATGGCTTCGCCGTTTCTGTGCCTGCGGCGTTTCTCGTTTCAGGTTTCTATGTTTCTGGGGTGTTGAATCGCGCCATGGCACGATTGTACAATGTAGCGGCGCAATGCTTTGCGCTCGTTGGATGGTTCTATGCCTGCGGCGTTTCAATGTTTCTGGTTTAAAGTTTCTGGTTTAAGGTTCAATGTTTCAAGGGTGTTCTTGCAGCCTAACGGCCTTGCTGACTGCCAGACAGAACTTCAGTTCGACAGTTAGACTTTTAGCCTTCTCTTCTTTTTGCCTTTTAGCCCAATAAAATAAATCCTTTTGCATCTTGTCGTCCAAATTTTCAAATCTTCAAATTCTCAAATCTTTAATTCAATCTTAAATCCTACTTCGTAAATCGTAAATTTTCCTTACCTTTGTTTCCCTAAAAAAAATTAATTATGCGTACAATAAAATCATTGTTATTATTGATGCTGGTAACGTTACCAATATTGGCATCGGCTCAGAGAGCGAGAATTTCTTTCAGTTTTGTAATGGAACAAAGCGGTTCTCAGCTTTCAACAGACAGCATTTTTGTAGAAAACTTGTCGGCAAATTGCGACACAATGCTATATGCTCCTACGGCTTCGCTGAGTGTAACAATACTCACTGGCATTGACGACATAAAAGAGTCGGGACATCAGTTCGGCATAGAATCATGGAATTACGATTCGTCGGACAAGGCCGTGTCGATAATGGCATTCACTACAACCGAAAAGGTAAAGCTTTCTGTATTCGACATTTCTGGCCGCCAATGCTGCAACGGCGATTTTTCCGTTGGTTACGGACAAAATGTTTTCAAGGTTTATGGCTGCCCGCGCAACGCAGTGGTAACTTTGTCAAACGGAACGCAGGAAACTTCGGTATCGGTTGTAAACCCCGAAGATGTTTCTTCGCAATGCAGAATACAATACGCAGGTAGCAGTGCAAATGTTTACACAAAGTCATTGCTGTCATCCGACAAATTTGTTTTCCATTCGGGCGACCAGTTGAGGTTTACAATGTATTCTACCACTTGCAACGAGGTCATTACGCGTGAAATCATTGACAATCCAACACAAAACAGCCAATATACCTTCGATTTCACAAATGTTGAAAATATCCGCCCCGACCTCATCGTTGCCTACGACAGCGTCTGCAATATGGACTCCATCCGTTGGACTTGGCAGCCCGTAGATGGCGCAGATGGATATAGATACAATACGGTTAATGACTACGAAACTTCAATCGATTTAGGAACAATCTGTTCAGCGAAATACGAACAACCATTGGATTCAAGCAGCACATATAGAATATACGTATGGGCATACAACAGCTGCGGAGTGTCGGACGTGAACAGACTTTATGCATCAACCCCGGCACGCGAACTTACCGACGAGGAGTACGCCATTGCAACTACGGAAGACGAAACCCTTCGCATCCTAAACATATTTGAACAGCCTGATTCTGTCATACTTCGCACACAGTCAATAAACGTGGACATAACTGACACAATATGGAATTACCTTGCAGGAAGGATGTATGAGGCGGCAAGGAGAACCGGAGTGGGCATTGCGGCTCCACAAGTTGGCATAAACCGCAAAGTGGTATGCCTGCAGCGTTGGGACAAATCGGAAGGAACCGGCGTTTTTGCAAGCCATCCGTGGGAATTCTATTTCAATCCGCAAATTGTTGAATATTCCGATTCGGTTGTACGTCGCAACGACGGATGCCTTTCTGTTCCCGATGGTGGCGATTATCCTACAATCGGCGGCTACTCTTATCGCGCGACATGGGTAAGAGTTACATACTACGACACCGACGGAGTTTTCCACGAGGAAAAAATCAACCATCAATACACTGCACATATTTTCCAGCACGAGATTGACCATCTGAACGCTGTAATGTTTTTCGACCGTCAGGTTGAGGAAAATGCATTCAAATTTACCATAATTGAGGGCGATTCGTACGAAGGTCTGCCCGAAATCCGCTAAGAATGAGCCTTCGCCGTGAAATATTGACCTTGGTTTTTGCGTTGCTGTTCGTGCTTTCGTTGCATGGGCAGAACGATGGCTTTGTGCAATATCATTATCCAAACGGCGCAGTTTCGAGCGAAGGCACTTTGCGCAACGGCAAGCCCGACGGATTCTGGAAAAGCTACTACGAGGACGGAACATTGAAGTCGGAAGGCAAACGCACAATGTTTGAACTCGACAGCGTATGGAATTTCTACACCGAAGATGGAAACCTCGAAAAGTCCATCACCTACCGCGACGGGAAGAAAAATGGTTTTTCGTATGGATATAAATTTTATTACAATGCCGATTCTGCGAAAGTTTACTATTTGGAATCCAAGGAGTTGTTCTTGAACGGCACACGCGAAGGAAATTCGTTTTTCTACAACAAGGACGGCTATCTGCAATATGTTTACAAGTACGTCAGCGACAAGCGCGATGGAGAGGGCTACGAATTTGACCGCGACAGCACAATAATTTCAATAATAACCTATCGTCGTGGCTATCTTGTTCAAACGCAAAAGATAAACCGCACCGACGACAACGGTCAGAAACAAGGTCGCTGGGTGGAATTCTATCCTTCGGGGGCAAAAAAGACCGAAACGCAATATTTCAACGGCAAAGTTAATGGCATTCAGCGCAACTTCGACCAGTCGGGAAGGCTTGTTGACGAGCAGCGCTATGTTGACGGCAAACCTTTTACTGTGGAAAACGACACCACATTGGCAGAAACAGAAATGGCCGAATACAAGAAAACCTTCTACGACAACGGAAAGCTAAAGACGGAAGGCGCATTTCTACACAATTTACCAATCGGAATACACAAGGAATACGACGAAAACGGCAAGCTGACAAAGTCGCTGGAATACTCGTCGGAAAGTGTGCTTGTAGGTGAAGGCATGTTCGACGAGAACGGCAAACGCACCGGCAAATGGCGTTTGTACGATGGCTACTGGGACTATTTTTATGCCGAAGGTTCCTACCGCAAAGGCAAAATGACTGGCGAATGGTCGTATTTCTATTCAAGCGGAAATCCCGAAATGCAAGGCGAATACGACAACGACAAGCCAGTTGGCGAATGGACCTGGCTATATCCGAATGGAGTCAAGCGGCGTATGGAAAACTACTACGACGGGCTTCTTGACGGTGCATACGAGGAATACGATTCTGTTGGCAACATACTGGTAAAAGGTTCGTACGCAGAAGGTTTGAAAACTGGCGAATGGGAATCGCATATTGGCGATGTCGTACAATACGGCTCGTATTCTGCCGACGAAAAGACTGGTGAATGGAAATCATACTACATTGACAGCAACAAGTTGAGCTATTCCGGCTCTTTCCGTGACGGTGATGCTATCGGGCTTCACAAATGGCTTTACCCCAACGGACAGATTGAAACCGTTGGCGAATATCGCGGCGGACTGAAGCACAAGGTATGGTACAAGTACAATCCCGACGGAACTGTCTATATGACACACACATACCGTTTCGGAAACCTTATCAAAATTGATAACGTAAAAGTGCAGAAATCAGGAAGGAAGAAGTAGTATTTATCAATTTTTATCAAACGACAATTAATTTATTATTATCTTCGCGAACAAACAAACGGCATATTATATCATGAGAAACGCACTTATAATCATCACAATATGTATAGTCTGCACAATTCTGCAATCGTGCGGGCAAAAAAAAGTTTCTTCCGACTCCGGATCCCAAGCCACAAGCGGCACTGGCACTAATACAGAAGTTTCAACTGGCAAAGGCAAGCCTTTCGCACACGGGGAAGCTGGAAAGATTTTGGTTGTTATGAGCGACAACGACTGGAAATCTGTAGCAGGCGACAGCGTGAGGGCGGTATTCTACGAAGAATGTCCAAACATGCCTTACGACCAGTCGTATATGGATCTGGTTCATATCCCTTACGAAAAGTTCGTTGACAAAAATATGCTCAATCGAAACATTCTATTTTTTGAACGTATTGCAGCACAAAAACAAGGCGAGCTAAAAATAGAAAAAAACCGATACGCTATCGACCAGACATTTGTAAGGATAACAGCTGCAAACCAAAAGGATTTTGTAAAAGCATTGTGCGACAAGCGCAAATACATAATTAACTACTTCATATCTGCAGATCGCGAAAGGTACATAAATTCATACCAGTATTACAGAAACGGCACTGGAGAAAATAAAATTGCACAGCACTTCAATATAAGCATTATGCTGCCGTCGAAATTCCATGTTGATGAAATTCTTAATAATTTCTCATGGATTTCATACGAAAACTCGAAAACAATGTATGGAATCTTCGTATATGATTATCCGCTTACCGATACTACAACTCTTTCGGTTGACCAGATTGTAGCACGACGAAACGAAGTTCTAGAGAAATGCGTTCCCGGCGGACCAGAAGGTTCCTACATGACTACCGAAACAAAATACGACTATCCTAGTATAGACACTTTAACACACAGAGGCACAAACACAGCCGTAGTACACGGAATGTGGAAAATGCATGGCGATTTCATGGGAGGACCTTTTGTGAGCTATACCAAAATCGATGAAGCCCGCCAGCGTGTAGTCTGTGTCGAAGGTTTTGTTTTTGAACCGAACTCACCTGTACGTGAAAAAATCAGGGAAGTCGAAAGTATAATTAGCACATATTCTATTAATCCATTATAAAAAGACTATGAATCAAACACTTGTTGCAGAAAATGTCGTCAAAAGATATTCCAGGCACCTCGCGCTCGACCAAGTGTCGATATCAGTTCCCGAAGGCAGCATATTCGGTCTGCTCGGACCCAACGGTGCTGGCAAGACGACTTTAATACGAATTATAAACCAGATAACAGCTCCTGACGAGGGATTCGTTTACATCAATGGAGAAAAACTTGCAGGAAAACATATAGCTCAAATAGGATACCTCCCCGAGGAACGCGGATTGTACAAGAAAATGGCAGTCGGCGAACAGGCTCTATACCTATGCCAGCTGAAGGGAATGAAGAAATCAGAAGCTTTTCGCGAATTGAAAAAATGGTTTGAGAAATTTGAAATTGAAAACTGGTGGGACAAGAAAGTAGAAGAGCTATCGAAAGGCATGCAGCAGAAAGTACAGTTCATAACCACTATACTGCACAAGCCCAAGCTATTGATATTCGACGAGCCGTTCAGCGGATTCGACCCGATAAACGCAAACCTTCTGAAACAGGAAATACTCGAACTTAAGAAAAATGGGTCTACAATAATATTCTCCACCCACAACATGGCGTCGGTTGAAGAAATATGCGACTATATAGCACTGATAAACAAGTCGAAAAAAATCCTCGAAGGCGAAGTAAACACAATACGCCGCGAATATGCCCCCGACATTTACGAGGTACAGTATTCGGGATACTTCAACAAGATGATAGCAACGCTGACTTCCGACTACAAGATTATCGACGTGAAGGAATTCGAAGGTGGAAGCAAGATGAGTATCGAATTGCTGAACAAGCAGATGACAAACAACGACATCATCTCACGCTTGACAAACTTTGGCAACATAGAATCGTTCCAGAAGGCTCTGCCAAGCATGAACGACATTTTCATCAGAGTGGTAAGCAACACAAATTTAGAACAAACACAAGTACAAAACTAAAGATATGAGCAAGATAGGACTTATAATAGGCAGGGAATACAAAACCCGTGTTCGCAAGAAATCATTCATAGTAATGACTATACTCGGCCCGATTCTGTTCGCAGCCCTAATGATTTCCCCAGCAATATTGATGCGCCTCGAGGACGACGACTATAAAAAAATTGCAGTAATCGACGAAACTAGGGAATTCGACGGAAGTTCCTTAAGGGATACGAAAAGCATAGGTTTCGATTTCGTGTCGGAGAAATATTGGGATGGAACCCAATACGATCTCGCCAAAGCCAAAAAAGACATGAAAGACAACGACTACTATGCCCTGCTGTACATTCCCGCAAGCACTACTATTTCGGCCAACAGGGGCGCTGTGCAACTATATTCGTACCAGCAACCGAATATGGGTCTTAAGATGCATATTTCCAACGGAGTAGAAAAGAAAATCGAGGAAATTAAGCTAAGCATAAAGGCCGATTCTCTGAAAATAGACAAACAGGAAATTGATAACATTCTGATGGTTGCCCACACATCTATAGATGTGAAAACGACAACAATACAGGACGATGGCTCCGAAAAAGAATCATCCACAACTGTTGCCATGATTATCGGCTACATCTGCGGATTCCTGATATACATGTTCATATTCATGTATGGTTCCATGGTCATGAATGGCGTAATCGAAGAAAAATCGAACAGGATTGTCGAAGTTATAGTTTCTTCGGTAAAACCATTCCAGTTGATGCTTGGAAAAATTATTGGTGTAGCCCTTGTCGGAATTACCCAGTTTGTACTGTGGGTGATGATGACATTTGGAATTGTAACAGCTGTTTATTCGATAATAGGAAAAGACTACGCTACAGCAAACTTAACTCCGCAGAATGAAATTACCGGGTCATCGCTTACAGAAGTTAATGATGTCAATACCGACGACATGGCAAAGCTCAACGAAATCAAGACATCGTTGAATTCTATTAATTATGCGGTGCTGCTGTCAATGTTCCTGTTCTATTTCATTGGCGGCTATCTGCTGTATGCTGCAATGTTTGCAATAGCAGGTTCGGCAGTAGACAACGAAACCGACACGCAACAGTTTACGCTGCCAATAACGGTACCACTCATCTTGGGCATTTTTGTAATGCTCACCACCATCAACAATCCAAACGGCAACCTCGCCTACTGGTTCTCTATAATTCCGTTTACATCGCCAATAGTGATGATGGTAAGAATTCCATTTTTCGGCGATGTGCTGCCTATCTCCGACATACTTATCTCAATGTCTCTTCTTATCGTAACATTCATAGCGATGACATGGCTTGCAGCAAAGATATATCGCGTAGGCATACTTATGTACGGCAAGAAAACCAACTACAAGGAATTGTGGAAATGGTTGAGATATAGAAATTAAGACATAATAATAAAGAAAAGTTGCTTCATTTTTTTAAGAATATGAAATACAAGAAGTATTTTCTAATAGGCATGCTGCCAATATTCATGCTATTTTCGTGCAATGATAAAAAAGCAGAAAACGCTGAATACAAGAAATCCGAAGACATTGAGAACAATAGTAAAAATGCCCCAAAAGCAGAAAACGCTCAAGACAAGGGATCTGAAGACATTACGGACAATAGTATAAACGACCCAAATGACAAAAATGCAGAAAACATTGAATACAAAAATATTAAAACAGCCAAGATTGAAGATGTTCTAAAGGAAGCCGAAAAAGGCAATGTAGAAGCTCAAATTGAAGCTGGTATGCGCTACTACAGTGGCACCAACGAAGTCGCCAAGGACTTTGCCGAAGCTGCACACTGGTTCCGCATGGCAGCCGAACAAGGAAATGCCGAAGGGCAATACCGCTTAGGTAGAATGTACTATTATGGATGGGGAGAAAAGAAAAACGCAGAAATAGCCGTGCGTTTGTGGAGACAAGCAGCCAATCAAGGACATCCATACGCACAAAAAGCATTAGGCTATACATTTGAAAAAGGAGAAGGAATAGAGCAAAATCAAGATTCAGCGAAATACTTGTACGACAAATCATATCCAGAGATATGCAAAATAGCAAAAAGCGGAGATGCAGAAGGTGAATTTCATTTGGGTGATTGCTATTATTATGGCAAAGGGGTAACGCTATCATACACAGAAGCCGTGCGTTGGTATCGCAAGGCTGCAGAACAAGGGGAGAATATGGCACAAAACAACTTGGGGATCTGCTACTATAATGGCGATGGTGTTGAGCAATCATACACGGAAGCCGTGCGTTGGTATCGCAAGGCTGCAGAACAAGGGGAGAATATGGCACAAAACAACTTGGGGATCTGCTACTATAATGGCGGTGGTGTTGAGCAATCATACACGGAGGCAGTGCGCTGGTTTCGAAAAGCCGCTGAACAAGGAATTGCTGGGGCACAATTTAACTTGGGATTATGCTACGTCAACGGCGAAGGAGTTGAGCAATCATACACAGAGGCAGTGCGCTGGTATCGAAAAGCTGCAGAACAAGGTTATGCTGGTGCCCAAACCAACTTGGGTGCTTGTTATGCCACTGGTACTGGAGTAGAAAGATCATATTCCGAAGCAAAAAAATGGTGGAAAAAAGCCGCAGATCAAGGGAACGAAGAGGCAATAAAAAATCTAAAAAAACACGGATGGCAATAATTTGTTTCTGCTAAAATCTAAGACCCATTGTGTAGGATATAAGAACACAAAAACGACCGCTGGAGAAGAATTGGTAGCCGCACCGCCCCAGCTTTAATGGACTGTTAGCCCTAAAAAATTTTTGCACAATCTAATTGATATTATTACTTTTGTATTTCTATTTTGGTTGTGCGCGGTTGATGCAGGTCGCCGCCAAATACCAAATAACAAAGTACAGTACCTGCAACATAAATGATTTGCCAATGTAGCATAAGTGCAATTTGATACACACATTTTAAAATAGAAAAAAGCCAAGTAGCTTGATTCTGGGATTTTTGGAACTTGGACACTTTCAAAATGACATTTTCAGATTAAGGCAACGAAGCTCCCGCCTTTGGGCGTGGACATAAGTCGTTGTAGTTGAAAATGTCAAGGTTGTCCAAGGCCTCAAAAGTTCCAATGAAAGCGAAAATGTACCACGCTTTTTTTTGTGGGTATTTGAAATTAAAGGTACAAGCGGTTTAGTACAAAAAAACTAGAAGAGAAAAAGAAAAGAAAAAGATTTTAACAACAAAAAACCGACGTGCCGATGGGATATAACGGTGCAAAATTTATAATGAAAAAACATATAAAATCAATATTAGTTCTACTTATTATAGTATTTATGTTTTGTGGGCAGGTTTGTTTGTCACAAAACACAACGAAGCACGTTTTGAAGACGCAGCAAGATATTGTCTTGTTTTTTGAAAAACATGAAGAGATATACAATGTATATCATGATTTTTACAAAAACAAACAGTTTGATATGGCGATTAAAACGCTAAAAGAACTTGTCACATTCTTTGACACAACCACTTTTGATAGTCAGTGGGAGGATGTTATGGCATACAAGGATGATTTGGTAGCTAATGTATATTATAATCTTGCTTGTTGTTACGCATTGACAGCACAAAAGAAACTTGCATTGGAAACACTGGAAAAATCCATACGCTTAGGCTACAAGGACTATGGTAATATGCTTAACGACAAAGATTTTGAGAATATCAGAAAAGATAAGAAATTCAAATCCCTACTTGAAGAGATAAAGCAATATGACCGATTGACGATTTTGCAAAATTCGTCTGCCTATATCAAAGATGACAACGATTCGCTGCCGCAATTTGTTTATCAAGATTCTAGTGATTATCGTTTGGTGAATGTCAGAAAGTTTTTTAATCTGGACTCTGTTGCTGGTGATGGTGATGAGATTTCAAAAATTCTGAATATCCTTCATTTTGCTCATAATGCTATCCGACACGATGGGGGCAATTTTGCACTATGTGAATTTGATGCTATCGATTTATACAATTATCACAAATCAACGGGGGAAGGTGTCAACTGCCGTCATCTAGCTATTGCTTTGAATGAGATGTACCTTTCGATGGGAATACCGTCACGATATGTGACATGTATGCCATACAACTCGGGAGATCAGGATTGCCATGTCATAAATTCGGTCTGGTCGTCACAATATCAGAAATGGATTTGGATAGACCCCACCTTCGAAGCATATGTAAAAGACGAAAATGGTAATTACTTGAGCATTCAGGAAGTGCGCGAGAGACTAATTGAAGGACGGCCTGTTTTCCTGAATGAGGATGCAAACTGGAATAATGAGAACAAGCAGACAAAAGAATACTATTTGGATAGCTATATGGCGAAAAATCTATATTGGTTTGATTGTGTAACGAATTATTGCTTCAATCCAGAGAGCAGATACAGATATGTAGAGAACAAACACGTGTTTTTAACGCCATCAACATACGAGAAATCCAGCGACTGGGCTGTTATCACTCATGATGACAATTATTTTTGGCAAACTCCGACAAAATAGTTTATGATATAACACGTTGTCGGCATATGAGTAATAGCATTTGTAATGCGTAATAAACTTGAAGTCAATGG
>Ga0310696_10004946_pt1 | contig 16223 bp, 13 predicted proteins | sample AusTroGonzalo_MG_4_FD_203885 | JGI IMG/M metagenome (GOLD analysis project Ga0310696, IMG submission 203885) | Bovine rumen microbial communities from tropical cattle in Woodstock, Queensland, Australia - Gonzalo_02 (v2) (version 2) | ecosystem: Host-associated > Mammals > Digestive system >...
GCTCCGACCGACCGACGAGAATCGCCACAAAAATATGCATAAGAAAAATGCGGTCATATGGGCAGAATGACATTGTCATATCGGCTGTTTCACGTCGTCATATGGGCAGAATCTCATCGTCATATCGGCTGTTTCACGTCGTCATATGGGCAGAATGACATTGTCATATCGACTGTTTTACAATGTCATATGGGCAGAATGACAAGCTCATTCTGCCCATATCTCATCCTAATATCGGCTGTTTAACGATACGATAAATGTCTTCAATACAAAACCCTCACGATGCCGGTTTCTTTTTCTCAACACGCTTGGTGACACCGATAGCACCAGAGGGACAAACGAGGCGGCAGAGGTGACAGCCGACGCACTTGGTGCCTACCAAACGGGGACGACGGGTGACAGTATCGAAGATGATGGCTTGATGACCGCCATCGCTACATGACACCTCACAGCGACCACAGCCAACACAGAGGTCCTTGTCGAACTTGGGATAGATGACAGTATCACGGTCCAGATGGTCAGGCTTCATGAACTTGGACAACTGCTCGCCGACCAACTGTTGCAGCTCAGTAACCCCGCGCTTGGCCATATAGCGCTGCAGGCCCAAGATAAGGTCGTCGATGATGCGATAGCCGTACTGCATGACAGCGGTACACACCTGCACATTATTGCAGCCCAACTGGATGAACTCCAAGGCATCGCGCCAAGTCTCAATACCACCGATTCCGCTTAGTTCAAATTGATCATTGACATTGGATAATTGACAATGATCTCTCATTTGGGCGAGTTCCAGGATATAGCGCAAGGCGATAGGACGCACGGCACGGCCTGAATAGCCTGAGATGGTGCGCTGACCGGCTACTTCGGCATCGGCATCCATGGTGACCGACTTGATGGTGTTGATGGCCGAGATGGCATCAGCACCCGCTTCTACGCAGGCGGCAGCCGGTTCGGCTATGTGGGTGATATTGGGCGTCATCTTCGGAATGACAGGAATGCTTACGCTCTGCTTGACACAAGCGGTATAGGCCTTGACCAACTCAGGACTCTGCCCCACATCGCTGCCCATGCCCTCGTGCTTCATCTGCGGGCACGAAAAGTTCAGTTCCACGGCATCACAACCAGCCTGTTCGGCCATCTTTGCCAGCTGCACCCATTCGTCCTCGCTCTGACCCATAATAGACGCGATGACTACTTTTGTAGGATAGTCCTGCTTCAGTCGGCGCAGAATGTCGAAGTCCATCTCCACAGGGTTCTCACTCAACTGTTCCATGTTACGAAAGCCATAGAAATCGCCGTGGGTGGCATTGTTGTGCATCGCATCGAAACGAGGCGACACCTCGTGAATTTCCTGCAGACAGATGGTCTTATAGTACACGCCTGCCCAACCGGCATCGAAGGCGCGCGCAACCATCTCGTAGTTGGTACACACCGCCGAGGAAGCCAGGAAGAACGGGTTCTCGCATTTGATACCACAGAAAGTGATTGATAGCTCGGGGTAATGGCTATCATCGACATCGTCGGGATGAATGCTACGCATCATCTCCTTGATACGGATGTGCCAGTTGTAGTGGATACAGGCCTGCTCTGCGCGCTCCAAGTCGCCATCGGTGCAGTTCTTCACCCAGCGCAAGGCCGGCTTGTGATTGTCGAAGCGAATGGCACGAATGGCACGTGCCGGATCGCCCGTAACGCAGGCCTTGGTGCAGGGGGCATCCTGACACAACAAGCATCGGTTGGCCTCTTCATAGACATTGACTTTCTTGAACTTGATGCCCTTCATCTTGATTTGGTTGTTCTCCAGCGACTCGATGATGGCCAGCGACTCGATATGCTTGACACCCGCCTCCATGAGCACCTTGCGGCCGCCCTGAAACTCCTTCTCGATGATAAAGCCCATGCCCACCAATTCGGCTCCCGCCTGCCGACAGAGGTTGACGATGCCCAAGCCGCTATTGCCAAATGCCAAGAAATCGTCGACAAAGAGCACGCGGTCTTCAGCCGTGAGATAATCGCGACTGATAATCAGCGTATAGTCTCTTTGCTTGGTGAAAGAGCGCACTTCGGACACATAGAAACGGTCCATGGTAGACGGCTTTTTCTTCTTGGCAAACACCACGGGCAGCTCCATTATATAGCCCAGCATCACGGCTGGAGCAATGCCCGAGGCCTCTACGGTAAGGATCTTCGTAGGCCGTGCATCGGCAAAGCGGTTCATCAACTCCACCGCCACCTGCTTCATCAGGTAGGGGTCCATCTGATGGTTAATAAAGCGGTCAACCTTCAGGATGCCACCATCTAGGCACTGGCCGTCCTGTATAATGCGATCAATCAGTGAGTTCATATGTTTTAAGTTCAGGTAGTTAATACAATATACGCAAAATGCTATTCTGACGGCAAAGATATAAAAAAATCAACACACTCAAAGAATTATCGTCATTTTTCTTCTTTTTTACCGATAGAACAAAAAAAGGAGCACCCCATCAAGTAGGATGCTCCTAATTATTCACTTTTTCAATTTCCCATTACTTCAGTGCCTTGTTCAGCATGTAGTACACCTCGTTGTTGCGGAGGGTCTGCTTGAAGTCGTAGGTATTCGTCTGTTTATTGATCTTGACATACTCGATGCCCACCATCTCGGCGAAGTCTTCCCAGTACTCCTCGGTGATGTCGTAAGAGAAGGCTGAGTGGTGAGTACCACCGGCGAGGATCCATGCACCGGCACCAATCTCGAATGTGGGCTGGGGCACCCAGAGGGCGCTGGCCACGGGCAGGTGAGGCATGGGCTTGGGCTCGATGCACTCCACCTCCTGCGAGATGAGACGGAAGCGGTTGCCAAGGTCAACAACGGTAGCCTTGATACCACGGCCAGTCTTTGAGGTGAACACCAGACGGGCGGTCTGCTGCTTGCGAATACCGATGCCAAGGAAGTGAACCTCGAGCTTGGGCTTGTCGGTAGCGATCAGCGGACAGATCTCGAGCATGTGGCTCTGCAGGCAAGATGACTGGCTACCAGCGAAGTTGAGGGTGTAGTCCTCCAGGAACGAGCAACCGGTAGGCATGCCCTGCTGGATTACCCACAGGGTACGATAGAGGCAAGCGGTCTTCCAGTCGCCCTCGGCGCCGAAGCCGTAGCCCTCTTCCATCAGGCGCTGTGATGCCAAACCAGGAATCTGATCGAAGCCGCAGAAGTCGGGTGCGTCGATATCAGCATCGCCCAGGTCGTCGAAATTGGTGGTGAAGGCAGTAGCGCCCTCATCCTTCAGCACACGGCGCAGGGCAATCTCAGCCTTGGCAGCATTCTTCACCTTCTCCCAGTATACCTGCTCGCCGCTCTCGTCAATCTTGATGGTGTAGAGCTTCTTGTACTCCTCAACCAAAGCGTCAGCCTCAGCGTCGGTAACCTTCTTGAAGTAGTCCATCAAAGAAGAAACGGGATAGTAGTCAACATGGTAGCCCATGCGCTGCTCAAACTCCACGCGGTCGCCATCGGTCACAGCCACGTTGTTCATGTTCATACCGAACATCAAGCAACGTACGTTGTGAGCGTCAGCCACACCAGCAGCTACGCGAGCCCAAACGGCAATCTTCTTCTGAGCCTCTTCATCCTTCCAGTAACCGCAAACCACCTTGCGAGCCACACGCATGCGAGTGCAGATATGACCGAACTCGATATCGCCGTGGGCGCTCTGGTTCAGGTTCATGAAGTCCATATCGATGCTATCCCAGGGTATCTCAGCATTGTACTGAGTGTGGAAGTGCAGCATGGGCTTGTTCAGGGCCTGCAAACCCTTGATCCACATCTTAGCGGGCGAGAAGGTGTGCATCCATGTGATGATACCGATACACTTAGCCTCGTTGTTGGCAGCGAGCATCACCTGCTCCACTTCCTTCGAGCTGTTGGCTGTACCTTTATATACAATCTTCACAGGGATATTACCAGAGGCATTCAAGCCCTCTACCATTTCTTTTGAATGGCTATCCACAGCTACTACTGCGTCGCCTCCATAGAGCAACTGTGCACCAGTTACCCACCAAATCTCTAAATCTTTAAACATAGTTTTAAAATTTTAATTGATAATTGAAAATAGATAATGGATAATTATTTCCACGTACCACTTTCGCTTATCATGGGTTAATAATTACATTGTGTTATTTATTCTCTTTATTCTTCACCGATTTGATGTTAGTGTTTCTGACCTTTCTGTCCATAGTATGCGTTGGGTCCGTGCTTACGGTTGTAGTGTTTCTCCACGAGCAACGGGTTCATCGTCAGATTGGGATTCACCGAGAAAGCCACGAAAGCCATCTTGGCGCACTGCTCCATCACCTTGGCATTGTATACGGCGTTGTCGGGCGAAGTACCCCATGAGAACGGACCGTGGTTCTTTACCAAAACAGCAGGTGTGTGGTCGGGATTGATCTTGCGGATGTTCAAGATTTCGTCGACAATCACATTGCCCGTCTCCAGTTCATACTGACCTTCAACCTCGGCCTTCGTCATATCACGCGTGCAGGGAATATCTTTATAGAAATAGTCGGCATGAGTAGTACCGATGTTGGGGATATCCTTGCCAGCCTGAGCAAAGGCAGTGGCATAGGTAGAGTGCGTATGAACCACGCCTTGGATATTGGGGAATGCCTTATACAGCACAAGGTGCGTGGGAGTGTCGGAAGAAGGATTGAGGTCGCCCTCTACCACTTTGCCGCTTTCCAAATCGACCACGACCATATCCTCGGCTTTCATCTCGTCATAGCTCACGCCGCTGGGTTTAATCACTACGAGGCCCTTCTCACGGTCGATACCCGACACGTTGCCCCAAGTAAAGATAACCAGTCCCTGCTTTACCAAGTCAAGGTTGGCCTTGAATACTTTCTGTTTCAGTTCTTCTAACATGTTCTTTCAGTTTTTATAGATTATTATTAACTATCTGGATTATATCCATAGCGCTTCGACCCATACGGTCATTGACTCTGTTATGACATCACCCACGCTGCTTAGTCCTATCGAATAGTACGTTCTCAGTGGTCTGCCTTTTACAAGCAGATTGCTATAGTTTGGCAGCTTGCCAAGCACGATGACATCACCAATCATACCCGTTGCCTCCTTCAGCTCACGATGTAACGTATTGTGCAGCCCCAAGTCGATGCGTACTACCTCAGCCTTGTCACGTTCACCACTCTTGAACTCTCGCAGCTCGACCACCGTTCCTTTGGGTATGGGCTTGATCAGTTCTTCCGGCTTCACTATAACACTTGGCTTGAAAACGAATTGCTCGTATTCAGAGACCCTTGGGCTACCCTCTTCACCGTCTTCTTTATTCACCCAGTCTACCCGTGTACTCGGCTCGATGTTAATCCTCAAGATGAACGGCAGCAGCATCTTGTTTTCTTCCGTGTACTTGCGCAAATCTTCAACAACGTGTTCCGGAGTTGAGTGCAAGTAGAAATCATGCATGAGACCCACGACATATAGTTCATCACTGAAGGTTACATCAAATCTGGAACTATCCAAATTGCCATATTGCTCTATAGCCTTCTGGCGTGTACGTTCAAGCGCATCATCCCATTTCGTCTCGGACACTTGCTGAAGGATTTCCTCGAATTGTTGTTCTGTCATATCATCCTAATCATATTGGGATTAACAATAATCAGTGACGGATTTCTTGAAGATCAGAGTTTAAAATAAGGGTCTTCATTATATACCTTATTATTAAAGCGGTAGAGAAAGGCACCACGCTTAGAGGTGGTCTTGTCAATCAGATCCGTTTTCTCAATAAAGTCCATCTCTTTAATACGCTTGCGGAAGTTGCGCTTGTCGATCTCCTCGCCACCCACGGCCTCATAGAGACGCTGCAGCTGGGTCAGCGTGAAGAGTTCAGGCAACAAACGGAAGCCAATGGGCTCGGTACGCATTTTCTGCTTCATCTTGCGCCAGGCTTTCAACACCATCTCGTTGTGATCAGAATAGAGACGGGGCAGTTTCGTTACATCCACCCACTCTACCCCATGCTCCTTGCGGAGCTTCTCACTGTAATCCTTCACATTGATCAGGGCATAGTAGGCAATAGAGATGACTCGCTCGCCCGGGTCACGGTCTACACGACCGAAAGCCCCTACCTGACGCATGAAGATATTCTCCAATCCCGTGAGTTCAACCAGCGTACGCTCAGCGGCACTGTCGATACTCTCGTTGGCGGCAACGAAGCCTCCGTAGAGGCTCCATTGGTCGCGACCGGGATCCATCTGGCGTCGGCCGATGAGCACCTTCAGTTTCGACTCATCGAAGCCGAAGATAATGCAGTCGACCGACACCCAGACTTTCGCATGTTCTTTATAGTAAGCCATTTCCGTTTCTTGTTTACCAGAAGTATGCATAGAAGCAAGCGCAGAGGCCGATCACAATCAGCGTACCGATGATGTCGAAGGCACCCCAGCTCTCCTTGATAGACTGCTTGAAATCAGCCGAGAAGGTAATAGCATCCACCTGAGCCTTAGAAGGTGCGGGAGTGAAGAAGCTCACTACCACCATCAGCAGCACGATGAATACGAGCAGCCAGCACTCGAAGATGAGCCAGTTGGTCTGCCAGAACCAAGCGGTGTTCTCCCAGAAAGCGCCATCCATCACAGCCTTGCCTGAGTCGGTTACCACGTTGGTCACCAGACGGATCATACCAATCAGGAAGCCACCAATCAGGCCCCACTCACCAGCCTTCGGAGTAATCTTCTTAGAGAAGATACCGAGGGTGAACACAGCCACCATGGCAGGAGCAATCAGCGACTGGATGTCCTGCAGGTAAGAATACAGGTTACCCATGTTCATCATGATAGGCATCCAAGCCAAACCGAGCAGCACAACCACCACAGTAGCCATACGGCCTACGAACACGTAATGAGCCTCGCTCTTACCCTTCTTCATGGGCTTGTAGAAGTCCTCGGTAAACAGTGTAGCGCAGCTGTTGAAGAAAGCAGCCAGTGAAGCTACGAGTGCGCAAACGAAACCAATGGTTACGATACCCTTGATACCGGCAGGCAGAATGTTCTTCACCATCATGGCAAAAGCACCGTCGGTAGACTCGTGGTTGGTGATGTCCATCTCAATACCGCTACCCGTCTTCAGAGAGAGGGCGTAGGCAATCATACCAGGAATCAAGAACATGAAGCAAGGCAGGATCTTGAAGAAACCGGCAGCGATGGTACCACGACGAGCACGCTTCATCACTTCCTTGTTGTCCTCACCAGGTACCTGACCGAGTACACGCTGAACGATGTGCTGGTCAGTACACCAGTACCAGAAACCGATGATAGAAGCACCCAGGAACACTACATAGCCAGGGAACTGGGGATACATAGGATCGGCAGGATCGGGATGGAACATATGAGTGGTACCGAAACCGTCGTGAGCGGCATTACATACTCTCATCATCTCAGACCAACCGGCAGTGATGCTGCCATCGCCCAGCATGTTCAAACCAAGGAACAGCACGAGGAACGAACCAATAATAAGAATAGGTGTCTGGATGGTAGACAGCGTCATCACACCCTTCATGCCACCAAATACGGTGAACACAGCAGTAATGGCAATGAGGCCGATGGCACCATACCAGAAAGGAATGCCAAGCAGGAACTTGAAGAAGATACCACCCGTGAAGGCAGTTACCGACACCTTGGTGAGCACATAGGCTACGAGGGTAATGATAGACAGCCAAGAACCTGTGCGCTGGGTGTAGCGGAACTTCAGGAAGTCGGGCATGGTGATAATCTTACCCATCTTGTTAATGAGCAGCTGATAGAAAGGCACGAACAGCCAACCCAGGATCAGAATCATCCAACCCTGCATCTCCCAGTGGGCCATACCTACGCCGTCCTTAGCACCCGTACCAGCCAAGCCTACCAAGTGCTCAGAACCGATGTTGGCAGCAAAGATAGCCATACCAATTACATACCAAGGCTCGCCCTTACCAAAGAGGTAAGCTGAAGAGTCTTCACCCTGCTGGGCTTTCTTGTCTTTCCAGATGGCATACCATACAGCTGCCACCACTCCTAACAGGCCGACGATGAGTACCACCCAGTCGAGCCAAATAAATTCATGTGAACTCCAGTTCATAAATGTTGTTTAATTTGTATTTTGTTGTTATTATTTGCGATTTTTCCACATGGCGGTCATATCCTCCAAGGTCTTGCCCTTGGTCTCGGGCACCATCTTCCATACGAAGAGGGCAGCCAGCAGACAGATCACGCCATAGAGTCCGTAGGTAAACCAGTGACCGAAATCATCACCCTCGCTCAGGTGCATGTTGAACATGGGCACAAACGAGCTGGAAACGATAAAGTTGGAAATCCACTGGAAAGCGACTGCGATAGCAACAGCACCGCCACGGATGGTGTTGGGGAAGATCTCGGCAATGAGCACCCAGCAGATGGGGCCCCAAGAGAACATGAACGAAGCCGAGTAAACAAGCAAACTGGCAGCGGTATACAGTCCCATACCCTCATGACCGAAGGTAAGAGCTACGCCCAGCGCACCCAGTGCCATACCCAGCGAACCAGAGATGAGCAGCGGCTTGCGGCCCCACTTCTCTACGGTGAACACAGCAACGAGCGTGAACGAGATATTGATAATACCCATGAACACGGTAAGCATCATAGGATCATCCATACCCATATCGCCGAAGATGCGCGGTGCATAGTAGAGCACAGCATTAATACCCACGGCCTGCTGGAATACTGACAGCATGATACCTACGAAGATACAAACGAAACCATAGGTCATCAGCTTCTCGGTCTTCACCACCATGGTGTCCTTGATGTCCTGCAGAATCTGCTCAGCCTTTGCGGTACCATTGATTTTGGCAAGGATGCGTGCAGCCACATCGTCACGGCCAATGGAAACAAGGTAGCGCGGAGTTTCAGGAACAAAGCAGATGAGCAGGGCGAAGAGTCCTGCGGGTACTGCCTCGGAACCGAACATATAGCGCCAACCAGTCGTTACCGTCCACTGTGCCCTCGGATCGATAGCGGCAAGGCCCTTACCCATCTCCTCTACCAGCGGCTGGATGTGGTCACCCAAGATAAAGAAGTTGACGAAGTAAACCACCAGCTGACCAAAGATAATGGCAAACTGGTTCCAGCTAACGAGCATACCGCGGATGTTGGAAGGAGCCACCTCACCAATATACATAGGGCAGATGGCAGAAGCCAGACCTACACCAATACCGCCAATCACGCGATAGAAATTGAACATGATAAGCAGTGAGTAAGTAGGTGTACCGTATTCAAAGAACAGGAACTCAGGATCCATCGATCCTAAAGCCGAAACAAAGAACAGCAAGCCAGCAATAATCAGCGAGCGCTTGCGTCCCAAGTTCGTGGCCAGGAAGCCTGAAATAGCCGAACCGATGATACAGCCAATCAAAGCGCTGGCCGACGTGAAGCCATGCCAGCCATCGGTGTAAGCGAAGTCCTTGGCCTCCATGAAGAAAGCCTGCAATCCTTTCTCTGCACCAGAGATAACAGCAGTGTCGTAGCCGAACAGGAGTCCGCCCAACACTGCCACCATTACGATACTAATCAAGTAGCCTTTGCTACCATTTTCTGTCTGAACCATAATTGTCAAGTATCAATTGTCAATTATTTGATAGAAAATTTGTAAGCAGCATGGCTGTAATACTTCTCACCGGGCTTCAGAACGGGGCTTGGCCATTCAGGATGGTTGGGGCTGTCGGGGAACTTCTGGCTCTCCAAGCATACTGAGATATACTGAGGATATTTCTTACCCAGCTTGCGAACGATATTCTCCTCGCCCTGGATGCCTTGGAAGTTGCCAGTGTATACCTGTACGCCCGGCTCGTTGGTAAACATCTCCATGAAGATGCCGCTCTTGGGGCTGTAGAGGGTAGCACATACCTGAGTGTCATCGCCCATCGTGTTCAGAATCCAGTTGTGGTCATAACCGCCATTGGCATTCTTCACCTGGTCGAACTCACGGTCCAGACCGTCGATGATAGCGTGCTCAGTGCGCAGGTCCATCGTGGTGCCTTCAACCGAACGGATTTCGCCAGTAGGCATATAAGAGTCATCGGCCACCGTCCAAGCATCAGCATTCACCATGATCAGCTGGTTCAAACCACCAGCCTCTTCCTCGAAGTCGCCACTCAGGTTATAGTAGTTATGATTAGTCTGGTTGATGATGGTCTCCTTATCGGTCTCAGCCTCCCAAGAAATATCGAGAGTGTTGTCAGAGGTCACCTTATAGGTAGTGATAGCCGTAACGGTGCCGGGGAATCCATTATCGCCATCGGGAGAAACAATCTGAAGGCGGAGGATAGAGTCATTTGCCTCAATCACATCATACACCTTGTTCATCCAACCCGTAGCGCCACCGCCATGTAAGCAGTGATCACGTCCGTCGTGCTTATCATTCTGACGCAGCTGATACTCGGTATCGCCCAACTTGAAACGACCCATATTGATACGGTTAGCATAACGGCCTACGCTTGATCCGTAGTCGGTGGGAGAATTCAACGTGTCAGCATACTGAGCAATGTTGTCAAAGCCCAGCACCACATCGGTAGGCTTGCCATCCTTGTCGGGAACCACCAGTGATACCACACGGGCACCATAGTTGGTGATGCACACCTCCATGCCCTTATCATTCTTCAGTGTGTACAATTTCACTGGTTTGTCCTGAATGATAGTGTCGAACTTTGCAGCATCCAAACCAGATACTGTCAGATTGCTGGCAGGCTGATTGCCACCTGCACACGCCGTGAGTATTAACGCAGCTGCGCCAATGCCCATAAATGAACCTTTAAGTGCTTTCATTTTTCTTAGTTTTAAAATAATTTTAGCTATTGTTTACGAATTTGGGTGTAAATTTACGACTTAAATTTGAATTGACAATAAAAAATGCAAAAGATTTTTCCCCTTAGTATCGGAATTGCATCTTTTTAACATTCTACGACTGTTTTTTTTTGCAGTTTAAGAAGAAAATGCCTATCTTTGCACCAACATTTACAACCCATGCTTATGAAAAGAAGTGCAATCCTACTATTTATTGCTGTTTTGGCAGCAACAGCGTGTACCGAACGTACCGCAACCCCGCCTGTGGAATTCATCGAGGTGCCTGCCGATACGGCCACGCCCAAGGCCAATGAGAGCATTGTAGGCGACGGTCCCATCATTGTGATTCCAGAAGAACGCAACCCAGAGGATGCAACTCCTATCAGCGAGGACGACGAACTCATTTATGAAGAGCTCATCGGACAGGGAAAAGAATAAGCGTCAGGGCGAAACAACGACAGCATCAACACACAATCAAAGATGAAAGAGATTATCATTAGCGACGCTGCATTACGCAAAGGAGCCGCAGAAGGCATGGATGCCTTTCTGCAAGTATTCCTCGATGCCATACATCAAGCCATCGGTGGTGAGCTTACTGCCGAAGGCATGAGTGAACTGAACAGCGACCAAATCACTTTGTTAGCATGGGAGATACTGCACAATGAAGTGATGGATGGCGGATTCGTACAGTTGATTCACAACGGCTACGGACCGTTTATCTTTAAGAATCCGTTTGCCAAGGCGCTGAACAAGATGTGGGGCATGCGTGAGCTCTCGAAGATGATCTATGATGCACACTCCTTGTATGTAAAGCATGGAAAAGAAATAGAACGTGACTGTTCCGACGACGAGTTTATGGCGATGTTCGAACGCTATCCTGAGTTCGACGACCTTGACGACCAGTTTGTAGAAAACGAAGAGAACTACACAGATCAGGTGGCCAGATACGTTGACGAGAACATTGAGAAATTTGCAACCATCCAATCATGAACAAAGCAGAACAAGAGCTTCGAAAGAAAAGCCCTGTACAGATAAAGAACAAGAAAGCCGCTTTCGAATATTTTTTCATTGAAGAGTTTACTGCCGGCATTGTGCTCACGGGCACAGAAATCAAATCTATCCGTTTAGGCAAAGCCAGCTTGGTAGACACCTATTGTACGATTATCCATGGAGAAATATGGGTAAAGGGCATGAGCATCAGCCCCTACTTCTATGGTTCCTACAACAACCATGAGATGAAGCGCGACCGCAAACTGCTGCTCACCCGACGCGAAATAGCCCGTTTGGAAAGTGCTACCAAGCAAACCGGCTACACCATCGTGCCCACACTGGTTTTCATTGACGAACACGGACGTGCTAAGATGGACCTCGCCCTGTGCAAGGGTAAGAAAGCCTACGACAAGCGGCAAACACTCAAAGAGAAAGAAGACCGACGCGAAATGGATCGCGCCATGAAGATATACAAATGAAGACTAAACTTAACGAGATTGTTCAGGAACGCATACTGATTCTCGACGGGGCAATGGGCACCGTCATTCAGGAGTACAAACTGACCGAAAAGGATTTCCGTGGTGATTCGTTTACAGAAATACCAGGACAAATGAAAGGCAATAACGATATGCTCTGCCTAACTTGTCCTGACACCATCAGCGACATACATGAACGCTACCTCAAAGCAGGAGCCGACATCATCACGACCAACACCTTCAACGCCCAGCGCATTTCACAGGCCGACTACCATTTGCAGGCATTTGCCCGTGAAATGAATGTACAAGGCGCAAGACTGGCTAGAAAGGCGGCCGACAAATACTCCACAGCCGACAAGCCCCGATTTGTAGCAGGCTCTATCGGACCGACCAATAAGACATGCTCGATGTCGCCTGACGTGAGCAATCCTGCCTACCGCGAACTTACCTACGACCAACTGTTCGAAGCCTATAGCGAGCAGATCGACGGTTTGATAGAAGGAGGCGTGGACGCATTGCTCATTGAAACGATCTTTGATTCGCTCAATGCGAAGGTAGCCATTGATGCGGCAGTACAAACGATGCAGCGCCGTAAGTGTCAGTTGCCAATCATGCTGAGCATCACCATCAGCGATAAAGCCGGACGCACACTTTCAGGACAAACGTTAGACGCCTTTATGGCTTCGGTCAGCACCTACCCTATTTTCTCCATCGGTCTAAACTGTTCGTTCGGTGCCCGCCAAATGAAGCCATACCTGAAAGAACTGGGCCATCGGGCTCCCTATTATATCAGCGCCTACCCCAACGCCGGACTCCCCAACTCCATGGGTCTCTACGACGAGACGCCCGAATCAATGGCTCCCCAGATTGGCGAGTTTATCGATGAAGGATTGGTAAACATTGTGGGTGGCTGCTGCGGTACTACGCCCGATTTCATTGCCCTTTATTCACCATTAGCCAAAGGAAAAACGCCTCATAAGCCTGCCGAGAAGCCACAGCGTCTTTGGCTCAGTGGACTGGACGTCCTAGAGCTGACGCCCCAGATACCGTTTGTTAATGTAGGCGAGCGTTGCAATGTGGCTGGCTCACGCAAATTCCTGCGCCTCATCAAAGAGAAGAACTACGAGGAAGCCATCTCCATTGCTCGCAAACAAGTGAACGACGGAGCATTGGTCATCGACATCAATATGGACGACGGACTGCTGAACGCCCGCGAAGAGATGGTCACCTTCCTCAACATGATTGCTGCCGAACCTGACATAGCCCGTGTACCTGTAATGATTGACTCAAGCGACTGGCAGGTTATCGTAGCCGGACTGAAATGTGTACAGGGCAAAAGTATCGTAAACAGCATCTCCCTGAAAGAGGGCGAAGAGGTGTTTATCCAGCATGCCCACGACGTGATGCGCTATGGTGCAGCCGTCGTCGTAATGTGCTTCGACGAACAGGGACAAGCCACTAGCTACAGGCGAAGAATTGAGATAGCCGAACGTGCATATCGCATTCTAACCCAGCAAGTTGGCATAAATCCGTGCGACATTATCTTCGATCCAAATATTTTGGCAATTGCCACTGGCATGGAAGAGCACGATACCTATGCGCTCGACTTCATCAGAGCCACCGAATGGATACGCAAAAACCTGCCCGGCGCCCATGTTAGCGGTGGTGTCAGCAACCTGTCGTTTTCGTTTAGAGGCAACAATTATATTCGTGAGGCCATGCACGCTGTATTCCTCTACCACGCCATTCAGGTGGGTATGGATTTCGGCATTGTGAATCCCGCAACCAAGGTGCTCTATAGTGACATTCCCGCTGAGCAGTTGGAACTGATTGAAGATGTGATTCTGAACCGAAAGAAGGGAGCCGCTGAGAAACTCACAGAAATGGCTGCAAGTTTGCTGAGTGCAGCTGCCGACAATGGCGATTCTGCTAAGAATGCAACCACGCAAGACGATCAATCTTATACCAATATCCCCGTTGAGACACGTCTTTCCCAGGCTTTGGTTCGCGGCATTGGCGACCATCTGCAGGCTGATTTGGAAGAAGCCCTGCAGAAATATCCAAAGGCTGTTGACATTATTGAAGGACCGCTCATGAAGGGCATGAACGAAGTGGGCCAGCTGTTTGGTGCTGGTAAGATGTTCCTGCCACAGGTTGTGAAGACCGCCCGCACCATGAAACAGGCCGTAGCCATTCTGCAACCCCACATCGAAGCCCAGCAGACAACAGGAGCCGCCAAGGCTGGCAAGATTCTATTGGCCACCGTCAAGGGCGACGTGCACGATATCGGCAAGAATATCGTGGCGGTCGTCATGGCCTGCAACAACTATGAGGTCATTGATCTGGGCGTAATGGTGCCTGCCGAGGACATTGTGAAGAAAGCGCAAGAAGAGCAGGTAGATATCATCGGTCTTTCAGGTCTGATTACCCCCAGCTTGGAAGAGATGGTTAACGTGGCTACCGAACTGAGGAAGGCTGGCATGAATATCCCCATCATGATTGGAGGTGCCACTACCAGCGAACTGCATGTAGCCTTGAAGATTGCTCCTGTATATAACGGCCCTGTGGTATGGATGAAAGATGCTTCACAAAACGCATTGGTGGCCAACCGATTGATGAACAACGAAGTTGCTGTCCAGCAAGAACTGAGTGAAGAATACGAACACCTGCGCACGCAATACCAACAGGAGCAACAGGAATTGCTCTCGCTCAACGAAGCCCGACAAAATAAACTTAACCTGTTTTCAAATGATTAAGAACATTATATTTGACTTAGGCGGTGTAATCATGACGCTCGACCACCCTGAAGCCGTCAGACGCTTCAAGGCACTGGGTTTGGCCAACGCCGAGGAACAACTGGACGCTTATACCCAGACGGGTATTTTCGGCGATCTGGAACATGGCAAGATTACCGCCGAAGACTTTATCCGTGAAATCAGCAAACAAGTGGGTCATGAGGTCAGTTATGAGGCCTGCCGCCACGCTTGGCTCGGCTATTGTAAAGAAGTGCCTGCCCGTAATCTGACAGTCCTTCAGGAACTACGTAGTAAAGGCTACCGTGTCATTCTGCTTTCCAACACCAATTCCTTCATGATGTCGTGGGTCATGTCCGACGAGTTCGATGGCAAGGGTCATCCCCTATCCTACTATATGGATGCCTGCTATTGCAGTTATCAACTAGGCGTCATGAAGCCCGACGAGACCTTTTTCCGCAAAGTGATGATGAGCGAGCAGATTCTGCCATCCGAAACGCTTTTCGTCGACGACGGTCCTCGCAATGTAGCTGCAGCCAGTCAAATCGGCATCAAGACATTCTGTCCCGAGAATGGTGCCGACTGGACACAAGAAATCTATCAATACCTTATATGAGAAGAATCCTAATCCTATTCGCCGTGTTGCTGACCATGACTGTCAGCGCGCAGCAAAAGCGTGAATTCCGTGGTGCATGGATTCAGTGCGTCAACGGACAGTTCCAAGGCATGAGCACCGAGACCATGCAGCAAACCCTTCTGCATCAGTTAGACGAGTTACAGAAAGACGGTGTCAATGCCATTATCTTCCAGGTGCGCCCTGAGTGTGATGCCCTCTATGCCAGCAAACTGGAGCCTTGGAGCCGTTTCCTTACAGGTCAGCAGGGCAAAGCTCCTTATCCTTACTGGGACCCGCTGAACTGGATGATCAAGCAATGCCATGCCCGCGGTATGGAACTGCATGCTTGGATTAATCCCTTCCGAGCCAAGACCAAGACAACCAACCAGTTGTCGACCAGTCATATCGCTATCCGCAAGCCTTCCACCTGTTTCGACTACGATGGCTTGAAGATTCTGAATCCTGGTATTCCTGAGAACCGCAACTATATCTGCGAGATTGTAAAGGACATTGTAGACCGCTACGACATCGACGGTTTGCATCTTG
>Ga0310696_10004947_pt1 | contig 16221 bp, 13 predicted proteins | sample AusTroGonzalo_MG_4_FD_203885 | JGI IMG/M metagenome (GOLD analysis project Ga0310696, IMG submission 203885) | Bovine rumen microbial communities from tropical cattle in Woodstock, Queensland, Australia - Gonzalo_02 (v2) (version 2) | ecosystem: Host-associated > Mammals > Digestive system >...
ATCGCTGTTTCCAACATAACCAGAGTTAGAGGTTGTCATACCGCTTGCAGTTGTTAATAAGCCAGCAGCATTTCCTCTTGATGTAGTATTTAATCCACCATTGACGCCGAATGCTCTTAACATGCCACTGCCACTGAAACCACCGCCAGTACCTAAGCCACCAAGCATTGTGCCAATACCACCAAGTAAACCACCAGCTAATGCACCAACACGCATTAAGTTAGCAACTGTTGTTTCTAAGTCAACCATGTTACCCATGACGCTGAATGCTGGAATAGCAATACCACCCACGGTACTATCTAACATACTTGCAATTGTGTATGTTGCATAAAGTGCTGGGTTATTAGCCATAGAATTTGCAATACCATATTTGAGGTTATCAAATAAGTTATTCATCATCTCACCAGTGCTTGTTCTCATCCACATAGTATTAGCCATGTTATTTAATTGAGTCAACATGCTATTGTAAGTCATAGCATTATGTGAAATAACGTTTGTTGATCCAGCAAGGTTTGCAGCAGCTTTTAAGTCTGAAGCAGTTAAGCCATAGACATTTGCGAATTGTTGAGCAACGACTTTGCTGTTTTTGGTTTCTTTATAAATATCACCTAAATACTCAACCATTGCTTTCATTAATTGGTTAGTCTCAGAATCGTCTAAGCCATCAGCTAAAATTTCAGCAATAGATAAGTTTGCTCTATTAGCAGCCATGATTAATAAGTTTCCATAGCCACCATCATTAATACCAGAAATATCGCCTGATGCTAATTTACCTAAAGCATCTGCTAATCCACTTGTATTAGAGAAGCCAACAGAATATAATGAGCCCATCCATTTTTGGACTTGATATTCAAAAGCAGTAGCCTCTTTAGCGCCCATTAAAGCACTTGCTTCATATAAGCTTGCTCTAATGCCTTCGGCAGCTTCTGTCATGTATTCTGTTGTTTCATACATGTTATTTAAGAATGCTGTTAAAGCAGACTCCATACCTAATCTAGCAGCAGTTGTGTCTGCTTGTTGGATACGGACTAACTTAACTAATGTTGCATCTGTAGCATTGAATGTATCAGCAATCTTAGCACTAATTGTATCTAAGAAGGCTCTTTGTTCAACATTAAATGCAATACCTTTACCGACTAATGTCTTTAAACTTGTAACGACATCAGCTTGTTTGATAAATGGGGAGAAGCTAACATTTTTAACAATATCATGGCTCATTTGTTTCCAATAAGAACCAAGTATTGTCTTTTGTTTTGCGCCTTGTAAACGAGTATCAATTGAAGTTTGAGCAGAAGCAATTTCATCAATTCTTCCTTGTAATTGCTTAGCAAAGTCTTCGATAAGTTTTTGGCCTTGTTCAGCAAGAACTTGAGCTCTTTGGCCTTTAACAGCTGTTTCTGCATCTTCTCTTGAAAGACCTTTTTCAGCCATTAAATTTTGAATGGCGCTTTCTTTATCTTTAAAGATAACATCACCTAAAGTACTGAACTCACTAGAAGCCATAGACTTTAGGTCTTTAATCTTCTTCTTATTATATTTCTCTTCTTCTTTTTTACGAGCAGCATTGACTTTATCAATTTCTGCTTCTAATTTCTTTTGCTCTTCACGTTTTGCAGCATATTCTGCTTTAATCTTAGCAGCAGCTCCGCCTTTTTTGCCTTTTAAGGCATTTTTTTCCTCCTCATCAAGAGCTTTAAGTCTTTCCTCTAATGAGCCTTTTGCAACAACAGCTGCAGCATTAAGGCCCATCTTAACAAGACGTTCATTAATTGTTCGTTCTTTGTCAAGCTTAGCTTTTTCTTCATAAGCTAAGTGGTCAAGATAAACACCTTTTAAACGGTCCATGTTGGTAATTTGGATATTTAAAAGCTCTTCTTCCATTGATTTTCTGGCAGAAGCTTCATCATTAATTACTTGAAGTATGGCTTTTAATTGATCCTTTGTATAGCCAACATCCATAGGCTAATCCTCCTAATTAGTTTTATTTGTTTTTATTCATGCTCTTTTGTCTTGACTCTTCAATAGCTTTTTTAGTTGCTTCTTGTTTTTCATTGATATATTCAATTAAGTAGAAGCGTTCTTGGAAACTAAGGTCTAAGACATCGGTATAGCTAGTGCTTGTATTATCACTAATATACCAGCACTCTTTAACGATTTCTTTATATCGTTTAGGACCGTAGCTTGGGTCACTAAATATTTGTGGGTCTAAAAAACTCAGATCCGAAGCGAAAGGATGTATGTACCTCTCCTCCACACTTGTTACAGTCAATGATTAAATCATTGTCTAGCCCTACTTGGGCATTTAGTTCATCTACGGCATTAACAATTTTTGTCATGTCCATAGCTGGGAGTTTGTCTACAAATCCTTCAAGACGGTTTTGGTCCATCTTAATGCCATCAACAGTATCAATAACACTGGTTAATAATACCATTAAATCAAATGAGACGTCTGCTGATTTAAATTTTCTCTTTAATTCCTTGACTCTGTTTTCATTTTCGTCTAACATTCTAGGAGTTTGGAATTTAAGAGTAACAGTATGACCGCTACGTGGTAGGACGATATTACGTAAGCTGTCAAATTTATCAATATCGAACTCTTTAACTGCAAGAGAGTCTAAATGTGCTGTTGTATCAATGACTTCGCCACAATAAGGACATCTTAATGTCATTTTATATTCATCGCCATAAGTAACAATTCTTAAGCGGTGTAATAAATATTCATAGTCTCCAAGAGCCATATCATAAACAGAGATTGCTGGTTTTTCAATCATACAACCTTCGATAATATCGGCTAATGTCTTGAATTGCGTAGTGCTTGGAGATAATCTTTTCATCTCATCTCTAGCTGTCATACTTCTTAATTCAATATGTGGATTGACTTTCTTATCATAGATAAGTCCTTTTGAAGGCAATTCCATGCCCTCACCAATAGTATAATTTGTTTGTCTTTCTTCTGCCATAATTTTATTTTCCTTTCAAAATTAGTTTCTTTCTTCGAAATGCTTTTCAAGTATTTCTCTGATTAATGCAGATACAGTCATATTACGTTTTCTGGCTTGTGCCTCTAAACGAGCCTTAAGCGGTTTAGTAGTTTCAAACGTTTGCATTATCTTATCGCTTCTATCTACCTTACGTCGTCCCATAAAATAAATTTCCTTTCATTCAAACCTTAGGTTTGGTTCATATAATTTAGCAAATAAAAAGAAAATAGATTTAATAAATTTATTTTTTAAAATAAAAGACGACTTATATAAGTCGTCTTTATTTATCAATTAGTTTTTAATTAGATTTCTTCGACGTTTGGTAAGTCAACAGTAGCTCTGTCGAATGAGAAGTCAGCAGTAAGTTTTCTCTTACCATCATTTTCTCTATCAAAGTCATCTTCAGTAATTTTAGTAATGAAGACACCTTCAAGAGTCCATGTTCTGATTTCTTCGTAGTCTTGTGTGTATTCAGTAAGAGTACAAGTTTTCTTATAGTCTTTCATACGTCCACCTTTACGGGTATGTGGATTATATGCAAGATATAACCAAGACATAAGAATAGATTTTGTATCAAGACCAACGACGTCATCAACTTGGAAGTTTCCACCTTCCCAGGTAGGAACTGTTGCAAATTTTACAACGTCATTACCACGTCTATATTCTTCAGTACCAACGCTGAAATGTGGAACTGGGAATTTAGTAACGTTAAGTCTTAAAATTCCTTGAGCATCAGAAATTCTGTCATTCTCTGTTGCGGCATCGATTTCACCAGTATAGTCTGGTTTTAATAAGTTATCTAAGTCGTAGACAGTTAATACGAAGAATGCATTTCTTGCAGCTTCATAATTTGCTAGGTTAGAACTAATGTGTCTAGTATTTAATGATTCATCAAATTGTGCCATGTTCTATTTTCTCCTTTATTATTCAGCTTCTTCGTCTTCTTCAATTCCAGTAGTAACGCCACTGATTGAGTCTTCTAAGTAGATATTAATGTCGAAGTCTTCAACAGCTTCAATAGGAACAATTCTAATCTTAGCTGTTAATAAAGCTTTCTTAGAGCTCTTTACCTTGACAAACTTATAATCGGTAATACCTTGGTCAGCCTTCATTCTTTCGAGTGTTGGTCTGATAGCATTACAGAAGTTAAGCCATAATAGGTCACTGTTTGGATCGAATGTAAATCTTCTACAAGCAACATAAACTTGCTTTTTAATAGTAGAACATAATTGTCTAATATTTAAGAAGTGACTTGCACGAAGATCGCCTTCAGTAATTGACATTGCATCACCTAATTTATAAGCAGTTCTGTTTCCCCATAAGAAGTAGCTGTTTTTAATCTTGACAATTAAGTTGACTGCTCTACTTGGGTAACCGTCACCTTTATAATTACGTGGTTCTAAGATATCAATAGCACTTTCACCAAATTTACATCCCACACTATCAATTGTGTAATCACTTACGCCTCTTGTGTAACCAGCAATGGCATACCATTCATTAAAGTTGTCAGATGCTTTAGCAGCACAAGCTAAATAGTGGAATGAGGCAGGGAATGTCTTATTTTTTCCAAAGTCAGCAACGACTTTATCATTAAGACTGTATGTAACATATGGTGCAAAGATTGCAGCATATTGGCTTGCTGTGGTACTGTTGACAGCGGCAATAACATCAGCTAAAGCTGCTTCTTGTGATTTACCAGCATAAGTTACGCTGTCAATATCAACAAGGGCAACGCAGTCACCACGACCAGTATTTTCTGTTTTATTTTTGTAGTGGGCTAACTCAATGATAGCTTCATTTGCTCCAGCATTACCTGTAAGTAAGCCAGTAACAACGTATCTGAAGTCATACATTGCTTTATCTTTTAAGCAGTTCCAGAAATTAGCACTGCTTAATTCTTCTTGTAAAGAAAGTTTTTTGTATAAGATTGTATAACCAAGGCCTAATAATTCATAAGCAATTTGGTTACCATATTGTTCACCTTTTTCTTCATCAACACCTTCGTCACCAATTTTCATGATAGCGAATAATGTACCTTCTTCAAAGTCTGAATAACTAGACTCTTTTGAGACTGGTTCATATAAATAATTAACATCACGTCTCCAACCATAATCACCTCTGGTGTTTGGTCCTGAGACATAATAGAATGGCATATCATCAGTATTGGCTAAGAATTCAGCAAATTCTTCCTCAGTAACTTCTCTTGGTTGGTGAGGTTCAACTGGGATTTGTCTATAATCGATAATTGGCTCTTCATTCTCATCTAGAACTGGCTCGTCATGTTCGTTTAATCTTGGAGTGCCTTCTGTGTCTTCTGGGTCATCTTCCATTTCAACGCAAGATGGGTCAAGGACAGGTGCAACAGCAGCAACGATAATGCTATCTGTGGCTGGACATTTACCAATAACGTTTACAAACTCAGATCTATCGGAACATTCATAAATGCCATTTTCATCGAAGACGCTTGCAGCTTCTTTGTCTTCACTAACAACCATACCACCATAATAATATTTACCATTGATTAAGGTACGTTCCTTAACGATACCAGGAACGACTACAGTAAAGTTTGTATAGCTAGAACTGCCGGCTTTTGTTTTATCCCATTCATTAATAACAATTTTTGGCATAGATTTATTTTCTCCTTCTAGTCTTTTTTAATAAGTTTTTTAAACTTCATTTAATTTAGCAAATAAAAATACTTATAATCGACTTATTTTTATTTATAGCGAACGTTTAAAGGTAACATCAAGTTCCTCTAATTCGCCTGGTTGATTAATCATATCGGAAACTTCAAGATAGCTACTGCCTTCTGCATCATCTCCGACATACATTTTCCATGTCTTACGATATGGAACACTGAACAAGAATGCATCTTGTAACTCTAATTGAATTGTCCAACGTGTGAATTGTCCGCTGAAAATTCGTTCGCTTATTGCGCTAGTATCAGAGACTGTACTTAGGACTCTAATATTAGCAATATGCTCAATTTGGGCATCGTTATATGGAATAACGATTTTAATTGTTGGGTTATTTATTAACTTAAATAAGAAGCTGCGAACATATTCATCGCCTTCCTCATAAGTTTTTGTATAAATATCTAATTGATATTCAAGCTTGATAGGAATAACATTGAATTGATAGACGCCAACAGGAATTCTTTTGAGTGCGGCTTCAAAGTCGTCACCCTTTAAATTTTCCATATTTCTAAGACTTTTTTTGTCTTGGTCTGAGATTAATGTCAAGCCATCAAAAGATTTTGGTGACTTGACTGTTGACAATAATTCAATATCATTATTTCTTGAAACAGCAATTAATGGTAATTTGAATTGTTCATCAGCATTATCATTTGCTGTTAATTCGAACAATCTTTTTGATTCATCTGGTTTTAATACTCTAAGTGTTGAATTGTCTGGGAGCCATTTTTTAAGCTTTGCGACAATTAAATCATCATAATATCTACATGCCATAATTAGCTCCTTTCACTTGACAATGCTTTTCTTAATATAGCACTTCCGGGCACTTTACCAGTGCCATAGGTTATAATGCTTGCGAGTTTATCTAATCTTTTATCTGGTATTGTAATTATTAATTCTTTCTCATTATTCAAACAAAACTTAGCTTTTGCTATGATTTTTAAACATAATGGAATTAATGCTTCGCTATAATTTTCTATTAAGTAGTCATTTAATGCTCTTTCATTTGCATGCTGGGTATAAAGCACAACATATCTTCTAGCAAACATTTTTGCTCTAGCAGCATCATGCTTTATATCGTTATAACTACTTTCTTGAATAAATAACATTATTTTATACCAGCTTTTTCTGCAAGGCCTAATAATAGGTCTTTGATTTGATTTTTAGTATAGCTAGCATCTAATTGGAAGAATTTAAAGTAATTAAGGACTTCAGCAACAGATAATTTTTTAGTAATGCCGTCTCTTGTTGCATAAAGCTTACCGCCTAATGTTTTGTTAACTTCATCTAAGACATTAATATATTTAATCATCAAGGCATCTACTAAGTAAGCAATAGCTCTCTTAGCTTCATCTGGTGTTTTAATCTTATCAATTATCTTTTGAATATCTGCAGAAGTCATTGTCTTCTCAGCTTCTTCTTCATCGCCAAATAATTTTTTCATTATTTGTCTAACAACGGCAAGCGGTCTAATATCATCTTCACCAGTAGCAGTAATATCTTTAGTTAAATCGCCCATATTACCTTTAACAAGCATAATATTGCTTAATACAGTTTCAGGTATAGTTTTAAATGTTGGACCAATAGCTTTGGATGGTGCTTCTTTTCTGAGTCTATCTTGTTGTTGTAGATATGGCTCAATTTGAAGTGTATCGCCAGTATATAATTTATAATTGAAGATAAGGTTAGACTCTTTAAAGATGCCCTTACCAAGTAAATCTTGTTTATTTAACCAGCCCCTTGCGACAGCATTGTGGATATGAACATAGACATCACCAGTAATTTCTTCTCCAATTCTATTGAAAATATCTGGAGTTTTTAAGAATGCGACTAAGGCATTTGTAATTTTATCCCAGCCAAGTTCTTTTAAGTCTGAGATAAATGCATTAGGGAATTCTCTTATAGCCTTTGCTTTAGCTCCCCACTCAGCTTCTCAATAGCCAGCTTTAATTGCTGGGTCAGTAGCTTTTGGATCACCATTTCAGAATTTTTCAAAGTCTTCTTTAGAAGAACATTTTGAATATAATGTTCCCCAATCTGCGGCTTGGCTGTCTGCAAATTCACCACTAGTGCTTAAGCTATTTTCTAAATCTTCAAAACCTTCAGTTAATCTATCTAAGATTTCAGCAAGCTTTTCAGTATCAATGGTACCTGAAGTACTGAAGGTATTTAAGTCAGTTAATGCCTGTTTAATAGCTTTAATAGCTTGGTCATAACTTGATAATACATTAATATCAAGAGTGTCTGGATTTATGCCAGTACCTGCTTTAAAATTATCTTTATCATTTGTAATAGTGGTTTGCAATGCTTTGCAAGTTTCAAGAAGAGAAGCATAAGCTTCATTTTTTTCAATAGTAGCTTTAATTAAGTCTTTAAGAATTCTTAATGGGCTATCCATATTTGCAAACTTAGATTTTGCATTGTCAATATTACTTGCATCAACGGTTGAGCCAGTAACCAATGCTTTAATATCATTAATAGCATTAGTAAGGTCAGTTTTATTTGTAACTGTAATTCCTTGTGCTTCTGCATCAGTAATAAGCTTGTTGATTGCAGCAGTATATTTATTTAAGCCAGCACCAACCTTTGTTCCATCTGGAGTAGCTTCTTTAAAAGCTGTTTTTACTTCTTCGCTGGCTGATGTAATTTCTTTGATGTCATTTACAATTAGTTCTTCTTTGGCATCTAATTTTAATTTATTGTTGATTAAATCAGCTAATTTAGCTTCAATAGCTGGAAATAGCGCCAAGCAATCAGCAATATTGGTTTTTAATGCGCTTCTAACAATCGCGTCATCTTCGTCTTCAGTAAGAATAAGACGACGACCGGTTGATTCATTTAACATGAATTTTATTTGTTGTGCAAGAATAAATTTTTTATTTTCATTTAAAATAAACTTCATTTTAGTCGTCCTCTTCATTATCTACTAAGACTGTAAAATTGTTGTCTGTAAAATCTTTTGTATTATTTGGTGCTTCAGTATCTTCATATTCTGGAGCAATTTCACAAGCGATAGATGCTGGATAAATCATAATGTTTTGCATACTAATAACACGGAATACACGGCCTTTTGCTTGGTCAATACCGCTTGGAATAATAAATAATGCACCAACTTCCAAATGTGGTAAATCATATGGGACGTGAATAATAGAAGAGCCTTCTTGAAGCTCGGCAACCCATCCCATCTTTTTTAATGTTTTTTGGTCTGGATGATCTTGGAAAATACATCCAACTAAAACTGGCTTATAGTAGCCAGTATCTAAATCACCGTGCGTGTCAAATGTCTTGCCTGGCAATGGTGCTTTGTATATACAATTAATTCCAAGGAGCTTTACCATCTGCTTGAAATATAATCTATGTAATTTAATATCTTTATTTAACAATAAACCATAGTTTTCTGGATTATCAGACATAGCATTGCTCCTTTCTTCAAAAGAATGGGCTGGCCAGCCAATCTCGCTTAAACCAGCCCAATGAATTTTAATTTATTATTTTAAGCCCTCAACAAGGGTATCATTGATTTTGTAGCTATAATGTAAGCTTTCTGTAATGAATGTAGCTTCTTCAGCCTCAACTTCTTCATCAAGAGCTGCACCAGTTAAGACGAATTTTGCATCTTCAGCAATATCGCTTGTGCCGGTTAATTCAAGAGCTTCAGCCTCAATATTTTCTGTGAAGCTGAATTTAGCTGCTCTATTTGCTCCGCTTTCGAAATTGATTAAGCCTTCAACAACTAAGCTATTATTGTCGAATGAACAACCGGTAACTTCAAATGATTTAACGTTTGAATATACCTCTGTAAGATAAGCAGTAGCATGTTCATTGAATGATGTTTCATCAAAGTCTTCAAAGACTGATAAGCTTTCCATAACACCGGAAACGAATTGAGATTTTCTTGCATTATTAGCATTTGCATTGACTTCTTTGCCGTCTTTATATTTAGCTAATGCATAAATATGAGTGACTTTCTTAGTAGCATCGCTTGGTAAATCTTTATTCATAAATGCAACGATTGTGCAAGCGCCTTTTGGAGCAACTTTACCAGGCATTTCAGCATATGTTGAACCGGTAGCAATTACGCTAGCTTTATCAAGACCTTTGTGTCCAGCAAGAACTGCATAATAATATGAGCCTTTGCTTGGGTCAGTAGCATCAATGAATTGTTCATTTTCTGCTTTTACAACCTTAGCATCAATATCTCCTTCATTTGGAGCATTGTATTTGATTTTTTTGCTATAAGATTTTAAATCATGAACTAATGTAACTTTTTTATCTTCTTTATCTTTTGAAGCTTCTGGTTTATTGCCATCAAGTTGTTGGTTGATTTCTGTCTTAGAAACAGTATTAGAACGAACATCTTCAATTGGTTTCTTTGTTACAGAGTCATATTTATATACTTTAAGTAAGTTATTATCATCTGTAGTATAACCATCGGCAGAAGCATAAATCTTTACATATGGAGTTTTATTATTGTTCTTAGTAATATAGTCTTTAGCAGCTTTTTCAGCATCTTTTAATGAGGAATATAAGATATCTGGAACTTTAACTTTTGAACCATCATCAAGAGTTTTTTCAATAGTTTTTGTTGCAGTTGTATCTAATTCTAATTTGCTGCTAGCATCATCCCAAGCATAATAGTGAACAATAAATCCACCATCTTTGCTTAAGTTTTTCTCTAATTTATTTGTTTGGTGTTTATCGCCAATTTTTTTGAATAGATTTCCAATTGGGCCTTCTGTTAATTCAGCGCTTTCTTCAAGAGCTTCTTCCTTTGTTTCAGTCTCTTTTGGTTCTTCTTCAATTTCTTTTCCAGCCTCGCCAGCTTCTTCACCAGCATGCTCAATAGCATCAGCAAGTTTAGCAACTTCTGAGTCAGTTGGAAGGTCTTCATTAAAAACCTTATTGTCTAACATTTGGGCAAATTCGCTGTCAGAAACATTGAAATTATCTTCTTTTAATTCTTTATCGCCACATTCAGTTAATGTTTCTGCATAATCATTTAAAGCATCAACTGCTGGGTTAGTTTCTTCTTCAGTTGGTTTTTCTTCTAAGTCTTCTGGTAAAGCAGCTTCGAAAGCATCTAGTTTAGCAAGATTTTCTGCTGGGGTGCTTTCATTAAGGGATAAATTTTCAGACTCGTTTTCAGTTTTTAATTCGCTTCCTTCTTCAGCATCTTTTTGAGCCTCAGAATTATTTAAGCTTTCATCAGCAATTTCTAATCCGCCATGTTCAATAACAGCTGGATTTTCTTTATTCTTTTCAATTACTTTTTCGCACTCTTCTTTTGTGCCTTCGAATTCTACTTTTTCTGGGTCGTCGCCACGGACAACTTTGCAAGTATCTTCTTCTAAGGCTTCTTCTACAGGAGCTTCTTCAACAACAGTCTCTTCAGTAGTTTCTTCTTCTGCTGGAGCTTCTTCAGTTTCAACGACCTCAGCAACTTCTTCAACAGGAGCTTCTGCTTTAAGAGCATCTGGTAAAGCAGCTTCTAAGTCAGCTTTGAAAGCATCAACTCTTCTTTGAATAGCAGCTTTAACTTCTTCGTTGTCAGTATTCTTTAAAGCTTCCTCTTCTTGTTCGATCATCTTTTTAAGATATTCGATATAATCATTGTGTGCTTTTAATTTTTTATCTAAATCCTTATCAATTTCTTCATTTAATGTAAGATTTTCGGATTCATTTTCAGTTTTAAGCTCAGAGCCTTCTTCAGCTTCTTTTTGAGCTTCTGAGTTATTTAGGCTTTCATCAACTTGTTCAGCAGCTTCTTCTTTTAAAGTTTCTTCATTTAAAGAAACGTTTTCAGTTTTATGTTCTGTATAAAGGTCGCTTCCTTTTTCAGCGTCTCTTTCAGCTTCGGAGTGATTTAATGACTCTTCAACTTCTTCTTCACCTTCTGGAATTTCAGTTAAATCTAAGTCTAAATCAAGGTCAGCTTCGCCGGTGCCTTCAGCATCAACTTCTTCAGTTGGTTCACTAAAATCTAAGTCAAGTTCACTTTCTTCTTCCGGTAATTCGCCCTCTTCAGCGGCTTCATACTTATTAGCTTCATCCTCTGAAACACTATCGACTTTACCAATTAAAGTATAACCTGAGGAATTTCCGCAGTGTTGGCAGATTTCATTGATATTGACAACTTCTGGATTTTCTTCAGAATGTTCAATATCTTCTGGGTTCTTATAGAATAAAGTCATACATTGTGGGCATTGAATAATTACTTTGCCTACATATGAAGGAAGTAAATCTTCTGGAGTTTCTGCATCTAAATCAACGATTTTTTCAATACGTGCTAACTTAGCTTGTGCAACTTCTCCTTCACGATCTTCTTGAGCTTCTTCTAATGACTCATTGCTTGAGATATTGTAATAATCCTCAACAAGAGTGTCATGAGCAGACTTTTGACTGAATCTTTCCTTTAAGTCGACTCTGTTTGCTTTGATACCCTCTGTTACAGGAACTTCGATCTCTTCAAGAGCTTTAAAAGCAGCTTCTAAATCAAATTTTTCAACTGGTTCTTTTTTCATAAGTTCTTTTATTTCTCCTTATTATTAATTCCCTAATCAATAGGGTATACTAGATTACTATTGGCCCTTAATACTTCTCTTAATTCTTTAAGATCTGTATTGCCTTCTTCAAGAAGCTTTTCGCCGTCTTGGGACCATAAGGCATTTGATTGAGTAAATCTTGTTCTTATTCTTCCGAGCGTAATTTTAGTTAACGCTACACACATTCTTATTAATATATCTTGCCAATAATCACTTTGAATGTCATCTACTTTTTGAAGCTTTGGAATAAATTCAATAGAGATAAATCCTGGAGAAGACATATTATTGTTTATGTATAACTTGTGATTGTGCTTATCTTCTCTGAATGCCATATCAGTAGACATCGTGTTTCTGACTTGCATCAATGTATTCCAAGCAGCATAATTTAAAACGTAATCTTGAACATTATACATAGTGCCCGCATTACTGAATATCATCCATTGTTGGGCATATAATGGGTCCATTGTTAATGAATTAGTAGCATCATCAGAATTTCCCATACCGGTTAATCTATATACTTTTACAATAGAACAAGAGTCTAATTGTAATTCTTTTAAATCAATGCAAGATTTGTATGGAACATTGATGAATGAAGACTCATCCCAATAGCGTTGAAGCTCTCTAAGAGCTTTCTTAACAACTAATGCAATTGTTTCGTCTTCAATCTCTAATTCAAGAACGTCACCCGTAAGTTCAAGTTTTACTTCAGAAATAACGTCTTGTATTGTCATCTGTTATAAACTCCTCCTTATCGGCAACTTATCAATTAATTTAGCAAATAAAAAGCAATAGAACACATATTCTACTGCATTTTTTATTAAATTATTAGAAATATAAGAAGCAGCCTTTTCTACCATCAGCAGTATGCTCTGGTTGTTTTCTATCAATAATAATCAAGTCTTTTAAATTCTCTGGGAATTTTTTATGTCTAACTATGTATTCTTCAATTCTATTGGTATTGTCAGTAATTCTATAGAATGGTCTTTTTTCTTCTGCCCAAGTTGATGGGGCCTTTTCTTTTCTATTCATGAATTGAATTGGTCTTATAGTTTTTGGTGGGTCAAACTCATATTGTCCTCATTTATGATGTAGTAAGCAAGCAAAAATACTGTCTTCATATCCTTCATTCTTTTGTGGGTCTATATTGACCATTGGTTCTTGTTCGTAGATAAATCTACTAATTGCACAGAGATTTAGCTGTGCACCGATATATGGATGATATTTGCTATTTTGTCCGTGAATAAAGCAAAAACCTTGCGGATGCTTGTCGATTTCTTTCATAAATTCTAAATGGGCTTTATCATTATCGCATTGAATTATGGCGTCATCGTCGAACATAATAATGAAATCATATCCAAGGCTTAAGAATTCTTCTCTTAAAGTCTTTCTGGCGCCTAAAATACCAAGAGGCTCATAATGTTTAATTATTTGTTTGTTCTTAGTTTTAATTGGTTTAAAATCTTGCCAGTTTTGAGCAATGACTAAAATATCAATTGATGGCCAAAGGTCATTCAATTGTTTGAATAATCTATTAATACGTTCTTTTCTTTGAGTTCTATCTGGCTCTTTGTCTGGAAGCCAGCTTGGTATTCCGAATACTTTTTTCATAGTTTACCTCTTAGAAGTATAAATAACAATCGGCTTTACCATATGCCTTTGTTTGCTTCTTATTTTTATTTATTTTCTTTTGGGTTGCTTTTGATACATTTGTAGTGCTATTCAAATTCATAATAGCCTCAAAGCAGCGTTTACAATTATTAGTATCATTCATGAATGATATCTGTTCTTGCCTTCTATCTTGATAACCTTTTTCTAGGTTATAGTTATTTTCTATGAGTTTGCAGATTTCTTCTACAAGCATGTCTACAGATTTATAGATTACCGGTCCAATGCTTTTATGTTCCAAGTCAAATTCAAAGCCACCATTTTTCTTTAAACGCCAGTTAAATAATAAATCTGGATCGGGTTCAAAATAAACACATGGTTTACCGATTTTAGCCATCTCATAGGCATTAGAGCTGATATCTGTAATTATTAATTTGCTTCTTAAAAATTCTGGCTCAAATGGCTCTGAAATATAGCTTATTCTTGTAATATTATTCTCATAGCGTTTATAATATTTAATCCAATCATATTGAATTGGATGCATCTTAAATATAATTTTTGTTTTATGTTTTCTACAAGTAGTCAATAATCTATAATTTGATAGAAGTTTTGTAGTTGCCTTATAAAAGTCTGAAGCTAGGAATTGCTTATCATTATGTTCAGTTCAAGCTCCAGGACGTTGCCAGAATTGAATTAGAATAGAGTCTTCTGTATGTGGAGCTAGCTGTTGACTGATTAAGGCATCATGTCTTGGCTGTCCACATAAAACTACTTGTTGCTTAGAAAGCTCATGGTATGGATGTAATAGATTATCATATTCGACTTTATTTCCAGCAATGAATAAATCTATATTATCATGCTCATCTTTAATATATTTGATAGGAACCAAGAAACAGCCGTGATTTAAGAAAACTCTTTTGCAATCGCAGTCTGCAAAATCTAAATTTATTCCTTCATTGAATATTGAAGAACAAGTGAAATCACAAGCTAATAGTTCTTTATGAGTATTTATTCTATCTAAGCCATTTATTAGATTAAAGCCTTCTTTTTGGAGTCTTGGTCAGTCATATGAATTACTATTTAGGATATATCCTGTTTTTACTTCTGGGTGGTTTTTCATGACCCAACGACAAAAGTGCTCACCATTATCCTGAGCTCTATATCCGCGGTCATAAAAAATCATGTATATTTGCTTATTCATGATGTGCCTCCCGAAGGTCTATTAAGTCTTTAAAGAACTTTAAATCACTGTCTGTGGTAATCTTAAAATTTAGCTTATCGCTGACATATGGCGTAATGCAGTGGGCAAACTCTTCCATGAACATTGTATCTAAACCAAACCACTTTTCTTTTTGTTCTTCGGTAGCTGTTTGGTAATAAGTGCAAAGTCTATAGAAGATTTTATTTTTCAATACAATTGGAGTAGCAAGCTCTAATACTTCATTTCTGTTAATGACATTCCAATGGTCATTCTTGAATAGGATAGAGCCAGTTAATTCTTTAGCCATTTGGCTAATTCCATTATCAGAACCAACGCATTTTTCAATGCAACCATCAATATCTTCTGGGGTAATTAAAGCTCTTACTCCATCATGTGATATAATATAATCAGGAATATACCCAGCATCTAATGCAGCTTTATATCCATTAAAAGTGCTCCCATTTCCATATTTTTTATCACCTAAGCAAAAGAACTTAGCTTTTGTAATATTGAACTTTTCACAACTTTCTTTTACAAAATCAAGCCATTCTTTTGAAGTTACGACAGATATTGCATCGGTTAATTTAGATTGTTCAAAAGCTTCTAATGTATAAATGAAGATTGGCTTACCATGAACTTCTACGAATTGTTTTGGGACGTCTGAATGTATTCTTGTGCCTTTTCCAGCAATCTTAATAATAGCTAGGTTTTTCATGATTACATATCCTCCTTTAACAATGGTATTAGTTTTTCGACAAAAGCAAGCGTTCCAGCTGTAGTTAAATGCAAATGGTCTCTATTATAAATTGGATTATCAAAATCAAATATATAAGTTGTATTTGGAAATTTAAAACTTGGAGCAACTCTGGCATTTACACAAGCCTGTTTAATATTAAATAATGATAATCTATTAAAGCCTTCTTTTGTCATATGCATAGTATCAAGTAAATATCATTTAATCTGATTATTAGTTTTAACAAAATTTAAAACATCATCATATATTGCAGAGTTTGTCATGGGTATGGATAGATTACAGCTATTTATTCCCAAATTTCTATATAATTGGGCTGGTAATAGACAACAAGCATAAGCACCAATAAAAGAACCAATAGAGGAGCCAAGGAACCCAAATTTAATTGGTTGTGGTGGAATTAACTTAATTTCGTCTTCTGATTCAACTTCAATATAGTAAAATACTG
>Ga0310696_10004948_pt1 | contig 16216 bp, 21 predicted proteins | sample AusTroGonzalo_MG_4_FD_203885 | JGI IMG/M metagenome (GOLD analysis project Ga0310696, IMG submission 203885) | Bovine rumen microbial communities from tropical cattle in Woodstock, Queensland, Australia - Gonzalo_02 (v2) (version 2) | ecosystem: Host-associated > Mammals > Digestive system >...
TTTTCCCTCTCTTATGTATTTCCTTATTGTTTGTTTATTAAGTCCTAATAACTTAACTACTTCGTTTAAATCGTAAACTTTCATACTATAACCTCCTCTTAAAATAAGTTTTTACCTTTATATGATTTATCTTTTTTCTGTGCTTCTTTAAGTGCCTTATTTATTAAATTGTTGTCTTTTTCTCTTAATACTTCTATGCCTTGCTCTAAAAGTTGGTTTAATACGTCTTTTATTTGCATATCGTTTATTATTGCTAGGCCGTCTATAATATCTAAATACTCTTGTTTAAATATCATAGTCTTTTTAGTGTATATTGTATTATCGGATTTACTATTAAATGCTTGTTGCTCTTCTTTTATAGTTGTTGCTTTTTCTTTAACTTCGTTTAGTTTATCTTCTAGGCTTGCCTCTTCGTTTTCCATATCTTTTATAGCGTCTTTATAAACATTTTTAATAAGTGCTTGTATCTTGTCGCTCTCTTCTTCTGATACGTCTTTATTGTTTACTATATCGTCTTTAATATAACTTTTTACGGCTTCTTTTAGTTCTTCTTCTGATGATACTTCTTTAACGTCTTGGTCTAGGTTTAAGGCCTTTTTATTTTCTTCTATTGCCTCGCTTGATATACCTATGCCGTTAACATTAAATCCACTTTTAAAAACGTCATTATTAAAAGATTTACCCATTAATAACACCTCCTATAATAGCCTCTTGCTTAATAATCTCGTCGGCTAATTGCATATAATCTAAAGCCCCGTTGCTTGTAGGGTCTAGGTCTATAACGCTCTTGTGGTTGTTTGTTGCGTCCTTTATTTTTACGTTAGTTCTTATTATGGTTTTATAACATATATTTTTAAAGTTTTCTTGTATTGCTTCCTTTATCTCTCTGTCGTTGTTTGTTCTCTCGTCGTACTTTGTGATAAATACACCACTTAATACGATATTTTCGCCTAACATTTTCTTAAACTCTTTTATAGTTCCTATTGTATTAATGATCGTGTTAGTACCAGTTAAAGCGTGATACTCTGTTGCTATCGGTATAATAGCCTCGGTACTAGCCGTTAAACTATTTAATACAAGTAGGTTTAAACTTGGGGGACAATCTATTAAAACATAATCATAATTGTTTTTAATTGGCTCTAAAATCCTTTTTAATAGTGTTTCCCTTGCTACTTTATTTAATATGTTTTCTTCTGTACCATTTAATAAGTTATTGCTAGGTATTAAGTCTATGTTATTGGCTACACCTTTTAAAAGTACTTGGTTTATATCTGATACGCTACCCTCTAGCAAGTCTTTAATAGTGTATTTTAATGTATTTATATTTATAAAAGCGTCCGTTAAGTTCCCTTGTGGGTCTATATCTACTAAAAGCACCTTTTTACCTTTAAGGCTTAGGGCTTTACCTATATTTAAAGTGCTTGTCGTCTTACCTACGCCACCTTTATTATTTATTAGTGATATTGTCCTTGTCATATAATTACCTCCTCTTTATCTTTTTACTTCCTTTTATCTTAGTATCTCTTTTTATCATATATTTACCTCTCTTTAGGATCGTGTAGTTTATTTATGTGTTTTATTACCTCATCATACAATATAAAACTATACTCTTGCCCGTTTACTTGTATCGTCGCCATAATATCGTTTAATCCTTTTTCTTTAGTTATAATTAAATTAATATCGGCGTCTTTAATGTCTATGTTATCGTCTTGCTCGTTTTGTGTGGGGTCTGTTTGTACGCCTTTTATTTTCCACGCTTTTTTATTTAAGTCTTTATTAAAAAATACTTTATTAAAAATATTTGTCATCTTAGTACCTCCGTAAATCCGTTTAAATATTTATTGCTAGGTTTTACCCTTAGCATACTTTAATATCATCTTAATACCTCCTAACACTTGTATAAATCTCTAAAATAATATATAATCTTCTTAAGAAGTTATTTTATTTAAAACTTGCTCTTAATATATAGGCTTGGTCGTTTATATATCTTGCTCGTTTTATAACTTCTTTTTTTATTGCCTTTAAAGGTTTTATAACTTTTAATAAATCTTCTTTAACTTCTGATATATCTATAAGTGGCTCGTATGTGCCTCTTTTTATTTCCTCTAAAGTTTCTTTACGTGCTACTCTTATACTTAGTGCTAGGCCTCCGTATAGAGTTAAACTCATAACAATACTTAATAATTTAAAATCGCTACTAGCCTTTATAAACTGGCTTATAGTTAGTGGTATCATCATTAATAATAAAATGTTTTCCCACTTAACTTTTAATAACCTTATCACTTTAATACCTCCTCTTTATCGTTTGTCTTACAAGTTTATTAAATTGCTTGTCTTGGTTTTTAATGTTTTTGTTTACCTCTTCTTTTTCCCTTGCTATCTCTTTTAAAAATGTCTTAGTACTTCCTCTTAATAACTTATAGGCTTCTTTAGTTTGTTGTATATCTTCCTCGCTTGCGTGTGTCTTTTTTAACTCCCTCATTTTAAGATGATATAACCTTTTTAAATATGATCGTGTCTCTTGTACTTGCTTATCTGTTATCTTGCCGTTTCTAAAATGATAGCCTTGTATTGTTTTTTTAAAATCCTCTTGTACCATATAACTATCAAATGCTCGTCTAAATCTTGCTTTATCTCTTCTTACTTCGCCACTCCTAACACCTCCTAATCTTGCTATCTCTTGGCGTTCTTCTTTAGGTCTGTCTTTAAGGCTTACTAAATTATGCTCGTTAATCATAATAGTACCTCCTAATTATTTAATAAGTTTTGTATGCTTTCCTCGGCCTTGTTGTCTATTCTCTTTAAGTTGTGTGCGTATATCATAGTCGTATTAATATTAGTATGTCTTGCTAGTTGTTGGGCTTCTTGTATTGTTGCCCCACCTATTAAAGAAAATGTTATCGCACTATGTCTAAGGCTATGTGTTGTTATTTTATCGCTATTAATACCTATGTTTAAATAAGCCTTTTTAACTATATCTCTTATGCTTCTCGTCTTAAGTCTTTGTCCGTTGCTTCTATCACTAAAACTAATAAATAAAGGGTCTTTATCTGTTTTAGTTTGTCTTAATGATAAATACTCGTTTAATGCTTTTAAAGTTTCGTATGTTAGTTTAACGTACTCGTCTTTATCGTCGTGTCCTTTTCCTTGTACGTATAAAACGGCTTGGCTTCCTATTGTTCTTATATCTTCTATGTTAGCCCTCTCTAACTCTATCGTTCTTAATCCCGTTGTTATAAGTAGTTGTATTATGGCGTAGTTTCTAACGCCCTCTTTAGTACTCTTATCTATGCTTTTTAAAAGGTCTTTTGCTTGCTCTATTGTTAAAGTATCTTTTTTAAATCCTTTAGCGTTCTTGCTTCCTTTTAAATCACTAGCAATATTTTTAATGCCTTTTACTTCTAAAAACTTGTATAACTTCTTTAACGCCGTGATATACATACTTATACTTGACGCCTTTTTAGGTTTGTGTTTAATAATCTCGTCCCCTCTCTTTACTTCGTACCCGTTAACTAAGTCCTCTTTATATTGTATAAGGGTCGCTCTCTGTACTTCGTGGACGTTGTTTTCTATACACCAGTTTAAAAACACCTTAACGCCTTTTAAATATGTTTCTTTTGTTTCTTTTCTTGCGTCTAAATCCTTAATAAACTCATCTAATATTAAATCGTTTATATTTAAGTTTTTTTGCGTTGTTTCTAAAGAGTTGCTACCTAATGCCATATAATTAGTTAAAGCATAATCCATAATAACGCCTCCTAACTTGTCCCTCTGACAATATTATGATAACACTTTTTAAAAATCTTTGTCAATACTTTTTTATCACTTAGTTATAACTTAGTTATCACTTTATACGTTTAGCCCTTATTTTATGGGCTTTTTGTGATTTACACTTTTTTAATATTTTTAGTGTACTGGTGTGTTAGTACGTCGGTGTACCAGTACGTTAGTGTACTTTTTAATCTGATTTAATTAAATTATGATCGTGTAAAAAAGTGCCATAATCTTGGTTGTTATGTTTTCCTTTAAAATAAGGCTCTTTTTAATGTTTAATACATAAATAGCACCATAACTTTGGTTAATTTTATAAGTATAAAATAAGTTTAGTCCCTACGATATAGACTTATACTATAAGGCTTTTAAGAAGTAGTAGGGTTAATCTCTTATGCTCTTCTTTTTTTAAGACGTTGGATTTATTGGTTTTTGGTCTATATTATGGTTGTTTATGGTCTGATTTAATCCATAAAAAAAGACTACTTACTCGTTTATAGTCTTAGTCTTGCCGTTTAATAACTCATACATAACGCCGTCATATTTAAAAGTAAAATAATTAAACTCGTTTATTTTAGGGTTTTCTTTACTTGCTTTTAATAACTCTATCTTATAGGGTTTTAAGTTTAAGTCGCTTTGTTCTGTTATTAAGTCTTGCATATAAGCGTCTAAATATCTGTGTTTTTTCTGATATTTGTATTTAATCCACCTATAAATATTTATCATCTTTTAACACCTCCTAAATAATACATAATCATAACATAAACTTTTTATCTTTTGTCGTATCTTGCTCTAAATGGTCGTTTTTATGCCTTAAATGGTTAAATGTTAGCAAAAAGTATATATTTTTACCCGTTTATACACTAAAACATACACTTTAAGCAATATGCCTATATTTTCGGTTTTCTCTTTGCTTCTTCTTTGGTTAAATCGTGCTTTTATGGTATAATTATATAGACGGAAATAAAACTCCGTTATATATTTTTTAGGCCTTTTGCCTATTTTTAGGTCTTAGGTCTTGCTTGTTGGCTAAGTAGTAGTAAAACACGCTTAGCCTTTTTTATTATGTCCAAAAATGTCGCTATTTGTATTATATTGTCGTACTTTGTCGTTTTTTGTCGGATTATGTCGTTTTATGTCTTTTTTTAGAGTAGTGAAATTATATAAAATGATCGTGTCTTATCTTCGGTGTCTTGCTAGTTCCTCATAAAATACCTTAATACGTGTTAAGGCTTAATACTGGTTTTTAGTTTCGGTGTCTAGGTTGTACCTCTAAAAAGTGTTAAACGTATTAAAGTTTAATATCGTGTTAAAGTGTCATATATGGGTCATTTATAGACTACTTACGGCTCATTTATGGGTCATATAGAGGTCATTATTTAAACGGGTACACTGGTACACCAGTACGTTAGTGTGTTGGTACGTTTTCCAAAAAATCCACGGAAAAAATTAAATTGTGTGTATTAAGGTGGCGTGTGGGTGTAGATTTAATCTTATTTTTTCATCTTGCAAGGGTGGGGGGAGGTCTAAAGACTTGTTTTTCTTGCTTCTGATTTAAACTTATCTCTTAATCCTTTATAATCGGCTCGTACGCCTTAATATTTAAGCGTTGTTGCTTTAAAACATACTTACCCTTATAATTTATCGTTTTTATATAAAAGTCTCTTAAAATGGCTAAAAATGGCGTTTTAGAGGGTATTATTAAAAGCATATAAAAAGATAGGTTTTAATCCTATCTCTTCGTTAGTATAAACTTGTGCTATCGTCGGCTTTTTTAAAGTCCATATAATTATATCTTGCGTGAAATATAATCCCTTTAATATCTGTTATGCGTCCGTTTCTGTTCTTAAGCACTTTTAAAGTTAACTCTCTATCTTCCTTTTGTTGTCCTTTGTTTATTTGCTCTTTTACTTTTTTACTATTTTCCTCGTTATTTATGTTTGTATCTGTTTGTAGTTGCAAGCCTAATAATATGTCGGCCGTGTACTCTATATTACCACTATCTTTAAAACTATCTAGGCTTATCTCTTGTGTATATGCCCCTCTGTTTAGTGATGATATTAGAAAAATAATAATATCGTTCTCTCTTGCTATTCTCTTTAAGTTAGATAGCACTTTATCTATTTTTTGCTTATCATTTACGTATTTATCGGTGTCTTGGATTATTTGCAAGTAGTCTATAACTACAAACGGCTTTTTATTAGTTATTGCAATATGTCTTTTAATCTTCTCGTCTATTGTCTTAATACTTATATCTAAAGTGTCGTTGCACTCTGTTATATAAATATGGCTTGCTAAATTGTCTTTATAATCTTGTACGGCTTCGCTATAAAATTGTTGTCTTTGGTTGCTTGGTGTGTTATCTGATATAAGCCCTTTTCCCGTCATAACGTCCCTTGTACTTAAGGCTAGTGCCGTATAATGATGATCGTATGCTTTTAAAAAACTTAATCGTGATAAACTCTTGGCTATTAGTTCCTCTTTTGCCATTTCAAGACTAAATATTAATACGTCGTTGCCACTTCTTGCCATATTGTCGGCTACTTGTAGGGCTAGGGTTGTTTTTCCTAAAGATGATATAGCCCCTAATATAACTAAGTTCTTTTTATAAAATCCTCCGTCTAAAGCCTTGTCTAATGATAAAATACCCGTACTTACTGGCTTATGTTTATCTTGGTCGTTTATATAGTCGTTAAACTCGTCTAAATAATTTAATACGTTTTCTTTTTCGTACACTTTTAAGGCTTGTTGTTCTAGCATATCTTTTATAGTGTTGTTAAAATAATCCACGTTGCTTTTTAACTTGTTTTTATCTGATAAATAGTACTCGTTTATATCTTTGTTTATTATTGTTATTTGTTCTTTTATAACGTCATCATACTTAAAATTAAATTGTGTTTTGTCTGTTTTTTCTATGTCCCCTAACTCTTCTTTAATAATGTCATCTATTTTATTTATGATATTTTTTTCTCTTATCTTGTTCTTGTACTCTTCTGATAAATCGCCTAAAATCCTAAATCTTAAATAACTATCTCTATTTTTTCCCCACTCTTCGCCGTTGTTCTTAATCTCTTCGTCTATGTAGTGGTTTTCTTCCTCTTCTAAGTTGTCTTTAACTATAATATCTTTAAAAGTGGTGTTTAGGTTGTACCTATCGCTATTACTATTAAAAATATAAGACTTTATGCCTATTGCTTCTAACTCTTCTTTAAGTTCGTTGCTTGCACTTATTCCCGTTGTATCTGTATCTAACGCTAAGATAAAAACACCTTTAAAATTATTGTCTTTTGCTTCTTGTATAAGTTGCCTTGCGTTGTTAGTACTATTTAAACTAATTGCCTTAATATCTTCGTTAATAGCCTCTAGGCTTAAAGCGTCTATAATGCTCTCGTTTACCCATACAACACTATTAAACTGACTATCTTTTAAATAATGATCGTTAAATATCACGTTAGTACTTCCTTTAGGTTTAAAGTGTTTAATATAAGGGTTTTGCTCTGTACTTCTTGCTACATAACTATTTTTAGATAAAGGAAAAATAACTCTCTTTTCTTTTTCATCATAACCGATATTATATTTTTGTTGTAGTTCTTCTGATATACCACGTTTTAATAAATAATCGGTCTTGCCTATCGCCTTTTTGCACTTGTTATAATACCTTGTAAAATCCTCTTTAGTTGTGGTCGGTGTCTCGCTAGTTCCTCTTGTTGCACTTTGGTACACTGGTACACTAATGTTATATTTTTGTGCTAGTTCCTTGCAACTCCTAATAAAATAGTCCTTATCATCTAAAAAGCCGTTGTCTAATGCGTATAAACTTATTAAGTCATAATTAGTATTGCAACTAAAACAATGTACTTCCTTTTTTTTCGGATTATAACTCATACTTGGGTTTTTATCTTCGTGGCTAGGGTTTAAACAATTAAATAGCCCTCTCGTGTTTCTACCCGTCTCTTGTAAATAATCCTCTAAATGTTCTTTAATCTTGTTTTTTATATCTTCGTTTATCATAATTAAAAATCCCTCCATTTCATAAACTTAAATATAAAGACTTGGTCGTTTTAAAAGCCTATTGCTTCTAAGACACTAACATTATAGCAAATGGCGTTATTTTAATAGACGCCGTTTTGCGACTATTTAATTTATTTAAAATATATTTAATATTTTTCTACCCCCATAAATAAAGGCTTAGAGGCGTGTTTTGTACCGACCTTTTACCCTAACGCACCGACCTTTTACCTTAAAAGCCTACTTATGCACCGACCTTTTACCTTATTTTTTATCTCTTTATGATAACGTACCAGTACACCAGTACACCGACTATAATAAAAGGGTTTATAAAAAGAGTACCGACCTTTTACCCCGTAAATGTATCACTTTGTATCTATTTTTATATCGGTACACCAGTACACCAGTGTACCAGTACACTATATTTTTATTTTTCCCTCTGTTCCTCCGTTGTTCGTGCAAAAAAAAGACACTTAAATAAAGTGTGCTAGGCGTATGTCATAACTGACTTAGAAATATCACTAAAAACATTATAGCATAAATCCTTTTTTATGGGTAGGGAAATTAAACTAAAATATCTTTTTTATTAGTCTCGGAGTTCTTTTTTATAGTGTCGGAGTATTAATCTTTTTATGGTGTTCGGCTTGTACCTCTTTTTTAGGGGTCGGAAAACTCGGAAAATAAAAACTTGTTGGAGTTATTTAAGCAACTAATTAGCCACGATCATAACTTTATATACTGGGGTAGGGTGGCCTCTTGTATCTGTTTGTATCACTTTTTTTATAGAGGGAAAAACAAACATAAACAACTTACCTTTAAGCCTTATATGTATATACTATTATAAATATAATATATAAAATAAAATATAATAATCTTATAAAAATAATATAATATAAATAAAATATAAATATAAAATAATTATAATAATATTATATAAAATAAAGGGTACACCAGTGTACTAACGTGTCGGTGTTCTGATACAAAATGATACATAATGATACACTTTTTAAAAGTTTTTTATCTGTATCGGTTTGTCATAGTACGACTATAAAACAAAAAAGAAGTAAATAAGTTTACCTCTTTATCTATATTAAACGTGCTAACACGTGCTTATATCATTAAAATTAAAGTCTAAGTCTATATCATCAAAATTAAAGTTAATATCGTCCATTTTAATATCTATATCGTTTAAGTCTAAATCCATAAAAGAAAAATCTATCTTAAAGTCGTCATCATTAAAGTTAAAATCTTCTAGCGATATATCTAAATCATCTAAATTAATGTCTAACTCTTCTAAATCCATATTTACGCCTCTTTATTCTCTTTAAAATAGTCGTTAAGTATATCTCTTAGTTTTCTTGCTTCTTCTTCTGTTAGAGTTATACCTTTACCCATTTTTTTAGCCTCGCCGTTATTGTCCCATTTTCTTATATCTAAAATAGGATTTACTAAGGCCTCATATTGCACTAAATTAAACTCTTTTGTTATGCCGTCTTTATCTGATAAAGTGGCGATATTTTCTAATATCTTAAAAAAGTCTTTGTTATTATTTTTTGCCATACTCTAGCACCTCCTTTATATTGTTTTTAAGTGTCTTTTATCTTCTTTTTATCTCTCTTATGGTTAAGTTAGGGTAGTTATACTCAAACAACTTTTTTTTAAGTTTATATACGTCCGTTTTAAAGCCCTTAGTATCTTCTATAATAGTTTTACCTAACTCGTTATCATAATAACTAAAATCGGCTTTATAACTGGCTTTTCTGTATGTTTTAGAGTTCTTTTTAAAACTTGGTATTAATGTATAACTTGGTTGTAGTACTAAGTCTTTTATTAATCCTTGTTTTTCTAAAAGTTTTAACTCTCTGTATCTAATGCCCTCTAACTTACTATCAAAGACTACGCCGTCTATTTTAACTTTAGTGTTGTGATATTTCATTAAATACACCTCGTTATTTTAATAGTACGACTATAACGATATTTACTAAAATACTAATGCCTAATAATATTTTTATGGTTGTATTTTCTACTTTCTGATCGTGTAGTATTTCCATAGCAAGACTACGTTTATAGACTTCGTTTTCTAGGCTGTTAGTCTCTTCTTGTACTTCTTTAATATTTTCTCTTATTCCCATAAGTTTAACCTCCTAATCTTCGCTCATAGTAGGGTTTTTAAGCCTCTCTATGTTTGTATAATGCTTTAAAAATATATCTACGGCCTTTAATTGTTGCTCTTTATAGCCGTCTTTAATTATATGGTTTAATACACTAAAACACTCGTTATAAGTATTTTTAAATGTGTCGTCTGTATCTTTTTGTATCTCTTCTTTTCTCTTGCTTAAATACTCTTGTACTTCATCTAAAGCAAGCCACCTATAAGCCGTCGCTCTTCCTATACCTACATACTCGCACGTTTTAGTTATATTACCCGTTTTTATATATTCCTCGCAAAAAAGTAAATATTTATAATTTAATCCGTTTTCTTCTTTAATAATCTTGTCTAAATCCTCATAAGTTAAAGGTTTAGTCTTGTCTATCTGATAGTTATTTATGTCTTTAGTTGTTTTATCTAAATAAATACCTAATGCTAGGCTCGTGTTAGGGTTTAATCCCTCACTTGTTAAGATATTTTTTATTTGTTCCTCGCTAAATGAATAATAAGGCCTATGTACTTCTAAATAGCCTTGTATCTCACGCTCTAATACTTCCCTCGCTTCGTCTATACTCTTAGGGTCGTCAAAGTCGTACACGTCGGCGAAATAACTTAAAGGCTCGTTTATTTTATAATATATCTTCTTCTCTTCATCTGATAGAGTTTTAAAGGCTTCCTCTAGGCTTAAATATTGGTCGTGTTTAAATCCCGTTAACTCGTTCCCATACTCTTTTAACTCTATCTCTTCTAAGTTGCTATCTTCTAAAGGATTATCGGCTAAATAGTACCAGTCTATCGTCCTACGTGTAAAATTAGCCACGATCTTATCTATTGTGTACCCGTTGGCTTTTATTTTTGCTTGCATATCTTCGTCTAATGCTTCTAAATTGGCTTTTACCCACTCTTTAAATAACTTTTTATCTTCGTTCATATTATTACCTCCTATTTTTAAATAAAGTGTTATATACTTCGTTTGTTAGCCTTGCTTGTTCTTTTATGGGTGTATTTTCGTTATAAGCGTCTGTTAATTTATCAAAGACTTTAATAAGTTTATTTATTGGTATCTTTTCCGTATTGTCGCTTAATGCTTCCTCTATTTTTGCTAATTTAAAGGTCATATCTTTTAATAATACGTCCTCCTCATTTACTCGCTTGGTCGCCATAAAATTACCTCCATAATTTAAAACTTTTTCTATTAATATTATAGCATAAATCCCTTTATTTGTCTATGGTGTACCAGTGTACTAGCGTACCAGTGTACCGACTATTTTAAGGTAGTTGCTTGGTACATATTTTTATAATGATCGTGTTATCATTTTCCAAAAAAACTTATGAAAAAAAATAATTGTGTAAATGTAGGTGGTCGGTGGGTCGTGAAATAAATATATTTTTAAAAGCCTTAAGGTAGGGGGGAGTAGTTAAACATTAAAAAAAGCAACTTATTTTTTTAGTTGCTCTTTGTTCTTTTCATTTTCTAAAAGGTTTTTTATGTGGTTTCTTGTTATCTTTGGTTTAGGTATCTTTATATCACTTTTTAAAATCCACTCTAAATAAGCCTTGTCTATCTCTAACACTTCTTTTAAAGTCTTACCCTCATACTTGCCCCACGTTAATATAAACTTGTTAGCGTTTGGTATTTTCCTATCTTTACGGCTTCTTAAGTTCTTGGCTAGTATGTTCTCGTAGTCGTCTGTTAAATCCGTTATATATAGTTTAATAAAAGAGTTCTCAAAGGTATATTTAAAAGTATCGTTGCTCATAGGTACGCTATCATCATATAAAAACTCGTAGGCTAGTGGTATATCTGGGTCGGCTTCTAATGTGTCTAATATTGCCACTAATTTATTAAAGACGTCCTCTCTGTATTTTCTTGGTCTAGGCTCTGTTAATAATCCACTATCTTTAAGTACTTTAATTAAACTACTTATCTTACGTTTAATATAATATCGTCCGTTTTCGTCTATTTTAACGCCGTTTACTCCTCCGTTAAGACTAACACGTATTAAATAAAAAATGTGGTCGCCTAACTTATAAATACGTTTATTTCCTAATTGTCCCGTGGCGTATTTTAATAAGCCCATAGGTGTTTTATAAGAGTTAGTGTTATCTAAAATTACTTGGTATGGTCGTGATATTTCAAAGTATATATATCTATTGCCTTTTATCTGACTACTTATTTTTACGTTGTTTGTTATACCAAAGAAAATGTTAAGAAAATCACTATTGTTAAACTTATCATCTTTTTGTTGTATGCTTATCTCTATATTGTTATAAAACTTTATAGCGTCCTCTATGCAATTACTATAATATGTTAGGTTTTCGTCTGATACTTGTAAATATTGTAGTAGTTTGTTAACGTCTAAAATAAAGCCGTCTTTACCTAATCCCTTTTTTATGGTCTCGTTTGCTAGTCTATAATTAGCACCTTTACTTTTAGGCCATAAGTCATCTATCTTATTAATAAACTCGTTATAATTGTCTAATTTATTAATATAAAGGTCGTTAGCAACTCTTAAAAAGGCCTCGGCTAGTGTTGGTATGTCTTTGGGGTTTAATACGTTCCCGTCTTTATCTCTTAGTGTTGTTAGTGTTTTACCCTTGTCGTCTGTATATTCTAACTCATTAAATAAGTTGCCTCTAAATACTACGCCTCTTTTGTTAAAGGTTTCTATCTCGTAGTTAACCTCTTTTAAATCCGTTGCTAAGTTATCTATAAGTCGCTCGTATTGTTGTTTATCTGTTTTACTTAGTTGTTGCTCTTGGGTCTTTTTAAAGTACTCTTGTCGTGCCTTATCTATCTCTTGCTCTTTTGTTGTTTTCTCGTCTAATAAGTCTTTTAATTGTTGCTCTAAATCTTCTTGTTTCTTTAAAAGTACCTTTAACTCGCTTCTATAACCTTTTTTTAAATCCTCTTTAATCTTCTTACTATCTATCTTTTTATTAAGTTCTTGTATCTTTAACTTAATCTTATCTAAGTCGTTGTTTTCTATGCCACTATAAGCCCCGTATGTGTCTAATATCATCTTATTAGAGGGTGTGCTACCAGTATTATAGTGTGTTTTATCTTTTTGCTCTTTTGCTATATCTTCTTTACTTGCTATGTGTGGCGTAGGTTTCTCTTTTTTCTTTTTCTTCTCTATAATGCTTTTAAATGATTTATCTGTGTTAGGATCGTGTAAAGCCTCTTGTAGTTCTTCGCTTAATCCTAATAAATACGTTAAACTATTCCAGTTAATAAAGTCTAAATAAGAGTAGTTATATGTACCTAAATACTTTAATACTTCCCTTTTTTTATTCTTTATATAGTCTATGTCGTCTTTATCTAAATGTAGGTCTATGCCGTACTCTTTGGCTAACTTTTCCCTATTTTCCTTAATATCTTCTCTTAGTTTAAAGTAGTCCTCGGCGTCTTTACTTGTCCTTTTTAAATGTACTTTTAAAGGCTCTAAAGGGTTGCTCTCTGTGTTGTTCCCGTGTTGTTCGTTGTATAATCTATCACTCTCTAAGATAAAGTTATAGTTATATAAATAAAACTCATCTACTAAGTACTTCTCTACGTTTTCTATTTGTACCTTTTCGTTATACTCTAAGCCGTCTAAATGTCCGTATAGTGCTTTTATTATATTGTTGTATCTGATACTTGCCTCATAATACTTAATAGCCTCTAATACTTCCTCTTTATTTTCGTCGTTTACTTCGCTACTTGGTATTATTCTTTTAGGTTTAATATCTTCGTATCTGATTATACCTTTATAAAAGTTTACTAATCCCTCACTAAAAGGCGTACCCTTGTATTTTTCCATTAAATATAAGTCTTTAAATACCTCATATAATAAACTATCGGCCTCTAGGTTTTCCATATTATTAAAATGCCATACAACTTTATTTAAAAAGCCGTTTGTTAAATGTGTTTTAACGTAGTCCTCTAAATAATTGTTTAAGTCTGTATTATCATTTTTCTTAAATCCTAACGTGTACTCGGCTAGTCTATATTTATAATAAGTTAGTAAATCCTTAGTCTTGTCGCCCTCTTCATCATCTATATTATTTAATAGACTATATTTAAAATAGGTTAAAAGTTCCTCATCTTCTAATATTAAAGGCTTTAATCTGTTAAATACTTCGTTAGATACATTTTTAAATCTTATATAATATGGGTCTTTTAGTTTTTCTTCTTTAGATAACATACTTACGCCTCGCTCTCTTTAGATAGTTTAGTTAAACATTTTTTTAATAGTACTAACTCTATTAATTTTAAGTTTTCCCCTTTTAGTCCTTTTTCTTGCTCTCTGATATAAAACTCGTATAAGTCGGTTAACTCTTTTTTTAATGTTGTCATCTTTTCCCCTCCTAATATATTTTTTTACTTGGTCGTTTTTTACTCTCTTTTTAGTGTTAATTTTCTATTGCCGTTATTACTAATTATCGGCGATACTTAACTTTTTTAGTCCTCTTTTTTATGTATCTCTAAATAGTCGGCTTGTTCTTCATCTGTTAAAAAATCTTTTAAAGTCGTCCCCTTAGTGTATAGGTCTATCTCTACACTTGCACTATTAGAGTTTTGTATCTCTTGCAACTGACTTAATAATATATAGCCGTACTCCCACTCTGTTAAGTGCATATAGCCGTATAACTCATAATCCCCGTTGTCTAACTCGTTGGCTTCTGTTATTAGCCACGTACCTACGCCATAAGGGTTAAAGTATTTTACTAATACCTTAGTATCTAATCCCTTGCCGTCTTGACTATAAATAGGGTATTGTTTAAATAATGCTTTTAAATCCTCGTTAATTAAATCCATTTTTACTTTTTCCATAATATTACCTCCTAAAACTCGTACTTATCTCTATTTTTAAAGTAAATGTCTTTTATCTTGTTTGTGGCTTCCTCTTCTGATAGTTCCTCGTAGTATGATCGTATTAAATCTAAAATGTCTAAGTACTCCCCCGTATAATAACACTCGTGATTTATTAGTTCGTACTCTATCATATCGTCTAATTTAACCTTGCTTTTAAAATCTTCTTGTAGTTGTTTAGCCTTTACCTTTATAAAGTCGTCTAACTTGCTTTTATTACTCTCGTGTATATAGCCACCTAATCCCACGCTTATAAACTCGTTATCTTTAGCGTCTTTAGGTTGTTTGTTTTCGTTAAATTGTTCTTTACTAAATGCGAAAAATACGCCCGTTTCGTTTAGCCCTTTATTATAGGCTTGCTCGTACTCTTCTTTATAGTCTTTAAAAGTCTTACTCATCTTTTAAGGCCTCCTCCTCTTTATCTTCTTTTATTTCCTTGTAAAGTTTTCTTAAACTCTTCTCTAGCGTGTCGTTAGCGTCTTTTAATAAGTCCGTCATCTGATAACATAGTGATAAATGGCTCTCTTTAGTTCTTAGCAACTCATTTAAAGTTAATAAAGCACTATCTCTTAAGTCTTTACCTCCGTCCTTGTTATCTTCGTATATACTAAAGTCTATATAATCCTCTTGTAGTTTGTTAAAATCCTCTACTCTGTCTAAAATAATAGATACTTGCTCTAAATTAGTTATAATGTTCTTTATTTGTTCCTTTTCCATATAAATACCTCCATTTTTATATATGTATCGCTCATTTTAAGCGTTTTTAGTGTATAATTGCCCGTCTTTTTGTTTCTCGTTGCGTCTGACGGCTCTTTATTTTTGTGTTTTTTTAAAGTTTTTGTACTTTTTTAATAGTTCCTTGTAGTTTTCATCTTCTAAAACTATGGTTTTAATAAAATGATCGTACAAGTTATTATCTTTTAAATACTGATACAATTTATTTAAGTTTTTGTCTTTTAAATAATTATACATTTTACTTTTACCTCCTAATTAATCCCTAACTATTGTTAAAAGCCTTTTTTAAATGTATAATATTTATAGACTTTAACATTTTTGTTAAGGTTGTATATTGGTATAAGGTTTTATGTTTTGCGACGTGCCTTATACCTCTTTTTTTATGGTTTTATCTGATACTCGCTTATTAAGTTGTATAACTCGCCTAACAAGAGAGTACCACTCTACTAATAAGAGAGTTTTATTTTTCTTCTTTTTGTTCTTCTCTAGGGTCTATTAAATTGGCTTCTAAAAACTCTTTAATAGCCTCCTCTTGTACTATATAATGCGTGCCTACTTTACTAGCCTTTAGTTTTCCCTCTCTTATGTATTTCCTTATTGTTTGTTTATTAAGTCCTAATAACTTAACTACTTCGTTTAAATCGTAAACTTTCATACTATAACCTCCTCTTAAAATAAGTTTTTACCTTTATATGATT
>Ga0310696_10004949_pt1 | contig 16211 bp, 11 predicted proteins | sample AusTroGonzalo_MG_4_FD_203885 | JGI IMG/M metagenome (GOLD analysis project Ga0310696, IMG submission 203885) | Bovine rumen microbial communities from tropical cattle in Woodstock, Queensland, Australia - Gonzalo_02 (v2) (version 2) | ecosystem: Host-associated > Mammals > Digestive system >...
AGTTCGGAAAATCTTGACACTGAGTCAGACCTTTTTGGCTAATTGCCGAAAAAATCTCCTTTGCCTCAGCGGTTCCTACAAAGAAGGTATTTTTGAAAACGGAGAAATCAGTCCCGCCCACAAGGCCTCCTCCGCGATAACCAATCAAATGTCCTGCAAAATAAGCATTTTCTACAGTTACCGCATTATGATTATTATCATAAGTGTTGGCTGCACGAGGGGCTTTGCTTATCGGAGTTTCAAGAGTAACATCTATACAATAGTCTTGTTGAACACGGGCATAACCGACAAGACCACCGACATAGCTCCCCCTGCTATCCAAAGTAGCCGTACTATAAACATTCTTCAATGAAATTCCAAAGCCTAGCGTATTAGCAATAAAAGAACCGACATAATCATTGCCAGCAAAATAAGAATCAATGATTCCTAAATTTTGAATTAAAGCATTATGTTCACCTTCAGCAAGATTAACAAGTCCGACATTTCCATATAAGCCCGAGATGGTGTGACCATTCCCTTCAATGACGCCCATAAAATTCCCAAAAGGTTTCCACCAGTAATGAGATCCCTCATTCGGGGTTCCATCGGAAGCCAAGAGATTTTTGTTAACGACGATATCATTTTCAATGGAAACGCAAATTTGTTTATTTTTGCGCATTAAGCTATCAGAAACTTTTACAGCACCGTAGAGTTCTGCAGCATCGTGGACAAGCATACACCCCGACTCGTTCTGTTGCGGGATTTTCGCCTTCACTCCCCAACGAGCATAAAGCGACAACCGTCCATTTTGGGTGCGCGTGACAGAAATGGCTGGTTCAGTATAGATAATTGCGTTATTATCGTAAGGAGATGAATTAAAATACCAGCCCAGAAAATCGGCATCGTCTTTAGTGGGCGGGAAAAATTTAATTGAAGGGGCGTCCGAGCGATCGCTATATTTATACAAATAAGAAGATAAGTTTTCAGGATTATTCTTTCCGCCCTGCAAATCGTAATCAATATAAATCGTATCCCTAACTGCAACTACGGCGAAAGCATTTCCCACGATAAGCAAACCAAAAAGGGCATAAAAAAACTTCGACATATTTTCTCCCTGATATAAAACAACCATCCACTCGAGGACCAATATACATATAATTTTAGCCTAGAACTAGATTTATCCATGTTTTTTTAACATGTCTTTCAAAATTAACGACAGCGCGATTATTATGCTACAGCAACCGTCTTATATGCTACGACATGATATTATTCTGCATTTTCTTGCAGCTTTTTCACTTGTTCTTCGGCCCATTCTTCGAAGGTATCGTCTGCAATGTGAGATTTGACATCTTTCATCAAGTGGATGTAAAAATGCAGATTGTGTATGGCTGCAAGCGTCCAGCCGAGCGGTTCTTTTTCCTTGAACAGATGGCGCAAATATGCACGGCTGTAATTTCGGCAACAATAGCAATCGCAATTCGGGTCTAGCGGCAAGTCGTGTTGATGCGCAAATTTGGCGCCCTTGTATCGCAGCACGCCACGGTTCGTATAAACTAATCCATCCTGAGCATTTTTCGCAGGCAAAATGCAATCGCACATGTCTACGCCTCGTTTCACGAGTTCAAGCAAATTCCACGGAGTCCCCACTCCCATCACATAGCGGGCTCGGTCTTCGGGCAACAAGTTTGTACAAAAGTCCGCAATGTCGTACATCGTCTCGACAGGCTCGCCCACCGAAAGCCCGCCCATCGCGTAACCATCCGGTGCAATTTCCTTAAGCGCTTCGATAGACTTCTGGCGAAGTTCCTTGTGCATGCCGCCCTGTACAATCCCGAAGAAATACTGCGGATAGCCGTGAATCGGCGGATTTGCCTCCAGCCATTCTTTTGCCTCGCGCGTCCACTTGAGCGTAAGCGCAAGCGACTTTTCGGCCTCTTCGACGGTACTCGGATACGGAGTACATTCATCGAACGCCATGATGATATCCGCACCGATTTCCCGCTGTGCGTTCATCACGCTCGCCGGCGTAAACAAATGACGAGAACCGTCCAGCAAACTTTTGAACTGGACGCCCTCTTCAGTAATCTTTCGGAACTGTTTCAAGCTCCACACCTGGAATCCGCCGCTGTCCGTCAGCATAGGACGGTTCCAGCTCATGAACTTCTGCACGCCACCCGCTTCGGCAATGAGTTTCGTCCCAGGCCGCAAGTAGAGATGGTAAGTATTCGCAAGGATAATCTCAGCATCAAGTTCGCAAATGTCGCGACTCGTTAGCCCCTTGACCGTCGCCGCAGTACCCACCGGCATAAAAACGGGCGTCGTCACATCGCCATGCGCCGTATGCAGCACCCCAAGACGCGCCTTGCAGCAGCCGCTAGTTTTTAAAAGTTCAAAAGGGTTTTGGTTCACGAAGCCAAAAATACAAATCTTCTTTTGGGATTTCCTTGGATCCCCTCCCTGACGGTCGAGGATGACGCAAAGAGTACTGTGTAAGCATGTCCCCGTGATTCGACCGCACACCGTCACCCTGGAGGGAATCCATAGGATGACCGATAGGGGCCAAGAAGACAGCAAGCGTTACGATTTTTCGAGTTTCGGCTTACGATTTCGCGGGGTCAAGTGACGCATGGCCTTTTTCCCCGTATGCGTAGGCAAAACCTTCTGGGTCGCAGAAAGGGAATGCTCAATTTTGTTTTCGCCAAGAGGACGGAACTGTCCCGTTAAGAGATTGTGGTTTATTGCCATAGGAGCTCCTAATGTTTTTGATGGTGATGTGGGAAATATATATAATTTTGAAATGCAGATTATTTTATTTCTGTGCAAGAGCGTCTAAAATCAGATTCTCCGATACTCCCTTCGCACGAAGAAATGCAGCAATTTTACGTCCTTTTTCCCGAGCACCTTCTGCACGACCTTCTGCAAGACCTTCTGCAAGACCTCTTGCAAGACCTCTTGCACGGCCTTCTTCCTTAGCACGAATTATAGCACTAGCCAGAACAATCCGGTAATCATCTTTTAACGACATATATTTCTCCTGGTCTAATAGAAGTTTGTCATCTGCATTATCCACCCGAATACGATCAAGAGCATCTCTGATAATATCACTACCGAAATCAGGTAATTCGCCGCCGTCACCAGCATGACTCAACAGATACAACCACGCATCTACAGAGCCATCGATCTCTTTTAGCGTCTTCTTGAAATTGGGCAAACTAAAGAAAATATATCTATTTTTAGGAAAGATGGGTATAGCCCTTCCATTTCGGATGGAACACTGGCTGTAAACGGCCCATTCATCTTTGTATTCCCCCTTTGCATAAGGCAACTCAAAATCGCATATCCAAATAGATATGGTCTCAGGAAGTTCATAACGCTTCTTTTCTTTTTTTTCCTTGGACAAAGCCAAGAATTCCTCAGAACGCTCCATTTCTTTTTTTCCTTTGATTACCAGGAATGCGTTATATAAAACAATACGGTCTACTAAAAAATCATGATCCAATTTTTGCATTTCGACATCAAGATAGCGCCCCGAATTAGTCGTTATAAAGACATCAAAAAATAATCTTTTTACTTTGTGGTACACGAAAACGAATCGATTTGTCAAAGACAAATTTAATAGTCCTAATCTTGTCATCACCTTCAAGACCAAGTACGCCATCAAGAAAATCCTTCAACGCATCCTCGCTGTCAAAAAGTTCCTTAAAAGCGGGTTCATATCTAGGGTCAAGATATACTTGTCCCGCAAAAGATTGGGGAATAGGTTTCTTACGAATTATTTTGTTATTCTTTTTCATGCTTTTTTTTATGCAATTTTCATGCCAGCGAAAAAAGGCTTTTTCGAACGAAAAAAACGCAATTTTTATGATAGGGAAAAAGTGATTAATCGATTAATCAGTGATTAATCAGTTTTTGAGTTTTTACGGAAAAATGGGCGCATCAAAGAGCGCTGCTTTAGCCATCATCCCGCACGCATAACAACGCAAAAACGAAATGAGTACTCCATATGCAAAGATAATTTTATCTAAATTGCGGATGTTGAGTTGGTCTTCTTTAAATCCAATTTGCTTTATTATACAGTATGAATCGTATGAATTTGAAAACTGCTAAAATTTCTCGTCTCGTCCCGCTTTTCGGGCTTTTCTTCCTTTTCTCTTGCGCCGGGAATACACCTGAGGTGAATACCGAGCCCACGCAGAGCGTTTCTGAATCGACCGAGACTCCTTCTTATTACGAAGACGAAGCCCCATCAATGGATTACACGTCCGAAGAAACGCCCGCACCCAAAGCGACCGGCGGCACGATTGAAACGAGCGGCTACACGTTTACCGCACCAGACAACGGCTGGACGATTATCGGAGGCGAAGACAATGCGCCCTACGAATTTTACAACCCCGGAACAGGTCGCCGTGCTGTCCTCGTCGAGGTGACGCTCCCCGAAGGCGAACCCCAGCGTCTTATGGATCGTGCGCAAATCGAGATGCAGTCGTTCGAATCGAGCGGCAAGAAGGCGACACTCTCCGAAACTTACCCCGAAGAAGCGTTCGGCACGACAGGCGCATTCTTCGACGTAGCAGGCAAACGATACGATACGCCCTACGAAGCCGTCGGTCTCGTCATCGGCGCCGGAAACCGCATCTTTACGCTCACGCTCGCCGCTACGGACACACAGCTCCCCGCAGGCGCCCTCAAGCAGGAATGGAAAGATTTCTTCGCCACATTCAAGCTTAAGGATGTCGTAAAGGAAGAAGTCGCGGAACTTTCCGCCGAACGCGTCACGCAGCACAAGAGTGCAGACCTCGGCTATTCCTGGAGCACGAGCGATACGCTTTGGCACAACTGGACGGGAGTCGCTCGCCAGAACGAAGACCCGGACTTGGTGCTTTCCAACACGAAAGAGGACATTTCGCTGTTCGTCTATGGTGCAATCGTCCCGAGCGACGAAGTCGGCCAACAAGACATGTTCAAGGTACTCCTCAGCCGTCTCGGGCTTTCGCTCAACGAACCGAACATGGAAGTTCAGCGCGTGAAAGTCGGCGACCGTTACGTCCAGGAATTTACGCTCACGCATGTCATCAACAAATTTGACTTCTATTATACAGGACGTTTCTTCTACGACAACGGACGCGGCATCCTCATTGCCACCTGGACACAAGGCATCAACAAGAAGAAATACGCCTCCGTGATGAAGAACGCCATCGAAGGCCTTAAAGTCGGCGCCATGCCCAAACAGGCAACCGACGAAGAAGCCCGCAAAAAACAGAACAAGTTCAATGCAGCCGTCATGAGCCAAGTGGGCATTCTCCGCTTGCTCGAAGACCAGCCGTTTGTCGCCCTCAGTTACTTCGAACGCGCCAACAAGATGGATCCGGAAGAACCGCTCTACTTGATTAACTGCGGTTTTGTGTATCAGATGAAGGAACTTTACGGCCCAGGCATCAGCTACTTTACAAGCCAGATGGACCTTGTACGCAAGAACGGCAAGTTGCTCTCGATTCTCGGTGAAATGTACGAAGCGCTGTTCGACTATGGACACGCCCGCGAATGTGCCGAAGCAGCACTGCGCTATACGCCCAACAATCCGGAATACGTCATCAACTTGAGCGATGCACTCTGGGGGCTTGGCCAACGCCACCAGTCTCTCATCGTCGTGCAGAGGCTTTTCGACACGCAACCGAGTTCCCGCCTTGGCGTCTATCTTGCAAAGACGTACATGGGTCTTGACCAGTACGCCGAAGCAGTCGATATCTTGTACGGCATCCGCGGTCGCTTTGGCATGAGCAAGGAACTCGGCGAAACGCTCATGGACGCCCTCATGTTCCTCGGCCGTTACGAAGAAGCCCGCGCCATCAGCGAAGAAACGCTCGACAAGGCAAAGAACGACTACAAGATTTGGACGATGCACGGCAAGATTCTCTTCTACAGCCGCAATTATCGCGATGCCGAAAAGGCGCTCACCAAGGCACTCGCCCTCAAGCCGGACAACGAAGACGCCAAGAGTTTCCTCTCCGCGACAAAGGCATACCTCGGCAAGGCAGACAACCGCACACTCCAGAAGCCGATCACCCCTGTCGAAGAACGCACCGCCGACCTGAAATCGCATCTCCGCCCACAAGCAAAGAAAGCAGCCACCGAAGGCGACTTCCCGGCCGTCATTCACTACCAGAAGGAAGCGCTCAAGGCAGAGAAAGGCGCCAACTGGGTGCGCAGCGAAGAAATGCTCCTCGAAGTTTTGGACCAGCGCGGAGCCGCCATCTACCGAGAATTCACTTTCGACTTTTTGCCGGGCTTTGACCGCATTTATCTGAACGCCCTCGAAGTCTATGACAGCAACTGGAAACTCAAGCAAAAGGCCTCGCTCAACGGAGCCTATATTACATACGCTACTGAAATCGGCGGCGGAAACGAAAGTCAGACGGCACACTTCCCGCTTTCTGAAATTGCTCCGGGTGACTTTATCTACATGCAGTTCAGCCGCACGAACATCGAAAACAAAGGCATGATTCCCTATACGAATTACGAAAGCAGCCGCGAAGTGCCCGTCGGAGAATCCGTATTCCGCATTTACGCCGACACGACACGCTTTGTCACCGAAGAATACGGCCCGCTCGAGAAGAAGACCATCAAAGGCGGCATCGAATGGAAGATTGAAAACCCGGTCATCGTCCGCAAGGAACTCTACATGCCGGTGTACCGCGACTTCGGTGCAGGCCTTATGCTCACGGGCAAGCAGGAATGGCGCGATGTGGGCGACGACTACCAGAACCTCATCAGCCACCAATTCAAAAAGGCCGTCAAAGTTCGCGAACAGGCGTTCGAAGTGCGCGGCAACAAGATTGGCGACGAAGCCGTCAAGGCGATTGTCAACTTTGTCCGTCACGACATCCGTTACCGCGACGTGCGATTCGGAGGCCACAGCCTGATTCCGCAGACCGCAGAAGTCACCCTCAAGGAACACCGCGGCGACTGCAAGGACATGGCGCTTTTGCTTAAGGACATGCTCGAAGCCATCGGCGTGAAAAGCTACCTCACGGCAATACATCTCACCGAAGAGGGCTTCTCGCACTTGCCGACCATCCAGCAGTTCAACCACATGATTCTCTACATCCCGAAGCAAGGGAAGATTAGCGAACGCTGGGTCGATGCCACCGACAAGACCGGCAACGACCGCCCCGTACCGCTTGACATGGAAGGCAAGGTCGCGCTCGTCATTGACGGAGACCAAAGCCACGTCGTGACGACCCCGATTCTCGAAGACAACCAGGAACATCAAATCGCCATCCAGCACGACTTGTTCATCGGCGAAAACGGCGAATGCGAATTCCGCGACTCCGTGCAGCTCCAGGGCAAGTTTGCAAGCGCCATCCGCAACAAGTTCTTTGGCCGCGAAGTCAAGGAACAGGAAAAGCTCCTGGAACAGTTCCTCGCTTCTGGCGTGCCTGACGTGAGCATCGGCAACATCCGCATCGAAAACCTCGACCAGTTCAACAAGCCGCTCATCATCGTGAACACGTACGCCTCGAAGGGCTACTTCGGGCAGGGCGGTTCCGAACTCAAGGGACGTTTCCCGAACGTGTGGGAACGCAGCCTGTTCAAGCTCCCGAAAGTTGCGAAGCGCCACCATCCCATCCGCATGCCGCACGAGACGCAGTTCAGCTTCAAGCTGAACATCAAGACGGCAAACGGTCACTCGGCAACGCTTACCGAAGCAAAGCCACTCAACCACGCCCCAGATTACGTGAGCTTCGAAAAGCAACCGAAATCCAAGACCTCCAACGGCATCAAGTGGACCACGTTCGCACTTTACGCCGACCCGACCGAATACGAAAAGATTCGCGAAGAATGGAATTACTTGTTAAGCGAAACCAGCCCGATGATTACAGTGAGGTAAGACGAAAGAACGTCGCTACGCGGCTACAGACGAGAGACGAAAGATTATAGTTTGGCAGCGAAGCTGCGACTTTTCCTCTCTCGTCTTTGCTCTTCAAGCCAAGACTGGTCGGCTCAGCAATGTATACGCAAGCGTATTCGCTGCATTCGCCTCTCTCGTCTTTCGTCTACCAGCGAAGCGATCTCTCGTCTAATATGACCATTGACCAACAACAATTGACTAACTATGCGAGCATTAATTCTTTCTGATATTCATGGTTCGGCCATTGCGGCTAGGCAGGCGCTTTCGTTTTTCGAAAAGTTCAACTGCGACAAAATTTTCTTGCTCGGCGATACGCTTTATCACGGTCCGAGAAATCCACTCCCGGCGGGGCATGGCCCGATGGGTGTTGTCGAAGCGCTCGCCCCGTACAAAGACCGTATTGTCGCCGTCCGCGGAAACTGCGATGCCGATGTCGACTTAATGATGCTCGATATGCCCATCGAAAACGAATACAAAGTTATCGAAGATTGCGGTTTCCACTTGTTCCTGAGCCATGGCCACATTTTTACGCCGGAATGTTTTCCTCGCAATGCACTGGAAAGTATCGAATCTACCGGATTTGCAACAACCAAGCACGGTTCCGGCCAGAGCGAACCCAAGCCGGCGAAGCCACCAATTGACGTTTATCTTTACGGCCACACGCACATCTGGAAACTCGAAAAAAACTTCCGCGACGTACTCCTCGTAAATCCCGGTTCCACGAGTCTGCCGAAAGGCGGCAACCCACCGACATTTGGATTCTACGAAAGCACCCCTGCCACAGCAAACGAACCCGCACACGCCAAGTTCAGCATCCACACGCTGGAAGACGGCACGGAAATTGCGGCAGTGAATATGTAGGTATGAGGTCGGGCGTTGCCCTCTCAGCTCGCTTCGCTTGGGCTATGGGCATGGAGCTAAAGCTCCTGTGAAGTCGCTAAGCTCTAAGATGTTCTAATTACAATAACCTCATTCCCCACAGGGAGCCGTAGGCGACCGTGCCCATACCCCATACCTTCACTACGTTCAGGATGACATCCCTAAGCTCTACCAACTAAGCTCTACCAACTATTTTTCTTACATTTACACCATGGTCTTAAACGTTATCTGGCTCGTATTTTTCTTTGGTGCTTTTATCGCGTGCATCGTCCAGTGGCTCGCATTCGGCGATACCGGCATTTTCAACAAAGCAATCCTCGGTGCATTCGACATGTCCAAGACGGCATTCGAAATCGCGCTCGGCCTCACGGGCATTCTTAGTCTCTGGCTCGGCATCCTGAAAATCGGCGAAAAGGCAGGAGCAGTCCAAATTCTGGCAAGAATCGTCCAACCGCTCTTTTCGAGACTCTTCCCAGAAATTCCGAAAGGCCACCCCGTCGTGGGCACCATGCTCATGAATATCAGCGCAAACATGCTCGGCCTCGACAACGCGGCTACCCCGATGGGCCTTCAGGCGATGAAGCAGTTGCAGGAACTCAACCCGAACGAAGACAAAACCGTCGCGAGCGATTCACAAATCATGTTCCTCGTCCTCAATGCAAGCGGACTTACGCTAATTCCTGTTAGCATAATGACTTACCGCGCACAACTCGGCGCCGCAAACCCGAGCGACGTATTCCTTCCTCTTCTCTTATCCACATTTTTCAGCACCATCGCGGGTATCTTCACCCTCAGCTTTTTCCAGAAAATCAAGCTCAAGGATCCCGTAACGGTCGCCTGGCTTGGCGGCATCAGCGCATGCGTCATCGCCCTGATGTTCTATTTTAGCCACCTCACCGCAGAGGCCATCGGCACCACAAGCCTCTTCGTGAGCGGCATCGTACTGTTCGGCATCATTGTCGCATTCCTCGCCCTCGCCTGCTACCGCAAGGTTCAAGCCTACGAAGCGTTCGTCGAAGGCGCCAAGGAAGGATTCAACACCGCCGTGATGATCATCCCGAACCTCGTCGCGATTCTCGTGGGCGTCGCCGTGTTCCGCGCGAGCGGCGCGATGGACCTCGTCATGAACGGCATTTCTGCTCTGCTCGGTCTCATCGGAATCGGAAACGACGTCGTCCCCGCACTCCCCACCGCCCTCATGAAACCCCTCAGCGGCAGCGGAGCCCGCGGCATGATGATCGACGCCATGAAGAACTTGGGCCCGGACAGCTTTGCCGGTCGCCTCAGTTGCATGTTCCAGGGAGCCGCCGACACAACGTTCTATATCATCGCCGTCTATTTCGGTTCCGTTGGCGTCAAAAAGACCCGACACGCCGTCACCAGCGCCCTCATTGCGGATGCGGTCGGTGTCATCGCCGCCATCGTCATCGCCTACATATTTTTCCCACCCATACACTAGGTAAAGTAAAAGCGGCCCTTTTGTGAAATCGCTCACTTACTCTGTTCTAAAATAATAAGAAAAATGTACATCTAATTTTTTTTCACCTAATTCTAAAATTTTTATTTACATTTAAAAAAAAATTTGGTGTTTCTTGTGTTTACGAACGTGAGGCATGAATGGAGTACATTCTTTTCAGCAGCGAATATAAAGCATTCCGGGATGCTATTTTAGACAATATTCCCGATATATCCGGAATGATGAAGAGAATCAGTTCCGCGATACCTCCAATTTGTAATATTCTCAATATCGGCTACATAAAAGCCAAACTGATCGCACCGTCTTCCATTATCGCCAAACAAGGTCTCAACGACGAAAGAATAGTTTACGAAGACCCGAACGGTTTCGAATACGCCCCGCTTCTGCAGACTTACCGGACCGGTGAAAACGGCATCGCCACCATCGAAGTCCGCGCCAAGAAAAACCACAAATTCATCAGTTCCGAAATTCAAGCCGCCAAGCTCATTTGCGACGATCTTTTCATCATCTTGGGCAGGACACGCCTGATGAGCACAGTGCATTACGCAAGCCAGACGGACACCATGACCGGTATCCCGAACATGGCGCGGCTAATCCAGCACGGCATCGGACTCAAGGCCGCACAAAAGCTGCAAAATTTCTCCGGGTTATTCATCAACCTCAAGAATTACAAGTATATCAACCAGTCCAAAAGTCCCGCCATCGGCGACAAGGGCATCATCATGTTCGCACGCTCGGTCATGAATATGTGCCACGAAGACGAAATGATCGCAAGACTGGGCGGTGACAACTTTTTTATTCTCGTCCGCAGGGAGAACAGGGATGAACTCATCAAGCTCATATCCCCGCTGCAGATAACAATTCCTGTGATGCAGGGCCCCGCCGTTTCGCTCGCCATCCACTGCCGTATTGGCGTCTATGACGTGCAGCCGACTGACACGATGAACGAGGTCATGCACTGCGCCTCCATCGCGATGAACGATTCGAGAATACACCCAGGAAACGACATCGTCCCATTCACCAAGCACATGCTCGACACCGTTTCGCACGAAAAGGAAATCTCGGCGATGTTCCACGATGCGCTCAAACGGGAAGAATTTATCGTCTATTACCAGCCAAAAGTTTCGTTGAACGACAAAAAACTTTGCGGCTGCGAAGCTCTTGTGCGCTGGAACCGCAACGGACGAATCGTTGCCCCGAGCGATTTTCTGCCGATTCTCGAAAAGGAAGCTTCCGTCTGCCAACTCGATTTTTACGTTTTCCGCAAAGTCTGCGAAGACCTCCGTTCCTGGCTAGACGCAGGATTCAACCCCGTCCGCGTGTCCTCCAATTTTTCGAAGCTCCACCTGAGCAACCCGAATCTCGCCGAAGACATCCTGAGTATCATGTCCGAGAACAGAATCGACAGCAAGTACATCGAAATCGAGCTCACCGAAGCTTCGGACTACGAAGACAAAGTTGCCATGCAAAAGTTCGTCAATATTCTTCGCAAGAACGGGATTACGGTTTCTATTGACGATTTCGGTACAGGTTACTCGACTTTCAACGCCCTCAAGGATTTGAACGTCAACGTCATCAAACTCGACAAGTCTTTGCTGGACCACATTGGCGACAAGGAATACCACGATGAAGTTGTCGTAAAGAACATGGTGAACATGATCAACGAACTCCATCTCGAAGTCGTTGCAGAAGGGGTCGAAAACTATAAGCAACTGGATTTTCTACAAAGCGCCAATTGTTCGACCGTCCAAGGATTCATTTACGACAAGCCCCTCACCAAAGAGGACTTTGAGCATAGACTTTGCAACAGGACGACCTACAGAGGCACACTCTAGAAGAACATCCAGACGGCCATCCACAGAACAATCAGTCCAAATTCGATTTCCTTCGAAATATGGACCATAAAACAACATCCTAGCCCGATTTCGGCTATTGCCGCTAGACGCAACCAAGGCGCCTCCAAATCCATTTGATACAAAGAAACAGCGCCTACCAGTTCAATCCATAACCAAAACGCCTGCGCAAGCACCATGAAACGCCTGCGGTTTTCACGGAGTTCCGTTGTGAAAACGCAAAACGTAAGCGCCACCATGCGAATCGGGTAATATTCTAGTGCAGGATTCGAAAAATTGCCTGCAAACAATGTATAGACTCCGCTCGTCATGACAACGATGAAAATCATCAACGCAATGTGAAAAATGCCCCGGACTCGGCACAAGTTAAACGCAAAGAGCAAACACAAGAGGCACGCGACCGCATTTGCAAACAAGCTCATTTACGATCCTCCTTGCGTCTTTTTGAAAAAACAAGATGCATGAACGGCTGCATGCAGACTAACAAACAACTCACGTAAGCGCCAAACGGCCCCGCAAGATTAACCCAGTCCGATGTAAAATAGCCGTACGCCACGGCGGCAAGCACGCCACAAAGCACTGGCAGACGCACCACCTTGAATTCTGGAGCCGAGAACGAGGGATAATACTTTTTTTCTTCGCCATCGGGCACTTCGCCGTCCGAATTACCGCTTTCCTCGCCCATCAGAATTTCGTCATTTTCAAAGAATCGCGAGAGCAGGAATCGGACCCCCAAAAAGAGCACGACAAACAAGATACCCCCTGCAAGCACAAGGCTCGCAGAGGCAAAGGTCATATTCGTAAAAAAGTGAAAATCGTCGAGGTTCACCCAGAAATTGCACTTGAGAAGTCCGCCAAACAGAATACAAAGCACGACAAACAAGCGCCCCCAGAGGTTTTCGCGAACAACTTCAAAGAACAACAACTGCGGCACCGCACACGAAAGTACAAACGACATCATGCTGGCATGGCCTTTCAAAAGGATCGTCCAAAGGAACAGGAGCGCCATGAACCAACTGCAAAGCATGAGAAAACGGGCAATAAGGCGGTTGTAGTAGTTTTCAAACGAAAGGAGAGCAATCGAAATCGCAAGTCCCAAATAAAATACGCAAGCGACCAAGTACAAGGGGAAAAAGGCTCCTTGCCAAAACAAGTTTTCATTCTTCGCATATTCCAGACCGAAAGCGGACACAACCCAGAAAATGGTCGGAAGAATGATCCACGCCAACGGACGCCTGATTTTCGCAAGTTCCTTGCAAAGCGCCAAGTCCTCTGCACTGTCGGCCGCGACAAGGTGCGTCACGAAAAACAAAAGCGAAATAAAACCGACAATCCCGATACTGAAAACGCCTCCCTGCACTTCAATGGAACTTGAAAACAACAAAGCATACGCCCCCGATACGACTAGACTGCACAGAGAACTCAGTTCAAGCAAAAGCGATGTCCGCCGGTAAATTTTCACTTTCATGACGAGCAGGAATGCCGAAAGGAGAACCCCAGCCAAAGACAGCCCCAGCCAAAAAACGAACATGATCCTTGGAAAATTCCAGCTGGCACCATGTAAAAAATGATCGAAGGAACCATCCCAGAACGAGCCCCCCACCGAAAGCAGGAGCAACAAGCACAACCCGATAAAAACTATAGTAACGACTTTGTTGTTCAATTTTCGCGCCTCCGGCGCAGTTTGTAGAACTTATCCCGCTCCGTTCTTAGAACTTAGTTGGCAACACTAAGCTCTAAGTTCTAAGTTCTACAATCTAACATCTACAATATATTTTTTATTTTTGGGGGACAGGAGTGTTTAATGAAAAAAATCCTATTATGTCTTGCGATTTTGGCAATTTACGCCAGTGCGAATCCTTGTACCGAAGCTGTTTTTTTATTCTCTAAAGGAAGCTTGGACATTACCCAAGACGAAGCCTATCACGACTCCTCGTATTTTGTAGAGAACTACACCCATAAAAACGAATGGTCCCACAAAATATATTACACTAACGGGAAAATTGACAGTTTAGTCATGGACCCGATGGAAGATGGAGAACCCCTCAGAATTACTCATTACTATTGGAATTCCGACGAAAAAATCTCTGGCAAAGGTTCGGAGATGGTCATTTTTCAAAAAACATCAGGCGATACAATCATACTTAATGAAAAAGCCTATTCCAACGGAGAATTTGAAGGCTCCTATACGGCAAAGATAACGGGCTCATACATATCCACATTGAATTCCCAGTATAATTCCTTTACTGAACTTTATTTCTCAAACGACACTTTATTCGAGAAACGTATAAATGACTATGGAACAGATAATCCTAGACCAGAGATTCGTTTTACCATTGGCGATTCGACAAACGACTTTAAGTGTTATGAATACGAGTTACGTGACGGGAAAGCAGATCTTAACGAAACTATAGAATACGTCAAGACAGACAACGGATTTAAGATTAAATATCTAGAAGAATCTTCTGCTGGTTATTATTTACGAGAATTCTTCTTTGTTAACTCCATCGCATACACCGCCATCCGTAAACATCGTCCGGCAGTAAAAATTTCGCCGAAAGCTAGGTATTTTGACTTGTTGGGTCGTTACAAGTTTACGAAGTAATTATGGGTATTATTGAAATCATCATTATCGCGATTGTAGAGGCGATGGACTGCTTTGCGGTCGCCATCGCCACAGGACTTTCGAAGTCGGGAATCAAGTACAGCCGTGCCATGCTCCAGGCGGTGAGTTTCGGCGTATTTCAAGGTGTCATGACGCTCCTCGGATATTTCCTCGGGAGCTTTGCGGAACGCTGGTTCAATGCGGTAGGCACCCCGATTGCCTGCGCGATTCTCTGCATTCTTGGACTCCGCATGATATGGGGCGCGATTCACGGGGACGCAGGAGAAAAGGAAGGCGAAGAGATTGCGGCAAAGAACCTCACTATCGTGAACATCTTGCTTTTATCGGTCGCGACAAGCATCGACGCATTCGCGGTCGGGATTTCGTTTGCGTTCGTGAACGCGAACATGGTATTCGCCACCTCGGCTATCGCTTTTGCGAGTTTTGCCATGGGCGTTATCGGCTACGAAATGGGCAGGCACGCCGCCAAGCGCTTCAAGACGAAGATTCCCGAAATCATCGCAGGGATTATCCTCATAGCCATTGGCGTGAAGATGTTTATGTAGCGCCTGCAACCAGTCGCCCGCGACTCTCGTTTTGCACGCTTTTGGGCTATGAGCAGTTTGTTTTTAGCCCATACAAAGGACCGCAAGGTCCGAGCTCATAGCCCACATGCTCTAAGTTCTAATGACCATTGACCAATGACTAATGACAATTTCTAAGTTCTAAGCTCTAAGTTCTTTCTATATTACATTCCATGAGTGAGCAGAAAGATATCGACCGAACCCGCTATTTTGAATTAAAGAAACAATTGGAAGAAGCTAGCCGTCTTTATTACAAGGACGGAGTCTCCCCCATGAGCGACCAGGATTTTGACTTTGGCCTCAAGGAGATGGAAGCGCTCGAAGCGAAATATCCGGAATTGCGCGGAAAAGGTTCGCTCACGCAGCGCGTCGGTAGCGACCTCACGAACGATTTTGCAAAGGTAGCGCATGCGGTGCCTATGCTCAGCATCGCAAACGTCTATAGCGAAGAAGAAATGCGCGAGTTTGTGAAAGCCGCGGAAGAAGGGATTGCCAGCCTTGAAACATCACTGGATCCTTCGCGCATTCGCGCTCAGGATGACGAGAAGCGCGCAACTTGGATTTGCGAGCGGAAGATCGATGGCGTTTCGCTTTCGATTGTGTACGAGAATGGTCGTTTGAAGCAGGCGGCAACGCGTGGCGATGGTGCTCAGGGCGATGATGTGACACCGAACGCACTCACGATTGCGGACATTCCTGAATATTTTGACGCAAAAAAACTGAATATCGACCCGAGCGAAATTCCGCAGGGGACGTTCGAGGTCCGCGGTGAAGTCTACATGGAACGCGAAGCGTTCGAGCGCTTGAACGAGCAGTTCATTTTGGAGAACAAGAAGACTTTCCAAAACTGTCGCAATACGGTTTCGGGTTCGCTCAAGCTCAAGAGCGTAGCCGAATGCAAGACGCGCCCGATGCGCTTTTTCGC
>Ga0310696_10004950_pt1 | contig 16209 bp, 14 predicted proteins | sample AusTroGonzalo_MG_4_FD_203885 | JGI IMG/M metagenome (GOLD analysis project Ga0310696, IMG submission 203885) | Bovine rumen microbial communities from tropical cattle in Woodstock, Queensland, Australia - Gonzalo_02 (v2) (version 2) | ecosystem: Host-associated > Mammals > Digestive system >...
CCATCCGATACTGGCAGACTCAATGCAACCAGGCGACACGACAGAGTGAATGCGACTCCCCGCTTCGCGGGCAGTCGCATTCACTCTGTCTTCTCACCCACGCGCGAAGTTTTGCGACCCCCTAGCCACGCGGCTGAATATGTGATATACTTCTTGCGTCCGCCGATTCGGGCAGATCTTTGACACTGGCTGGGAGACGTCCATCCCAGCCTCCGGGCCGGAAGAATTGAGAATTCTACATTCCACATTGTACATTCTCAATTTTATACGGCCAGAACCTCGGACCGGTAGGGCGCGTTATCCTTAACGCGCCGCCTCCTCCGAGGAGTTGCGGAAACGCACCCGACGCCCGCGGCACGCTACGCAACAGCGTATAGTAGCTTTCTGAAAAGCCGCTAACTTATCAGGATGAAGCGAAATACGACTGTGCGTACGCGTGGACTAACCATCCATGCGGCGCACTTTCATATTCTTGTTTCATCCAGGCTCTTAGCGGCGCCTTCAGAAGACAGAATCTTGGGAGTGCGCCGCTCTTCTTTTGCCGTCGGCACACCTTCCTCAACAACAGAGGCAAAAGAAAGGTGTGAAGGTATAGTCATGGCAGATGAAGCTAAGTCTGAAACCAGACCCCTTGTTCATCCGGGGGTGAAGGCCTTTTTGCGGTTTTTTGCATGTGGCCCATCTACTAAAGCAGGGGGGCTGCTTTGGGGATTGCTTCTGCCGATAACTCTTCCGATATGGATGGTATGCCAGTTCATCATTGGCTGCTTTGAGATTCTCGTTGGCGAGCTGACAGGCAATGTCGTTATCGTCGATGGCGGCGGCAGCGGCGACGGCTTCTTCGACGAAGTCAGCTGTCGTCGGAGAGACGACTATCAGTTCATTACAGGGACCGGGAAGTACGCATAGGAAGGCGGGGGGGAGCATGAAGACACGGCTGAGAATGCCCAGAACTGATTTTTCGAGACTTCTGACCCACGAAAGCCCATGGGCGGCTGGATACCGGCTTGGGCTGTCGGAGGAGAAGGTCAAGGACTTGATGGATAAGGGAATATTGGTTTACGCCTATTCTCCCAAGCAGAAGAAGAAAATACTCGTCGGCGATGGATACAGGGAACGTAAAGATGGGGAGAGTTCATTTTCTGGCGTTGGCGATGTGCTAAAGGGCTTCTTTCGGTTTTTCATAAGCGGCCCAAAGTCGCCTGTAGAGATCGTGTTGTGGGTGCTAATGCTGCCTGTCACGTTGCCGATACTGTTCATCAGCCAATTTGCGATAGCGTGGATGGCGTCGATTGTGACGATGTGCAAAGACTGTGCAACGCTCAGTGGAGGGCACAGCGACTATGGCGGCGATGGGCTGTTCGACGAGGTAAGCACTGGCAGAAGGGAGGATATACAGTTCCTCCTCGGCACCGGCCCCTACGCCAAGGAGAACTGGTAACAGGGCTATACAACATTGACATTATTAGAAGCCCCCGTTGCCATTAAACGATTGTGTGGGGAAGGAGTTTGGGAAAATGGAAATCGAAAAAGAGACGGCTGGCGAGGCAGCATCAAGGATGCGCCTGCTCATCTCGTATGTGGAGGATAGGATAGGGACTGAGTTCGTATACACATACAGTTATTCTACCGGGAAATTGATGCTTGTGCGGAGGGGTTCGCGAGAGGATAAAGGTGGCACAAACATTCCGCCGCCTGCATACTTGTATCTTAGGCGTTTCCTGAGGTTCTGCGTGTATGGACCAGACACTGCGCTTGAAGTGAGCACCCGCCGCCGCGAAGACATCCAAAACCTCCTCGGCATCGGCAAGTACTCGAAGGAGAAGTGGTAATAGAGATGAAGGGAGAATGAAAATCATGGGATTCTACGAGAAGTACATCGAGACCGTAACGAAGAATGATTTGCGTACGCGCAATTCGGTTGACGCCATCATTGGGCGCATGGACGAACTGCTGGAGGATTGTCCCGACGGACGGCTTTCTGGTCTTGTGGTCGGGCGTGTGCAGTCCGGCAAGACGCGCAACTACGTCGGCCTTGCGCTAAAGGCGGCGGAAGCTGGTTGGAATGTAATCATAGTTTTGACAAGCTGCAACACTGCGCTTGCCGCCCAGACGGAAAAGCGTATGAAGCGGGACTTTGCGAAGTCGGGCGTCGGGAAGCGCCATGCGTTTCGTCTTAACCTTCTTGAGAACGTGTATAACGAAGACGCCTCTGAATTGGCTGAACCTGGCTATTTCTACTGGGGCGTGGCCATGAAGGAGAAACGGTCGCTTGAGCGAATTGTAGAATGGCTTGACGGCAAGGACAACAAAAAGTACGTTCCGCTTATGAAGGTGCTGGTGATCGACGACGAGGCGGACAACGCATCCCAGAACTCCAATGCCGGCACAGACGATGAGGGTAAAAGGCTAGCAAAAGCGGAAAAGACCGTCGAGGATGTTGCCAATGCAATCCGTGAATGCAAGGAAGAGCCGTTTGACGCCCTGGCGGACTGGGTGGAACGCCTTGTGGACATGGAAATGCCAGATGACGCGGCAGACACGCCGGAGGCGGAGGCGCTCAGGGGCATCAAGGACATCCTCAACGGGAAGAATCCAGAGAATGCGGTGCTTGGCGCCGTTCTTGACAACGCCGTCGTCAGGCAGATTCTCGGTCTCGACCAGCCTGTCGATGAGGAGGAAGGCGAGTATGGCGAGAAGCTGGACAAGATGGCGCGGCGATATTTCAACGGCAAGTCAGGTGCGCGCTCCGCAAAGTGCTTTGCCAAGCTGTTGCAGGCCGTGTTTCAGATTGTGAAGGACCGCAGCACCATAAACAAGAAGATTCTCTCGATAATCGACAGGGCGGACGAGAAGTCGTCGGACTACACATTCCCTTTCGCAAAGTGCGCCTACGTCGCCTATACCGCAACGCCGTATTCATGCATCCTCAACGAGCGCCCAGACCAGACGAAGATGTATCCCGACTTCATCTACTCGCTTGAGAAGTCGCCGAAGTACTTCGGCCTTGACGAGATATTTGGGCGCGATGTTGATAGCGCAATTCCGAACATGGACATCGTCCGCTCTATAACGGAAAAGGAGGAGGACGCGGTCGTCAGGCGTCTTCAGGGACTAAAGCCCAAGAAGGACGGCACGAAACAGCTGAAGAAAGTTGAGGATGACCTGACGTGTATTACAGACAGGTTTCAGCCGTTCGTTTGGGAGAGCCTAAAGGAATCTGTTGCTTGGGCGTTCTGCTGCGCTGCGGCAAGGCGTTGGAGGCGAATAAAGAAGATTGTGCCTAAAATAATGCGCGACAATGATTTGTCGGATGACGAGCGCCAAGAGAAGCTTCAGGACACCGCAGATCGATGGACGACGATGCTCTTCAACATCTCGCAGAAGCAGTCCATCCATGACAAGACGCAGGAGATATTGGAGGGGCATGTCAAATGGTGGCGGAAGGACGATGAGTCGCGTGCGGCGTTCTCGGAGTACTGCAAAGCGCTTTGGGAGCGGGAGACTGCCCGTTTTGGCGTTGAGCAGTTCGAGGATCAGGTTGACGGCGGGCGCGTGGGAGACGACAAGTACGAAAAGGATGGCAAAATTTCCCCAACTCCGTCATGGGATGAAATTTCGGAGGACTTCGACTACTTCCTGAAGGACGATGGCGCCAACTACGACGTCCTGGTAATCAACTGCAAGGTCTCTGAGAACCAAGAGTACTACACGCAGTCGTCGGTAAACAAGAAGGGCAAAATCGACGGTGACCACCTCTGGTTTATCTGCGGCGGCAACACGATAGGTCGCGGCCTTACGCTGGAGGGCCTTGTCGCCAGCTACTTCGACCGCGTGAAGACGAAGTCCGTCGCCGTTGACACGATGACGCAGATGGGGCGCTGGTTCGGCTACCGCATGGGCTACGAGCTGCTGCCCCGTGTGTGGATGACTCCTTACTGCGTAAAGGCGTTCAAGGAGACCGCCGTCATCGAGTACGAAATGCACAAGAGCATGGCGGAGAACTTCGCGAACAAGGCGTCGCCGCGTGACGAGGCCGCATATCAGCAAGTGTATTGCTGCGGACGGCGCCTTTCCGGGCGCGACCACGCGAAACGCCAGCACGACACTGGCGTCGGCACATACGCCTCAACCAAGGAAATATCCGTAGTGCGCGAAGACCTGGAGAAGATCGTCAAGCGCACGCAGCGGTTCTTTGGCGACATCGCGAAATATGTTTCGACGGATCGCGTGTGCGAGGAGGATGGCGTTGCGGATTGCGGCGACGCACCGAAGATCGAGCACATGTACGCGAAGGTCCCGCTATGGCGCGGCGTCATATGTGAAATGGTCAAGGAATATGTGCGGGACATCCTTATCAACTCGCCGGATGAGTCGCGAAAGATACTGCATGGCCTTCTTCGCGAAGTGGAGAACGACAAGAGCGGCAGAAGCGGTCTCTGGGACGTTGTGCTTGCGGAGCCGCAGTACGACGCTTATAAGAGCACGAAGATTCCATCCTATGACATTGGCGCATGGCGGGAGATTTCGGTCGGGACGCCTCCTGCAACCTCGTGCGCCAACGGGATTGCTCGTTATGGTTCGCCTTTTGTACACATTCCATACTATGCGAACATACCGACGAAATACCTTACGGCGGTTGACTATGAAAACTTCAGGGCGCTGCACAACAATCCGACGGGAAGCGTCATTGCCCAAGCGATAACGACCAAGATGGGGACTGACAAATGGCCGAGTTTCTCCGAGAAGCTTGCGCCGTACCTTGGCGATGATATTGACGCCGATAACGTAAAAGAGCGCATAGACGCTTTTCTGGAGCAAGACGATCCTTTGTCGTGCGATGGGGAAGAAGGGCGTAGCGTGCCTGATCGTGAGCCGATGCCCGATGTGATGCGCTCGTTCCTGAACGACAGAAGCAACGAATACCGCAACCGCTCAAGCTCGCGCTACATGGAGACCGTACATAAACGCGCCGGCGAGATGCGGCCCATGCTCCAGATATACCTGATCGAGCCCCCGCCGGAAGCCGACGTCGGAGACGTGCCGATTGTGGCTGTTTCGATTTACTGGCCCGGACACGCCCCCGACAAATTCTATGCATTGACGACAAGTTTGAAGGCACCTGTTCCGCCGCCGCCGCGCAAGGCGTTCTATGACGCGGTAGAGGCGGTGTTGAATGAATGGGACTTCCCGATGGCCACAAAGCGGCTTAAAAACACGGTCATGGAGCGGCTTGGCCCGGGATGCACTCCAAGTTTCTTTGATGAACACATAGCGAAGATTCCGCCGGGGAAGAAGTACGAGCCAGTGCCGAAGCGCAAAGCATATATGACCACTGGATGGAGTGGCAAGGCAGGCGTAGAGGCGCGATTCGACGCGGAACTTCTGAAGCGGGCGATTGAGATACTTCAGAAGGACACCGCCGAGCACAAATCGGAGGAGGTCTTTGCGAAGATACTCGAAGACGACAAGCTTGGCGATTTCTTCAGCGCGGCATATCCGAAGGACAAGACACGGTTCAACGGGCTTTTTACCGACCAGGTTCTTGCGGAAAATGGAATCGCCAAGAAATGCGGAAGGCCGATAACGTGGCAGTATCAGGGATGAAGGCGAGAAGGAGGCTATTCGTAATGCCCCGCGCAGGAATAGATTACAAGAGAGTCGCCTTCAATGGAGAAGACTATGCGGTTCTTCTCGTCTATGCGGACGCTCCACTTGCCAGTTCTGTTGCCTTTGAGCGGCTCAGGCTTGCCGATGCAGTTGTAGCCGTTGCGGTCGATGCTTTGGAGCAGTGCGTTGATACGCTTAAGCGTCTTCTTGTCGCGGCTCTGCCAGTCCGAGTATTCTTCCCACGCCCGGTCATACCAAAGTTTCTTCATGCGACCGCCCTCCGACGGCGTTGTGTGCCACGGCGCGACCTGGCCTTGGCTTTTGGAGTTGTTGCATCAACGTCATCATCCACTTCAATGAGGTCGTGGTAATGGTAGTTCTTTTTGCCGTTCTCATAGTCGCGGAATGCCTGCTCGAGTTTCTCGTGGTAGGCGACGTTCTTGGCGCTTATCTTAAACGGTATGGCGTTGTCGTTGATGGACTGCTTGATGAACACCATGATCGCCGAGGTCATGGTGAGCCCCATGCCTGCGAAAAGTGCTTCCGCCTCCCGTTTGGTTTCGTCGTCAATCCTGAAGTTTACCTGTGCCATGATTCTTTGTCTCCTTTGCTTTTACGGCGGGAATTATACCAAAAGCGTGTGCACGGCGTCAATACAGCGCTATACAACGTGAAATGGCAGTGAAAGTGACGAAGAGGAGGTTTAGACTGTGAGTGATGGCAACACCAATCCTTTTGCAAACGAGGAGATGGCCAATGATCCAATTGCGCAAAGGATTGTCATGAAAGTTTGTGCGCACAAAGACAATTGCCTTGACCTTGAAATCTGTAAGCGTTATGTTGGTGGTGGCGTAAAGTGTGGCTTGCACATGGACGATCTGAAACTCAATAAATGGCGAGTGATAATGCGGTGGATTTTGAAGAACCATAAGCGGGAAAGAGTTTCGGAATGGAGTTGGCTATTTTACAAGACAGTTGCGGTTTTGCGACAAGGCGATGTGTGTGAAGATGCTCATTTAATTATAGGTACATTTGATTCTGAAGAAGAAGCAGCGCATCTTTGTGCTTACTTAAAGACGAAGTTCGTCATATTCCTTGTTGCTTATAAGCAAGTGCTTAAGCTGAGGCAAAAGGATACTGTGCCGGAGAATCTCGGAGTGCCATGTGGAAGCAGAGAATTGACTTGGAATAGTTTCGAATATGTCCCTGTTCACGATTTCTCGAAACCATGGACAGATGCCGAGTTGTACAAGGAGTACGAGTTGGATGAAGAGGAGATTGCTTTCATTGAGTCCAACATAAAGGCGTTTGATGATGCTGCTGACGAAGATTCAAGCAACGACGATGAGGATTCCCATGTCTGAGAAGAAGCAGAAACTTGAGTTTACTTGGATTGGCATGGAGATGCGGCCGGAGTTGGAGCCGAGGTCTTTGGTCGAGGATGCAGATGTACGAGAGTCGTTGATTGTGACTTGCAGGAAAGGTAAGGAGAACATGAAAGCTGAGAAGAGCGATGCCTTGAAATACTTCGAGGGTCTAAGGTACAATAAATCGTACGATCTTCCAAGTGTAGCTGCGATCATGCAGACCTTTTGGACGAAACCTAAAGAGTTGTACCATTATGCAGCGGATGGACGCGTCAAATATCTCCTTGGGAAAAGAGCGGATATTGTTTGCAAGCATACTGGCCTTATGGATGATGTTGCCGAGGTGAGAGGCGGTACGTATTTATTAGTAAAATACATAAGCGTTTGTTATCCAGATCAAGCCGAAGCGATAAAAAGAATTCTTGATGAAGCGTGGTGTGAATATGAAAAAATACCACATGGTAGTTGGAACGAATATCATGATGAAGCGAATCATCCCAAGCGGAATATGATAATGCATTTGATGCCATATGTTTTTTGCCTCATGCCAGAAAAAGATTCTCCTTATCAATGGCGAAATTATATGGATAAAAATGATAGGAGTATCGGTGGGTGCTGCTTTGGGTTTTCGGCAGACGAATTAAGACGTGCGATTAAAACACGGAATTTGCAACTTGCAGCAAAGACTAGTTCGGTTTTGCAAATTTGTCCTTGTCTTTATAGAAGAATTGATGATGAGAAGATTGAAAAACTTGTATATTCCCTAATAGTTGATCTAAAAGAGGAGTTCGTTACATTTGACGCTGATTTCCAAAGTGTTATGCGTATTTTAGGGGCAATATTCACAATCGCTCCATTGATAAAGGATGAGGAATTCTTTAGAGAGCAAGAGGTTCGGCTAATATTAGTTAGCCCAGGTTTTGGTGATGGGACAGAAAAATCGTTTGTCGTGCCTGCTCGAAAGAGTACAGGATTTGGAGAAATCAAAATACAGCCAATAGATTTAATTCAATCAATAATGTTATCTCCTCAGGGTGATAAGACAAAACTCCGTAAACATGTAGTTCGGTTGTGCCCCTCGGCAAAGAGTAAAGTGGTAAAGAGTATTATCAATGAGTCTGTGGTAAAAAATTATATTACATTTGCTGGAGATGTTGACGATGTATATGAAAATACCATAATTGAAACGCTTGCAAAGGATAGAAGCGCAATCGTTCAAGAAAGGAGTTGAAGATGACTGAAAAGAAGCAGAAGCTTGAGTTGACTTGGATCGGCAAGGAGAAGCGGCCGAGGCTGGAGCCGCGCGTTTTGGTCGAGGATGCCGCGAAGTCTCATCATGCCGCGACGCGGCGGCGCGACGGCAAGGACATCTTCGACAACATGCTCATCCACGGCGACAACCTTCTCGCGCTCAAGGCGCTGGAGCAGGAGTTCGCAGGAAAGGTGAAGTGCATCTACATCGACCCGCCGTACAATACAGGCAATGCATTCGAGCATTATGATGATGGGCTCGAGCATTCCATCTGGTTGGGGCTGATGAGAGAAAGATTGGAATTACTGTACAAATTGCTGGCACCCGAAGGTAGTGTCTGGATTAGTTTAGACGATAGCGAAGCTCATTACTGCAAAGTAATGTGCGATGAGATATTTGGACGACATAATTTTATAGCAGATGTGGCATGGGAAAAGGCAGATAGTCCACGAATGGATGCAAAGCTGTTTTCGACTCGCTATGATCACACAATCGTGTTTGCAAAAGATATTGAGTTACTTGAAATCAACAAAGTGCCACTTGAGAAAGTTCCAGCGCATTATGATAAGATTGATGATCATGGACGACAGTATTATTTGAAGCCTTTACGGAAGATGGGCGGTAATGATGGGAGAGAAGATAGACCAAATCTTTATTACGCACTCAATGCGCCAGATGGGTCAGATGTGTATCCGCTACGGCCAGATGGCTCTGATGGGTGCTGGCGATGGTCGAAAGAGAGAGCTGAGATAAACAAAGAATTGATTGATTGGGTGAAAGGTAAGAGGGGTTGGTCTGCGTATTCTAGAATATATGCTGACAATATACCAGCAAACCCACCTGAAACACTTTGGTCATTTGATTTTGCAGGGAGCAATAGGAATTCCAAAGCAGAACAGGCCGCATTGTTTGGCAAAGATAAAGCCTTTGCTACGCCAAAACCAGAGAAGCTAATTCAGAGAGTCCTGCAAATTGCCACCAATCCCGGCGACCTTGTGCTTGACTCCTTCCTCGGCTCTGGCACTACGGCGGCGGTGGCGCATAAGATGGGGCGGCGGTGGATTGGCGTGGAGCTTGGCGACCATTGCTATACGCACTGCAAGGTGCGGCTCGACAAGGTAATCGACGGCGAAGACCCGGGCGGCATAACGAAGGCTGTCGGATGGAAGGGCGGCGGCGGGTATCGCTTCTATGAGCTTGCGCCAACGTTCATCACGAAAGACCAATGGGGGCAGGAGGTAATAAACCGCGACTACAACCCCGCCATGCTTGCGGAGGCTGTTTGCAAGCTGGAGGGATATGTCTATTTGCCGAGCCAAGACGAATACTTCATCCACGGACACGCCACGGAAAAGGCGTTCATCTACGTCACGACCAACTTCATGCGCAAGAAGAACCTCGCGGCGATCAGCGAGCGTCTTGGCGAAGGACGTCATCTGCTCATCTGCTGCAAGGCGTTCGACAAGGCAGCCACCGGTGAGTTCGACAACCTGACTGTCAGGAAGATTCCAGACGCGGTGCTGAACAAATGCGAATGGGGGCATGACGACTACAGCCTTAACGTCGCCAACCTGCCGATGGCGAAGGAAGAGGCGAAGATTGAGCAAATGGAGCTGCTGTAATGGAAGAGAACCTTTCAATTCTTCGCGACATCAAGAATAACCTGAGCCTTCGCAAGCCGCAGGCAAAGTCACTTGAAATACTGGCGAAGGTCGCCGCGACCGGTCTTCTCAAGAAGAACGCCGACGTTGCCGCGCAGCTTGATGCGATAAAGGCGATCTGCCCGTCCGTCAAGGACTTCGACCGCGATTTCTGCTCGCTATGCTTCGCGCTTGCGACGGGCGTAGGCAAGACGCGGCTCATGGGCGCATTCATCTCGTATCTCCACGAGGCGCATGGGTTCCGCAACTTTGTCGTAATCGCGCCCAACCTGACGATTTACAACAAGCTAATATCTGACTTCAAGCCCGGCACGAAGAAGTATGTATTTCAGGGCGTTCGAGCGTTTGCCGTTAACAAGCCAATCATTATCACTGGCGAGGATTATCAGTCTGGCAGAGGTGTGATTAGCGGCGATCTATTCAAGGATTCCGTCGTAATCAACATCTTCAACATCTCCAAGTTGACCGCGAAGGACAAAGGTCATTTTGATGCAAAGGACGAAAAGGCGAAGGTGGCGCGGATAAGGCGGCTCGTGGAGACTATCGGCGAGAGTTATTTTGACTATCTTGCGGGATGTGACGATCTTGTGGTGTTGATGGACGAGTCGCACCGTTACCGCGCTGAAGCCGGCATGGCGGCAATTAACGAGCTGAAGCCCGTCCTTGGCCTGGAGCTGACGGCTACGCCGAGGGTCGTGAAGGGAACGAAGGAGATTCCGTTCAGGAACATCGCCTACGAATACAAGCTTGCGGAGGCGATGCGCGACGGATTTGTGAAGGAGCCAGCGATTGCAACGCGCAAGGGCTTCAACATCACGGACTACATCCGTGATTCAGAAGAACTGGAGCGTCTGAAGCTGAACGACGGTGCGCTTATCCACGAAAACACAAAGGCCGCGCTTGCGAACTATGCGCAGAACCACAATAAGCCCCTCGTGAAGCCGTTTATGATGGTCGTTGCGGGAGACAAGGCCCATGCCGATGCGCTGGAGGCGTACATGGCGAGCGATATTTTCCGCAAGGGCGTGTACAAAGGGAAGATTGTCAAGGTCTATTCCGGCATGAGTGCGGAAAAGGACGCGGAGATGGTCGGGCAGTTGTTGGAGATCGAGAAGCCTGGCAACCCGGCGGAGATCGTCATACATGTCAACAAGCTGAGCGAGGGGTGGGACGTCACGAACCTCTATACCATCGTGCCGTTAAGGGCGGCGAACTCGGTGAACCTCGTCGAGCAGTCCATCGGGCGCGGGCTTCGTCTTCCGTATGGCGAGCGGACGGGCGACGAGGCTGTCGATACGCTCACGGTCGTCTCGCACGACAACTACGCGGCGGTCATCGGCAGGGCGAGGGAACAGAAGGGAATCCTCTTCAAGGAATATGTACTCGGCAGCGAAGACCATCCCGACACGGGAAAGAAAGCCGAGTCTATGCCTCCGGCGAATGTTGCGATGGCGGAAGCGGCGAAGAACGGCGACGCGGCGGCATACACGCCTAATTCGGCCAAAGACGCTCTTGGTTCGGCGCCGCTTACGCGGGAGTTTGGAGTGGCTTTGGAGGCGGTGAACAAGGTTGTGGGAGAGCGGATAGCGTCGCTTGCTGGCTGCGACCTTTCGGATGGCGAAACGTTTAAACTTGTGGCGGAGGAGACGGCGCGGACGATAAAGGATGAGACTGGCGAAGAGGCGAGCGCGGAGATGGTCGAGAAGGCCTGCAAAGTGGTCGAAGAGACGACGATTGCGATACCAAGGGTCGAGGCCGTGCCGAAGAGCGTTGTCGTGCAGAGGTTTGAACCGTTCGAGCTTGACACCGAGCCGCTGAAGACGCTCAATCCGGTTGATAGCGGACTGCGTGTCACGACAATCCGAGAGCAGCGAAATGTGAAGTCGATACGCGAGGCGGATTCCGGCGATAGGCCGGAAAACTACCTTTCGACATTGATAGGCAAGTTGCGTGAGGCGGAAGAAATCGACTACGACGGCAATTCTGAACTGGTGGCAGGACTTGCAAAGGCGGCGATAGACTATGTCTCGAAGTGGTTTAGCGAGACGGAGACTGCCGCGAACGTCGTAAGGAACAACATGGCGAAGATTGCGGACATCATACGCAGCCAACTCAACGCCCATGCTGTTTACGAAGATGCGGAGTATGAGTTCAGGGTGACGCCGGGATGCTGCAAGTTGGGGCTGTCGAGTGCGCTCATGCTTGAAACGGAAGGACCGAGAGACTTCAGGACGCCAATTGCGGATGGAGAAAAGAAGCGCATCAGCTCAATGGTGTTCTCAGGCTTCCGGAAGTGCCTCTACGAGAAGCAGAAGTTTGACAGCGATCCAGAGAGGCGATTCGCCGTAATGCTTGAAGACGAGGAGGCTACGGAGGTGCAGAAGTGGTTCCGTCCTGACCTGAGCCATTTTTCGATACGCAGAAACAACGGCGATAACTACTTTCCCGATTTCGTGGTCGAGACGACGGACATGAAGTACATTTGCGAGGTAAAGGCAGACGACAAGGCGAACGATCCAGACGTCATCGACAAGTGGAACGCTGCAGTTGCGTGGTGCGAAGTCGTGTCGACGGCGGAACGCGCGGCTGGTCGCAAGGAGTGGCGCTATGTGTTCGTAAGGGAAAGCCAGATCGACGACGCGATGACGTTCAAAGTCGCCACTGCCAAGTTCGTGGAGACTGAAAAGCGAAAATAACAGATTTTAGAATTTGTCAAGGGGGTGGGTGATTGCGGCTGTTTTGCCATTTTTTATGCTTGTCAAGGGGGTATTTTCGGGAAAATTTTAAGAAATTTGCTGTCCCCTCCTTGCCAAATGTCGTGATATGTGCGATAATACTGGCATCATGAGGGCAGCGACAATACAATAAGGAAAACATGAAAGACGTGAAAGCAGCAATAGATCACTTTCTCAATAGTAAAGAGTATGGCGCGGCGTGGAAGAAGATACTTCTGCACGCCCCTGAAATGGCTCGGACACGAATTATATGCTCGATGTATTATTCCTTCCATAAATTTGATTTCACAGAAGAAGAATTGGACGAATATCATAGGGGAAGAGATTGGGTTGAGGCCGTTCTATCGAAAAGAGACCTGAAGTATTTGATTGCGGTAGTGCCACAAAAGCAGAAGCCATATTTCGCAGGCATGCTAGTAGAAAAGGAAGGAAGCCTGGAATGATTATTTATTGCCCAAAGTGTAATGAAGAACTTGAACTTTCTGATGATACTTTTGGACGCAAGCTCCAATGCTGCTACTGTAATGTGAAATTTATAATAGACGAGAAGCGGGATGAAGGCTGCGAGGAATCCAAGAAAGAGCTTCGCATAGTCTCGCCGAGTGAAGAGAATCAAGATGTAATGTTGCCAAGCCCAATTTTTGAAACGCTTAGAGAGAATGACGACGGAACTTTTACAACGGTGTTGCAGTTGCTTGGAGAGAATATCAGAAAAGCGAATGGAGAATTGGTTCACAAATTAAGATGTCCATTAGGTGGCGAAGAAATCAAGCAGATGCAACGGTTTGCAAAATATCAAGAGAAAGCGCTGCAAGGTGATGCTCAATCACAATATAGGTTGGGGTTATATCATTATACATGCTATGAAAGATCTATTGGCAGCCGGGGGAAGAATCTTGAAGAAGCACTGAAATGGCTGGAAAAGGCTGCTTCACAAGGGCATGAAGCCGCAAAGAAAATATGTCTTATTCACGCAAATGAGAGTGCGCTGAAAAAGGCGTTAATCTATGTCGTAGGGGAAAAGGCGGCGAATGCTTTTTTGGCAAAAAAGAGTGTGCCAACACCCGCTCAAGTGGAACATCAAGGCTCTGAGTGCCCGCCAGAAAGGAATGTGCCAAACGCATCTGTTGAGTCTAAGTCTACACAACAACCGAATGTAGAGAACAAATCGTTGCCAGTAATTCGCATCAAGCGTCCTGCAAATTACATGGCGCAGACGCACGAATTGTCAGGGGATGAGAAACTGAAGCTTCGTGCGGAGCAAGGAGATGCTAAGGCGCAATATGAACTTGCGATAAAGTTCATGAATGGACAAGGTGTTGCCAAGAATGAAGCGGAAGGGTTGAAGTGGCTGAGAAAGGCGGCAGAACAAGGCGATTTAAATGCGTTGCACGATATGGGCGTTGCATATTTCAATGGACTTGGTGTCCCTGTAAATAAAGAGGAGGGTGTTAAATGGTATCGTAAAGCCGCAGAGCGAGGGAACGAGAATGCCCAATATGATCTTGGCATTTGTCTTTCGCATGGGTTTGGAACTGCAAAGAATGACGAACACGCATTGTTTTGGTTCATGCAGGCGGCTGAACGCGGTCGCGCAGACGCAATGTACAACGTCGGTATTTGCTATGGCAATGGATACGGCGTTAAAAAAGACGTGAATGAAGCAATGAAGTGGTTTCAGAAGGCTGCTGATGCAGGGGACGAAGCAGCCAAGAAAATCGTGGAGCCAAAAGTTTATACAGGGGACGACGCTATTAAGATGATTCATAAGATTTGCCAGGAGGGCGATGCGAAACGCGAAGCGAAAGAACAGCCGCGTTCGGCAGCTACGCCGGTTGCTACACAAACTAAAAATGAAGGTGGCAGTACAATGAAGCGTAACACGACATCTACAACGCCGCAGCATATTGGCAGGGGCACAGGCGTGGACTGGACGAGGGAGAACAAGGTGTTCTCCGAAATGCTCGCGAAGCATGGCATCGGCAAGTTCCATGTTGAGATGGCCAATCCATACTGCGCAGAAGTCTCGATTCCGATGACGGAAGATGAAGACGTTGTGCGTGACTTTGCAAACGATCTGTTCCATGCGCTTGATATATTGGATGAAGGTTGTGACTTGGAATTTGGTCAGTTGACCGATTGCAGCGGCATAGACATAAACGAAGAAGGAAAATGCTATTACGTCCTTTTCAATCACCACGATGTAGCGGAGTGCAATCCTGGAGATGGGAAATATAAATACAAGATTGAGGCGATAACGTCAAATGGAGAGGAGGACGAAGAGGATTATGATTCAGATGAGTCTGCTGACGGAGAATTGACTCCTGCGCAGATAATGAAATACATAGCCGACGGCATTAAGTCCGGAGAGATTCGGTCGAAGTCGGGCGAGGGGTATTTTGTGCTGAAGGGCGAGTACTACGACGCAATCGAGGCAGGGCGGAAGACGACGGAGTACCGCGACCTGACGCCGCGCAACCTCTCGCTCTCGATAGGCATTAAGACGGTAAAGTTCCAGCGCGGCTACGGGCATTCCGGCCAGTCGCCCAAGCAGATGCGCTTCGAGGTGAAGTCCGTCCGGCTCCTTGACGCCTCCGACCGCGAATGCGACCCCTACGCCATCCCCAAGGGCTTCATCGCAACAACCATCGCGATACATCTGGGGAAGAGAATTGGATAAGGAGAGACGCGACATGAACACGATACCTAGAGGATGGGTTTCCGTAGATTGTGACGAGATGTGGGATGACAGAGGGTGGGATGTCGACGAGATAGAGCGTCGGGTCCGCACTGGGAATCTGTGTCGTATATTCAACATGAATGGGGGACACATATTCGAGAGTCCAGAGCAGCACAGGCGGTACCTGCCGATGCGGAAGAGGAGTGCGGCAGAATACGAGATGAGAGAGCGCGAGCATTGCTACTATGTTGGTGTGCCGTACAGGAAGGTGGGAAAGTCTAGGGAATGGGATGCCATCAAGTACACGCTTGGGGTGCTGTGGTTTATAGCGCAGATACTGGTGCTTCCATTTGCGCTGATGGGCATGAGGAACGGAGTCCAGTGGATGTTGGGGACAGGCGAGCGCAAAGGGGACTGAGATTGCTTAAGAGTGCTAGTCGAAGTGCGCAGGGCGGGAGGCCTTTGTGCTGAAGGGCGAGCATTACGACGCGATTGAGTCAGGGCGGAAGATGACGGAGTACCGCGAATGCGATCCATACGCCATACCGCCCGCCTTCATCGCCGCAACGATTGCGATACACCTTGGCCGGAGGATTGGATAGAAGGAGAAATCAGAAATGAGAATTCCAATTTCAGCAGAGAAAGCGAAGGAAATCGAGGCTTACGCCGCAAGGATTGACGAACTCCTGCGGACGGCCAGGACTCTTGATGATGCCGCAATTCCCGATTCGGTCAAGAATCTGTCTCTTGGGGAACTGGAGGGGACACCTGTAAGAGTCAAAAACATGCTTAACAACATTGGGGTTTGTACTCTATGGGAACTGGTTCACTTCGACATGGCGAAATGCAGGAAATATAGGGGTGGGTTTTTCGCCAGCAAGCACAGGATGAGCGAACTCATGTA